>Ga0268261_10000013_pt1 | contig 154756 bp, 145 predicted proteins | sample TergutNc150P1_FD_190353 | JGI IMG/M metagenome (GOLD analysis project Ga0268261, IMG submission 190353) | Nasutitermes corniger P1 segment gut microbial community from laboratory colony in Florida, USA - Nc150 P1 (SPAdes) (version 2) | ecosystem: Host-associated > Arthropoda: Insects >... | reverse complement strand
TGGCTACAGAAAATCAATTTGCCCTTGCCTATGATTTGTTCCCGAACCCGACAGATACACGCACGCTCCTTCCTTTTTTATCGAGTATGAAGGAGGATTTTGAGCTGCCTCAGTATCTTGTCGCCGACGCTGGTTATGGTAGCGAGGAAAATTACCGCCACATTGAAGATGGGTTTTCTGAACAGAGCGCACTTATTCCTTATGGCACCATGTTGAAAGAAGAAAGTAAGAAGTGGAAAAGTGACGATAGAAAAGTCATGAATTGGACTTATTTCGCTCAAGATGATTATTATATTGATACCAAAGGTGTTCGTTTCAATTTTGTCGCCTACCGAACGAAAGCAGATAAGAATGGATTTGAGCGTTCGTTTAAAGAGTACCAAGCCGAAACTTTGGATGAAAACAACCAGAAAATCGAGGCGGCTTTTACCCAAAAAGGCTATCGTCGGAAAATCCAAATCAATCCTTCTTGGGAATACTTTAAAGCAAAAGCACGCGGGCTTTTAAGCCAAGAAAAGACAAAAGCCATCTATGGAAAACGAAAAATAGATGTCGAGCCTGTTTTTGGTAATATCAAAAAGAATATGAATTTCACTCGTTTCCATGTTCGTGGTGTCCAAAAAACAAAACGCGAGATGGGGCTTGTCTTTCTTGCGCACAATTTTAGGAAATTGATGGCAAGAATGAAGAAATATAAGGGGAAAACAGTTCAACAACTGCTGGTTGAGGTGTAAAATGGGATAGAAATAGACAAAAAATCGAAGGAAAGACACTTTTTTGTGGTTTTCCTTCGATTTTTTATGGCTGATTTGGATTAATGGGTCAGCCTCCTTTTTATTCATAAGTTTTATCTTCCAAATGCAGAGCATCCAATATCAAAGCAGCCGTTTCTTCAATAGAAAGCTTAGCCACATTAATCACCACGCAGTTAAGTTTGTCGTAAAGCTCATTGGCCCAAGCCAGCTCTTTTTGGATATTTTCCATATTGGAATAAGCAGTTTCTGGGTCAAGTCCATAAGAGCGCATTCTCTCGGCACGAATATTGTTGAGAATTTTCGGGTCATTAGTCAAGCCGACAATCTTTTTAGGGTCAACCTGATACAATTCCTCAGGAATATGCGCCTGCGGAATGAGTGGCAAATTCGCTACCTTCAAATTCTTTTGTGCCAAATACAAGGACAAAGGAGTTTTAGAAGTTCTGGAAACGCCCAGCAAGACAATATCCGCACTCAAGAAACCTTTGGGGTCTTGTCCGTCATCGTATTGCACCGCAAATTCGATTGCCTTAATACGATTGAAGTAATTTTCATTCAATGAATGTTGCGCACCTAATTCACGAGAAGGTGTGCCGCCCGTACGAATAGCCATTTCATTCAAAATCGGGCCTAATATGTCAATGCAGTAAAGATTATGCTCCTTGCTGAAGCTTCGGGCAAAATTGCTCAATTCTTCGCTGACCAGCGTATAAATAATCATACCATTGTGGCGGTAAGCATCTCGTAAAATTCGCTCCAAAACTTCTACTTCACGCACAAAATTGCGGCGATAGAGCAAAAAATCCACATCAGGATACTGCGCCATTGATGCGTGTGCCAGTTTTAAAGCCGTGTCTCCCGCCGAATCCGAGATGACATAAAGACTGATAACATTCGCGTTCATTGATTTCCTCACTACTTTCACGTTATTCTACCATTCTACTAAAATTTAGCAATTAAGTCCAAAAAGGTTGCTGATGTTTTTGATTTCTAGTAATATTAATAAAGTTAAAGCGAGGGAAAAAGAATGGCTGATTATACACAAGTACAAGTGGCACTAGAGAAAATGAAACAAAGCGGGCTTAAATACACCAAAAAACGCGAAGAAATCCTTACGATTTTGGATAAGGAAAACCGCTATTTGTCAGCAAGAGACCTGCAACAAGAGCTGATAAAGGACTTTCCGGGTATAAGCTTTGATACCATTTACCGCAATCTAAATGATTTTGAGCGACTAGACCTGCTAGAAAAAACCGAGCTAGAAGGCGAAATGCGCTACCGCATAGCCTGCCAGACAACAGGACACCATCATCATCACTTCATTTGTAACGTTTGCGGCTTTACCAAAGAGATTGATTATTGCCCAATGTCCGAAGTTTTAGAGCAGCTAGGTGATGTCGAAATCGAAGGACATCGCTTTGAAATCTTTGGAAAATGTCAAAATTGCCGATTAAAGTAAGAAAATATGCAATAATATATTGACTATGTCTTAATCCTTTGATAGAATAACTATCGGACGTTCAAACGTTACATACAAGCTCGAAGGGAGGGAATTTTATGTCAAAAACAGTAGTTCGTAAAAACGAATCTCTTGATGATGCTCTTCGTCGCTTCAAACGCTCAGTTTCTAAAGCAGGTACATTACAAGAATCTCGTAAACGTGAGTTTTATGTGAAACCATCCGTAAAACGTAAGAAGAAATCTGAAGCTGCTAGAAAACGTAAGAAATTCTAGTTTTAGACAAAAACAAAGTTAAACACACACTTGGCAATGCTAAGTGTGTGTTTTTGTCATTTATTTGTTATAATTAGTAAAGAAAGAAAAATGGGAAAGAAGGTCTTGCCTTTGACTGATAATCAACTATCTATTGAAATAAAATTAACCAAGGAAGACGACGCACAGTTGCTCTTTGGAGCTCGTGACCGTCACATTCAGCTAATCGAAGAAAACTTGCACGTACAAATCAATACGCGCGGGGAAACCATTCAGATTATCGGACAAGCCGAAGCTGTAGAAGATGCTAGAAAGGTTATTTCTGCACTGCAAGTCCTAATCAGCCGTGGCATTAAAGTTGCGACACCTGATGTGATTTCAGCTCTCAAGATGTCTAAATCTGACAGCTTGTCTGGCTTTGTTGCCATGTACGAAGAAGAAATCCTCAAAGACCGCATGGGAAAACCCATCCGCATTAAGAATTTGGGGCAAAAGCGTTATGTGGATGCGACTAAGAAACAGGACATTATCTTCGGGATTGGTCCAGCTGGTACTGGTAAGACCTTCTTAGCGGTTGTTCTAGCGATTGCAGCTCTGAAAAAAGGCGAGGTTAAGCGCATTATCCTTACTCGTCCAGCAGTTGAGGCAGGCGAAAGTCTAGGTTTCTTGCCGGGTGATTTAAAGGAAAAGGTTGACCCTTATCTACGCCCAATTTATGATGCTTTGTATCAGATTTTCGGCATGGAGCATACCAATCGTTTGATTGAGCGTGGCGTAATTGAGATTGCACCACTTGCTTATATGCGCGGGCGTACGCTTGATGATGCCTTTGTTATCTTGGATGAAGCGCAAAACACGACCACCATGCAGATGAAGATGTTCCTTACTCGTCTAGGCTTTCATTCTAAGATGATTGTCAATGGCGATATTTCCCAGATTGACCTGCCAAAAGGGCAGCTTAGTGGACTTATTCATGCGGAAAGAACTTTAAGAGATATTAAGAAGATTTCATTTGTGCATTTTGATGCATCGGATGTTGTTCGCCATCCTGTTGTTGCCGAGATTATTCAGGCTTATGACAAGGAAACTAAAAAAAGCGAGGACTAAGATATGGAATTAACTATAATGGACGAAACTGGAAAAGTATCACCAGAGCTTATCCAGCAGACCGAAAAACTGCTTGCCTTTGCGGCAAACTATATCAAACTTCCAGCAGCCAAAGAAATGAATGTTACATTTGTCGATAATGCACGCATCCAAGAGATTAACAAGGAATATCGCGGCAAAGATATGCCTACTGATGTGGTTTCTTTAGAGTATGAGCCAGAGGATATTTCTTTTGACGACTTTGAGGATATGCCAGAAGAACTTTTGGCAGAATTAGACCCTTTTATCGGCGAGATATTTATTTCGATAGAGCGTGCCAAAGAGCAAGCAACAGAGTATGAGCATTCTTATGAAAGGGAAATCGGCTTCTTGAGCGTACATGGATTTCTTCATATAAATGGGTACGACCACATGAACCCAGAAGATGAAAAGGAAATGTTCGACCTGCAAGACGAGATCTTAAACGCGTATGGGCTTAAACGAGAATAAGAAAAAGTATAAAAACGTCCAGCTAATCAGCAGCATTGATTTTGCGATTAATGGATTAAGAACAGTCATTCGAGAAGAAAGAAATATGCGCAAACATATCGCCAGTGCGATTGTTGCCATTCTTCTAGGTTTTTTCTTCCGTTTGGATATCAACGAATGGCTCTGGTTGCTGCTGGCGATTTTTCTGGTGATTATCGTCGAAACCATCAATACCGTTGCTGAAAATATTGTAGATATGGCGACCAACTACCATTTTCATCCGCTAGCAAAAGCAGCAAAAGATATGGCAGCAGGAGCAGTTTTGCTGACCTCAATTTTTGCTATGATAGTAGGTGCGGTACTGTTTGTCCCTAAGATTATTGAGTTGGTATCTGGCTGGTTGTAACAGTCGGATACTTTTGTTATGAATAAAGGAGAAAAAATGAGTGAATTTAAATCAGGATTTGTAGCTATTATTGGTCGTCCAAACGTGGGTAAATCAACCTTGATGAACCGTATTGTAGGACAAAAAATTGCGATTATGAGTGACAAGGCACAAACGACTAGAAACAAAATTCAAGGTGTTTATATGACTGAGGATGCGCAGATTATCTTTATTGATACACCGGGTATTCACAAGCCTAAGACAGCTTTGGGTGACTTCATGGTGCAGGCTGCTTACTCAGCATTGGGTGAGGTGGATGCGGTCTTGTTCATGGTGGCGGCTGACCAAAAGCGTGGCAAGGGCGACGACATGATTATTGAGCGTTTGAAGAAAACGGACGCGCCGGTTTATCTGATTGTCAATAAGATTGATAAAATTCATCCCAATGAGTTGTTGGAGTTTATTGATGATTTCCGCTCGGAGATGGACTTTAAGGAGATTATTCCGATTTCAGCGACAGAAGGACATAACTGTGAAAATCTGATGAAGACTTTGATAGACCAGTTGCCTGAGGGACCTCAGTATTTCCCTGAGGATGCGATTACTGACCATCCGGAGCGTTTTATTGTGTCTGAGATGATTCGTGAGAAAGTCTTAATTTTGACGCGTGATGAAGTGCCTCATTCAGTGGCTGTTGTGGTGGATAAGATGCGTCGGGATGAGGATACAGACAAGGTGCATATTCAAGCGACGATTATTATTGAGCGTGATAGTCAAAAGGGAATTATCATTGGTAAGCAGGGTGCTATGCTCAAGAAGATTGGTACGATGGCTCGTCGGGATATTGAGTTGATGTTGGGGGATAAGGTTTATTTGGAGTTGTGGGTGAAGGTGCAGAAGAACTGGCGGGATAAGAAGGTTTATTTGCAGGATTATGGGTATAAGAAGGATAACTACTAGAGTAACAAAGAAATTTAATGCTGAATACGGGGTTGTGACATAAGTCTTCCGCCTATTTGAGAATTAGGAACATTGGGGCAGCAGGACGCAAGCGACTTCGGGGGAAAACCGCCCCCGAATTCCATTGCTCGTGAGCCTCAAACTTACTCTAAACGCTAAAGCGTTAAGAGTAAGTAATTCATTCACGCCTAATCGGCTGCTAGAATGTTCCTAATTCTCAAATAGGCTCCAGACTTATGTCACAACCCCTTTGTGCTAATTCGCTGTTTGTTTGAAATGTAAAAGGTTTTTTGGTGTAGGAAGTTTTGTTTGCAAAGGATTGATGTTTGTGGAAAAAGAGGAAAGAGCGATTATTCTTTGGACGAAAAATCATAAGGAGCAGGATAAGCTGGTTAAGGTTTTTTCGGAAAAAGATGGCAAGTTTATGTGTTATGCTCGTGGGGTTCATAAGAAAAATAATGCCTTGGCTGGTGCTATTCAGCCCTTTACCAAAGCGGTTTATTTGGGGAAGTTTAATCAGGGCTCCCTTTCTTTTTTAAATGCGGCTAAAGAGGTTCATGCTTTTTTAAATATTCAGCAGGATATTTTTATCAATGCTCATGCGACCTATATTTTACGCTTGGCTGATGCGGTGATTGATGACAACAAGCCTGATGCGCCACTTTTTAAGCAGGTGGATTTGGCTTTGAACTTGCTTGATAATGGACATGATGAGGAGATTATTACCAACATTTTTGAGGTACAACTACTGGCTCGCTTTGGTGCGGATATTAATTGGCTGTCATGTGCGATTTGCGGGCAACCGCAGGGGAAATTTGACTATTCCATGAAATATCATGGCGTTTTGTGTGAGCAACATTGGTCAGAAGATGCAAGAAGATTGCACGCTAGTCCAAAGGTTGTTCATTTGCTAAGAATGTTTTCACAGATTTCTTATGAGCGAGTGGGCAATATCAATGTCAAAAAGGAAACAAAATTGGAACTTAGGCAAGTCATTGACCAACTCTATGATGAATATGTCGGACTAAAGCTCAAGAGCAAAACTTTCCTCGACCAAATGTCTGATTGGGAAGATAAGTTCAAAATCAATCGTTAGATTAAAGAAATCTTATGAATAAAGAATAAAATAAAAAGAAAAATATACAAGAAATTAATAATTTGCTCAGAATTGACCCTTTTCAATTTTGGGCTTTTTTTAGTATATAATAGATAGGATTTATAAAAAATTAGCAAAGGGGAGCTAGTATTGAAAAACAAGGAAAGGTTGCTTTCGTTGCGCGAGCAAAAAGAGTATTCGGTGTTTAACTACCTGTATTTAAACGAAAAATGGCAGCAAGTTAGTGAGCTAGAAAGGGTTTTGGGTTATGGGGAACGTGTGATTACTGAGAGTATCCGCCGCTTAAAGAAGCGGATTTTTCAGTATGGATTGGAGGGAGAACTGCGTATTGAAAAACGCACACATCCGATTAGTTATAAGCTGATTTTCCGCAAGCAGATTTATGCTAGACAGTTTATTCATGATTTTTTCATTCACTCGGATGGCTACAAGCTGTTTAATGAAGGCTTTCAACATCCAGAAGTTTCGCTTGTGGAGGTTTGTCAGCGATTAAATATTTCCAAAGGAACAGCGAAATTGGTGCGGGAAGAAAATAGCTATGATCTTGCTGATTATGATTTGTATATGTCGCAAAGAGGGTTTGAAGTTTACGGTAGCGAAGAAAATATCCGGGAAATGCTCTTTCATTTCTGGTGGGATTTTACCAAGGATGTCAAATGGCCCTTGTTTGAGATTACGCGCAAGGAGGCGGAGGAGTTTACCAGAGAATTATTAGATGTTTTTGAGATTGAGCATGTGGATAATTATAGTTTCCGCCGTTTGTGCTTGCGTGTTGGGATTACGCTCATGCGTACAAAGCGGGATAGCTATTATACGAAAAGTACCTATATGAAGAATTATTTTAGTATTGATAAAGAAATCCAGCTGCGTTTGTATAGTTTGTTTTCATCTCATGAACCAAGCAGACCAGAAAGCGAGTTGCGTTATTTAATATTCATTCTGCTTTCTGAAGTCTTTATCGAGGATGTTTTTATCAAATGTGTGCATAACAAGAAGATAACAGAAGCTAGCGATTGCTTTATCAAGGAACTGGTTTTCTATTATCCCAATCTTCCACAAGCTACGCAAGATGCTATTCGCAAACGGAGTTTTTCCCTGCTATTTCGCCTGTCTGTCCTAGAAAAAGCAGCGATTGCTCATCCGAATATTTCTTATTTTAATAAAGCATATCCTAAGCTTTTCAATAGCACTAGCAGGCTTTCGGCAAAACTGCTTGCGATTTTGGGGATTGAGGGAATTCGCCCGATTTATCTAGGTGCTTCCTTGATTGATTTGCTGAAGGATGTCTTCATTGACGAGAAGAAACGGGTCAAGATTTTTATTGATAAACAAATAGATTTTCATGTGAGAAACACCATGAGAAAGGAGCTAGAGCGAAATTTTGCCCGCTATTTTCACCTGAGTTTTGCTCAAACCATTGATGAAAAAGATGTGGATTTGGTGCTGAGTGCAGAAGAATTTTACCCAGCAGGTCAATCGACTGTCATTCGTGTTAATGAGCGCTTGTCCTACTACGATTGTACGAAGATTGAGGGGCATATCGAAGAGCTGGATAAGGATTTTGGGCTGGGTAGATTTGCTTGAGTGCATTTTAGGCTCGTTATATAATGAGAAAAGAAAGCAGGTGACCAGATGAAAACAGCAGTTTACGCAATCAGCGACATTCATGGCATGGAGGATTTGTTCAAGAGGGCACTGGAAAAATGGGATGAAGAAAGTCAGCAGCTAGTCCTAATCGGCGATTTGGCTGACCGTGGGCAAAAGGGCAAGCAGTGTTACTATATGGGGATGAAACTTGCCAAAGAAAAAGGGGCGATTTACCTTTGTGGCAATCACGAGCGGATGTTTCTGCGTTTTTTAAAGGAGCCGGAGAATTATTTTCAGCTTTATACGTTAAATGGCGGGATTGAAACGCTGGAAAGTTTTGTTTTTAAGGGAGCAGCAGATGAATTTTCGCCTACGGAAATTGCGATGATGATAAAAAGTCAACATAGGGAATTGCTGGAGTTTTTGGAAAATCTTCCCTTTTATTACGAATGGGAGGACTATGTTTTCGTTCATGCAGGTGTTGATTTGAGCTTGAGTGATTGGAAGAAAAGCAATCCGAAAGACTTTGTATGGATAAGAGAGCCCTTTCATCAATTGCCCAATAAAACTGGGAAAATCATTGTTTTCGGGCATACGCCTACACCACATTTGCATGGTGATGGAAGGGATTGTTCCTTGTGGATAGAAGATGGCAAGATTGGCATTGACGGGGCTGGTGTTTATGGTGGTGTTATTCATGGAGTTGTTTTTGAAAAAAGTGGCGCAATGCAAGACTTCATATTTGAGAACACGACAGGTGGGTGGAAACCTCGATACTGATTATTTTGAATTACTCATCAAGCGAGTTTTCAGTTCACTCCAAAATTTGCCCGCTCCGCCCAGATAGGTTGACCGCTGTGGCTGGTACGGCTCCCACCCTAGCGGGTTCCGCCTCGCAAGCCTCAAACTAGGAGTAAACGGCAAAGCCGTCAACTCCTAGTAATTCGCATTGTCGCCCTTAGTTGCCACGGCGGTCAACCTATCTGGGCTACGCAGGCAAATTTTAGAGTAAACTGAAAACTCTCCGTGCGAAAGAACTTTCCCAACTCGTATCTTTACCATATCGTTTTGAAAATGCTTTTATCTTGTGTAGAATGGAAGTAAGAAGATGGAAAGGCAGTTTGTCCTTTCTAAAGAAAAGGTGAGCGATATGAAAAAACATGAGAAAATGATTTACATGGTTGCTCAATATGTGGATTATCATTTAGATGAACTGCATACAGCCATTGCGGATTGGACGATTTTGATTCGCCTGCTCAATGACCCAGAGACTTTTCAGATAAATCAAGAAGAGCCGATTGCCTTTGATGCACACGACGTCCTAAGCCGAATAGAAGAACTAACGATTGAAGATGATTACTGGTGGCGCGTGAGTGGGCCTGCTGGTAAGTTTCAAATTCATATCTATAACGGCACAATTTATGTTAGAAATCTTTTTACCGAAGAAGCCTTTTTTAAGCATGAGCAAATGATTTTTGACTACTTCAACCACCGCATGACCGAGCATGGTTTGTATGGTTATTTGCGTTCTTACGACGAGTATCTTTACAGCAACACTTCCCGCATGGAAGACCGTTTGGACTTTGAAACACCAGAGGAAGTGGCGGAATTACCGAAAATGCTTAATCGTCATCACAGACAGATTATCGACTGTAACCAATTGGCAGGCTATGACATCTTTTTCAAAGGATTATGCCTGACAAGCTGCTGGAAAATGTACTTTTCTAAGTATTATTACCGCTTGATTCCAAAGCAGATTTTAGAAGAAGTACATCAGGTGGAAACCATTGACCATTTGGATAATGAGATGATTGCGGTAACTCTCTACAAAGACCCGAGAAATTGGGAAAAAGAGGTCAATCAGAAATCTCAGCGCATGTTTAGAGACCAAATGGGCTTTGACCAGCTAGCTTGGAATAACGGCGTCGGAATTTTGCGCGACCCTTATATTGAGTATGCTTTTGGCGACCATTCGGTGCATTCGGTGCAGTACCTCAACAAGCAGGGACAGCCGACGCAAAAGAAGAAAGCTACGCAATTTATCACGCGGACTTGGGATTTTATCCAAAACAAATACGAAGAGCACCAAATGACTGGCTCGCTCAATTCACAAGCTTACTTCCCGTGGGTTGATGAACTAGGGCAAAAGATGATGAATTATCGGGTTATCAATCCGGATTTGGCAACGGATAGTGGCTTGGATGCTTATGAGTTTTACATCCGCTCATTCTTGGAGCTTGAGCTAGAAAATGATGAACGCTATGACAAGTTTGTGTCTGTCCTGCGCTTTTATATTCCGAAAAATCATGTAAAAGCCTTGCCAGTGGAAGACCTCAAACAGAAAATGCCAGATGTCATTTTCAAGGAAAAACATTTCCACCGCACTACGCCGACCTTTGATTTAAAGAAGGGCAACAATCACTTGCGAGTGATTTTCATGGATTATGATATGTTGGACTTCACACAAGGCGTGCAGACATCAAACGAACAAAACACAGCATAAATAGACAACAAAGCATCAATTTGGTGCTTTGTTCTTTTTGAGAATAAGGAGAATTCAAATGGAATTTTTACTAGACACAGCCAATCTTGAGGAAATCAAAGCATGGAATGAGCAGATGGTAATTTCAGGCGTGACGTCCAATCCGTCTATTATCAAAAAAGAGGGAAAAATCGACTTTTTCGCCCACATGAAAGCTATCCGCCAGATTATCGGTAAGGACAAGTCACTTCATGTGCAGGTTGTTGCACGAGATTATGAGGGAATGCTCAAGGACGCACAGGCGATTTTTGCCAATATTGACGAGGAAGTTTTTGTCAAAGTACCAGTCAGCAAGACTGGTTTGCGTGTGATTAAGGAGCTGAAAGCTCAGGGAAGAAATGTGACGGCAACCGCTATTTACAGTAAATTTCAAGCCTATTTAGCTATTGAGGCGCAAGCGGATTATATCGCTCCTTACTTTAACCGCATGGAAAATCTCAACATTGACCCGCGCGAAGCTATTTTTGAGATGGCGGAGGAAATTGCGCGTACCAACTCAAGCACGAAAATTCTCGCAGCCAGTTTTAAGAATGTCGGGCAAGTCAACGCAGCTCTGGAAAATGGTGCGCAGGCAGCGACGATGGGCGTGGATATTTTGGAAAGTGCTCTTGATATGCCGTCCATTGAAAAAGCAGTAGAAGATTTTAGCTCGGATTGGGAAAGTGTTTTTGGTGTTGGGGTGACATTGGCGGATTTGGTATAGGAAGAAGTAATAGTTATTGTTTGTAACGTCAAATAATTGAAAAACTCTTTCTTTCATGCTAAAGTGAAAGAAAGAGTTTTTCTTTTTTAAAAAAGTGAAAGAAAATAGTTATATTTCACTACGAGCGAAAGATAAAGTGAAAGGAAGTGAAGTAAAGTGAAAGAAAACGAACAAATTGAGTTCAAAGAACAGTACTCCAATTCATTTTTAAAAACAGTTAGTGCTTTTGCAAATGAAAGAGAGGGGAAAATTTATTTTGGAATAGACGACAAGGGAACGGTCTTAGGTTTTGCGACAGACGATAAGACCCAGCTAAAGATAGGGAATGCTATCAATGACACTATCTCCCCTATGCCCAATTATCAGCTAGAAGTGAAAACTCTTGACGAAAAAGAAATCCTTGTTCTAACAGTTTTCAAGGGAGAAAATGCACCATATTTCTACAAAGGAAAAGCATATAGGCGGATAAATTCTGCCACCCTTCCAGCCGATAGTTTTCAAACGCAACAATGGGCGATGGAAAGTAAACGTGTTTCATTTGATGAGTTAATCGCAAACGAGCAGAGCCTATCTTTTGAAAAGCTGGAAAAAGAGTTGCAAGAAAAGTTATTAGTATCAAGAGTAACAGATGATGTACTAAAGACAATGAGCTTATTAATAGGAGAAAAATACACCAACGCAGGTATGTTGCTTGCTGATACAAACTCTTACCGCTATGGCATAGACGTGGTTCAGTTTGGCGAAACAAAGTCTGTTTTTCTTAATCGTGTGACTTTGACAAATATCTCAATCATCACGCAGTATTATGCAATGCTAGAGTTGTTTGAAAACTACTATGCTGATTTTGAAGAAGTGGTAGAAGGAGAAAGAGTTCGACGCATTCAAATTCCTAGAAATGCCTTTCGTGAGGCGATAGCTAATGCCATTGTGCATCGAAATTATAGCTTGAAAGCAAATATTCAAGTGGAGTTTTGGGCGGACAGGATTGTAATCAATTCTCCTGGCGGTTTGCCAGAGGGGATTAGGGAACAAGAGTTTTTGAGCGGTGGTGTGACATTCTTGAGAAACGAGCTTTTAGCCAATGCCTTTAGACGATTAGGAATTATTGAATCATTCGCAACAGGTATTTGGCGAATAAAAAATGCTTATCAGCCCTTTGTTGCTAAACCAGTTTTCTCTGTTAGCCCAAATATTATCTCCGTTACTCTGCCTGTTGTAAATTACACAAATTCTAACCGACGAATTTCTATGTTTACTGCTCAAGAAGAAGAGCTCATTAGCTTACTGGAAACAGGAGAGAAAAAACGAAGTGAAATTGAAAAACAACTAGGGATTGGGACAACACAGACAGTGAAAATTCTTAATCAACTGATAGATAAAAATGTAGTAGAAAAAATAGGAAGTGGCAGAGCAGTGAGATATAAGCTGTATTAATAATAAAAACAAACCAAAAAAGAGAAGTCCCACACAGACTTCTCTCTTTTTATATCAATTCGTACTACGCCCCGTTGCAAAGAGCTACGAAAATTGGAAACTTATTTACTCTACATCAAATCCTTGTGTTTCTTTGTCCTTGTTGCGTTTCCAGAGGATAGCAACGATAACCATGCCGACAAGTCCGATGAGTAGGAGCATATAGATACCTTGTCCACCGGTGCTTGGGAGTGTACCTTTGTGGTAGTTGTCAATATCAATAAATTCCATAGGGTCAACAGTGGATTCTGCCACTCCTGTAAATGCTACAGATTCGACATCAAATGGTGTTTCGTCGTTATTCGGTAGAATATAGCCATCAGGTGCTAACAATTCTTTCATATAGTAGAAAGTTCCTTCGCCATAATTCACCAATAAATCTGCCCCAGCAAGAGCGGTTTCGGCAAGTTCTTTGGTGCTTTCCAAACCATAAATCCAAACACCACCAGCAGGGATGACAAAACTATTGTCATATGGTAAAGTTTTTCCATTGATTGTCGCATCAGCTACAAGGTTTGCAGTATCTGTTTCAAGCAATGGTCTTAACAACATTGGAGTTGTAGCATCCCCTGCTGAAACCATATATAAAGGAACAACTACTTCTCCACCACCAGCACCTGATTTTGCAAACAATTGGAAGATAGCACCGCTAATTTTAGCTTTGGAATCGCCATCAATCTTGTAGAATGCTTCATCACCCATTTGGACTTTGGCAGATGGGTCGAATTCCCAAATGCTGCCGATATTCACATAGGCTGTATTTCCAAGTTCTTCATCACAAACACCTGGAGAACCGATTAAATCAACTGGCACTGTCGCGTTAGGTGTACCTTCAACCAAAACATTAATCACGACAGTTAGTTTACTTCCGCCTAATCCTGTAAGCAATGCTTTTGGAATGAAGATTTTCGCATCATTCCCATTTGCATCAACAGTAAAAGGATCAACTCCAGGGGAATTGAAAGTACCCATTGTTGTAGTAACACCGGTAAGTGGGGTGATTTCGTTAGCAACTCCCATTGCGTCATTAAAGATACCTGCAATGCTGGCAAACTTCAAACCATCATCCAAATCATCATAGACAAATATACCATCATCCACCTCATCAATTCCGCTAGGAATGTCAAAGGTAATCTTGTATTGAAGCATATCAGAGATAGCTACTGGATAGATAGCCTTATCCGCTTCAGTAGAATGCTCGAAGTCTGCGTGAGGATTTCCTCTCAATGTTAATAATCTTGCGGCAACTGCTGCATCGTATCCTGTATCTCCTGTTAACCATAGTGCTTCTGTAGTAGGGTTCATTTGAGTCAGTACCCAAGCTTCAGCTTCATCTGTATCAGCATCAACATTGACAAAAGGAATAGGGATAAGAGGACTACCATCTGTGTTGCTGACTTTGTGTTGAATACCAGTCAATGTCTTATACATAGAGCCTGTTTTGTTTTTTGGATAGATATGGATATCATCCAATTCAACGTCTGCAACATCTGGGTCAATCGTTCCATTAGCCAATGTTCTAAAAACTGGTAGAGCTAATAGAGTATTGACAGAAGAGGTAACGACTACGGGCTTGCTATCAATACTGGCATTGGAAGCATCGCTTTCCACAATGATATAAACCGCTCCATTTCGATAATCGCCTTCTCCTTGATCATAACGAGCTGGGATACCGGAAAAAGTTAATTCGCCTGGTGGATGTTCATCTGCCCCAGTTATTTTTGTATCTAGAGCAGTCAAACCAAGTGTGGTAGTGAAGTAGCTAACTGGTTTGTTAGCTGTTACTAGCCATCCTTTCAAAATATCGTAAGCTTGTCTTTCAGTCGGTCTTGATGCAGGTGGAAGAGGTTGGACTCCGTCTTCGCCAAGGTCAGCATCCACGGTCTGTACCATTCCATCGCTTAGTTGCATGATTCCATCACGTAAACCATAGAAATAACTAGAAACATCAAATATTTGAAACTCAACCTCGTCAATATCTTTCATTGCAAATAAAGGGGCCGTTGCACTTGCGTATCCTTCTTTTATAATAGGATACTCTTCAGAATCCCATCCTGGTGTGCCTGAGCCATTAGTAATCACTGCACCAGGGTTTTGATAGTTGGCAGCTGGGTCTTCAGTCATATCTTTTTTGTGGATTGTGATTTCAACTGTCGAATTAGCAGGGTCAAGTTCCCCTCCTTCGCCATAAGATAAAGCAGCCTCAGCAAGTTTGGCACCGCCAAAAAGAAGCATCGGCAAAACAATCAACAAAGTTGCTAAACTAAGCAACATTTTCTTTCCGAACTTCGTGTTCATTTTTTTCAACTCCTTTAGTTTTATACTTCATTTCTCGTCATTTGTGCTACTGGGAATAAAATAAAACACAAGATTATTCACTTGAAAAGCCACAACCTCCTTTACTTTCTTCCAGTAGTTTTCTCTACGCCCATTAAACACCCATCAAGCAAGATTAACAACGGATTTGAGTGGTATGTGCAAAAAAAAAAAAAAAACTGCCGTTTTTTGACATAAAATTCTTAGATTAAAGATTGGTTAAAGGATAAAAAGTGAATAACTACTGTATTTAAAAGATTTTCGAGTGATTTTAGGTCGAATTGGTATAGTTTGAGTGCTTGTGTTAGAGAGATTTTTGTGGATGATTATTTGCAAAAAAAATCCAGTTAGGGAGGTATCTAACTGGATTGGTTCTATTTGTTTAACATAGTTTTTCTCAAGGCTACATCTTTCCTTATTACATTCATGCAACAACCGTATATTCATCAATACTCTTACCATCTTCATCTTTCAAAACTAGCCAGCTGTTTGTTCCCGCAAAATAAAGGAAATTGCCGACTTCATTGACGCTTTTTAGCACAATATCCTCACTCGTCACGAAGTCCTTGATTTTCTCCTTGTGCATGTCGCGCAAGGAAAGAGTAAATTTCGCCGCAAAACCAACTGAACCGTCCTTGTTGAGTGGCGTTTCAGCGACCAAAATCGCGCCTTTTTTAACTAGCATTTCATTGCGCTTTTGCCAACGGCAGACTGCCTTTGCACCTTTGAAATCTACGAAAAAGTCAATTTCAGCCACTTCTTTTGACCATCTGTGCTGTGCTTTGGCTGGCTTGAACTTCTCTTTTTTGAGCTTGTAGCCGAAAACTTCGAGAATGGTTAGGACTTTGTCACCCACTTTTGCCACAGATTTGCGCAAATTGGACGGAATAGCCAGATTTTTCGGTAGGTTTTCTAGTTTTAAGCCACCCTCAAGCGCGGTTTCAATCAGATAGTTCACGAGATAGACCTGCTCCAAATCTTCGTTATCAATAGAAAGAACTTTTTCATAAGAAGTAGAAAGTTTCAGATTGATTTCCTTGATTTTGCCGCTTTCGATACCGATATTTACTGTATTAGCTTGCGGTTTGTTAGAGATAATGATTGTTAGTTTGTCTTTTGGGTTGATGATTAGCGTTTGGTCTTTTTTTATATCTACAGTTAGTTGCATCGGAGAACCCCCTTTATTTGCCCTCATTTCGTGGCATTATTTTCACTTCAAAGGTCATATCTTATAATCCTTTCGGATGCTAGAAAATGTTTCTTTTGAAGATTTCCCTTCGCCTCTAAGCATTTCTATATACCCTTTATCCAACTCCACGTCCATTTGTTCCTTAGACAATTCGTTGGCGTCAAGCATCGGATATTGTGGAATTTTCACATCAAAAGGAATGCCTTTTTGTAGAATAATTTGTTTGTAAAACATATTGATTGCGCTGGATGCTGGGATACCCAAAGCAGCCAAGATTGTTTCTGCTTGGTCTTTTACATCTGGTTCAATTCTTGCATATAGATTAGCTGTTTTTGCCATTTTCTTTTCCCTCTCTAGTTCAAAAAGTTTACCAACCAATAACCTACATAAGCCCAACTTAAAAATCCGTGTAGAAAAGCATTCAAGAACTCTCCACCATTTTCTGCAAATCGCATACCAGCAGCTAGCAGGAACCCTGTTCCATATAAAGCACCTGTGAAGTCTGCATCAATCGTAATCTTTTCTTTCATAATCAACCCCCTTTTTTCTAAATTATACAATCTTGTCCGGTCAAACGCAATACAAGTGTGTTAGCCTAAGTTTTATGTGTTTATACAAACAGCCAAATAAACCCAAAACCGATATAATAAAGGTAATAAAGAAAGGAAGACCGCCATGATTTCTTTTAAAGACAATGTATTCTACTTAACCACAAAATCCAGCAGTTACTGGTTTCAAATAAGCAAGTTCGGGCATTTGGAGCATATCTACTATGGTCCGCGCTTACATGAGCAAGCGATTGATGGACTGAGGCTCAAGCGAACAGCTGTTTTGGGTTCGTCTATTGCTTATGATGAGAGTGATTTGACCTATTCTCTAGACAATATGCCGCTTGAATGGTCGGGGATTGCTTATGGCGATTACCGTTATTCGCCCTTTGAGGCAAAAATGCCGGACGCTAGTTTTTCTAGTGATTTTCTCTACCAATCGCATGAGATAATGGACGGCTTTGTAAGCAGTAGAACCCTGCCTAGCTCGTATGGGTCAAGTGAAGACGCACAAACGCTGAAAATTCTCTTGAAAGATGAGAGTGATGTTTACTTAACGCTTTACTACACCGTATGCTCCGAGAAAAATGTCCTCACTCGCCGAGCGGTTGTGGAAAATAAAAATGAAAGTTCGCTCGTTATTCGCAAGATAATGAGTGGCATGGTTGACCTGCCCAATCGCAAGTACAAGATGATTACCTTTGATGGTGGCTGGATAAAGGAAACCAACAAGCACGAGCGGGCAGTTCAATATGGAATGCAGACCAATTTTTCAACGACTGGTTCGTCCTCCAATCGCCACAATCCCGGTTTTATATTGGCGCAAGAAAGTGCAACGGAGCAAAATGGCTGGGTTTATGGCTTTAATCTGGTGTATTCGGGCAATCATTTCGGCGGTGTGGAGCTGAGCAATCATGACATTACCCGCGTAGTTTTGGGGATAAATCCACATTGTTTTGATTGGGAACTGGCACAAAATGAAAAGTTTGAAACACCAGAGATGATTTTTACCTTTAGTGACAAGGGCTATAATGGTGCAAGTCAGAATTTCCATAGTTTTATCAATGAGCATATCATACGCGGTGATTGGAAGAAGAAAGAGCGACCTGTCTTGCTTAATAACTGGGAGGCGCATTTCTTCAAATTCAACGAGCGCAAGCTCTTAGGTTTGGCAAAAGAAGCCAAAGACTTGGGAGTAGAGCTATTTGTCCTTGATGATGGCTGGTTTGGCAAGCGCAATACAGACACAGCTGGACTGGGTGATTATGAGGTCAACCGCAAAAAAATTCCGTCTGGTATCAAGGGATTAGCGGAGAAAATAGAGAAAATGGGCATGAAGTTCGGGCTATGGTTCGAGCCGGAAATGGTCAATGAAGACAGCGACCTTTACCGAAATCATCCTGAATACGCTCTGAGAATGCCCAATCGTAAGAAAACTTTAGGCAGAAATCAGTTGGTTTTAGACTTGTGCAATCTTGAAGTGCAGGATTATATCATTGAAAATGTCGGGAAAATTCTTGATGAAGCACCGATTAGCTATGTCAAATGGGATATGAACCGCCATATCAGCGAGGCATTTTCGCCGACTTTAAGCTCTCAAGGCGAGTTTTTCCACAGATATATGTTAGGGCTTTATCGGATTTTGAGCGAGATTTTCTACAAGCGTCCGCATATTTTACTGGAAAGCTGTTCAAGTGGGGGCAATCGTTTTGATTTGGGTATGCTTTGTTATTCGGCACAGGTTTGGTCTTCTGATGATACGGACCCGATTGAGCGGCTGAAAATTCAGGAGGGCTTGTCCTATCTTTATCCACCTTCGACAATGGCGGCACACGTTAGCGCTTCGCCTCATCAGCAGACCTTGCGCAAAACGCCTTTATCCACAAGATTTAACGTCGCAGCTTTTGGTGTTTTGGGCTATGAGCTTGATTTGAAATACCTGAATGGTTTAGAGAAAAAGGAAATCAAAGACCAGATAGCTTTCTACAAGGAACACCGCCAAACTCTGCAATTCGGGAACTTTTCTCGTTTAGACAAGCAAAAGGACAACAAATATATCTGGCAAGTGCTTAGTCCTGATAAATCTCAAGCAATCTCAGGTTTCTTCCAAACATTAGCGCAAGCAAGCGAAGGCTACGATTATCTACAAGTGCTGGGTTTGGATACGGGCAAGAACTATCAGCTAACAACCAAACAACAAAATCTCTACATCGAGCGTTTTGGTGAGCTAGTTAAACATATTTTACCAGTTGAACTCAATCCAAATGGTGCTATTTTACGCACTGCCAATAAGCTCTACAAGCTAGACGATTGCATCGAAAGCTATCAGGCGGACGGCAAAATGCTAGAAGCAGGAATTTTGCTCAACAATCAATTTGTCGGCTCCTATTATAATGAAGAAACTAGACTATTGGGCGATTTTGGCTCCAATCTCTATGTGATAAAAGAAATCGAAAACGACGGAGGAAACCAGTCATGCTAAGTATGAACAGCAAATTAAAAGAAGTCTATGCCCATCCAGTAGGCAAAGATGTCCTAAGCAAACTGCTCCTGCAAATGAATAAGCCAGAAATGCTGATTACCAATCCGCTAGTGGCAAATGTACGGCTTAAAAATCTAGCCAAACTAACGCAAAAAAACTTGCCGCAGGAGTTCTTTGATGTCCTCCTAAAGCTCCTTAACAGCGAAACAGATGTTCCGCAAGAAAGCAATGCACCAATCAAGGAGCAATGGTGGAAAGAGGCAGTTTTTTATCAGATTTATCCGCGTAGTTTCAAAGACAGCAACAGCGACGGCGTAGGAGATTTGGGTGGAATTATTGAAAAACTGGACTATCTCAAAGATTTGGGCATTGATGCCATCTGGCTATCGCCAATATACGACTCGCCAAATGACGACAACGGCTACGATATCCGTGATTACTACAAAATCATGGAAGAATTCGGCACGATGGAAGAATTTGATACCTTGCTTGCCGAAATCCACAAGCGAGAAATGCGCTTAATCATGGATTTGGTAGTCAATCATACCTCTGATGAGCATGAATGGTTCAAGGAAGCTTTGGCTGACCCGCAATCTAAGTACCGTAACTACTATTTCTTTGAGGACAAGCCTAACAACTGGACTTCATTCTTCTCAGGTTCGGCTTGGAATTATTATGAAGAAATGGATAAGCACGCTTTGCATCTTTTCTCCAAAAAGCAAATGGATTTGAACTGGGACAACGAAGAAGTCCGCAAGGATGTCGCAAATATGGTGTCATGGTGGCTGGAAAAAGGCGTTGATGGTTTCAGGTTGGATGTTATCAATTACATTTCTAAGCAAGAAGGTCTGCCAGAAGGCAATGAAACCATTTATGAGTTAATGGGTTATCGCGGGATTGAGAATTATTTCTATGGACCCAATCTACACAAGTATTTGCATGAGTTGAAAGTCAATGCTTTTGAGCCTTTCAATGCCTTTTCTGTTGGCGAAACGCCGGGCGTTGGTATGGAGATGAGCAAGTTGTTGACGGCTGATTATCGTCGGGAGCTGGATATGGTATTCTCATTCGACCAGCTGGAAACGCCGGGTCATGTGCGCTTTGACGATTATCAGTATGATTTGAATTATTTGAAAAGTTACCTGATGAAGTGGATGAATGAATACCCAAATTCCTGCTGGATGTCGCTGTTTTATGACAATCATGACAATCCGAGAATGCTTTCTAAGGTCAATGACAACAAGGACACGCGGGATTATTTAGCTAAGCTATTGGCAGTTATTCAGTTGACCCTAAAAGGTACACCGTTTATTTTCCAAGGTCAAGAAATAGGCATGAAGAACCAGAAATTCACTTCGATTGATGAACTGCGTGATGTGGAAAGTATCAATCTTTATGAGGAATTGCTGGAGAAGATGTCGCCCAAAGAGGCGTTTGCCAAAGTCATGGCGGGCAGCCGCGACCATGCGCGTGTGCCAATGCAATGGTCGGCAGAAGAATTTGCAGGATTTTCAGATGTTACACCTTGGCTTGTTGGCGATGAAGACTACAAACGGACAAATGTAGAAGCTCAGCTGCAAACTAGCTTTTCTGTCTTGAGCTTTTATAAGAAATTAATCGCTCTACGCAAGAAATTCAAAGCATTGGTTTACGGCGAAGTCATTTTTGTCGAAGAAAAACGCAAGGATTATTTTGCCTATTACCGCAAGCGTGGCAGTGATATTTTCTTTATCGAATGCAATCTAAGCGACAAACCCATGAAAAAACCTATTGAAACCGATGAATTTACTAGACTTTTATCCAATTATATCCAGCCCAAAAAAGTCCTTAGAGCTTATGAGGCAAATGTTTATCTTGTGAAGTAAGGCTGTTATTTGTTACAATAGCAAAAAAGAAAAGGTGGCAAGTTTATGTCTGAGAATAAATACAGCGATGAACAAGTAGAGAAAATCAAAGAGTATATCGTCGCAGCATTAGAAAGTGTCATTGACCCAGAGCTAGGGATTGATATTGTCAATCTAGGCTTGATTTACCAAATCGAATTTGACGCGGCGAATGGCGATACAACAGTTGAAATGACCCTAACAACTATGGGCTGTCCTTTGGCAGATGTTTTGACTGACCAAATCCACGTCGCACTAAAAGAAGTCCAAGAAGTCGGCGATATTGAAGTCAAGCTGGTTTGGTATCCTGCATGGACGACGGACAGAATGAGCCGTTATGCACGAATTGCACTAGGTGTTCGATAATATTTTTTAGTCAGTAGTCTTATACTGAACCAACTCTATAATCATAAATAAATTTTGAGTTGGTTTAGTATTAAAGATTACTGGCTTTTTTGGTACAATGGAAAAAGAATGGGAGGGAATGTTATGACTAAAGCAGATATGATATTGAAAGAAAATATCAACAAGATATTAAACGAGGGCGTTTGGAGCGAAAATGCGCGCCCGCGTTATAAAAATGGGCAAACGGCAAATTCCAAGTATATCACTGGAATCTTTAACGAATATGACTTGTCAAAAGGCGAGTTTCCCATAACGACACTTCGTCCGATTGCCATAAAGACGGCGATTAAGGAGCTTTTGTGGATTTATCAAGACCAGAGCAATGATGTAGATGTATTAGAAGACAAGTACAATGTCAAATATTGGCGTGATTGGGTGGTAGATGATGGTACGACAATCGGGCAAAGGTACGGGGCAACGGTTAAGAAGTATGATATTATTGGTAAATTGCTCAAGGGCTTAGAGGCTAATCCGTGGAATCGCCGGAATATTATTAATCTTTGGCAGTATGAGGATTTTGAGGAAACGGAAGGTTTGTTACCTTGTGCCTTTCAATCCATGTATGATGTGCGTCGTGTGGGAGATGAGATTTATCTGGATGCGACCTTGATTCAACGTTCCAATGATATGTTAGTGGCACATCATATCAATGCTATGCAATATGTAGCTTTGCAGATGATGATAGCCAAGCATTTTGGCTGGAAAGTTGGCAAGTTCTTTTACTTCATCAATAATCTGCATATTTATGATAATCAATTTGAGCAGGCAAATGAGTTATTGAACCGCACAGGAAGTGAGCTTGAACCGAAATTATTGCTCAATGTGCCGGATAAGACGCCATTTTGGGATATCCGAGCAAAAGATTTTGAATTGGTGGATTATGAAGCAGTGAAACCACAGTTGAAGTTTGATTTGGCTATTTGATGAATGTTGGAAGTTGAGTTTCTGGTCTGATTTTCTTCTGCTAGGTTGCGCCATATCTCGCAGGGCTGTAGCTGGAACGGTTGCAACCTCGTATCTGAAATAACCACAAAAATCCAAATCTAAAAAGGAGAAATAAACTATGCTAGCAGCAATCTGGGCACAAGACATTAACGGACTAATCGGCAAAAATGGCGAGCTACCGTGGTACTTACCTAATGATTTGAAATATTTTAAAGAAAAAACACTAAACAAAAACATCGTCATGGGCAGAAAAACCTTTGAAGGTTTCGGCAAACGCCCCTTACGAAAACGCTTGAATATCGTCCTAACAACCGACAAGAGTTATCAAGCAGAGGGCGTAAGCGTCCTTCATTCAGTAGAAGAAGTCTTAGATTTCGCCAAAACCAGCGACAAGGAAACAGTCATTATCGGTGGCTCGCAAATTTACAAGGAATTTGAACCACATTTGGATGAGCTATTTGTTACCTTTATTAAAGAAGAATTCGACGGCGACACACATTTCCCTCAGATTGATTGGAGCAAGTTTGCCAAAGTATCAAGCCTAGAAGGACAAGTGGATGAAAAGAACAAATATCCCCATGAATTTGCACATTTTTCACGAATTTAACAAGATAGGTGAGCCTAAGCGCTTGCCTATTTTTTTGCAAATTTCGCAGATATCGTTAGACAAACGCCAATAAACTCTCTAAAATGGGAACCACAAGCGAAACATTACACAAGTTCTTTTATGAAGAGGTGTTTCTAATGACGGATAAGAAAAATAATTGGAAGACTAAGGATATTTTGGGAATAGTATTTATTTTATTAGTATTCTTCACTTTCTTCTTGCCACATTCTGCTACTGCAGGTACGGTTGATGTCTTTCGGCTTTACAATCGCAATACAAGCGAGCATTTTTATACCAGCAATCCTGTTGAGCGCGATAAATTAATAAATGTTGGATGGAATGACGAGGGGATTGGTTGGTCAGCACCTACGGATGGTACTCCTGTTTATCGCCTTTACAATCCCAACGCAGTAGGGGGCGACCATCATTATACGACCAGCACTTATGAGAAAGATTTTCTAGTCAAACAAGGTTGGAAATACGACGGTTCATTCTTTAATTCAGGTGGAAATATTCCAGTTTATGTAGCCTACAATCCTAAAACAAGTTCTGGTGCACACAATTTTACCACCAATCGCCATGAACAAAATTCGCTTTTGAGCAATGGCTGGATGCATGATAAGGAGGCATGGAAAGCATCAAGTGTCGGACAAGCACCGCCTATTCGCTCTAAAAGTGTCTTGATTGCCGATAACACTGGAAAAATCCTTGAGGGTAAAAACATGGAGCAGCGCCTACCAATCGCTAGTGTCAGTAAGCTCATCATATTAGCTCGGGTACAAGAGGCTGTTAAATCTGGCAAACTAAAATGGAGCAATACCTATGAGGTTACACCAGCTCTTGCAGGCAAAAACCTTTGGGGTTCGCTTAATTTTGCCAAAGGAGAAAAATATACCCTAGCGGAATATTATTTCTCCGCTCTGATGCCTAGTAGCAATCCCGGAGCTATCATGCTAGGAATAATTCTTGACGGGAATAACAGCAATGCACTCAAGAATACACGAGAATGGCTAAATAAAATCGGGATAAAAGGTTCAACCTATATGAGTGTATCGGGTCTTGAGGCAGAAGATTTGGTCGATGTCGGTATGGTGGATGGAGCGCAAAATGCCAATCTATTTTCTGCGAAGGATTTGCTGAGCTTACTAATGTATATCAAAAAGAACACTCCAGCAGTCTTTGCGGATGCGCAAGGTGCATCAACAATTATTCATGGCGTAACCTATGCCAATCATTCGACCGTCTTTTACAAAAATTCGATTATCTCAGGGAAAAGCGGTTATACACCAGACGCTAGTAATTGTTTTGCAGGAATAACCTCCAGCGGTAAATTTGTTGTAGTCCTTGGCGCACCTAGTGCCTCAGATGTCAACACAGATACAGGAGCGTTAATGCAGCTGAAATAGCTAAAAAAGGACTTAAGAAAAATGTGTCTTAAGTCCTTTTCGATTCTTCAAGCTCAGGTGTTTTTCTTCAAATAATACTTGGTCGCATTAGCAAATGGAGAATTCTCTAAAGTCCCAAAGACCTCGTAACCCAGTTTTTGATAAAACTCTAACGCTTGATAATCCTGTGTGCTGACTGTGAATACTTTTGCACCTCTCGAAAAAGCCTCTTCTTCAATCGCTTTGACAAGTTTTGTGCCGTAGTCCTTTCCTTGATATTCAGCAGCCACTGCCAAAGTGTTGATATGAAAGCTCTCAATACTCAAAGTTCCAGTAATTCCTGCGATAAACTTGCCCTCTTCCTCGATAGAAAATGCAAGTTTTTCAGGATTTCCGAGTTTCTTCCCTGTTTTGACAAACATATCTTCATTTAACATTTCTTCTACTTTTTCACTTATTTTGGCAAATGTGGTTTGTTTGATTTGCATCTTCATTCCCTCAATTCTTCATCATTTCTTCCATTATACTATTTAATAGGCTTTTGAGTGCCTAAAATGGCAAAAGAGTTTATACTAGGAATGATTATTAGGGGGTGAAACTTATGCCAAAAGACAATTTAGATTTAGATGAACGCTTGAATATCCTGCGTGCAGGAGTTTTGGGGGCTAATGATGGGATTGTGTCTGTTGCGGGTGTGGTTATTGGTGTCGCGGCAGCAGGTTCTAGCAATACCGCAATCTTTGTCGCTGGGATTGCGGCAGTTCTAGCAGGAGCATTTTCTATGGCTGGTGGGGAATATGTGTCTGTTTCTACCCAATCAGATACAGAAAAAGCAGCCATTATCATGCAGAAAAAACGGCTAGAAGAGCATTTCGCAGAAGAAAAAGAAGAAATGGCAAAAAGCTATCAAGCACAAGGCATTCGTAAGGATTTAGCCAGACAGATTGCGGAGGAATTAATGAAGGATAAGCCTTTAGAAATAACGATTTTACAAAAATTTGGCTTAGAAATTGGCAACTACACAAATCCTTGGCACGCAGCGATTTCTAGCTTTATTTCTTTTACAATCGGCTCGCTTTTGCCCCTGCTTGCCATAATTCTCATGCCTGAAACCTTTAAGATTGCAGGAACGATTGTTGCTGTAACGATTTCGCTCTTTCTAACAGGCTATGTGTCTGCAAAACTAGGCAATGCTAGAAAACTTCCAGCAGTCCTGCGAAATATCGCTGTTGGTCTATTAACCATGGCAGTAACCTACTTTATCGGACGTATATTAAACGTTTGATTTTCAAAGAAATGAGAAAGCACTAATGCAAGCAAAATGAAAACGTGTTATAATCTTCCTCGTAGAAAAAATCGCTTAATACTTAGCATTGCCAAAAACTGAACAGCTTGATGCGCAAATTTTCTACTATTCGAGGAAAAAAGCGCAGGTTTAGTGGTGCTAAATCGAGCATTTTTGACGAAGAAGAGTAGAAAATTTGCCTTCAAGATGTTTAGTTTTTGGCAATGTTAAGTATTTTAGAAAAGGTGAAAATTAGAATGAAAAAAATCAAAATCGTAACGGACTCTTCAGTAGTTTTAGAAGACGGTGTCGCAGAAAAATTAGATATTTCCATTGTTCCCCTATCAACCATGATTGACGGAACAATCTATCAAGATGATAAATTAAGTGGCGAAGAATTTATGGCGTTAATGGCTCAAGCACAGGCTTTGCCAAAAACTAGCCAACCGCCGATTGGCCTATTTTTAGAAGTTTTCGACCAATATCCAAAAGAAGAATACGATGTTATTTCTATCCATATTTCGCATGCCCTAAGTGGCACACCAGATGCGGCAAGACAAGCGTCAAATATGTCTAAGGCAGATGTTGCTATCGTGGATTCTGGATTTGTTGACCAAGCGCTCGGTTTCCAAGTAATCAAGGCAGCACAAATGGCTCAAGAGGGCAAATCACGCGAGGAAATCCTTGAAACAATCAAAAATATCAGCGACAATACCAAAGTCTATGTGGCACTTTCCACATTAGACAATCTTGTAAAAGGCGGCAGAATTGGCAGAACAAAGGGCTTAATCTCAAGCTTTTTGAATGTCAAAGTCGTCCTAGAAATGACCCAAGAAGGAAACTTAGAACCACGAGCAAAAGGACGCGGAGCTAAGACCTTTACTAAATGGTTCAATGAATTAAAAGAAACCTTAGCAAAAACACCAAACCTTGCCGGCATTGCGATTAGTCATGCCAGCAGCAAGGAATTGGCGGAGCAAATGTATCAACAACTAAAAGAAATGTTTCCGACAATCAATATTCCAGTGCTGCATACAGCTTCAGTGATTGCGACACATACTGGACCGGGAGCTTTTGCAATTGAATACTACACTGCCTAAACTCACCCCAATCAGAAAGGACGCCTGCGCCATGTACCAATTTCAACAAACCAGTCATACGAAAGACTATGATACAAAACAATGGCGTTCCTACTACTTGTCAATCGCTTTGACAAGTCGTTACATAGAACACTCCTTGCAGGTTTTGCTAGACAAGGGGAAAATCTCTTTTGGAGAGTTCTTTCATTTGTTAGAAAGAAAGACTTCTATGAACAAGAAATTGACCCGCAAGCTCATGCCCAACTACTTGTCTGACCGCCGCTTTTTGCAAGGAAAAGCTGACTTTGACTTTTTGTGCAACCTCAACGTCTGGCCCTTTTACGTGGAAAAGTATCTTTTCAACTATCAGGCAATCCAGCGTTACGGGCAAAAGGACAATGATATCGAATGGATTTATCAAAACCTTATCCTTGATTTACGAGAAAACATAGAAGATGAACTAGAACTATTGAAAAAACTCGACCGAAAGGATTTTTTGGATGAAAAGAAATTCTGAGCGTTTTATCTCAAGTTTTAATCGTATCAACAAATGGCTGATTGACACTTCTGGCAACACGCAAGGCACCAGTTTTGTCAATCTAGTCAATGCCTTGCGCAAGAGAAAAGACCTACGGGTTGGCCCTTTTGCAAGTGACCTCATTCAATTTGCCCAGCTGCGTAATGCCATTGTGCATGACCACACGGCGAGTGGCTTTGTCATTGCCGAGCCGAATGATTGGGCAGTCGAGCGGATTGAATATATTGAGCAGGAGCTGATTTATCCAGAAAAAGTTCTGCCACGTTTTCGCAAGAATATTACTGGCGTGCCGATTGATTGGCTCTTAACTGATTTTCTTAGATTGGTTGCTAGCAAGAAATATACGGTCTATCCAGTATTTGATGCGGATAATCACTTTGCTGGCTTGATTACGCTCAATCGTTTGGGCTTGATTTTGGCAGAAGAAACGACAGAAGGCAGACGAGATTTCGCTACACAAACCGTGCAGACAATACTCGAACGCCCGGAAAAACGGGTGGGTTATGACTTTATCGCAGGGAACATCAGCGTGCATGAGGTCATGGAATACTTTATGAAAGACCCAACCTTAGAAGTTCTACTGATTACGAAAAATGGGAAAATGGAAGAAAAGATATTGGGACTTATTCGTCCGAAGGATTTGTTCCAAAGAAAAATGAAAAAAGGGATGTAAATTACATGATAGTTTTATATTTAGTTTTAATAGCAGGAATAATCGCAATAGACCAATTTACCAAATACCTGACAGTTGCTCATTTGCAAGTTGGGCAAGTCATTGATTTCTTGCCGGGTGTTATGAGTTTAACGCACCTGCAAAACTTTGGTGCAGCTTGGTCCATGTTTGAGGGGCAAATGCTCTTTTTCATCATTGTGACTACCGTTGTTGTCGTTGTTGCCTTTTACTTCCTACTCAAATACATGAAATCCAGCAAGCTCATGGCAATTTCTTTGTCCTTAGTGATTGCTGGCGGGATTGGTAATCTTATTGACCGCGTGCGTCAAGGGTTTGTGACGGATATGTTCCATTTGGACTTTATCTCTTTCCCGATTTTCAACGTAGCGGACATTTCACTGGTTATCGGCGTTGCCTTGATTTTCATTTGGGCAATCTTAGACGAATTAAAGGATAGAAAATAATGGAAACTTTAGAATTAACCATTCAAGACCAAAAAGGGCGTATTGACAAGGTTTTAGCGGACAATTTCGCTGATTATTCGCGTTCGCAAATTCAAAACTGGTTGAGTGAGGGCTTTGTTTTTGTCAATGATGCTCCTGTCAAAGCCAACTACAAGGTCAAGAAAAACGACGAGATTGTTGTCACTATTCCTGAGCCAGTTGAGCTAGAATTAATCGCTCAAGACTTGCCGCTAGACATTGTTTATGAAGATGAAGATGTGGCAGTAATCAACAAGGCACAAGGCATGGTTGTTCATCCATCAGCCGGACATCCATCAGGTACTTTGGTCAATGCGATTATGTATCACATCAAGGACTTGTCATCTATTAATGACGTTATCCGCCCGGGCATTGTTCATCGAATTGACAAGGACACCAGCGGACTTTTGATGATTGCTAAAAATGATTTCGCCCATGAAAGTCTAGCACAACAGCTGCGAGACCACAGCTCAACGCGTAAGTATATCGCGTTAGTTCATGGCGTTATCCCACATGATTTAGGAAAAATCGAAGCCCCAATCGGACGCAGCAAGTCAGACCGCAAAAAACAAGCAGTAATCGAAGGCGGAAAAGATGCGATAACACATTTTCAAGTCTTGGAAAGATTTGATGATTTTACCTTGTTAGAGCTAGAGCTTGAAACAGGCAGAACCCACCAAATCCGCGTGCATATGGCTTATATCGGCTACCCACTAGCAGGCGACCCGCTTTATGGACCGAAGAAAACATTAGAGGGGAATGGACAGTTTCTTCATGCGAAGGTTTTAGGATTTAAACATCCCAGAACGAACGAGGAAATGATGTTTGAAGTGCCGATACCTAAGTTGTTTGAGGATACTTTGGAGAAGTTGAGGAATGCTCAATAAATCCAAAACTTCAGTAAATATTAACAAAAACAAATAACACATTTTACTACTTGCTTTTATACTTTATTATGGTAAACTATCTAAAGCAAATAAATAAGTTACACCTTTAATTTTAGTCCAGAGAGGCTAAGAAGGTTCGTGCGAAATTCTCGCTTAGTGCGCTAAGAATGGGGTTTTGCAGCAATTTGTATAAGTAGCATACTTATACCTAAAATCCGACCTTCTTCCCGCCTTTTGACAGGTGGGATTTTTTATTAAAGAAAAGCGTTTTACATAAAAAATAATCGGGGTTCAATCGAGCAGTAATGAGCTAGATTTTCAAAACTGAGAGCCTGTCCTACGGACAGAACCGTCAGTTTTGAGAAATTTACTCATTACTAAACGCTCGTTTCACCACCTAAGATAAGGAGAATTTGCATGAAAAAAGAAGTCGTGGATGCACAAACATTAACAAGAGCTATCACAAGAATTACCTATGAGATTATCGAGCGCAACAAGGACATGGAAGAAGTGGTTTTGGTGGGTATCAAAACGCGCGGTGTCTATATCGCAAAACGTATCGCTGAACGTCTAAAATCTTTGGAAAACATTGACGTGCCACTTGGCGAGCTTGATACTAAGCCTTATCGTGATGATGTAGAGCAAGGTCTGACAGATACTTCGGTTATTCCTGTGGATGTGACAGGCAAAGATGTGATTATCGTGGATGATGTGCTGTTCACAGGCAGAACCATTCGTGCGGCTTTTGACTCGGTTATCCAAAAAGGTCGTCCAAAGCGTATGCAGTTGGCGGTTCTAGTTGACCGCGGACACCGCGAGTTGCCAATTCGTGCAGATTATGTGGGCAAAAATATCCCAACCAGCAAGGACGAGGCGATTATCGTTCAGATGAAAGAAATCGACGGAGCCGATTGCGTGATTATTGAAAACAACAAATAGGAGGACGCATTGTGGTAAAGCTAAAGCATTTTGTATCAGTAGAAGAACTGTCAAATGAAGAAATCTTAGGCTTGCTAAGTCGAGCTGGCGAATTTATCAATGGTGCCAAACCAAACATTCCTGACAAGCAAATCTTTGTCAGCAACCTGTTTTTTGAAAACAGCACACGCACGCACCAATCTTTTATGGTTGCGCAAAGAAAGTTAGGCTTAGATATGCTGCCCTTTGATACCAGCCATTCCAGCGTAACCAAAGGCGAAACTTTGTATGACACAGTTTTGACACTGGATGCAATCGGGGTAAATGTCTGTGTTATCCGTCATCCAGAAGATAGATATTACGAAAGTTTAATCCATGCAGATACGATTAATTGTGCCATTGTCAACGGAGGCGATGGAAGTGGGCAACATCCATCACAATGTCTGCTAGATTTATTGACAATTCAACAGGAATTCGGCTCATTTGAAGGCTTGAAAGTTGCCATTGTCGGCGACATCAGTCATTCACGCGTAGCTCGTTCCAATGCTCAAATGCTCAAACGCTTGGGTGCGCAAGTTTTCTTCTCAGGACCAAAAGAATGGTTTGACGACAGCTTTAGCGAATACGGCGAACATAAGACAATCGATGAATTGCTAGATATAGTGGATGTCATGATGCTGCTGCGAGTTCAGCACGAAAGACATGGCGAAGATACGACATTTAGCAAGGAAGAATACCACAATCAATACGGACTGACAGTAGAGCGTGCTGGAAAATTGAAAGCAAATGCCATCATCATGCACCCAGCGCCAGTCAATCGTGATGTTGAACTAGCAGACCAGCTAGTTGAAGCACCACAAGCACGTATCGTAAAACAAATGACCAACGGCGTATATGCCCGCATGGCAATCTTAGAAGCAGTCTTGCAAGGAGAATAAGATGAAATTTCTAATCAAAAACGGACGAATTGTAAAAAAAGGCAATGAATTAGTTGCAGTAGATATCTTAGTAGAAGACGGCAAAATTGCCGCAATCGGCAAAGGTTTGCCAGCTACTGACACAGTTTATGACGCAAAAAATGGTCTTATCACACCGGGCTTAGTGGATGTTCACGTTCACTTCCGCGAGCCGGGATTTGAGTACAAGGAAACAATTGAAACAGGCTCAAAAGCTGCAGCCCACGGCGGTTACACAACCGTTTGCGCCATGCCAAACCTCAACCCAACACCTGACAATGTGGAAAACCTAAACCGCGTGCAAACTATCATCGAAAAAGATGCAGTTGTGAAAGTCTTGCAATATGCAACAATCACAGAAAACCTCCGCTCAGAAACTCTGGTAGATTACGAAGGATTAGCAAATGCTGGTGCTTTCGCCTTTACCAATGACGGTGTTGGTGTGCAAACAGCTGGAACTATGTACTTGGCGATGAAAGAAGCAGCAAGACTGGGCAAGGCTTTGGTTGCTCATACGGAAGACGAAAGTCTCTTGTTCGGCGGAGCAATGCACGAGGGTGTTCGCTCTAAAGAACTAGGGATTCCGGGAATTCTATCAGTGACAGAAAGCTCACAAATTGCTCGCGACTTGCTTTTAGCTGAGGCAACTGGCGTTCATTATCATGTCTGCCACGTTTCAACGAAGGAAAGTGTCCGTGTTATCCGCGACGCCAAGAAAGCTGGTATCAAGGTAACAGCTGAAGTTTGTCCGCACCATTTGATTTTGAAAGATACAGATATTCCTGAAGACAATGCCATTTGGAAAATGAACCCGCCACTTCGTGCAGACGAAGACCAAAAAGCGTTGATTGAAGGCTTGCTAGACGGTACGATTGACTGTATCGCAACGGACCATGCACCTCATTCAGTAGAGGAAAAAGAGCGTGCCTTTGTCGGTGGAGCTTTCGGGATTGTTGGCTCGGAGAATGCCTTTGAGCTAATGTTCACGCACTTTGTTGAAACTGGTATTTTTACACTGGAGCAGGTCATTGACTGGATGAGCATTAAGCCAGCGGAGATTTTCGATATTCCAACTGGTAAACTGCAAATCGGCGACGCAGCTGATATCGCAGTATTCGATATTGACAATGAAATTACGATTGATGCAAAAGATTTTGAGTCCAAAGGTGTAAACACGCCATTCCTCAACTGGAAAGTGAAAGGCGACACGCTAATGACTTTCGTTGACGGCAATCTTGCTTGGGCAAAGGAGAAGAAATAAATGAAGAGATTACTGATTTTAGAAGACGGCACAGTATTTGAGGGCGAAGCTTTCGGTGCAGATGTAGATGTATTTGGCGAGCTAGTTTTTTCAACAGGTATGACTGGCTACCAAGAGTCTATCACTGACCAAAGTTACAACGGACAGATTTTGACATTCACATATCCTCTTGTGGGGAATTATGGTGTCAACCGCGACGATTACGAGTCAATCCGCCCAACAACTAAGGGTGTGGTTGTTCGTGAACACGCAAGACGCGCCAGCAACTGGCGTAACCAAATGACTTTGGACGAATTCCTCAAACGCAAAGGCATTCCGGGAATTTCAGGCATTGATACGCGTGCTTTGACACGCATTATCCGCCAACACGGAACCATGAAAGCTAGCCTAGTTGGTCCAGAAGACAGCTTTGAACATGCTTATGACCAGTTAAAAGCGACAGTTTTGCCAACCAATCAGGTAAAACAAGTATCAACTGCTAAACCATATCCATCACCGGGAACTGGTAGAAATATTGCTGTTGTTGACTTTGGTCTCAAACATTCTATCCTTAGAGAATTGTCAAAACGCAACTGTAACCTGACTGTTTTGCCATACAATACAGACGCGAAAACGATCCTTGACCTTGCTCCAGATGGCGTCATGCTGACAAACGGACCGGGAGACCCCAAAGATGTGCCTGAAGCAATCGAAATGATTAAAGGCATTCAAGGCAAGGTACCTATGTTTGGTATCTGTTTAGGTCACCAATTATTCGCTTTGGCAAATGATGCAGATACTCGCAAGATGAAATTCGGACACCGCGGATTTAACCACGCAGTTCGTGAAATTGCGACAGGTCGTATTGACTTTACTTCACAAAACCACGGTTACGAAGTAGATCCAAACACTTGTGACCCTGATAAATTAATCATTACTCATGTAGAAATAAATGACGGCTCAGTAGAAGGTTTACGCCACCGCGACCATGCTGCCTTTTCCGTTCAATACCACCCAGATGCAGCACCGGGACCAAATGATGCGGCACATTTATTTGACGAATTTATGGAATTAATCGACGCTTGGAAGGAGCAGAACAAGAATGCCTAAAAGAACTGACATCAAAAAAATCATGGTAATCGGCTCAGGCCCAATCATCATCGGTCAAGCTGCCGAGTTTGACTATGCGGGAACACAAGCGTGTCTGGCTTTGAAAGAAGAAGGCTATGAAGTAATCTTGGTCAACTCAAACCCAGCAACGATTATGACAGATAAAGAAATTGCAGACAAAGTCTATATCGAGCCAATCACGATTGAGTTTGTCTCACGCATCTTGCGTAAAGAGCGTCCAGACGCACTCTTGCCAACACTTGGCGGACAAACAGGTCTAAACATGGCGATGGAATTGTCTAAATCGGGTATCTTAGACGAATTAGAAATCGAATTGCTAGGTACAAAACTTTCAGCAATCGACAAAGCCGAAGACCGCGACTTGTTCAAGCAATTAATGGAAGAATTAGACCAGCCAATCCCAGAATCTGAGATTGTGCATTCGGTTGAAGATGCTATTTCATTTGCTGACCAAATCGGCTATCCAGTTATCGTTCGTCCAGCTTTTACTTTGGGCGGAACTGGTGGCGGTATGTGTGCCAACGAAGAAGAATTGCGCGAAATTGCTTCAAGTGGTTTGAAACTTTCTCCTGTTACACAATGTTTGATTGAGCGCTCTATCGCTGGTTACAAGGAAATCGAGTACGAAGTAATGCGTGACTCAGCAGACAACGCGATTGTGGTATGTAACATGGAAAACTTTGACCCAGTTGGTGTTCACACGGGCGACTCTATCGTATTCGCACCAAGCCAAACTTTATCAGACCATGAATACCAAATGCTGCGTAATGCCAGCTTGAAAATCATTCGTGCATTGAAAATCGAAGGTGGCTGTAACGTTCAGCTAGCCCTTGACCCGCATAGCTTTAACTACTATGTTATCGAAGTAAACCCGCGTGTTTCTCGTTCATCAGCTCTTGCTTCAAAAGCAACTGGTTATCCGATTGCTAAATTAGCTGCGAAAATTGCGGTTGGTTTGACATTGGATGAAATGAAAAACCCTGTTACAGGTTCGACTTATGCACAATTTGAGCCAGCTCTTGACTATGTGGTTGCCAAAATCCCACGTTGGCCTTTTGATAAATTTGAAAAAGGCGACCGTCATTTAGGCACACAGATGAAAGCAACCGGCGAAGTTATGTCTATCGGACGCAACATCGAAGAAAGCTTGCTTAAAGCTGTTCGCTCACTTGAAATTGGCGTACACCACAATGAAATTCCAGAGCTAAGCGAAGTGTCAGATGATGAATTAGTAGAAAAAATCGTCAAAGTTCAAGACGACCGTCTCTTCTATCTATCAGAGGCAATCCGCCGCGGTTACACAATCGAAGAATTAGCTAGTCTAACAAAAATTGACCTATTCTTCCTAGATAAATTGCTCCACATCTTTGAAATCGAGCAAGCTTTAGCCCTTAATATCAAAGATTTAGAAACATTGAAAAAAGCCAAAACTCACGGTTTTACAGATAAGAAAATCGGTCAACTATGGAACATGACTGAACAAGAAGTTCGTGCTTTCCGTATTGAAAACAAGATTATCCCAGTCTTCAAGATGGTTGATACATGTGCGGCTGAGTTTGAATCTGAAACACCATACTTCTACTCAACTTATGAATGGAAAAATGAATCTGTTCGCAGCAACAAAGAATCTGTCTTGGTACTTGGTTCAGGTCCTATCCGTATCGGACAGGGTGTCGAGTTTGACTATGCGACGGTTCACTCAGTAAAAGCTATTCAGGCAGCAGGTTATGAGGCAATCATCATGAATTCAAATCCAGAAACTGTTTCGACTGACTTCTCGATTTCTGACAAACTCTACTTTGAGCCATTGACAGTTGAAGACGTGATGAACGTTATCGACCTAGAGCAACCAAAAGGTGTTATCGTGCAGTTTGGCGGACAAACAGCTATCAACTTGGCTGAGCCATTGACTAAACTTGGCGTGAAAATCTTGGGTACACAAGTAGAAGACTTGGACCGTGCCGAAGACCGCGACTTGTTCGAGGCAGCCTTGAATGAGCTAGAAATTCCACAACCACCGGGCGACACAGCGACTAACGAAGAAGAAGCAGTAGCAATCGCTAATAAAATCGGTTATCCAGTATTGGTTCGTCCATCTTACGTTCTTGGCGGACGCGCAATGGAAATCGTTGATAACGAAACAGATTTGCGTAGCTACATGAACACAGCAGTTAAGGCAAGCCCAGACCATCCAGTCCTAGTTGACAGCTACTTGTCAGGTTCTGAGTGTGAGGTTGATGCGATTTCTGATGGAGAAAATGTCTTAATTCCGGGAATTATGGAGCATATAGAGCGCGCTGGGGTTCACTCAGGTGACTCAATGGCGGTTTATCCTCCACAAAACCTATCAGAAGAAATCAAAAACACCATCGTTGAATATACCAAACGTTTAGCTGTTGGCATGAACTGTGTCGGCATGATGAATATTCAGTTCGTTATCTCTAAAGGAAAAGTCTTTGTTATCGAGGTCAACCCTCGTGCCAGCCGTACTGTACCATTCTTGTCGAAAGTTACCGGCATTCCAATGGCACAGGTGGCAACAAAACTTATCCTTGGTGAAACATTGGAAAGTCTAGGCTTGACTGAAGGCTTGCACCCAGAAAGTGAGCAAGTCCATGTCAAAGCGCCAGTCTTCTCCTTCACAAAACTTCGTTTGGTTGATACTTTGCTCGGCCCTGAAATGAAGTCAACAGGGGAAGTTATGGGTAGCGACTATTCACTAGAAAAAGCCTTGTATAAAGCTTTTGAAGCATCAAGTATGCACGTCGAAGAACACGGCTCAATCCTTTTCACTGTTTCTGATGAAGACAAGGAAGAGGCTTTGGAATTGGCGAAACGTTTTGCTAATATCGGCTACTCACTGATTGCGACCAAAGGAACAGCAGAATATCTGCAAGCAAACGGCTTGTTTGTTCGCGAGATTGGAAAAGTATCTGAGGACAATGCAGGCAACAACATCATTGACGATATCCGCTCAGGTAAAGCACAAGCGGTAATCAACACAATCGGTAGAAACCGTGGCGCAGCAGAAACTGACGGACTAAATATTCGTCGCGAGTCTGTTGAAAATGGCGTGCCATTGTTCACAGCACTAGACACAGCAGAAGCGATTTTGCGTGTGTTAGAAAGCCGTTCGTTTACGACAGAGGCTATTTAATTGAAGTCAAGGAATGCCAGCAGGTAAAATGGCTGGCTTTCCTTGTATAGTTGAGGAAAACTTTATGACAAAAACACGTTGCCCTTGGGCTGAAAATGATGAAAAGATGTCTGCTTACCACGACAAAGTCTGGGGTCGGCCGGAACATGACGACCAGAAACTCTTTGCCAAACTGTCATTAGATTTAATGCAGGCAGGGCTTTCGTGGCGGACGATTTTGTATAAACAAGAAGCCTTTGAACTTGCCTTTGACAACTTTGACCTTGAAAAAGTGGCAGCATACGACGAAGAAAAGTACGAAGAACTACTAAATAATCCCGGCATTGTCCGCAACAAACTAAAGATTAGAGCGATTATTAACAATGCCATAAGAGTTATGGAAGTTCAAAAGGAATTCGGCTCTTTTGACAAGTATCTCTGGAGCTTTGTAGATAATCAGCCAGTCAATAAGGGCTGGACACAAGCCAACCAAGTGCCAGCAAGCACGCCTTTGAGTGATGCGATAAGCAAGGACTTGAAAAAACGTGGCTTTAAGTTTGTAGGTACAACCATCATCTACGCTTATCTGCAAGCCATCGGAGTAATCAACGACCACTTAACGACTTGTTTTTGTTATGATGAGATTTAAGAAAAAAGCCTTTACCAATCGACAAGGGGGAAGACCATGCTACAAGAAATTATGACCATCGTCCATCAGAAAAATCTAGCACCGCGCATTTTTGAAATGACCTTGAGCGGAGAGCTGGTGAGCCAAATGAAAGTACCGGGCCAATTTCTGCACTTATTAGTACCCGGAGGCGACAAACTCCTGCGCCGCCCTATCTCTTTGGCACAAATCAATCAGGAAGACAAAACCTGCAAGATTATCTATCGTGTCGAGGGAAATGGTACCGAAGTATTCTCACAAATGCATCCCGGGCAAACTATTGATGTTCTAGGACCTCTAGGCAACGGATTTGATATTGAAAATCTTGAAGAAGGGCAAACAGCATTTGTTATCGGTGGCGGCATTGGTACACCACCTATGTACGAGCTTTCCAGAAGATTAGTCGAAAAAGGCGTCAAAGTCATTAACCTCATCGGTTTTGCCTCAAAAGAAGTTATGTTCTATCAAGAGGAATTCGAGGCACTTGGTGAGACTGGTTTTTCCACAGATGACGGTTCCTTCGGTATTCACGGACACGTTGGAATGCTGATTGACACAGCACTGGAGCAGTTTGGTACACCTCACGCAGTTTACGCTTGTGGGGCGAACGGCTTACTAAGAGCAGTCAATAACAAATTCCATGACCACCCGCAAGCCTATATCTCTATGGAGGCAAGAATGGCGTGCGGTATGGGTGCTTGTTATGCCTGCGTGGTTCCACTGGAAGCAGACAGCAACAAGAGCATGAAAGTCTGCGACCAAGGGCCAGTCTTCCCAACTGGAAAGGTGGTTGTCTAATGAGTGAGAATCGTTTGAAAATCTCTATTCCCGGACTGGAACTCAAAAACCCAGTCATGCCAGCAAGTGGCTGTTTCGGCTTTGGCGAGGAATATGCAAAATATTATGACCTCAACAAGCTAGGCTCTATCATGATAAAAGCAACAACCCTATCCGCAAGATACGGCAACCCAACTCCGCGAGTAGCTGAAACTCCAGCAGGAATGCTCAACGCTATCGGTCTGCAAAATCCCGGATTAGACAAGGTAATGAGCGAAAAATTACCATTCCTAGAGCAAAATTATCCAGAACTACCGATTGTAGCCAATGTTGCCGGTAGCGAAACCGAAGACTATGTAGCAGTTTGTGCAAAGATTGGTGATGCACCAAATGTCAAAGCCATTGAGCTAAACATTTCCTGCCCCAATGTCAAACACGGAGGACAGGCTTTCGGTACCAACTGTAACGTAGCCTACGACCTAGTAAAAGCCTGCAAGGAAGTAGCAAAAGTGCCACTTTATGTGAAATTATCGCCAAACGTAACTGATATTGTAGAAATCGCAAAGTCAGTCGAGGCAGCAGGTGCAGACGGACTAACCATGATTAACACACTTATGGGGGTGCGTTTTGACCTGAAAACTAGAAAGCCAATCCTAGCCAACATCACAGGCGGACTATCTGGACCAGCTATCAAACCAGTAGCTGTAAAAATGGTTCATCAGGTAGCCCAGCAGACAGATTTACCAATAATCGCTATGGGTGGCATCATGAATGCAGACGACGTATTGGAGTTCTACATGGCAGGCGCAAGTGCCGTAGCCGTTGGTACAGCGAACTTTACAGACCCATTCATTTGCCCGAAAATCATTGAAGAATTGCCTGAGCGAATGGATTTTTACGGAATTGATACTTTAGAGAACTTGAGAAAAGAGGTAAAAAATGACTTTTTACGAAACTAGACCAATTATCGCATTAGACCTGCCAGATAGAAATGCTGTGGAAGAATTTCTAACACACTTCCCAGAAGAAGAAAAACTCTTCCTAAAAGTCGGCATGGAAATCTTCTACAAAGAAGGTCCACAAATCGTGCGTGATTTACGTGCCAAAGGACATTCTATCTTCCTAGACTTGAAATTGCATGATATTCCAAACACTGTGCAAAATGCTATGAAAAATATCGCAGCTCTTGATGTGGAGATTACCAATCTTCATGCAGCAGGCGGTATCCGCATGATGAAAGCAGCCAAACAAGGACTAATCGAGGGCACACCAGCTGGCAAAACGCCACCAATCTTACTAGCAGTAACCCAATTAACCTCAACTTCTCAAGAAGAAATGCAAAATGAGCAAAATATCCAAACAACTGTGGAGCAATCTGTTCTCAACTATGCTAAATGCACAGAAGCTTCAGGGCTAGAAGGCGTAGTCTGCTCGGCACTAGAAGCAGGAAAAATCCGTGAAGCAACCAATGAAAACTTCGTCCGCTTAACTCCGGGCATTCGTCCAGCAGGAGTTGACAAAGGCGACCAAACGCGCGTCGTAACACCAAAAGACGCACGCGAATTAGGCTCAACCTACATCGTAGTCGGCAGACCAGTTACCAAAGCGGAAAATCCACTTGAGGCCTATCTTGCTATCAAAGCAGAATGGAACGCCTAAAATGCTCTACGAAACCATTCAGCGACTAATGGCACTAGCTGATGCTGGACTATTCTACGGCAAGGACATCTACGACTTAGAGCGTTATCAAGAAATCAAAACGCTCTTGCCTAAGTTGCTAGAAGAGTTGACCGATATGGATAAAGACCAGCTGGCAAAAGCATTCCCAGACATTGAAGGCTATCCAACACCAAAAGTTGACACAAGAGCCTTTATCTTAAACGACAGGAAAGAAATCCTGCTCGTCAAAGAAAAGAGAAAAGGCGAATGGTCACTGCCCGGTGGTTATATGGATATGGGCTATTCCCCTAGCGAAAATGTCGTCAAAGAAGTCGCTGAAGAAACAGGACATACTGGAGAAATCGTGCGACTACTAGCCATTTTCGATACGAACAAATGGCAAAAGCAACACTTTCAGTTCTATAAATTTTGCTTTTATATCAGACTTACAGGCGGAAGTTTTCAAGAAAACAGCGAAACCAGTGAAATCGGCTATTTTCCACTAGATAAGCTGCCAGAAAAGCTTTCAACCAACAGAAACAGCAAGGCACAATTAGCCAAATTGCTAGAATTAGTAGAAACCAACCAACAACATATTGACTAAAAATAGAGGTAAAAAAATCATGCTATCACAAGAAATCGCAAAAGACCTATTAGACATCAAAGCAGTATTCCTATCGCCAAAAGAGCCTTTCACATGGGCAAGTGGCATCAAATCACCGATTTACACTGACAACCGTATTACTATGAGCTACCCAGCAGTACGCCGTCAAATCGCGCAAGGCTACGCACAAGTGATTAAGGAAAACTTCCCAGAAGTAGAAGTAATCGCAGGTTGTGCCACAGCTGGTATTCCACACGCTGCATGGGTGGCGGAAATCCTTGATTTGCCAATGGTTTATATCCGCTCAAAAGCCAAAGACCACGGCAAAGGCAACCAAATCGAAGGACGCATCGAAGAAGGTCAAAAGATGGTTCTGATTGAAGACCTTATCTCAACTGGTGGCTCTGTATTGGACGCAGCAGCTGCTGCTGAGCGTGAAGGAGCAGACGTAATCGGTGTAGCCGCAATCTTCACTTATGAGTTGCCAAAAGGCATTGAAAACTTTGAAAAAGCTGGCAAAAAGCTAGTTACCCTATCCAACTACTCAACACTAATCGAAATCGCCCGCGAAACAGGCTATGTAAATGATGAAGAACTAGAACTTTTGAAGAAATTTAAAAAAGACCAAAATAATTGGCAAGATTAAAATAAATAGCAGGACAAGTGCCTAAAAGTTGCCTTGTTCTGCTATTTAATATGCCTAAGACTATTAGCAAAACCTTGATTTATCAACTATTTATAAAAAAGATATTGCATAAATAATAGAAATCGTTTATTATATTGAAGATAGTAATTTTAAATTTGAATGTAAACATAGATTTTTTGGAGGCAATTATACATGAAAAAGAACACAACTGTAGAAACTTTAGCACAACAAGCTTGGGAAAATGGCAATGCGAAAAAAGGTATGTACTCAGTAGCACGCGAAGAAAACCTTTTGACATTATCAATCCGTGACACAAAATTAGCAGCATTCCGCGTAACTGGTTTTGAGCAAGGTATCGTAGAATACTCAGAAGCGAAAACAGATGCACAACAAGCAGCTATCGAAACATTTGTAAGCTACTTTCAAGGTGCTTAATTAGTTAAAAACGCAGCAGGAAATCCATTTGGGGTTTCCTGCTGCGTTTTTGTATTCCCCAAAAAAAATTAGTAACTCCAAAATATTTCACTCTTTTCTTGACATTATATTATACATGGTATAATATACAGATAGAAATAATACTATAAAGGAGAAAAGATATGGACATACAAATCCCCACTCTTTTGCTAGATGGTACGGTTCTTGCTATTTTAAACCGTGAAGAAATGTACGGTTATGTACTAACCAAGACGGTTCAGGCGAGTTTGCCGATTAGTGAAAGTACCATGTATCCAGTGCTTAGACGTTTGAAAAACTCTGAGTGCTTAGAAACCTATGACGTGCCTTTTGAAGGGCGGATGCGGCGTTATTACCGAATTACTGAAACTGGCAAGCAAGAGTTAAAGAAAATTTACAATGATTGGGTTGTGTTTCGCGATGTAATGGATCGCTTGATGGAGGTAGAAGAAGATGATGAATAATTATTTAGATGAGGTAAGAAAGCATCTTTCGGGCATTCCTCAAGACGATGCACAAGAGCTTTTGCAGTATTATGAAGAATACTTTTTGGACTCAGAAATGTCTGTCGAAGATGTTGAGGCGAAATACGGCAATCCCAAAAAACTAGCTGGACTTATCAAGATGACTTATTTCCTTGATAAAGACGAAAAAGCCATGCAATCAGATGAACCTGTGGCGATTAAGTCGCGTTTGAAGACTTCATGGATGATTATTATCGGCTTGTTTGCAACACCGATTTTAATTCCTTTAGCTTTTGGACTACTAGCGACCTTTATCGGTATCTTGATTGCAGCAGCAGGACTTTTATTCAGTGCTTATGTTGTAGTAATCGCCCTTTTAGCCGGTGGATTGTTTGTCATTGGTGCGGGTATCAGCGTGGTCATGCAAAGTTGGACAACAACGGTTACCTTTGTTGGTGCAGGCTTGATTATGACGGGCATTGGCTTGATATTGACCCCTTATGTCCTGAAATTTACCAAATGGCTCTTTAACAAAACCGTTGATTTTATCAAATGGGTTGGTAGAAAAGTTACTCGCAAACAACGCTCAGACTTAGGAGGTGGCATCTAATGAAAACGAAAAATATAGTATTTATCAGCCTAAGTCTGATGGTCGTCGGAGCTTTCATGCTAGCAGTTGGTCTAATCAGTGGTGGGCAAAGAAGTCTTGCATGGAAAAATGGCTTTCACGTTGTACGCTCGGAACTCCGCATACAAGAGGTCAGCAACAAGGTGCGCAATCTGGAGATTGACGCAACAAATATGCAAGTAACAATCCAACGAGGCGAAACATTCAGCATTGAAAGTAGTGTGCTTAATCTAACTGAAATAAAAACAGATGGGAATGGCGACACATTATCCATCACAGCCCATGGTCAAGGCGTCATGACAATCGTGTCATTAGCTGGACAGTCTAGTGGAGATTATGAATCCATGCTCATTACCGTTCCATACAATATCAATCTAAAAACAGTCAATGTCAAAGCAAGCGGTTGGTCAATGAGAAATGAAGTCGTGATAAATGATATGCAAATTGACGAGCTAAAAGCTACTATGAACAGCAATTTACTACAAATCATGAATAGCCAGATAAAGAATCTAGCTTTATCATCCCTTGGAGGCGGGCAAGTAAGCCTTGAGAGTACAACAATCAGCGGAAAAGTCAGTGGTATTTTCAGCGGAGAATTTAGCGCGAACGACTCAACCATTGAGGAAATGGCACTAAGAGTAAATAACGGTTCAGTCAATCTTGAACATACAACACTCAACAAAGCCAGCGAGTTGGATATTGAGTTTGGTAATCTGCAACTCATTCAAGCCAAATTGGCAGGACTAGACATTTCAGGGCGAGATACGATTATCCGCCACGTAGGAGCCGAGCCGAAAATTAACGACAATGGCGAGGAAGAAAGTCAAGAAGAACTACCTTTTAGACAAGGGGATAGCAAAAATGCCCTAGTCGTAACCATGCGAGATTCACAGGTTTGGTTGGATATGGACGAAATTAAATAAACAGAAGAAACTGCAGCCCAATCAGCTGCAGTTTCTTTTGCTTTGTTAATCTCTTTCCTTAGGTCGTAGCTCTGTTTTAGATTTAGAGTCACTGTTAAAGGTGGTGTCATATTTTCTTTGGCGGACATCGTTCACAAGTGCGTTTTCTTGATTGTCTGTTTTATCAGTTGTAGTCTGTTTGGCTTGTGTATCTACTTTTTGCGTTGGTCCGCTTTCTTGTGTTTGACCTCCTGTGTTTTGTGCTGGTGCTTGCTCTGGTGCGGCACTTGCTTGTTCAGCTAGTACAACTTCTGGTGCGTTTGTTGCAGTTGAAACGGCAGCAGGTGCTTGAGTTGGTGTTGGTGTGCTAGGTGCAGCAGGAGTAGCTTTTGGTGCTGGTGTTGCACTTGCCTCATGCACATCCACACTCGGTCTAGTTGTGGAAGTACCCAGACCAGCTGGTGCTTGTGGTGCCACTGCTGGAGCCTTTTCTTCGTGTGTTTCACTAGGAGTTGCCTTTTCTGCTACTTTTTCCTCTGTCGCTTTCGCAGGTGTTTCAGCTGCTTTGCTTTCTGTCGCCACTGGGTCCTGTACGCTATTGGCATCTTCCAATGCTTTCATCAAATCTTTAATAGTTTGAGTTAGAGCAGTTGGGTCGTCTTTTTGTGAATTGGCAATGGCTTGTTGCAGATGTTGAATGGCGTTCAAGACGCCTACCTTATCGCCATTTGGACCTGCTTTGACTTGACTAATCAAGGTATCAGCTGCCTCAATGGTTTGATTGCGCTCATTTGTCGCATTTTGTACGGCGTTGTTGAGTGCAGTTACAGCTTCGTTGATACTAGCGATTGTTGCAGATGGTGCTTTGAGTAGGTCATTGAGGTCGCTTACAGCCTTACTTACAGCACTTTCATGCGATACAGGTGCCGTTTTATCAGGTGCCATTGCGTCTTTAGCAGCTTGTACGGCTGCTGCTTTGTCTGCCAAGACTTCTTGGATAGAATTGTTAAAGACATCAGTTGCTTTTTGGATATCTTCAGTTGTTGAGTAAGGATTGTTGAGCGTGTCTTCAAGGATTTGCTCTGCTACTTTGGTTGCGCCCTCATTGGCTACTGGACTTGCGTCTTTGATCGCTTGAAGTGCGTCGTTCGTAGCGTTTGTTCTATCCGTATTGGCTTGTTTGACTGCATCATTTAGTGCTTGTGTTGCGTCTTTGATTTGTTGTGTTGTTGGGTTTAAGCCATCTGTATTGTTGAGGAGATTGTTTAGCGCGTCCTCAGCGTTTTGTACGGATAGCTCATTGCTAACTGCGGAATTTCCTGCGTTCTTGATTGCTGAATTGGCATCATCTGTCGCATTTGTCCGATTGGTTGTTTCGCTAGCTATCGCATTATTCAAAGCGTTTGTTGCGTCAGTAATTTGTTGCGTAGTAGCTGCAGGAGCTGTGCTATCAGCAGGTGGATTGAGCAAGTCATTGAGTGCATTTTGTGCATCTAGAACAGACTGCTCATTATCGACAGGAGAGCTAGTCTCGTTTGTCTTAGCGTTTTGTGCATTTGTCGTAGCTGTATCACGAGCAGCTTGCGCGTCAGTTACGGCTTTGTTTAGAGCAGTAGTTGCATCTGTGATTTGTTGAGTGGTTGAATTTGGATTATCCAATACTTTTTGCAGATTACTTTCAGCAGATTGTACTGTAGGTTCATTGCCGACATCTGATTTTTGCGCATTGGTCATAGCAGTGTTGGCAGTGTCTTGCGCCGTTTGTCTAGCAGCTGTGGCATCATTGATTGCTTGATTGAGCGCATCAGTTGCTTTTTGGATATCCGCTGTTTGTGTTGGCGATGAGCTATCCTTATTCAAGGCATTAGCCAAAACAGTTTGTGCATCTTTTACTGCTTGTTCATTATTAACATAAGTGTTATTGGCATCGCTTTGAGTGGCGTTTGAACTGTCTTGAGCAGTTTTCGCATCTGCTAACGCTTGATTTCTAGCAGTAGTTGCGTCACTCACTGCTTGATTGAGTGCATCAGTTGCAGCCTTAATATCTTTTGTTAATGAAAGAATGTTGCCGTTGGCATCTGTTGTTTGTTTTTCAGCCTGTGTCATCACTGTTTGTAAAGCGGTAATGGCATCTTGCACGCTTTGTTCATTGGCAACGGTGTTTCCATTGCTATCTTTCGCAGCGTTGGCAGCTTTAATTGCAGTAGTTGCCGCATCATCTGCATTGCTTCTATCCGCTTTGGCTGTGTTCAATGCCGTTTGCAGACTAGCAGTTGCCACTTGAATTTGTGTCGTGCTAGAATTTTGGTCGGCTAGGACTTGAGTTAGATTGGTGATGGCATCCGCAACGTCCGCATTATTGCTATCGTTTTCAGCATTTGTTTCATAGGCTACTGGACTGGTTTGCCCTAGCAAGTTTTGAGCGGCGGTTACTGCATCTGCATAATCAGAAGCAGAGGTTGATAGCATACTGTTCAGCGTATTTGTCGCAGCGATGATGTCTGCTGTTAGGTCATCTTTGTTGTCTTTAGCCGCTTGTGTCATGACATTTTGTAAAGCAGAAATGGCATTTTGAACACTTTGGTCAGCCTTATCAACTGGACTACTGTTGGCTTTATCAATCGCAGTTTGAGCAACAGTATTGGCATTATCTCTAGCATTTTTAGCAGTAGTTGTGTCTCCTGATAATGTGCTAAGTGCACTAGCTAGGTCACTAGAATCTGTATTCGGATTATTTAGTAGTGCTTGTGCCGCAACAATGTCCTTAGCAACTGCACTTTCATTACTTACAGGACTAGCATCAGAAATTGCTTGTTGCAATGCTTGTTGGTCAGCACTTCTAGCTGCAGTTTCATCAGATATTGCTTTAGTAAGCTGAGTGGTTAGGTCGGTGATCGTTGCAGTCAAGTCAGTTGGAGAGTTATTCGCAGCATTGCTTTGCGCTTGCTCTAGCTGAGTAATCAAACCACTAACAGTGGAATTATTCGTCACTCCTTTGTCGCTTGCACTTTGAATTGCTGCATCTGCTGCTGTATTGGCATCATCCCTATCACTATTAGCCTGTGTCAAAGCATTTTGCAAAGCTGTATCTGCACTTTGGATATCTGCAGCAGTTGAGCTAGGGTCAGCAAGCACAGTATTGAGATTAGTGATTGCATCAGCAACAGCTTTTTCATTAGAAACAGGTGCAGTATCGCCTAAAGTATTTTGTGCATCAGCGGCAGCACTAGCACGATTACTAGCTGCATCACTGATTGCTTGGTTAAGCGCCTTGGTTGCATCAGTGATAGATTGAGTAGAGCTAGTTGGCGAATTAAGCAAGTTATTCAGAGCAGATACCGCATCAACAATCCCTTGGTCGCTCTTAACTGGTGAATCACTGGCTGTATTAATGGCACTTGCTGCGTCAGTACGGGCAGTGGTTGCTGCATTAATGGCATTTTGCAAGGCAGCAGTAGCATCCTTGATTTGTTGGGTCAAGGTATTTGGGTCATCTGTTGCCGCATTATTCATGGCTGTAGTTAGTGCATTTTCAGCAGCCACAACACCGGGCTCTTGAGCAGATGGAGATTCTGCTAAAGAAGTGATAAGATTGTTGGCTGCAGTATTAGCAGCTGTTCTATCAGTATTGGCAGCAGCAATGGCATTGTTAGCAGTAGCAACCGCATTGATAATGTCTTCAATGGTAGAACTAGAGTCGCCCAGTACAGTATTCAGGTTGCTAATAGCTGACACTACACCCTCTTCATAAGAGACTGGTTTGGTATTGTCGGCATCTTTTAGATTACTTGCAATCGCAATTTCTTCATTGCGGGAGCTTAGAGAGCTTGATACGACATTGTTGAGATTGTCAGTCGCTTTTTGAATGTCTGCTGTTGTTGATGTTGGGTCTTTTAGCACTGTTTCTAGCTGAGTTTCTGCTTGTTGAACCACATATTCATTGGAAACTGCAGAACTTTTCGCATTGCTGTCTGCTGTATTTGCATCTGTTGTCGCATCACTCCGAGCGCTTTGGGCATCAGATACTGCTTGAGTAAGTGCAGTGGTTGCGTCTTCGATTTGTTGAGTGGTTGCATTGCTATCATCTAGGACTTTTTGCAGATTGCTTTCAGCTGTTTGCACAGCTGATTCGTTTCCAACATTAGAGTTTTGAGCCGTAGTCATTTCAGTATTCGCATCATTTTGTGCAGTTGTTCTTGCAGTTGTTGCGTCAGTAACTGCTTGATTGAGTGCGTCGGTTGCTTTTTTGATATCTGCGGTAGTAGATGAATTGTTTTGCAAGACAGTAGTCAATGCACTTTGCGCGTCTTTAACGGTTTGCTCATTAGAAACTGCTGAAGAACTAGCATTGCTTTGTGCGGTTTGTGCATTTTGGTTGGCTGTATTACGAGCAGTTTGTGCCGCTGTTTGTGCAGCAGTCAAATTATTCATCGCTTCTTGAATATCTGCAGTCAAAGCAGAGGCTGTGTTTGTTTTAGACTGTGTAATCACATCACTCAAGGCAGTAATTGCATCCTGTACGCTAGTTTCATTGGCAACAGGAGAGGTAGAAACACTACTAATCAGCGTATTTGCACTGGTAATTGTATTGTTTCTAGCAGTTGTTGCGCTAGTAGTATCGCTTTGCAAGGTCGCAATCATATTCGCCAACTGAGTGCTTGTTATCACCGGATTGGTGTTATCAGGATTAGCAATGGCTGCGGACAAGGCAGAAATGTCACTTGCTACATCACTTTCATAGCTGACTGGACTAGCGTCACTAATAGCAGTCTGTGCTTGAGTAAGAAGGTCGGCACGTTTGCTGGTTTCAGCGGCTGTTAAATCAGTCAAAGTCTTTGTCGCAGCGGCAATATCTGCGGTTAAGGCATCACTTGAGTCACTAGCAGCCTCTCCTTGCAGGGTTTGCAGATTTTTGATTGCCATTTGAATATCTGTTTCATTCGCTACTGCTGAGTTTTGTGCATTGCTAATGGCTGTGTCAGCCGCAGTGTTGGCGGCATCACGAGCAGCATTTGCATTGTCTAAAGCGCTTTGCAAGGTAGCTGTTGCGTCTTTGAGTTGTTGCGTAGTCGCATCCCCGCTAGTAACTAAGGCACTCAAGGCAGCTTTGGCGTCTTTTACATCAGAGCCATCAGCTGTTTCATTTGATACCGGACCTGTCTGGGTCAAAAGTGTCTGTGCTGCGGTAGTTGCTGCAACATTTTCTGCATTTGAGGTAGAAATTGCCGTGTTCAATGCAGTGGTTGCCGCGATAATATCCGCAGTCAAGTCATTTGGTGAATCTTCATCAGCCAAAGACATAACATTTTGCAGATTGGTAATGGCAGCTTGAACATTTGGGTCGGCATTATCAACAGTTGAATTTTGGGCAGTTTGAATGAGCGTATTGGCTGCTGTTTCAGCTGTTGCACGGTCTTCTTTGGCTGTGCTAGTAGCTGAGGTCAAATCACTAATCGCTTGTGCCAAAGTGCTGGAATCTGAGTTTGGATTTTCCAATGCTGCATTTGCCTCTGCGAGAGCTGTTACCACTGCTTTTTCATTACTTACTGGACTAGCAGCTGTGATTAAATCTTTCAATGATTGTTGGTCGGTAGCTCTTAGTGCTACTTCATCAGAGATTGCTTTATTCAGTTGGTTGGTCAAATCTGTAATATTAGCACTCAAAGCAGAAGCCTGATCATTGGCAGCATTTGCCTGTACTGTTTTTAGCTCATTAGCTAGATAACTGATATTTGTATTGTTTCCGACATTATTGCTAGCCACACTTGCAATCGCGTCATTTGCTTTGTTATTGGCATCAGTACGAGTAGCAGAGGCAGTATCTAGCGCATCTTGTAGCTGGCTGGTTAATTGCTTAATCGTTGTATCGCTAGACGATGCTGTATTGATAGCTGTTTGCAAGTTCGTTAAGGCTTGTAGGACAGCTTGTTCATTACTGATTGGCGATGTTTTAGCAATAACTGCTTGAGCAGCAGATACTGCCTGAGCTCTAGCATCATTTGCCGCTTCAATCGCATCGGTCAAATCATTTGTTGCTTTCGTAATGGCATCCGTCGTAGAACTTGAATCCCCCAGTACTTTTGTCAAAGCTTCTTGTGCAGATGTAATACCATCATCTGAACTCAATGGGCTATTGGTCGCTTTGCTGATTGCTGTATTGGCAGCGCTGGTCGCCGCATCTCTAGCATCCTGAGCATTTTTAACCGCCGTATTCAAGGCATCAGTCGCATTTTGAATACTTTGCGGCGTAGCAGATTTGCTATCAAGTGCATTTGTTAAAGCAGTTTCCGCATCTTTTACACCTTGTTCATTTGATACATCAGAAGTTGCGGCAGTATTGTTTGCAGTATTCGCCGCATCAATAATATCCTGAGAAATCTTATACACATAAGTCACACTTGAAGAGCCATCAGCTTTAACAATCGTGTCAGAGCTAGATGCTACACTATCAAAGGTATAGCCAGAAATAGTTGGCGGATTGCTAGTATCAACCGCGCTATTCACCACCTGAGAGCTAGTGCTAGAAGTTTGAATGGTGTTGCCATTATTATCCACATAATTGTAAGCAACGCTGACATTTTCAGGAGAGTAGGTAATCTGATATTTCTGCGGACTTTGGTCTGTACTTGAACCATTGGCTGAAGTAATGGCATAGTTAGGATTCGCAGCAATCGCAGCTGCCAATGTGTCATAAGTCTGTCCATCAGGACCTGTAACTGTATAGCTATAGCCTTGTTGTGCAAGTCCTGCATCAGTTGTTTGGAAAGGAATGGCTGTACCAAATGGACCAGTCAGACTTTCCTTGACACTATCAGCAATTTTTCCATCAGTTGAAGTGATATCCAAAACAGCATTGACACTGACACCTGTATATTGCACCTTAAAGACTTGAGGAGAACTGTCTTTGGTTGGGTCTGCTGAGTTGTCTGTCGTATCCCAAGCATTATTGGCAGCTTGGGCATCCTTCATGTTGTCGTACTGTTTGCCGTCTGGGCCGATAACCACATAAGTGTAGTTGTTCCTTGACAAAGAAGCATCACTCACCGCATTTTCCAAAGCATTGCTTGTCCCATTAATCAATGGAGAATAAGGGTCATTGCTAGTATCATAAGTCGCAAGAGTAGTGGCATCTCCACCATTCGTAGCAGTCGTTACGATAACTTGTTGGAATAAATGCGCATAAGTTACTGTAAAGTTTTGTGAGTTGCTAGAGCTTTGCACATCATAGTTTGGATTTGCAGCTAGAGCAGCAGCTAGGGTTGGATAGCTCTTGCCATCAGGGCCTGTCACTGTATAGGTAAATCCTGTCTGCACCAGACTAGCATCTGTTGAGTTAAAGCTTAGAGCTGTACCATAAGGTCCCTGTGGGCTTTCTACTGTACTAGACACAAGTTTGCCACTGGTATCAGGTGTCGCAGCTATCAGATTGTAGGTCTGAACCGCTCCGGTATATTTGACAGCAAAGACTTGAGGCGTGCTGTCTGTGGTTGCTCCTACTGGGTTGTTGGTATTGTCCCATGCGTTATTCGGAGCAGCAGCAACAGCCGCTGCCATTGTTGGATAGGAGTTTCCATCAGGGCCGATAACCACATAGGTATAATTAGTCTTAGCTAAAGAAGCATCATTGACCGTTGTTTCAATGGCCTTGCTTGATTTATTGATTAATGGCGCACTGTCGCTATTAGAATCAAATGTTGCAAGAACACTAGAGCTGCCTCCATTAGTAGAAGTCGTAACTTGTGCTTGTTGGAACAAATGATTGTAGGTAACAGTAAAGTTCTGAGGTGCACTATCAGTTGTTGCAGTGCCATTGCTGGTATTGTCATAAGTCTTGTTTGCTGCAACAGCAGCAGACAAGGTAGAATACTGCTTGCCATCTGGTCCTGTAATAGTATAAGAACAACCTGCCGCACTTGCTTTGGATTGAAGAGTCGCATCCGTTGTAGTAAAGCTGATAGTGCCACCAGTTGTACCGTTAGCAGTTTCGATAGTTTGAGGACTACCCGTTGGGTCAGAGCTGTCACTTGCTAAAACAGCCTGTTGCACATCTGGAGAGTAGTAGAGATTATAGATGTTTTTTGTACTGTCAGTATTGACGCGCAAATCAGCATTGCCATCATTGCTACTTTTAGCACTGGTTAAGTGATAACCACTAGCATAAGCTGAACTTGCATTAGTAGGAACACTTCCGTCATAGACCCAGTTATCCGTACCTGCGATGGCACCTGCAGTAAATGGTGTGCCATTCAAACTAAGTCCAATAAAATCCCCTGCACCAGACGTGAGTGTTGTAGAAGGAGCAATAGAAGTTGTAGTTCCATTCAAATAATAGTTGATGGTACAGTTTGAAGGATAAGCAACCCCTGTCACCACACTATCGATAGAGCCTTGCATGGTTTGTGTACTAGTACCATTCGCACCATCAATCGCAACAGTAAAGTAAGCAGGTAGTGGATTGATAGGTAATGAGTCCCCACCAGTATTATTGGTAGAAAAAGTCAGAGTTCCGCTTGAGCCTTTAAGAGTTCCAACGAGATATGGGCCATTATTTGGTCCGCCAGTAGGATAATAGTTAAGTGTCCATGCAATCGTAGTTCCACCTAGATAGTTTGCTGGATTGGTATTGTTGCTAGACCCATATCCTGTATATAAGTTTTGTCTATTACCCAATCCTGCTAGGCTTCCGCTAGTATCAGTCCAACGCAAATCAGCAAAAGGGGCCGCGTTACCGGGATCTTGGAAGTTACTATTCCAGTAAAAATCAAGTCCTAAAGCCCAAGAATTTGGTGTCCCTTGGATACCCAAAGAACCACCACCACCTGAAGGAGATGGATTAAAGCTAGAAGGGTCCATTGGAGCCAAGATAACACCAATCCAGTCGCCACCATTGGAACTAATAGAAGATGGGTTTAAATAGCCAGTCAAGGCAAATGGAGAGGCGGTACTAAGGGCAGTATTTAAGATTTGATAACCAAATTGGTTGGACGAATTAGGAACAAGCTGAACATAATTGACACTTTGAGGGTCATTATTGGTCGTCCAAGTAGAATTCCCCAAAAGGCGAGAATTTGCGCGCACATCCGCCCCACTATAATTAATCGTAGCACCCGGAGCAGCTGAAGGAGTTTGCGTGACAGTAGAAATATTATTAGTATTACTTGTCTGAGCCGCATAAACAACCGAACCCAACCGGTCACTAAATAAGTTAATTGGTTTGGAACTGGATACGGTTAATATGGCTCCAGCATTGGCCGTGAGGAGCATGAACTGGATAAGTCGATTGGTCGTACGCTTACCCGACTTCTTGTTCATTGCACAAATCATGATAATCCCTCATTTCGTTTTCTTTTTTCTATATGTAAACCTTCCCACTGTCTATACACGCACATTATACGATAACCAACGTTTTTTTTCTAACGATAACTGAAAATAAAGAACAAATGTTACGTTAAAAAAACCAACCTGTTTGGTAGGTTGGCTTTGGGGTTATTGTGGGTGTTATTTATTGGTTTTTGTGACATTTTGCTAATCACATTCCTTTTTGGCATGAATGTAAGCAGGTTTTAAAATACTTTGATAGCGAAGTTCAATGGCTTTCTTCATATATTCTTTCCTAATACCAGACATCTCATCCACAGAGTTAATAAGTAATGCTATTGCACTCAAGTCAATTTTCGGAAAAACACGCATAATAGCTTCCTTAAGGTCAGCTGTTGGTCTTTTGAAAAGTTCATGGTAAAAGACCGTTTTTCCATTCATTTTATAAACAGAGCGTGCGTTGTACTCACGATTTTTAAAGTCCGTATCGTTAGTAAGAATATACTCCATCTCGTCTTCTTCAATTAGTGGACTTAGTGCTGAACCGCAATCGTAAACAGGTGCTAATCTAATCCTATTTCCTTTTTGTAAAAATCCCCAATTCTCCATGTGTCTATCAGAATTCCCAATCAAAGCATCTACAACAAACATATCCCAAAAGAAGTTGATTGCTTCTTCTTTATTTTCGATAAAGGGACTGTTCTTTATTATTTCATAGACACTCTCAACAGAAGTGTCAAACCGATAGTCGCTTTCAATAAATCCATCTCCAAACCGCTCAAACTCAATAAGCCGACTGCCATCTTGAGTGAAATCCTCACAACCAACTACTAATTTCTTTACCCCTTTGCCATTGGTATAGAAACCTAACTCAGTATTTTGGACTTCCATACCAATAATAGAGAAAATATGGCAACCAATAAACTCGGAAAATTGATTGTTCTTATAGCTCAGGTTTCTTCTTTTATCTCGAACAGGGTCAGGAAATTTTATCATAAAGACCCGACCGTCAATCTCAATAGCTGCCTTCCTCTCAGAACCAGCATAAGCATTAAGTAATGGAGTTCCCAAATTAAAGTCTATCAACTAGCAATTCCTCCAAATAATCATATAATTCCTCTTTTTGAGCAGGGGTTAAATAATGCTCAATCGTGCGATGTTTAATTGAAAAAAAGATGACATCTCTTTGGAGCATTAGGTTTCCTCTTTCTGCTTTCGGGTTCAAATCAAAGTTTTCGATAGCTTCATAAAAAGCACCCAAATCCTCATCAAGCCCATTCTTCTTACTGAAATCCTCAGGTTTATACTTATATTCCATTGTAAACACTCCTTTTTCAACAGATAAGCTCATAAATGATAGCCTAATTATAACACGTTGAGAACTTTAGTCGAACTTATTGTGTCTAAAGTGAAAAAAGGTTGAGCCAAAAGTAATCCATAGACTTTTAGCTCAACCTTTTTTAACTAATAGAAATTAACCCAAATCCGCCCCATTAGTAGCAATCACTTGCTTATACCAGTCAAATGATTTCTTCTTAGAACGTTTCAAAGTACCGTTACCCTCATTGTCACGGTCAACATAGATAAAGCCATAACGTTTCTTCATCTCGCCAGTTCCCGCAGAAACAAGGTCGATACAGCCCCATGATGTGTAACCAAGTAGGTCAACGCCGTCAAGTTCAACTGCCTTAATCATCTCAGCGATATGGGCTTTCATGTACTCGATACGGTAGTCATCCACCACATAGCCATTTTCATCAGGAACATCAACAGCACCCAGACCATTTTCCACGATAAATAGCGGTTTTTGGTAGCGGTCATACATGATATTCATAGTCGTACGAAGACCTTTCGGGTCAATCTGCCAGCCCCATTGGCTTGCTTCAAGATACGGATTAGTAGCTGAACCAAAGAGGTTACCAGCAGATTTTTCTTCACCAGCATCCGCTACTTTTGCCACACGGCTTGAGTAGTAAGAAAACGAGATAAAGTCAACAGTGTGTGCAGCTAACAATTCCTTGTCGCCTTCTTCCCAAGGGATAACAATGCCACGACGCTCAAGGTCTTTGAGTGTATAAGTTGGGTAGTAACCGCGTGATTGAATGTCAATCAAGAAGTAGTTCTCACGGTTCTTCTGTACCGCTTCCCAAGCATTCTCAGGCTTGCAGTCAAAAGCATAGAACTCGCCAGCAGCTAGCATACAACCAACCATGTTTTCAGGGTCAACTTCGTGCGCAATCTTTGTCGCCAAAGCAGAAGCCACAAGCTCGTGGTGTAATGCCGTGTATTTCACTTGTTCCTTGTTTTCGCCTTCTTCAAAGACGATACCTGCACCCATAAATGGTGCGTGCAAAAGAACATTAATCTCGTTGAAAGTCAGCCAGTACTTAACTAAACCTTTGAAACGAGTGAAGACTGTGCGTACCAAGTTTTCATAGAAATCAACAAGCTTACGGTTTCTCCAGCCACCATATTCTTTGATTAAGTGGATTGGGCAGTCAAAATGCGTGATAGTAACAAGTGGCTCAATGCCGTATTTTTGACATTCTTTGAAGATGTTTTCGTAGAATTGTAGTCCTTCTTCATTGGGCTGGTCTTCATCTCCCTTAGGGAAAATACGCGTCCAAGCAAGTGACATGCGGTAAGTTTTAAAGCCCATTTCTGCAAAAAGAGCGATATCTTCTTTCCAGTGAGTATACATATCAATCGCTTCTTTAGCAGGATAGAAATGCTCGTCGTCAAACTCCAAGTGTTTCTTGATACCAGCAGCAATCGGCATACGGTCTGGACCCCAAGGAACCACGTCAACGTTAGCTAACCCACGTCCACCCTTGTCATATCCACCCTCACATTGATTGGCAGCAGTCGCACCGCCCCATAAAAAATCTTTTCTAAGTCCCATTGTCTTGTCTCCATTTCTATAATCGGTTCCTTGGGAAAGTCTGTAGTCTCCGCCAAACACCAGTAATCGCTGTGCATGACCCGCCAGCAGCCCTGCAAAAAACGCAGGGCTCATGGCTAAACCGACAAGCACCCTCCCTAAGTGCTAAAGCACTAAGGGAGGAGAAGCTTTCGGTTTGTCTAAGATGCACTGCGATTACTGGTGTTTGGCTCCGACTACAGCCTTTCCCAAGGAACCTCAGTTCATTTTTGAAATTTGTAAATGCGAATTTACAGGGTTTTGGTGTTGTGGCATAAGTCTGTAGCCTATTGTGCACTACCAACATTCCCGCAGCGTCTTTGGCGCGAAAGAATTACTTACTCTTAGTGCTTTAGCGCTTAGAGTAAGTTTGAGGCTCGCGAGCAATGGAATTCGGGGCGGTTTACCCCGAAGTCGCTTGCGTCCTGCTGCTCTAATGTTGGTAGTGCACAATAGGCGGAAGACTTATGCCACAACACCTAGACCCTGTTCATCCAAAATGTGTAGCAAAAACTAAATTTAACCCAAATCAGCACCATTAGTAGCAATAACCTGCTTATACCAATCAAACGATTTCTTCTTCGTACGCTTGTTCGTACCATTTCCATCATTGTCGCGGTCAACATAGATAAAACCATAACGTTTCTTCATCTCACCAGTTGAAGCAGAAACAAGGTCAATACAACCCCAAGAAGTGTAACCCAACAAGTCCACACCATCCAACTCAACAGCCTTAATCATCTGCTCCAAGTGTTTCTTCATGTAATCAATACGATAATCATCATTAATCGCACCATTCTCATCCGGCGTATCAACCGCACCCAAACCATTTTCTACGATAAACAAAGGTTTTTGATAACGGTCATACAAGTTGTTCATAGTCGTACGAAGACCAAGCGGGTCAATCTGCCAGCCCCACTCACTCGCCTGAAGATGTGGATTTTTCACACCACCAAAAACATTCCCAGCAGTCGTTTCATCGTTTTCATCCTTAACTTTCGCTACCTTACTTGAATAGTAAGAGAATGAAATAAAGTCAACCGTATTCTCAGCCAACAATTCCTTGTCGCCCTCTTCCCAAGGGATAGTAACACCTTTACGCTCTAAATCTTTCAATGTGAAGTTCGGGTAGTAACCGCGTGATTGAACATCAATCAAGAAGTAGCCCTCACGGTTTTTCTGTAAAGCTTCCCAAGCATTTTCAGGTTTGCAGTCATAAGCATAAGACTCACCAGCAGCAAGCATACAACCAATCATCATTTCAGGGTCAATCTCTTTGGCAATCTTTGTCGCCAAAGCAGATGCCACTAATTCATGGTGGATAGCAGTGTATTTGGCTTGCTCTTTGTTTTCGCCTTCTTCAAAGACAAGACCAGCACCCATAAATGGCAAGTGCAAAATCATGTTGATTTCATTGAAAGTCAACCAGTATTTAACCAAACCTTTGTAGCGAGTGAAAAGTACACGCACAAGATTTTCATAGAAACCTACTAACTTACGGTTTTTCCAGCCGCCATATTCCTTAATCAAGTGAATTGGGCAGTCAAAGTGAGTGATAGTAACCAATGGCTCAATGCCATATTTTTTACATTCTTTAAAGATATTTTCGTAGAATAATAGACCTTCTTCATTTGGCTCAGTTTCATCACCTTTAGGGAAGATACGCGTCCAACCAATAGACATACGGTAAGTTTTGAAGCCCATTTCAGCAAACAAAGCGATATCTTCTTTCCAGTTTGAGTACATATCAATCGCTTCTTTAGCTGGATAATAATAGCCATCTTCAAAAGCCAAGTGTTTCTTAATACCCATCATGATTGGGAAACGGTCAGGACCTTGTGGAGTTACATCCACGTTAGCCAAGCCACGTCCGCCCTTGTCATATCCGCCTTCACATTGATTGGCAGCAGTCGCGCCACCCCATAAAAAGTCTTTTCTTAATGCCATTTTTAAATTCCTCTTTCTCTTTTCTTCTATAAAATATTAAATATTTTCGCCGTTCGTTGCGATTAAATCCTTGTACCAGTTGAATGATTTTTTCTTAGAACGGGCAAACGTACCATTGCCAAAGTCATCCATATCCACATAGATAAAGCCATAACGTTTGCTCATCTCACCTGTTGAAGCAGAAACCAAGTCAATACAGCCCCAAGGTGTGTAACCCATCAAATCAACGCCTTCTTCAACAGCTTCTTTCATGGCTTTGATGTGTTTGTTGAGGTAGTCAATACGGTAATCATCATTGATAGAGCCGTCTTCTTCGATTTTGTCAATAGCACCAAGACCGTTTTCTACTATAAATAGCGGCACTTGGTAACGTCCATACAAATCGTTCAAGGCAATACGCAAACCGTCTGGGTCAATTTCCCAGCCCCATTCGCTTGCTTCTAGGAATGGATTTTTCACGCCGCCTAAAATCATGTTCCCTTGAGAAGTTTCACCGTCGTGCAATACTTTCTCAGTTGCAGACATATAGTAGCTAAAGCCGATATAATCAACTGTGCCAGCCTTCATAATCGCCAAGTCTTCCTCAGTAATTACCAATCTGCTTGCATCTACTCCATATTTCTCATGCAAACGAGAAGTAAATGGCGAGTAAGCACCGCGTACATGAGCATCCGTACAGAAGTAGTTGAACTCTTGGATAGCTTTCATCGCAGCGATTTGGTTTTCAGGGTTTGAGTCATAAGCATAAGTAGTAGCATAAATGACCATACAGCCGATTTTCATCTCTGGATTAAGCTCATGACCGATTTGCACAGCTTTTGCACTTGCAACAAATTGGTTATGTAATGCTTGGAAACGATTGGTATAATCACTTGCTCCATTAGAAGCAACCATACCCAAGCTCAAAGCTCCGAAAAGCAAGCCTGAGTTAATCTCATTAAAGGTCATCCAGTATTTGACTTTATCCTTATAACGAGTAAGTACAGTTGTCGCATAACGAGTGTAAAACTCAATCAAGTCACGATTTTGCCAGCCGCCGTATTCTTTAGCCAAATGCAAAGGCATTTCATAGTGGGAAATCGTCACAACAGGCTCGATGTTATATTTCAAACACTCATCAATCAAGCTATCGTAAAATTTCAATCCTTCTTCATTAGGAGTTAATTCATCTCCATTCGGGAAAATGCGTGTCCATGCGATAGAAAAACGGTAGCATTTAAAGCCCATTTCAGCAAATAGCGCAATATCTTCCTTATAATGATGGAAATGGTCAATTCCCTTGTGGTTTGGATAAACGTATTTGTCTTCATCAATCGCCCAGTCAAATTCTTGCGAGCCGATAATCTTGAAACGCTCCTTGCCTCCCGGCATAACGTCCGATACGGATAATCCCTTTCCGCCGACGTTGTAAGCTCCTTCTAATTGGTTAGCAGCAGTAGCACCGCCCCAAAGGAAGTCTTTTTTAAAACCCATAATCTCTTCTCCTTTAATAAAAATTATTATATTTATCTTACCTGTTAATAGTATAACAATGAAAATGGAAACGCAATCTCTAATCAAAATGAAAGTTATATATGAAAAATGAGAAAATAAGAGGTAATTCTGTGAAAACGATTAGTGAAGTAATCCACAGATAACGGTGTTTATACAATGAAAATGAAATTATACATTTCATTATGAGTACAAAAATAAGAAAACACATCATATTTTTTTGTAAAAACTAATGTTATTCAAATTGAAAGCGATACAAAATTAGTTTATTATTCATTTTGTAATCAAAACGAAAGACAATTTTAAATCTTTTGTTTGATAGCGAAATTATTTTAATAGTTTTATTTAGGAAAAGGAGAGTTACATATCATGGCTAAGTACACAGAACTAGCACAGCGTATCGTCAAGGAAGTTGGCGGGAAAGAAAACATCAACGGATTGACACACTGTATCACACGTCTTCGTTTCAAATTGAAAGACGAAGAAAAAGCAAACACTGAAGTGTTGAAAAACATGGACGGCGTTGTTACTGTCATGCAAGCAGGCGGACAGTATCAAGTAGTTATCGGGAACCACGTTCCTAAAGTATTTGAAGAAGTTGTTCAAGTTGCAAACATCGACCTTAGCAAATCTGCTGACATGGGCAAAATGAAACCTTTCGATTTAGTATTAGATACTATCTCAGGTATCTTCCAACCATTCTTGGCTATCCTTGCTGGTGGTGGTATGATTCGTGGTCTTACAGCGCTTTTAGTATTCTTGGGCGCGTTTGAGCGTGGTTCAGGACCATTCATCATGTTAGACAACATCGGTGACTCAGTATTTATGTTCATGCCAGTTATCATTGGTTTGACAGCTGCTCGTAAATTCAAGGTTAATGAATTCGTTGGTATGCTTTTAGGAGCTGCTTTGATGAATCCAAACCTTTCATTGAACACTTTGAGAGCTGCTTCTGAAGGCGTGCCTTTGCAAGTATTGTTCCAAGGTTCAATCTTTGAAACTGAAATCTTCCAAACATTCTTTGGTATTCCTTTCATGGCTCGTAACTATGCTTCATCAGTTATGCCTATCATCTTCGTTGTATTATTGGCTAGCCAAGTACAAAAAGTTGCGAAGAAAGTTGTTCCAGAAATGTTGGCAAACTTCTTTGTACCATTCTTTACTGTATTAATCACTATGCCTTTAGGTTTCTTAGTAGTAGGTCCAGTATTCTCATTTGCAACAGACGCTTTGATGGCATTGTTTGAAGGTCTTATCGCATTCTCAGCACCAGTTTACGGTTTGGTTGTTGGTTTCATGTGGCAAATCCTTGTTATGTTCGGTCTTCACTGGGCAGTTGTGCCACTTGGTTTGGTTCAATTTGCACAAAACGGCTGGGGTAACATCTTGACACCAGTTGCAGTAGTATCATTCGGTCAAACAGCAGCATTGGTTGCATTGTACTTCAAACTAAAAGACAAGAAAATGAAAGCTTTGGCAATCCCAGCAATCGTTTCAGGTATCGTTGGTATCACTGAGCCAGCTATCTACGGTTTCACATTGCCTCGTAAGAAAGTATTTATCTACACATGTATCGGTGGTTCTCTTGGTGCAGGTTTTTCAGCAGCAATGAATCTTACTTCATGGAACCAAGGTGGTTTGGGTATCTTCACAATTCCTAACTACATCCGTCCAGACGGCGACTTGACTGACGTAATCACTGTATTAATCGGTATCGCAATCGCAATGGTAGTATCATTTGGTTTGACTTGGTTCTTCCACAAAGAGCCTGAAATGGCAGTATCAACTGAAAAAGAAACTCACGTTGTAGAAGTAGCAGAAGCTTCAACTATCTACTCACCACTTAACGGAACAGTTCGCGCTTTGGCAACTGCATCTGACAAAGTATTCGCAGAAGGACACATGGGTCAAGGTGTTGTTATCGACCCAACTGAAGGCGAAATCCGCGCACCATTCGCAGGACAAGTAACAGCAGTATTCCCAACTAAACACGCTATCGGTTTGACTTCAAACGACGGTGTAGAAGTTCTTATCCACGTTGGTATGGACACAGTTGAATTAGACGGAAAAGGTTTTGAAAACCTTGTAAACCAAGGCGACAACGTTGAAGCTGGTCAAGCTATCCTACGTTTCGACACACAAGCTATCCAAGCAGCAGGTTACAAGATTGAAACTCCAGTAATCATCACAAACTCAGCTGAATTCGGCGAAATCAACGAAGTAATCGGCGACACAGTTTACGGACAAGACTTGTTCTTCGTAGCTAAATAATTAATAAGAAACTAAGAGAGGGCTTCGGCTCTCTCTTTTTGATTAATTCGATTACGCAAACTCGTGACTTTAGTCGTGAGTAAGTAATCGTCGGTCGCAGACCGAAACAGTTAGTCAGCACATTTGGAAACAAGTGTGTAGAGCTAGGCACTTAAGCCCTAGCCAATAAAGAAACTAAATTGCGGGGAACCCCTAAAGTTCACTCAGCTACAACGCAGTCTTGAAATACAGGCAAACGTGAAAGCAGCGAAAGCAGAAAAAATGAGTGAAATGGCATAAGGTTAAATCCTAAGTGCTAGACAATGGGCAATCTGCAGCCAAGCTCCGAATAGGAGAAGGTTCAACGACTATTCCTCTTGAGGGAAGTACACACAAGCGTGTGGAAGTGGTTTCGCCGTACTGGGTAATGCCAACGGATAAGATATAGTCTGTGCTTGCGTGAAAGCGTAAGAAGTTCATAAGAGAACTGGCGGTGGCGTAGCGTCTGCCGTTGAACGATAACCTCTAATACGACTGAACTTAGGTTCTATCGAAAAATAATGTATAAATCGTACAGATATACCGACCTTATGCTATACTAGATAGTGAAGGGAGGTGACAAAATGTTAAAGGCACATAAAATAAGAATTTACCCAAATTCAACCCAAAGAAAACTCTTAGATAGCAGTTTTGGAGCCAGTCGCGCTTGGTGGAATTATCTTCATGCTTGTTGGAGAAATAAGGAAACCAAACTAACAGAAGCTCAATGGAAACGCCAAGAAGGCTATGAGTGGAGTTTAGCTTTAGACAAAGATGTCTTCCAAGCAACGACTCGCCAATACAATCAAGCGTGGTCCAATCGAAAGAAGAACAAAAAGCATTTCGGTATGCCACAATTTAAGAAGAAACGAGTCGCAAAACTTTCTTATACTACTTACTGTACGAATAACAACATTCGGACAGAAGAAAAGAAAGTCAAAGCACCAAAACTTGGTTGGATAAGAATGTCAGAAGAATTAAGGTTCAAGGGAAACGTCAAACAAGCGACTTTCTCTAAAACCAAATCGGGTAAATACTTCGCTTCCATTTTAGTGGAAACAGAAAACTTCCAACTAAAACCAGTCGAAAGCCAACTAGGCTTAGACTTAGGTCTAACACATTTTGTCACTGACTCGAACAAAAACAAAGTAGAAGCACCTCGCTATTTTAGAAAGACGCAAGAAAAGTTGGCGAAAGCACAACGCAGACTTTCTAAAAGGCAAAAGCCAAGCAAGGGAAAGAAGAGTTCAAACAGGTATGAAAAACAGCGTATCAAAGTCGCAAGATTGCACGAGAAGATAGCCAATCAACGAGCAGATTTCTTACATCAATTAAGCCACAAGCTCACGCACGAAAACCAAGTGCTTGTAGCTGAAAGCTTAGCAGTAAAGGAAATGCTACAAGACAAAGATTTGGCAAAATCAATCTCGGATGCAAGCTGGTCTGAATTTCTGCGACAACTCGAATACAAGTCTGCATGGAGAGGCCGAACCTTTGTTCAAATCGACCAATGGTTTGCTTCCAGTCAAATTTGTTCTGCTTGCCAACACATAGACGGCAAGAAAGAGTTGGAAATTCGTGAGTGGGCATGTTCCAACTGCGGAGCCTTCCACGACAGAGATATTAACGCTGCGAGAAATATATTAAACGAAGGCTTACGCATATTAGAAGTAGCCTAAATTCGATAGAACCGTAGGAACTACGGGGATAGCTCGGTAAATTTCCAAGACCGCTACGTACAGCTTTTAGTAGTGTGCGATAAGTCTGGACTACCCGAGAACCCCGCGACTTCAGTCGTGGGAGGTTCAGGTTTGATTTCATAAAATAGAAATACAATTAAAAAAATTAAAAAAACTGTTGCTTTCCTCATCTACTTATAATATGATAATAGTCAGAATATTCACTATTTACCATACAATTTAGCGATCATGCACGTAACTAAAGGAGATATATACTATGCTGACACAAGAAAAGGTGCTAACGAAAGCACAACTCAAACAAATGGCAATCGACGAGATTGACAAGCAAAAGGAAAAAATCTACGCCATCGGTGATTCTATCTTCATGGAACCAGAACTAGGCTGGAAAGAAGTCAAAACCTCAAAGAAAATCCAAGCCGTCTTTGAAGAAATTGGACTCAATTACCGAAAAGATGTCGCATTGACAGGTGTCGTTGCCAAACTTCAAGGAAAATCCGACAAGCTAAATGTCGCAGTCATGGGTGAGTTGGATGCGATTATTACCAAGCTGCACCCTTATGCCGACAAGGAAACAGGAGCAGCTCATGCCTGTGGGCATAACTGTATGATTGCCGCACTAAGCGGGGTAGCTTATGCACTTGGCAACACTGAAATCATGCAGCACTTGGACGGAAATGTCAGCCTAATGGCGCTACCAGCAGAGGAATATGTCGAGATTGAGTATCGCAAGAACCTCATAGATGAAGGAAAAATCGGCTTCATCGGTGGCAAGCAAGAGTTTATCCGTTTGGGCGAGTTTGACGATATTGACATTGCCCTTATGGAGCATAATCAAAAAGAAGAAGACGGCATAAAAGCAGTTGGTGGTTATGGTTCAAATGGTTTTTTGGGCAAGATGATACAGTATATCGGAAAAGCTGCTCACGCAGGCTCGGCACCACACATGGGCATAAATGCCCTAAACGCAGCAAATATCGGAATGACCGCTGTCAATTATCAGCGGGAAACCTTCCTTGATAAAGACGCCATTCGCATTCATCCCATTATTACCAAAGGTGGCGACTTAGTGAATGTCGTACCTGATGATGTTCGACTGGAAACCTATATCAGAGGAGCCAGTGTTGAGGCAATTCTTGCAGCAAATGAGAAAGTAGATAGAGCCTTTGAAGCAGGCGGCTATGCCGTTGGTGCTCAAACCAAGATTACAACTTTACCGGGCTATCTGCCATTAATCACCGCACCTGACTTGATGCAGGTCATGGTCAACAACCAAATCGAGCTTTTAGGAGCTGATGCCGTGCAGTTTGAAGGACCACCAATGGGCGGCTCAACGGACGCGGGCGATTTGTCTAATCTTATGCCGACCCTGCATTGCGGATTTGGCGGGATAAAAGGCGAAGCACATAGCGAAGACTGGGAGATTATCGACAAGGAAGTCGCCTATCTGGCAGCTGCCAAAGGATTAGCTATGACGGTCATCGACCTACTCTTTGATGACGCACAGACAGGTCGTACCATTAAGGACAATTATCAAGCCAATATGACAAAAGAACAATATTTGAATGAATGGGGCAACCTAAACTAAACTACTAAAAGAAAAGGAGAAAGGCATGAAAAAACTATTTTTTGACTGGAAAGTCCATCTGTTTTGTATCATTTTTGTCGTTGCTGCCGAGGTTATTGGTAGCGTAGTCGTCGGTCCTGTACCGATTTTAGGGGCAAATATCGGATTTACCATCTTCCCAATGCTCTTTGCCATGCTCTTTGGGATTGCATTTTATCTACTGAAAATCATTGATAAGGATACGGTCGTTCAAGCAACACCCTACATAGGTATCGCAACCATGTGGCTAATCTCCAAGCTAGCTATTGGTATCGGGCCAAACCTCGAAGCACTAGCTGCCGCAGGACCTGCCTTTATCCTACAAGAAATAGGTAATCTAGGTACAGCTATTTTGGCTATTCCTGTCGCAGTATTTGTCTTCAACATGGGCAAACAAGCCATTGGTGCCAGCTTTTCTAAGTCAAGAGAAGGCTCGATTGCCTTGATTTCTTCTATGTATGGCTTGGATTCGCCAGAAGGTCAGGGGACAATGGGTGCCTATATTGTCGGCACGGTCTTAGGGACTTTGTTCTGCGGGATATTGGCTTCTATCATCATCTCGCTAGGAATTTTCGACCCAAGAGCCTTAGCAATGGCATCAGGCAGTGGCTCAGCTTCCATGATGGCAGCCTTTCTCGCACCACTAGAACACGCTTATCCACAATATTGGGATGAATTAGTAGCGATTGCCTCTATGTCGAATTTGATTACTGCAGCTACTGGACTTTACTTCTCCATGTTTGTCGTAATCCCTATATGCAAATGGATGTATAAAGTATTCAAAGGAGAAAAACGCCACCACATCAGTTTGAAGAAAAAAGGTCTCGCACCGCAAGAACCAGCAGTAGCGACAACAAAATCAGCACAACCAAAAGAAAAAGCGAAATTAGCAACTGAAAGTCTGTCTTCTGTTTGGTTCACTCGACTAAAAGTCTTAGCATTATCAGGACTTTTCGGCGTCATTGCCAACACCATCACCACAAGCAGAAACCCAAATGTCGCAACAGTTGGCGTTTTGGAGGGCTTATATGCTCTACTATTCTTGCTACTGCCAGTCATCTTGGGCTGTATCGTCTATGACATTATCGAAAGAAAGCTAGACAAACGACCACCGATTATCATCTTTATCTCACTAATTGGGATTTTGCTCAGTATCCCAGCTCTACCATTCGCCGAGCAGTTCATTCAAGCCAACAATCAGATTGGTTTGTTGCCACTGACAGTACCAATCCTAGCTTATGCAGGGATTTCGCTTGGTAAAGATTTGAAGACTTTCAAACAACAAGGTCTTGCCATTGTCTGCATTACCCTATTGGCATTTGCAGGAACTTACTTAGGCTCAGCGATAATCGCGCATATTTACTTGGCGTTTATTGGATAGGAATAAATTTTGTTCTCACAAAAAGGTTTCCCAAAAAGTCTTTCGGTTCCGCCAAATCTCAACATTGGGGCAGCAGGACGCAAGCGACTTCGGCAAAGACCGCCGAATTCCATTGCTCGTGAGCCTCAAACTTGCTCTAATCGCTAAAGCGATAAGAGCAAGTAATTCTTTCACGCCTAAACACGCTGCTAGAATGTTGAGATTTGGCTCCACCGAAAGACTTTTTGGGAAACCAAGCTTTTACACAAGGAAAAACAGCCAAAAATCCAATAAAAAATAAGCCAAATTTACAAAAAACGACGAGATTTTTATGGTAAATTGCACTAAAATTTACTAGAAATGAAGAAATTTTACTTGAAAAAATATGAGAAGTTGACACGATAAGTTGGAAGACACTTCAAGGCACGAACGTTGACAAAGCCGATTAGGCGCAAAAGAATTACAGACCCTTAACGCTTTAGCGTTTAGGGTCTGTTTGAGGCTCACGAGGAATGGAATTCGGGCGGTTTTCCCGAAGTCGCTTCCGTTCTGCTGTCTTAACGTTCGTGACTTGAAGTGTCTGGAAACTTATTGTGTCAACCTCGTTTTCTACTTAGTTCCCTAATTTCCAACCATAATCATTATGATAAATCATCAATTTACTCATCCCACCGTCGATATTGATATTTTCTCCAGTGATGAAACTCGCCTTATCACTACATAAAAACAGTACCATTTGAGCGATGTCCTCAACCGTTCCCACCCGACCAGCAGGATGTTGCGCCTTGTCTTCTGGAGAATGTTCAGGCATTTCAGAAGTATCAATCCAACCCGGAGAAATGGCATTCACCCGAGCCTTACCCGACAAAGAAACCGCTAAAGCATGCGTTAAAGCAGAAATCCCACCCTTCGCTGCCGAATAACTCTCCGTATCCGCCTGCGATTGCCAAGCTCTAGTAGAAGAAATATTGACTATTGACGCAAAATCAGCAAGTTTTCTTCTATTATAAAGCAAATTTGTCAGATAAAAAGGAGCCGTAACCCCGATTTTTTGCACATACTCAAAATCCTCGTAAGAACAATTCGATAAAATCCCTTTTCGGCTGACACAAGCATTGTTGATGAGAAAGTTGATTGGTTGTTTTAAGCTATCCACCAATTCTTCCAAAACAGTCTTTTCCGCAATATCACCCTGATAAAAAGTTAGATTTTTTTGCTTTTCAGCCAGCTCAAACCCTGCTTTTTCATCAATATCAACAATAGTCACTTGCACATTCTCCGCTAAAAAAGCTAGAGCAATCGCTTTCCCGATACCATTTGCTCCACCTGTTATTAGTGCTTGTTTCATCTAAAACCCCAACTTTCTAGCATTATACTCCCCAGTCGCCTTCTTCTTCATCAACGCCCAAGAGTTAAAATTTGTCCGCTTTTTGACAAATTTATCCAGGTCCGCCTCGTCAATATCATCAGGATGTAACCAGTCAAATTTTGAAGCCACCAAAAAATCATAAAAGGTGCGGTATTTGGTGTTGTCCTTGATAAAACGGTCGGGAAAAAGTTCTTTCAAAGGGATTTTTTCTTGGGTTTTGAGCGTGTGAATATCCGCCTTAACTACTCGTTTTTCTCGCTTTTTGAATACATCAAAATCCTTAAATTTAATCGGCATTGTCTTTCCTCGCTTTTGTTTTCTTGTTATTAATTATAGCAGTTTGCCCAAAAAATAATCAAAATTTGCCCCTTTTCACTCACTACTAGATGTGATATAGTAGCAAAGACTAAAATTTTTAAGTAGGTAAAAATGAAATTCATCTCATGGAATGTCAACGGACTTCGAGCATGTGTGAAAAAAGGATTTTTAGAGTATTTCACGCAGGTAAATGCAGATATTTTTTGTATTCAAGAAACCAAATTACAGGCAGGACAGATTGATTTAACGCTAGACGGCTATCATGATTATTGGCATTACGCCAGCAAGAAAAAGGGTTATTCTGGTGTTGCAGTCTTCACGAAAATCAAACCCATGCAGGTTTTTTACGGAATTGGTGTGGAAAAATTCGATGAAGAAGGCAGAACGCTGACACTAGAATTTGCTGATTTTTATTTGGTAAATGCCTATGTTCCTAACTCCCAACGTGATTTGGCTCGTTTAGATTTCCGATTAGAATGGGAAGACTTGTTTTTCGCTTACTTGAAAGATTTAGGAAAAAACAAACCGATTATCCTGTGTGGCGACATGAATGTGGCGCACGAGGAGATAGATTTGAAGAACTACAAGACCAACAAGGGCAATTCCGGCTTTACTCTTGAGGAAAGAGCGAGGATGAGCAACTTGTTACATGCTGGATTTATCGATAGTTTCCGTCATCTTTATCCGGAAACAAGGGACAAATACACATGGTGGTCTTATATGAAAGATGTCAGAAGTCGCAATATCGGCTGGCGGATTGATTATTTTCTAGTGGCCAAATCACTTGAAAATCAACTCCAAAATGCCTTTATTGACAACCAAATTTTAGGCAGCGACCATTGTCCTATTGGACTAGAATTAGGAGAAAGAACTATTGAATGAAGTATTATTTGCCTTTTTATTAACAATTATCGCGGGCTTATCCACAATTGTGGGTGCCTTAATCGTCTTTTTCGCAAAGAAAACCAACACCAAATTCCTAGCAGTCAGCTTAGGATTTTCAGCTGGAGTGATGATTTATATCTCGCTGGTGGAAATTTTAGGCGCATCTATGGAAAAATTGCAGGGAGAATTAGGCGAAAGACAGGGAATGCTCTTTGCTATTATCGCATTTTTCAGCGGAATTGCTATCATTGCCTTGATTGACAAACTTATCCCCAGCAACTCTGACCCGCATGATATCGTAGAAATCAGCGAATTTGAGCCAAAGGATATCAACAACAGCGAAAACAAAGCCAAACTCTTGCGAACTGGCTTGTTTACAGCACTGGCTGTTACTATTCACAACTTTCCAGAAGGCTTGATGACCTTTATCGCAGCCTTGCAAGACCCAAGTATTGCGATACCTATCGTGTTTGCCATTGCCATTCACAATATTCCAGAGGGAATTGCGGTTGCTGCACCAGTTTATTATTCGACTGGCAGCAAGAAAAAAGCCTTTGTCGTGACTGCCTTGTCAGGACTTTCAGAGCCAGTTGGTGCTTTAATCGGCTATCTCATCCTCATGCCTTTCATGAACGAAGTGGTTTTCGGCATGATTTTCGCCGGCATTGCGGGGATTATGGTCTTCATTTCCTTTGACGAGCTTTTGCCAAGTGCTAGAGAATACGGCGAGCACCATTTATCCATTTACGGACTGGTGTCAGGAATGGCAGTAATGGCGATGAGCCTGTGGCTATTTGTTTAAAAAAATAAAGAAAATGTGGTAGGTTGATAAAAAATCTGCTACATTTTTTTCTTTTCCAAAGGAAAATGCTAGAATATTTAGATAGAAAGAAAATTTGGAGGAATGACACATGAACGAACTCAACCAATCTTTCACACAAAAACTGCGTGAAAACTATCTTGCCAACCCAAAATATCAGGCAATGGAAAATGCTGCTAGCAAAAATGGTCTTTTAAATGCCTTAGAGCAAAGAAAAAGCCATGCGGACAATCAAATTGTCTTTTCATTGGATTTGACCAAAGACCCGATTACCAACCAACAAGCCTCAGGACGCTGCTGGATGTTTGCGGCACTTAATACTTTCCGCCATCCATTTATCAGCTCTTTTAAGACTGAGGATATTGAGTTTTCACAAGCCTATACATTCTTTTGGGACAAGTATGAAAAGTCCAACTGGTTCTTGGAAAATATCATCAACAACCCAGATGTTGACAGCCGTCGCTTGAAATTCTTGCTAGATGTTCCCCAACAAGACGGCGGACAGTGGGATATGATGGTTGCCTTGTTCAAAAAATATGGCGTTGTGCCAAAAGCAGCTTATCCAGAAAGCCAAGCATCAAGCAATTCGCGTGAGCTGAACCAATACCTCAATAAATTGCTAAGACAAGACGCACAACTCTTGCGTGAGGCACTAGCTAAAGGCGAGGATGTGCAAGGCTTAAAAGAGAAAATGCTGGCAGAAATCTACAACTTATTAGCCATGACCTTAGGCTTGCCACCAGAAGAATTTGAGTTTGCTTTCCGCGACAAAGACAATGAATTCTACAGCTTTAACGGCACACCGCATGAATTCTACGAAAAATTTGTAGGCATTGAGTTGGACGATTATGTATCAATCATCAACGCACCAACTGCGGACAAGCCTTATAACCAAAGCTACACAGTAGAATTTCTAGGAAATGTCGTTGGTGGCAAAGAGGTTAAACACCTAAATGTCGAAATGAGCCGTTTCAAAGAACTAGCAATCAAGCAAATGAAAGACGGCGAAACTGTTTGGTTTGGCTGTGATGTCGGTCAGCTATCCAACCGTCAGGCAGGTCTGATGACGATGGATGCCTATAACTTCAAAGACGCTATGGATATTGAGTTTACACAGGACAAGGCTGGCAGATTGGACTATTCAGAAAGCTTGATGACACACGCAATGGTACTAGTAGGCGTTGACCTAGACGAAGACGACAAACCGAGAAAATGGAAAGTCGAAAACTCATGGGGCGACAAAGTCGGACAAAAAGGCTACTTCCTTGCAAGTGATGAGTGGATGGATGAGTTTACTTATCAGATTGTTGTGAATAAGAAGTATCTAAGCGCAGAAGAATTGGCAGCTTATGAAGCACAACCTGTTGTACTATTGCCGTGGGACCCGATGGGTGCTTTGGCTTAACATTGATAAAAATTAGAGATTGGACTTCGTCCTTTCTCTTTTTTTATAAAAATGGAGCAATAATGGTATAATTTTTGTAGTGAAAAGAAAAAGGGGAAAGCAGATGAATGAACTAAATCAGCAAGTGTATCAATTTTTTAAAATCCTTGCCAAAGAATATCCGCAAATTCAAAGTATTTTGCTTTACGGCTCTCGTGCCCGAGGGGATTTTGGAGATAAGAGCGATTTTGATATTGCAATAATAGGGGAGATTGATTTTTCAATAGAGCTTGAAATTCTCGATAAAGTTGATGAGTGGAATTTTGCATACAAGGTGGAACTGGTTTTTTTCAACAAAGTAAGCAACCAGCAATTTAAGGAAAATATACTGAAGGACGGGATGGTTATCGTGAATAAATTTCAACAAAAAAAAGAAAATTATGCCAAAGCTTTGACAAGACTGCAAGCGGCTTTAACAACAGATTTAACAGATGATATCGTGATTGACGCAACCATTCAGCGTTTCGAGTTTAGTGTTGAATTGGCATGGAAAACCCTGCGCGCCTATCTTTTAGAAGAAGGGATTTCCAAAGAAGAAATCACCAGTCCTAAAAGTGTGGTGCGAGCAGGATTTCAAAATAATATTATTGACAACCCAGATGTTTGGTTTGCTATGTTAGAAGCTAGAAATATTACCAGTCATGTCTATGATTTGGAAGAAGCACAGCGAATTGTGGATGATATAAAAAATAATTTTTATAGTGCGCTTGAGCAACTTTTGAAATCAGTGGAAAAATAAAAGGGGAAATATATGGTTGAAGAAAGATATCAACAACGCTATAAAAACTATTCAAAGATTATTAAACAATTAAATACTCATTTATCCACACATCAAATTGAGGAGTTTAGTGACCTAGAACAGACTGGACTTGCGACACAATTTCAATTATCTTTTGAGTTAATGTGGAAATTACTCAAAGACTATTTGGAATATCAAGAAGTTGAAATTGGTGTTATTTCGCCCAAAAATGTCTTGCGAGCAGCAGCGACTTCTGGACTATTAGAGCAAACACAAGCAAATGGAGAAGTTTTGATGGCTGCACACACTGCACGCAACCAACTGGCATATATCTACAATTATGAAAATGCTCAAGAAATTTTGCTTCAAGTCCAGCAAATCTATCTTCCAGAAATGATGAAAGTGGAGAAATTTTTTGATGGAAAATAAGACAGGCTTACCCGATACACTTATCCAGCAGGTTCTTGATATTGTCAAAGAATTTCCAGAAATCACGGAAGTAAAACTTTATGGAAGTAGGGCAAAAGGAAATTATCGCAAATATTCTGATGTGGATTTGGCTATATTTGGTAGAATTGATGGGCTGATTACAGGAAAAATCCGTGAGGAATTGGAAGAATTAGACACGATTTACCAATTTGATGTGGTACATTTTGATAAAATTAACAACGAAATTTCACGTTTAAACATTGAAAACGAGGGAGTTTCACTTCATTCTATTTTATAAAAGGTGGTTGTCAGCAGTTGGTTGACGACCACCTTTTTTTCTTTTTTAGATAATCAAAAAAATTTCTGAAATTCTTTTTCATTTTGCCAAATTTTTGCGTATCTATTAGTAGGAGGGAAAAATGGATATTCAAAAGTACGCACAAGTTTTATTGGAAAAAGCAGTGACTCAAAAGGTGCATGACATTTATTTTCTGCCCAAAAAAGAAGGCTATGAGCTGAGTTTTCGCACCAGCCAAAAGCGGCAGAAAGGGAAAATGCTGAAAAAAGAGGATGGAGAAAAACTGATTTTGCACTTTAAGTTTCGCTCAGGCATGAATGTCGGAGAAAAACGTCGCGCGCAATTAGGCTCCTTTTCGCTAGAAGAAACACGCTTTCGCTTGTCCTCAGTAGGAGATTTTGAAGGACGAGAAAGTCTGGTTATTCGCATCTTATACGCGCCAATAGAAGAAAACTTTCACTATCATCTGCCTGAACAAATGGAAAAGCTAAGCAAATCAGTAGGAAAACGAGGCTTATTTTTATTCTCAGGTCCAACAGGAAGTGGAAAAACTTCGACCTTGTACCAACTTGCTAAAGAATTGGGCAGCCACAAGCAGATAATCGCCATTGAAGACCCTGTGGAAATCCACGAGGAAACTATCTTACAGCTACAGGTCAATGAAGCGATAGGCATGGATTATGACAATTTAATCAAGCTCTGTTTAAGACATCGACCGGATTTGCTCATTGTCGGAGAAATTCGTGACGAACAAACAGCAAAAGCAGTCATTCGGGCAAGTTTGACTGGACATACGGTCTTTTCAACCATTCATGCCCGCAATATTCAGGGGGTTTTTCATCGCTTGAATGAATTAGGTGCAGACAAAAGTGAAATAGGCGAAGTTCTACAAGGCGTAATTTATCAGCGGATATTTGAAGACGCAAAAGGAGTGAATAAGGTTTTATTTGATTTGGCGATGCAAGAAACAGGAGGAGTGATGAATGAAAAAGGTACTTGGCAGGAAACTATCCACCAACTTTACCAATCTGGTGCGATTTCTCAACAAACCTATCACAAGGAAAAAGACTAGCAAAAAAGAACAAATTCAGCTGATTTCCATGTTGGCAAGCTTAATAGAAGGCGGATTTTCCTTAGCGGAAGCCTGCCGATTTATACATCAAGTCAAACGATTTCCCCAAACAAGTGGGCAAATCATTGGAAAAATGAATTCAGGTGAAGAATTTTCGCAAGCACTAAAGTCCTGCGGATTTCAAAAATCAATCGTCATTCAGCTTGAGTTTTCGCATATTCACGGCGATTTAAAAGGTGCCTTGCGCAATATTTCAGACAGCCTGAGCGCTATGGAAAAGCAAAAACAAAAGCTCAAAAAGATTGCCCTTTACCCAATGATTTTGCTCATATTTTTATTTGCCACCCTGTTTTTCCTCAGACAATTCCTGCTTCCGCAATTAAAAGACCAGCTCAATGCTAATGATGAATGGTATTTTGTCCTCTTGGAAGAACTGCCAGCTATAACATTGGTGGCAACAATGCTAATTTTCCTGATTTCGCTGACATTTTGGCTCTTATCCAAAAGAATTAGCCAGATAAAAAAACATTCAATTCTAGCAAAAATCCCCTTTTTCAAAGGATTTCTCAAGGACTATCTGAGCTTTACCCTAGCGCAAGAATGGGGCAATTTATTCAAGCAAGGACTGGAAATCAAAGAAGTCAGCCTACTTATGAGCCAGCTTGAAACTTCAGGTTTGATGAAAGAAATCGGCTTGAAAATGCAAGAAGACACACTCAAGGGGATTAGCCTTGAAGAGCAAGTCAAAAGTTGGGATTTTATCCATGAAGAATTGTCCGTCATCATTTTTTCTGGCGATGCAAAAGGAAAATTGGGCGATGAGTTAAGTTTTTACGCCAGACTTTGCTGGCAGGAGATGATTTATCGAATGGAAAAAGCCATGCAACTCATTCAGCCGCTGGTTTTTCTCTTTATTGCCTTAGTCATTTTAGGCGTTTACGCAGCGATTATGCTGCCATTATATTCAAGTATGGGAGATGTATTTCAATGAAAAAAACTAGAAAATTAAGAGCCTTCTCACTTTTAGAAATGCTCGTCGTGATCATGATTATCGCAGCTTTGCTCTTGTTGTTTGTACCAAAACTCAGCGAGCAAAGAGATTACGCTGTCAAACAAAGCAATTTTGCTCTAGTCAAAGTGGTTAATGAGCAATACGAAATGTACCGAATGGAAAATCAATCGCTCGGACAAGCAGGCAATCGACTGACCGAAGAACAACTAAATGCCTTGACGAACGCAGGATTTTTAACACAAGCACAAGCTGATAAATACAAGGAATTACCAGATGATGCTTTCAAATAAATTTCGTGCTTTCACATTATTAGAAAGCCTAGTCGTCATTTTGCTAACAACGTCCTTCATTTTACTACCAGTCCTACAGACAAAAGGTCTAGCCAAACGCTTTGAAAACAACGATTTCTACACCCAAATCAACGAAAACCTACCCAAACTGCAAGAACTTTGTATCCAAAGACGAGCGGAGGGCAAGGTAATCAATCAAGGCAAAAGCATTGTTTTCAGCGTAAAAGGACAAATCGAAGAAAGTCTGACAATTATTGTGCCAGATGATATTCGCGTTTGGTTTACCGCAAGTGGCGACAATGGTGCGCTAATTGAAGAAATTACATTTAACAAATTGGGAAATAATTCCTCTTTTCCACGAATTTATTTTGAGGACAGATACCAAAGTCGAACGATTATTTATGTATTTCAACTCTATCGGGGGAAATTTCATGTCAGATATGCCTAAAAAATTCTCAGGATATATCGCTATAGAGGCAATTATCAGCGTTTCCTTGCTCTTTGTCCTGAGTATTAGCTTTTATGCTGGAAGTATCGCACTTTACAAAAATGCCGAGCGTTTGTCAGATACTCTCAATTTTTATCGCCGAGCAAAAGAGGGGCGAGAACAAATTTTAGCAAGTCAACAAAAAGAAATCATACATGAGGGCGTGATGACAAGCCTAGAATTTGGCGAAGACGGCTCAATTATCGGCATAAAATCCCAACAAGGACAAAAAGTATTAGAGGTAAAACTAAAATGAAGAAACTCAAAGCATTTACCCTTTCAGAAAGCCTGTTAGCACTGGTCGTTTTAGCTCTATCCGCCTACATCTTCTTAGGAATGGGGCAAGTCGCTGGCAAACTAGAAAACCGCTGGAAAAATGTAGATGAGAAAAACTGGTATTTATTCCTCGAACAAATGGACGAAGAATTCCGGTTTTCAAGGAATTTCCAAGTGCTAGAAGACGGTCGTGTCTTGCAATACGAATACAAGGCCATTGAAGGACAAAGCGGAGAATTTGGCTTAAGATACAATGAAAATTTCCAAACAATCACCAGATTTAGAGTGGGCTCAGGCGGACACATGCCCTCTTTGGTCAATGTGGCAAACTTTCAATTTGCAAAAGTCGGCAACCAAATAAAGCTCAATGTGCAATTTATCAAAGGCAAAAGCTACACAGCTTATTTTACAGCAGGAGAATAGATGAAAAAGAAGTTAAAAGGTGGCATTTTGCTCTCAGTTTTGTTTTTGTTCAGCTTGTTTTCCTTAGTTTTTTACAATCAGCTCAGAAGTTTTCGCGCGATGGTAGTTTACACACAAGAAGTTGAAAAAAGTGCCAAAAGACAGGCAATGTTTGCCTTAGCCAAATCTTACGAAAACGAGGAAAGAGAATGGATTTTTCAAGACGGAAAAGTAATAGTCAGCAAGCAAGACGATATTTTTAGTTACGAAGTATTCCTCAATGAAGATAATTATTCGGTTACTTACCACAAAAGGATTTCTCAAAAATAACTGTAATTTCTCACAAAAGAAGTCTATAATTACTTTTGAGAGGTGTTATTATGGAAAATAAAATTACCCAAGCTTATGAATTGTTTATACAATCAACCAAGAAAATTCAAGAAACATTCGATATTTCTTTTCTGGAAAGCTTTATTGAAAACAGCGGAAACATCATCGCAGGCTACGAAACCCGAGTAGAAGACCACCTGCCAGATGAGCAAACTGAAGAAGAATTAAATCTTATCTACCAAAAATTAAAAGAAATGGATTTAGCAAGCGAAGAATGGCGAAAAGTTGTTCAGCTTATCCTTTTATTTGCCATGCAGGAAGAAAAAATGCAGGCAAATCATCAAATGACCCCAGACAGCATTGCCTTTTTGTTTGCTTATTTTATTGAGCAGTTGAAAGAAGACAAGAAAGAATTGGTCTTGTTGGATAACACGCTAGGCATGGGAAATGGTCTCTTGAGTGTCATGAATCAGTTGTCTTTAGCTGGCATAAAAACGCGAGGAATTGGTGTAGAAAACGATGATTTGCTGATTGATGTGGCAAGTGTCAATGCTGCCCTTTCTAAAGCAGATGTAGAATTCTTCCATCAAGATGGCGCGCGCAAGCACGGTTCTTCACTTGCCGATTTTGCCATTGGAGATATGCCGATTGGTTTTTACCCTGATGATGAGAATGCGCAAAAGTATCAAGTTGCCTCAAAAGATGAGCATACTTACGCCCATCATATTTTAGTTGAAGCTGCCATGAACGAAGTCAAAGCTGACGGCTACGGCATTTTCTTATTGCCAGCAGATTTGTTCAAAAGCGAGCAGGCAGATTTATTTATCCAATGGATTAAGAGAAAAGTGTACCTGCAAGCAGTTGTTCAGCTACCTGAAAATTTTTTCCGCCAAAAAAATGCAGCCAAATCCATTTTCATTTTCCAAAATCACGGAGAAAATGCCAAGCAAAAAACAGTCTTTGCTAGCCACCTAGCCAGCCTAACTGACAAGAAAAAGCTAGAAATTTTCTTCAAAGAATTCACAAATTGGAAAAAATCTTAAATATCGAACTTTTTTAATGACAGAACGGCAAAAGGAATGTAAAATAATTAGTGGACTGTTTGCGTTTTACTAACTTTGTGAATACGCAAGCACAACTAGCAAACAATAAGGAGAAACGACAAAATGTCAAAAACAATTGCAATCAATGCAGGAAGTTCAAGTTTGAAATGGCAGCTTTACACAATGCCAGAAGAAACAGTTATCGCTAAGGGGATTGTTGAGCGTATTGGATTGAATGACTCAATCTTTACAATTAAACACGGTGAAGGCGTCAAAGAAAAGTTTGAAGTAATCGAAGACATCGAAAACCACGAAATCGCGGTAAACAAACTTTTATCAGAATTAACGAACCTAAACATCATCCAAGACTTTAGCGAAATTACTGGTGTTGGTCACCGTGTAGTAGTTGGTGGCGAAATCTTTACTGAATCAGTAGTGATTACTGACGAAGTAATGGCTCAAATCGAAGGTTTGTCAGAACTTGCTCCACTTCACATGCCTGCAAACATTTCTGGTATCCGTGCTTTCCAACAAATCTTGCCAGAAATCATCTCAGTTGCTGTTTTTGATACGGCTTTCCATGCGACTATGCCAGCTGTGGCTTATCGTTACCCAGTGCCGAACAACTATTATGCAGACTACGGTGTGCGTAAATACGGCTACCACGGAACTAGCCATTACTACGTTTCTCAAGAAGCAGCGAAAATGCTTGGCAAAAACATTGAAGACACTAAGATTATCACTGCGCACATTGGTAACGGTGGCTCAGTAACTGCTGTATTGGGTGGAAAATCTGTTGATACTTCAATGGGCTTCACACCAATCGCAGGTGTTATGATGGGTACTCGCTCAGGCGATATCGACCCATCAATCATTCCTTACGTTATGAACAAAACAGGCATTACTGATGTTAATGAAATGCTAGATATCTTGAACAAGAAGTCTGGTTTGGTTGGTATGTCTGAGCTTTCAAGCGATATGCGTGATATTGAAGATGCGATGTTTAACAAGAAAGACGAAAAAGCTACTCTTGCTTTTGAAATGTATGCTGACCGTATCCGTAAGTACATTGCACAATACTTTGCTGTATTAAATGGTGCTGATGCTGTTGTATTTACAGCAGGTGTTGGGGAAAATGGTGCGGAAATCCGCGAATTGATTATCGACCAAATGTCATGGTTTGGTATGAAGATTGACCCAGAAAAGAACAAATTCGGCGTAGTTGGCGATATTACAACAGCAGACTCAAAAGTCAAAGTGCTTGTAATCCCAACTGATGAAGAATTGGTAATTGCTCGTGATGTTGAGCGTTTGAAAAAATAATCTTTGATTTTTGGAGCGGAGAAATCCGCTCTTTTTGCTGTGAAACTTTGGTTCTGCGCAAAGCGCTGGTTCATTAGTTGAACAGTACGAGGCGAACGAAGTGAGCGTCGTTTCCGTCTGGGGTTGCTTGAGAGACGAGTTTTCAGCTTGCTCCAAAGTCTTCCGTATTCGCCCAATTCAGCCCACCGCTGTGGCTGGCACGCAAGCAGCCTAAGCAAAAACCGCTTAGTCTCATTGCTAAATCGGCTACACTCTCGGCTAAGTGCTAAAGCACTAAGCGAGAGTAAGGTGCGCCGATTTGCCTGTTCGCCACGGCGGTGGGCTGAATTGGGCTACGACTACAGACTTTGGAGCAAGCTGAAAACTCTCTTCGAAGAAAATCAGACTAAAAAATCTCGTGAACATTTCCATGATTGTGAAAGACAATCAAACAATGAAGTGAGGTTGTGGCATAAGTCTGGAGCCTACTTTGAAATCCGTACATTGAAGGAGCCGTCTAGGCGTGAAAGTTTGAGGCTCACGAGCAATGGAACTCGGGCGATTTTCCCGAGGTCGCTTGCGTCCTGCTACCTTAATGTACGGATTTCAAAGTAGGCGGAAGACTTATGCCACAACCCCAAGCAATATGTGACTTTCACTTACAGCATCAAAACTTTTTAGTAAACTTAATACTCGTTTCCCACAGAATAATAGAAAAAAGGTGTGAAACCTCCCCACTTATGCTATAATTTTTAACGAGCGCAAGGATAGTATAGTAGCCCTCTCGCATAACTGAATATACGAATTTTTTTTGGCTACATTTGCACCACTCTTCGTCAAAAATGCTCAACCTAGCACCGCTAGGTCTGCGCTTTTTTCCTCGATTGGCACAAATGTAGCACAAAAATAATTGTGTATCAGTTGCACGAGCGGACTAATGAGTTTGGAGGTCTTACTTTGATACCCAAAGAAGGAGAATTCATCACTATCCAGAGTTATAAGCATGACGGCAAATTGCATCGTACATGGCGAGATACTTGTGTGTTAAAGACAAGTGAAAATTCAATTATCGGGGTAAATGACCACACCCTAGTAACCGAAGCGGACGGCAGACGCTGGGTAACAAGAGAGCCTGCCATTGTTTATTTTCACAAAAAGTATTGGTTCAACATAATCGCGATGATTCGCGAAAAAGGAGTGTCCTATTATTGCAATCTAGCATCCCCTTATGTATTAGATGAAGAAGCACTCAAATACATTGATTATGATTTGGATATTAAGGTATTTCCAGACGGAGAAAAGCGGCTTTTGGATGTGGATGAATATGAAAACCACCGCAAAAAAATGCGCTATTCTTCCGAAATTGACTTTATCCTCAAGGAAAATGTCAAGATACTAGTAGATTGGATTAATAACGGCAAAGGTCCTTTTTCTGATGAATATGTCGAGATTTGGTACGAAAGGTATCAGCAGCTGTCTAGGAAAAACTAGGCTGGATAGGAGAATAAAAATAAAAAGCTTAGAGGAAACTCTAGGCTTTTTATTAGTTTTACCTAACATTTCCGTAATTTTCTTGAAAAGTATCAAAACAATAGGTAAACTAGAACAATGTATAGAAAGTGTGAGAAAATGCCTTTTGGTATATAATGAAGAAGATGAATAATTAATAAAGAAGATTATATAAAAGAAAATTAAGGAGATTTTTAACTAATGAGTAAAATTAATATCATTCCTCTCGGCGGAGTTCGTGAGAGTGGAAAAAACCTGTATGCAGTTGAGGTGGATGAGGATATTTTCGTCCTAGATGCAGGTTTAAAATATCCGGAAAATGAAATGCTGGGAATTGATGTAGTCATCCCTGATTTTACCTTTCTTGCTGAAAACAAGGACAGAGTAGCTGGGATTTTCCTGACACATGGTCACGCAGATGCGATTGGAGCTTTGCCTTACCTGCTTTGTGAAGTAAACGCGCCAGTTTTTGGCAGCGAATTAACGATTGAATTGGCAAAATTAATCGTTGAAAACTACGCTGAGTCCAAAGGTTTCAAGGAATTCCATGTGGTCAATGAAGGCACTGAGATTGACTTTGGCACGGCGGAAATTTCTTTCTTCAAGACTACGCATACCATTCCGGATTCACTAGGCATTCAGGTTAAAACACCAGAGGGCAGCATTGTTTACACTGGAGATTTCAAGTTCGACCAGTCGGCAGCACCAATGTACGCGACAGATTATGCTCGCCTTGCACAAATCGGCAGTGAAAAAGTCATTGCTTTGTTGTCTGACTCGTCTAATGCTGAGAGTGCAGTAACCATCGCCAGCGAGCGTGAGATTGCTGATGAAGTCTATGAAACCATTCGTAGCTGGGAAGGCAGAATTATCGTTGCCTCAGTTGCAAGCAATCTCGCCCGGATCCAACAAGTCATTGATGCCAGCTACCGTGTGGGTAGAAAGATTATCATGACAGGAAAAGATGTGGAGCGCATTGTTCGCACAGCCATTCGTCTAGGCAAGATTGTTCTGCCTGATGAGAAGATTTTGGTGAATCTAAAAGACATCAAGAAATATAGCGACCAAGAAATCCTGATTTTAGAAACAGGGCGCATGGGTGAGCCTGTAAAATCCTTGCACCGTATGGCAAAGGGCACACATGGGCAAATCAATATCCATGAAGGCGACCTAGTTTATATTGTAACAACGCCATCTATCGCGATGGAAACAACCGTTGCTCGTGCGGAAAACGTGATTTACCGTGCAGGTGGGATGGTGAAGCAAATCAATGAGAACTTGCGCGTTTCCGGACACGCCAATGCCAATGATTTAATGCTGATGATGAATTTGATTAAACCCAAAAACCTTATTCCTATTCAGGGAGAGTATCGTCAGTTAGCAGCTCATACAACTTTAGCAATGGATATCGGCATGACACCTGAGCATACTTATATCTGTCGCCGTGGCGATATTTTAGGCTACGACAGCAAGGAAGAGCGTTTCTTCCCTGAGGCTAGCACACAAGCGGATAATGTCTTGATTGATGGTTTGGGTGTGGGTGATGTTGGGAATATCGTTTTGCGTGATAGAAAAGTGTTGTCAGAAGATGGAATTTTGGTGGTTGTAGCGACCATTTCCCGCCGTGAAGGCAAGATTGTTTCGCGTCCACAGGTTACTTCTCGTGGATTTGTCTATCAAAAAAACAGTCGTGATATCCTTAAGGAAAGCGGCAATATTGCAAGCGAAGTACTAGCAAAACATCTAGATATTGATGATTTTGAATGGGGCAAACTCAAATCAGACATCCGTGATGCTCTAGCTAAATATCTATTCGAGCAAACCAAACGTCGTCCAGTAATTCTGCCTGTAATTATGGAAGGCTCTCCGAAGAATAATCGTTAGGAGGCACTTATGCAAATTGGCAGATTTCGATTAGGAATGCGCACTTTTAAAAGCGGATTATCCGTGATGATTGCTATTCTTTTATCCATGATTTTTCCGCTAGTCAATCCCATGATTGCTTCGCTTTCAGCCGTATTTAGCTTGCGGCAGGATTTGACGACTTCGGTTAGTTTTGGGAAAAGTCGGGTTATCGGCAACAGTATCGGCGGCGGTTTAGCGATTTTGTACCTATTTATCATGCAGGTAACGGGTTTTCCAGAATGGTATAGAGTGTTTATTATTCCGTTTTTGGTTATCGTTTGTATCTCCTTTTCAGTGGGAGTGAAAAATGAAACAGGTGTCATAGCTGCGATTGCGACTTTCCTGATGATTTCTTTTACAACAGCAACGGCTGATGGTATATCCGTTGGCTTCTTGCGTGTACTAGATACCTTTTTCGGCATGATAATTGCTATCTTGCTCAACATCTATGTTCGCCCAGCAGCAAAAGAAAAAGTAACGCAAATTAACGAAGATATTCAGCTCTTAGAGAAAAAAGAACTAGAATTGATTGAACTTAGAAAGAAAATTCAAGAAAAGAAATTACAAGAAGAAAATCAGACTTAGGAGGGATTTCTAATGGGAAATGCTTTAGTAGAATTAGTAGTTGCAAGAGTAAAGGAACGTTTTAATCCTGAAAGTGATTTTTACCAAAAGCAGCTGCAACTGACAAAAGAGGCATGGGAAGATTGGCAAAAAGGATTGTACGTTTTAAGCGAGCATGAATTAAGCGCAATTATCATGCTATTTACTGACTATGAGTGGATGCTGGTTCAAAAGGTTATCCGAAATACCAAAATTATTCCTGAAAAAGAGCAAAATGCTGTTTCTGAATTTAGCAAAATGAAGTTTGCCATTGCAAAAAAATGGGTGCAAAGTGATATTGCCAATGTGGAAATTGTGGAACGTTTGCAAGAAGATGAAAAACTGACCAAAAATATTGAGCTGCGCATTGTCATGGGGTACGACTCATGGGGCTACAGCGATATTTTGACTTTCACTTTGCCAGCGATTGAGCGCGAACGCGTGGCTGGCAGCCGTCGTGAACTTATTCAGTACATGACTAACAAGCAAAGGGAAAATTAGTGAAAATACTACAAACAATACTGGGGTTTTTCTGCGTTCTTTTAGCCTTAGCAGGCATTGGATTGGTGGTAACAGGTTTTGGATTTGCTCAAGTTGAGGCAAATCAGTCCAGTTTTCAGATAGCTTTGCCGCCTCTTGTTCCGGGGCAGGTGCTTGAAACCACACAAGAGCCGACAACAGATACTACAGAGGAAACCACGCAAACAACACAAACAACACAAACGAGTGAAACTAGCGAAAGTTCTCAGGAAGAAACAGACGATTTGCCAGCAGGCAAGCTGTCTGATTGGAATTTGATTTTGGTCAATCGACAACATCCTTTGACTAATTTTGATTTTCCTCTGGAAACTATGAGCAACGGTTTTGAGCTAGATAAGCGAGTTATTCCTTATTGGAACAAGCTTTATCAAGCAGCTCGGGATGCAGGTGTTCCTTTGACAATGGTTTCAGCTTTCCGCTCAGCAGCGACGCAACAAGCGCTTATTAACGAAAATATTCAGCAAAATATTAACAACGGGATGAGTGAAGAACAGGCAAGGGCGGCTACTATGGCGGTTATGCAAGACCCGAAAACCTCAGAGCATACAACAGGTTTAGCCTTTGATGCGGTAGGAACAGATTATTTCAATCGGACAGACCCATCTCAGCTCTTGGTAGAAGGCTTTGCCAATGACCCTTCTGCCAAATGGCTGGCGGCAAATGCTCAGAATTTCGGCTTTATCCTACGTTATCCTCAATCAAGAACGGATATCACGGGGATTAACTTTGAGCCTTGGCATTTTCGCTATGTAGGAGTAGAAGCTGCGCAATACATTACCAAACATCATTTGACCCTTGAAGAATATTTAGAATTGCTAAGAAAAGCAGGAAGATAATGGCAAGAAGGAAGAAGAAACAAAACGGTTTTAGAAGATTTGTGCTGATGTCTTTGGCATTGATAGCTATTTTAGGCTTTGCCTTAAGTCAAATCGGGTCAAGTCGCCCCAACCATGTAACCAGTCAATCCGTTGAACAAGAAGACGGACAAACCCGCGAAGAATTCTTACAAGAAATCGCCCCAATCGCTCAGGAAATGCACCAGCAACATGGCATTTTAGCTAGCATTATCCTAGCCCAAGCAGCTTTGGAAAGTGATTTTGGCAGAAGTCTTTTGTCGGCTCAGTATAACAACTTATTTGGGATGAAGTCTTTTGGGCATCCACAAAGCGTTACCCTAAACACAGCAGAATTCCTAGACGGCGTGTGGTTGACCTATGACGGTGAGTTTCGCGTCTATGACAACTGGCGCCAATCTATTGAAGACCATGCAAGGCTAATGCTAAACGGCACGACATGGGACCCCAATTTGTATGCTGGTGTGGTTAATGCAAATAACTATGTTGAGGCAGCTCAAGCTCTGCAAGCAGCAGGTTATGCGACTGACCCGGCTTATGCGGAGAAGTTGATTGAGATGGTTCGGGTGTATAATCTTACTCGATTTGATTAGGAGAGAATATGAATACGAATACGAAACGAAAAATAGGCTTTTTGGCAGCTGGCTGTTTTTTATTATTTCTTGGTGGTTGTGGAGTAAAACAGGCAAGTAAACCAGTAAACTCAGGACCAATTAAGATAAGCTCAGAAAGCAGTGCAGAAAATTCTTCTGAGCAATCAAGCGCTACTCAAGTAAATCAAGAAGAAATCAGCAAGATTGAAGATGTTATCAGGAACGTTCCTTATGGTAAAGAGTACGCTAAGCCGATTGAAGAATGGAACTCAGCTAAAACCACAAGTGCAGATGCGCAAGCAGGCAATCCAGCATGGCTTTATACCTATGGCGATTATTCTATGATTGTTGGCGATGTTTCCAATATTCTGATTTGGAGCCAACTGTATTATGATGGATTTAGTGTTGTTGATAAAAATGGCATCTATAAAGTTACTTTTAATTATCATGTCAATCCTGATGAAGTGGCAGGAAAAATTAAAGAAACAGTAGAAAAAAATCCGGGAATTCCGCCTGATACTTTCTTGAATGTTTTTAAAAATATCATTTCTAAGGCGCAAACGACTTATGAGGAACACATTCTTCCTTTCCTGAAAAATCAGACTGGGCTTGAGAATATTCAGCTTGTCGTAAATACAGAAAATGCAGATAAACTTTATATGCCAGAAACGCAAGATTTAGGGCAATGGGCGAATGTTTATCAGTTTTATCATCAGCAATCAGGGCAACATCAAGGAACCTTAACTATTTCACCAACTGGGGCAGTGGTTCAAGTACAGATGCTTCCAGACAGCAGAACGTTTTATGGTCAAGCCACAATTCTTTCAGACACACCTTCTGAGAAATTGAGCTATGATATTAAGAGTGTTTATGGGTCTTCAAAAGAACTTCCTGAGACCAAGCGAATCATTCCTAGCGTGCATATTCAAGTCGTCTGGGATGATGACGGCGGAGTGGATGATTACTATGGATACATCACAAGTAATGGGCAATTTGCCTTGACAGACGGGATAGCTTTTGACAAGGGCGTAAATGAAGTCTGGGTTTGCCCAAAATAAAATCTAAACTGAACACGAATATTCCCAATGGTTTTGCAGAAAATTTTCGCTGCAAAACCATTTTTTGTTAGGAAATAGTATATAATAGAAGTATTGAAAATTGAATAGATTAGAAGGGATGTGGGCTTTTGGCTGGTATTGTCTTACCCAATGCGACAATCGGTATCTTAGGTGGCTCTCAGATTGGCAGAATGCTTGCACTGAGTGCCAAGAAATTAGGCTTTAAAGTAGGAATTTTAGACCCAGACAACTTTGCTTGTGCCAAAAACGTAGCGGATTTTTTCGTTCAAGCAGAGTTTACAAATACAGAAGAAGTCAAAAAATTTGCGGAAAAATGTGATGTAATAACTTATGAAACAAGTGATGTAAATATTGGCGTTTTACGAACAATCGCTCGAACAATTGATATTCCTCAGAATTTGGATTTGTTGCAAATCACGCAAAATCGCCTGCTGGAAAAGACTTTTTTAGATGAAAAAGATTTGATAAGCGCACCGTTTAAAACGATTATCAAAGCAGTGGAAATCAATGAGGGAATTGCGGAGATTGGATTGCCTTGTGTGCTAAAAAGCGTGCATACGGACAAGAAATGCACAATCTATTCCATGAAAGATGCGGCTCGTGCGATGGATTTGTTGCGGGATGGCTCTTGTGTTTTGGAGGCGTGGATACCTGCGGAGTATGAGCTTTCGGTGCAAGTTTGTGGGAATAAAAAAGGCGAGTATAGTGTCTTTCCAGTGGTGGAAGTGCTGAGGAAGGGCAAAGAGGTTCATCAAGTGCTGGCTCCAGCTCGGATTGATAAAGAGGCTAGCGTTGAGGCAAAACGGATTGCTTTAGAGATTGCGGAGGCTTTGGAGTTGGTTGGTGCGATGACGATTGAGATGTTCCAGACCAAAGAGGGTGGGATTTATGTGCATCAGCTGATTGCTCGTCCTAGTAATCTTGGGTTATACACTTTAGAGGCTTGTACGATGGACCAGTTTGAGATGCATCTTCGTGCGATTTGTGGTTGGCCTTTGGGGGAAGTTAGTCAGTTGAGTGATGCGGTGATGGTGAAGATTTTGGCGCAAGAATATTATGAAACGCAGGAATTAATCCAAGACAAGCCGGATTGGCATTTTCATTATTATGGTAAAAATGGTGTAAAAAAAGGCTGGAAGATGGGTCATATTACTGTTTTGACGGATGATATGAATCAAGCGCTTGAGGAGATTTATCAGACGAAGATTTGGGATTGATACTGTTTGGGTCTGCGGTAATAGTTTTTTCGCGACTAATTCAAAAGTCTTCCGCCTACTTTGCAAGCCGAACGCTAGAGCAGCTGGACGGAAGCGACTTCGAGCAAAGTGCACTCGAATTCCATTCCTCGTGAGCCTCAAACATAGAGTAAGCGGTAAACCGCTAACTCTATGTAATTCATTCACGCCAAAGACGCTGCTAGAGCGTTCGGCTTGCACAGTAGGCGGAAGACATTTGGGGCATGCTTTACAAATTTGGTTTGCAGCTCAAATTATTGAAAAAATAGTTACTTATTATAAATTAGAAAACTTAGGAGAATTACCGATGATTGAAAGATATACTAGAGATGAAATGGGTCAGATTTGGACGGATGAGAATCGCTATAAGGCTTGGTTGGAAGTGGAGATTTTGGCGGATGAGGCTTGGGCTGAGTTGGGCGAAATTCCTAAGGAAGATGTGGAGAAAATTCGTGCCAATGCGTCTTTTGATGTGGCTCGTATTTTGGAGATTGAGCAGGAAACACGTCATGATGTGGTTGCTTTTACGCGTGCGGTTTCTGAGACTTTGGGCGAAGAGCGCAAGTGGGTTCATTATGGTTTGACTTCAACAGACGTTGTGGATACGGCTTATGGTTATCTTTACAAGCAGGCGAATGATATTTTACGTAAAGGTTTGGCAGATTTTACGGACATTATCGGCGAAAAAGCCAAAGAGCATAAATGCACAGTTATGATGGGGCGCACGCATGGGGTTCATGCGGAGCCTACAACTTTTGGCTTGAAATTGGCACATTGGTATTCAGAAATGAAACGCAATATGGTGCGTTTTGAGCATGCTGCTGCTGGTGTTGAGGCTGGAAAAATCTCTGGTGCGGTTGGTACTTTTGCCAATATTCCACCGTTTGTGGAAGAGTATGTTTGCGAAAAATTGGGTATTCGTCCACAAGATATTTCAACACAAGTATTGCCTCGTGATTTGCACGCGGAATATTTTTCAACTCTTGCTTTGATTGCGACATCTATTGAGCGTATGGCAACGGAAATTCGTGGTCTTCAAAAGAGCGAAACTCGTGAAGTCGAAGAATTCTTCGCAAAAGGACAAAAAGGCTCCTCAGCAATGCCACACAAACGTAACCCAATCGGCTCAGAAAACATGACAGGTCTTGCACGCGTTATTCGTGGGCACATGGTTACAGCTTTTGAGAACGTTGCTTTGTGGCACGAGCGTGACATTTCGCACTCATCAGCGGAACGTATTATCACACCAGACACAACGATTTTGCTGGATTATATGTTGCACCGCTTTGCCAACCTAGTGAAAAACTTGACTGTTTTCCCTGAAAATATGAAACGCAATATGGACGCAACTTTCGGTCTGATCTACTCACAACACGTAATGCTGACTATGATTGAAAAGGGTATGACAAGAGAAGAGGCTTATGATTTGGTACAACCAAAAACAGCGCTTAGCTGGGATGACCAAGTACCATTCCGCCCATTGCTTGAGGCAGATGAAAAGATTATGTCTGTGTTGAGCAAGGAAGATTTGGATGCAGCATTTGACCCGAATTATCATACCAAACGTGTAGATGAAATCTTTACTCGTGTGGGATTAGCTGATTAATTACTGTTCACATTTTTATAGAAAAGACAAAACTCTTAAGATGATTGGATGATTGTTTTAAGAGTTTTTTCGTCGGCAAATAATTGACTAGCACTATTTATGGTGCTATAATTAGTATCAATAAAAGAGCTATTGGAGGTCTTTAGAAATGGCTTTAGCAAAAAAAATAAATGTACCGTTGACATCAGTGTCGGAAGTAAAGAAAGCACCTATGAAAATTTTTTCAATGTCTAAAGAAAGAGGAACTGCCGTTTATGTTTTGAACAAAAACAAAGAAGTAGGTGTAGTTTTAGATATCGAAGAATACAACAAGATGGTAGATTTCATCTCACAAGCGTACAAACTCATTGATGAAGCAAATGAACTTGCTTATCAACAAAGAATTCATTCTCGTTTGCAAAACGATACTGGACTTCGTTTAACAAATGAAGAAGTGGTAGGGGAAAATTGGGAAGAAGGGCTGGAAAATGTCCCGGATGAATGGGAGTAGATGTAGTAAATGTATGAACTAGCGTGGTTTAAGCAAGCAGATATTGAGTACCAAAAACTAGATGGTTCTCAAAAAATTCAAGTAAATAAAGGACTTCAAAGAATAAAAAACTTAGGTATGGACGCAGGAAAAAAGCTTGAGAAGAAAAAATATGACCTTTCCATGTGTCGAGAAATCAAAATGAAACGACTGGGTTTAAGAATAGTTTTCAAGCAGAGCACAAAAGGAATAGAAATCATTGATATTGTCGTCATAGGAAGGCGAACAGATGATGAAGTCTTTAAAGAAGCGGCTAAGCGTTTGGGATTGATAAAATGAAAAACAGCCTTTGCAGGAAAAATCCTCAAAGGTTGTTTTGAGTGAATATGTCGTTTATTACATCTATCTTGCATTTGGTTACATGATGAACAACCAAAGAAAATTTTATGTTAAGATTAAGCCTAGCAACTTATACTAGCATAAAAACAAAGAAAGGCAGTAAAATGCGTAAAAATAGAAGAAGAATGAAGAAAAAAGTCCGTTTATTTGTAACAATGTTCTTGCTTATAGGCTTGCTTTTCGCTGGAAAAACTCTCGCCAATGACTTGCTTGCGACAGATAGCAGCAAGCAAGTTCTCAAGGCATATCAAAAATCTGCTAAAAAACTTAATAGTGGCAACCCGATTATTGAGGCTACTATTGCAAATGGCATGGAGTTGGTTGGTAAAAGCCCTTATGTCTGGGGTGGTGGACGCACGGATGAGAGCATTACTAAAGACGAATTTGATTGTTCAAGTTTTGTGGCGATGATGTTTTATCTAGGCGGTCAACAGATTGACTTGCAGTCACAGACGACGACTTATACTTTGGTTGATGTAGGTTTACAGAGCAACTGGCTTGCAAAAGAGCGAGGCGATTTACTCTTTGACAAGGAGTTGGAGCATGTGGTCATTTATCTTGGCGATGATTATATCCTGCATGACTCGCCCAATTCTTCAACAGGCGGTGTTGGGATTAACCGATTGAGCGATGTGATAAATAAAGATAAGCTGGGTGATATGACATGGGAAGAGTTCCTAGAAGATGGCTATGTTCGTACACAAGTTGTTGGATAATCGCTGTATTTTAAGTATAAAACTTCTCGTAAGATAATATCTTCGAGAAGTTTTTTGTTATATAATGGATTAAGCCTAGAAAAAAAGGAAAAGAAGAATATGCAAACAAACAAGTACATTATTGGCATAGATATCGGCACCACCAGTACCAAAGCCGTTTTATTTGATGAAAAAGGAACGCTGATTAAGCAGACCAATGTGGAATATCCACTCTATCACGACCAGCCAGACATGGCAGAACAAGAACCAGAGGAAATTTTCCAAGCAGTTGTGGAAAATCTAAAAGAAGTATCTTCTGGCGTGGAAAATATTGCTGCAGTCAGTTTTTCGTCTGCCATGCACAGCTTGATATTACTAGATAAGGACAAAAATCCATTGACCCGCTCAATGACTTGGGCGGACAATCGTGCCAAAAAATACGCACAAGAGCTGAAAAATTCACAGCTAGGACAAGAGATTTATCAAGCCACAGGAACGCCTATTCACTCAATGGCACCCTTATCAAAAATCATCTGGCTTAGAGAAGAAAAACCAGAACTATTTGCCAAAGTAGCGTGGTTTATAGGCATAAAAGAATATGTTTTCTACCGTTTATTCGACGAGCTCAAAATGGATCAATCCGTTGCCTCTGCAACTGGAATGTTCAATATCCATGAGAAAAAATGGGACAACAAAGCTCTAGCCACAGCGGGAATTACTGAGGAAAAACTACCTCAAGTTGTTTTGACTAGCTATCAATTCCGTAATTTACAAGTAGATGTAGGCTTAACCAAAGACACGCCTTTTGTCGTTGGCGCAACGGATGGTGTTTTGTCTAATCTAGGAGTAAACGCTATGGAAAAAGGCTCGCTTGCACTAACAATCGGCACAAGTGGTGCCTTGCGGACAGTTAGCAAAGAGCCAATCCTAGACAGCACTGGTCGAACTTTCTGCTATTTGCTAGATGAGGAATTTTATGTGTCAGGAGGTGCGGTCAATAACGGAGGGATTATTTTCCGCTGGTTACGTGACACGCTTTATGATGGGAAAGTTGACTATACACAAGCACTGGAATTTGCCAAAAATGTTCCAGCTGGAGCTAAGGGCTTGCTCTTTTTACCCTATCTAAATGGCGAGCGTGCACCATTGTGGAATGAAAATGCGCGAGGAAGTTATTTTGGCTTGAGCCAAAGTCATACAAAAGAAGATATGTTACGTGCAGGTCTTGAGGGGATTTTGTTTAATCTCTATCAGGTTTATGAGCTTTTGGCAATCTCTGAGGCAAAAGCTATTCAAGCAACTGGCGGCTTTACCCGTGCACCTTTCTTGTGCCAGATGATTGCGGATATTTTCAATCAGCCAGTAAGTGTGCCAGCAAGTGTGGAAAGTTCCTGTTTAGGTGCAGCAGTGGTTGCCATGAAATCTTTGGGAATGATTGATGATTTGACCCATATTGAAAATATGGTTGGTGTACATCATACTTACCAACCAAATCCAGAAAATGCAGTAATTTATCAAAAACTTTATCCGCTTTTTGCTAGCCTGAGCAAAAATCTAGCAGAAGAATATGAAAAAATTGCTAGCTTACAAGTCTTGCTGTCAAAGGGATAAGCGTTGATATAGAAAACAACTATATCTAAATTAGCGATATTTCATTGACCTCTCATATAAATTCAAGTAAACTCATAATCAAGTTAAAGAAAAAGCGACGAAGATTTGAGTACGAAGTGAATTTTTATAGAGAGTGCTTGTTTGGTGGAAAAGCACAGCTGAAACTTTGGAATATGGAATCTGAGCATTAATGATACGAGCCTTAGCGTTAGTTTCATTCAGTGGCACTGTTATAGCCAGAGTTTATAATGAACTTACTAAGGCAATTTTCGTGAGAAAATAGCAAATTTAGGTGGTAACGCGAGTATTCGTCCTAAGCATACAAATGAGTGTGCTTAGGATTTTTTTTGCTGTGAAACTTTGGTTCTGCGCAAAGCACAGGTTCATTAGTTAAACAGTACAAGGCGAACGAAGTGAGCGTTGTTTCATCTAGGGTTTTAAGAAGAAAGAGAGGAAATGCAATGATTAATTTATCAAATATATGTGTAGATTTTAAAGAAAAGAACAAGCCAACCGTTCAAGCGGTCAAGGATGTCAGCCTAAGCGTTGAAAAAGGAGAAATCTTCGGCGTTATCGGCTACTCAGGAGCAGGCAAGTCAACACTGGTTCGTGTGATCAACCTACTACAAAGACCAACAGCTGGCAGCATACATATCAACGGGACAGATCTAGCAGCACTTAAGCCAAAAGAACTGCGCGAGGCACGCAAAAAAATCGGCATGATTTTCCAAGGATTTAACCTCATGCACGCAAGAACGGTTTTTGACAACGTAGCTTATCCGCTCAGAAAATCAAAACTTAGCAAAAAAGAAAAACAAGAAAAAGTCCGCAACTTACTAAAACTTGTCGGCTTAGAAGACAAGGAAAATGTTTATCCATCTCAGTTATCAGGCGGACAAAAACAACGGGTGGCAATCGCTCGCTCCTTAGCAAATGACCCAGAAATCCTCTTGTGTGACGAGGCAACCAGCGCGCTTGACCCAACAACAACGACTTCAATCCTTAATTTATTGAAGAAAGTTAATAAAGAGCTAGGCATTACGATTGTCATCATCACACATGAAATGGAAGTTATCAAACAAATCTGTCACCGAGTAGCAGTGATGGAGCAAGGACAAGTCGTTGAACTAGGAAATGTCGTTCAAATCTTCAGCCGTCCACAAACGCAATTAACCAAAGATTTTGTCTATGACAGCGGACAGTTACAAGAGGCGCTAAACAGTATTGTCAATCACCCAACATTTGCGCAAAAGCAAGATGATTACTCACTTATCCGACTTTCTTATGTCGGTCATCAAACAAGTGAGCCAATCCTATCAAGAATTTACAGCCATTTCCAAGTGGATACCAATATCTTGTTTGGAAATATCGAAGTATTAAACGACACGCCAGTCGGCAACTTGATTATCAGTCTGGAAGGTCCAGAAGCTTCACGCAAAAAAGCACTCGACTATATCCGCAAGCAACAGGTTCATGTGGAAACACTACACAGCAACCATCATCACATACTAAGAACAATTTCACAAGGAGCATAAAATTATGGAGAATTTTTTACAAACTTATTTACCCAATGTCTCTACATTAACAGATGAATTTATCCGAGCAACGATTGAAACCGTACAAATGGTTTTCTGGGTTTCAGTTATCGGCGGTATTTTAGGAGTTGCCTTAGGTGTGATAATGGTGGTAACCAATCGTGGTGGGATTTTGGAGAATTTGAAAATCTACAATGTCCTAGAAAAAATCGTCAATCTCTTTCGCTCCATTCCATTTATCATCTTGCTGGCAGTTTTAGTTCCTTTTACCCGATTTGTTGTCGGTACATCTATCGGAACAACCGCAGCGATTGTGCCAATGGTTATTGCAACAATTCCTTTCTTTTCAAGACAGGTGGAAAATGCTTTACTTGAGGTAAATCCGGGTGTCGTAGAAGCAGCAATCGCAATGGGTTCAAGTCCGATTGAGATTATCTTTCAAGTTTATCTAAAAGAAGGCTTGACGGCACTTATCCGCGTATCTGCCGTAACGATTATCAATGTCATCAGCTTAACAGCAATGGCTGGTGTAGTTGGTGCCGGCGGTTTAGGAAATATGGCTATAGCCCGCGGACACAATCGTTTCCAACAAGACGTTGTACTTGTTTCACTTATTCTTATCTTGATACTTGTCTTTATCTCACAAGGGATTGGCAATTACTTAATCAAGAAAACTACTCACTAATAGCTTTAATGAACTAAAAAACATACAAAATAGAGAACACATAGGAGAAATTATCATGAAAAAATTCGGAAAAGCATTATTCTTAACAGCAGCAGCTGCATTGGCGGCATTCACATTAACAGGTTGTGGCTCTAATCAAGCATCAGCAGACGAAGTTCACGTACGTATCGGAGTTGTTGGTAGCAACACAGACACATGGGATTTTGTCAGCGAGCAATTAGCACCTGAAGGAATTAACTTAGAAGTTATTTCTTTCTCTGATTTCCAACAGCCCAACCAAGCTTTAGTAGAAGGCGAAATCGAATTGAACGCTTTCCAACATCAAATTTTCCTAGATGCATTTAACGAGGCAAACGGCACAGATTTAACGCCGATTGCACAAACATTTATCGCACCACTAGGTATTTACTCATTAGCGATTGAAGACATTTCAGAAGTTGGCGAAGGTGCTCAAGTATCTATTCCAAACGACCCAACAAATGGCGGACGTGCCTTACTTTTACTACAAACAGCTGGTCTAATCACAGTTGACCCAGCAGCTGGTTTGTGGCCAACGGTGCAGGACATCACTGCAAATCCATTCAACCTAGACATCGTTGAACTTGACGCATCACACACTGCTCGTTCATTAGAAGACGTGACGATTGCTATTATCAACTCTGGTATGGCTGTTGAAGCTGGCTTTATTCCATCAAGAGATGCGGTATTCCTAGAGCCAATCACTGAGCACTCTGACCCATACATCAACATCATCGTAGCTCGTGCAGAAGATACAGACTCAGAAGTATTTGCCCGTATCGTTGAAGCATTCCAAACAGATGAAGTTATCCAAATTGCTTACGAGCAAAATCAAGGTTCATCTATTCCAGTTTGGAATCAAGACTAAATCAACTCTATATAATAATAGAAGAAAGCAGGTTTGCTTATGACACAGACACAAACAATCACAAAAGGTATTTCACAAGAAGTAGAGGAAATCTCTGAGCAAATCATCACTTGGCGCAGATATCTTCATGCAAATCCAGAGGCAAGCCTGAAAGAGTACAAGACAGCAGCTTATATCAAACAGGAATTAGACAAGCTAAATGTACCATACCGCTCTATCGGAGAAACTGGTGTTCTTGCGGAAATTCAAGGCGGACAAGGTAGCGGAAAAACAATCTTGCTAAGAGCTGATATTGACGCACTGGAGCTAAATGACGATAAAAATGTTTCCTACAAATCACAAAACCAAGGGTTAAATCACGCTTGCGGACATGACGGACATACAGCCTCTCTCTTAGGAGCAGTTAAAGTCCTCAAGGACAATCAAGCCAACTTCAAAGGAACGATCCGCTTTGCCTTTCAACAAGCAGAAGAAATCGGCGCTGGCGCACGTATCTTTGTTGACGAGGGTGCATTGGAGAATGTCGATACAGTCTTTGGTATTCATTTAGACAGCTCGGTAGAAGTTGGTAAATTGGTATCAGTAAGTGGCGCAACTAACGCTTCCTGCGACATTATCAAAATCCAAATTCAAGGAAAAAGCACGCATATTGCTTCGCCACATTTGGGCTCGTCTGCTTTATTGACTGCTGTTTCTATCATCAATGAGGCGCAAAAACTGGTTGCAGCTAATGTTGACCCAACAGAAAATGCTTTGATTGGTTTTGGCGTTCTTAACTCAGGTACGCGTTACAATATCGTACCAAATCAAGCAACCATTGAAGGAACACTTCGAGCATTCAGTTTTGAATCTCGCCAAAAATTGTTAGATGCTTTGGAAAACTTAGCCAAAGCTACCGCACAACTTCAAGGTACACAGGTGGAAATTGACATCTATGACGCAGCAGCTCCGCTCATTAACGACAGTAGCTACGCACAATTCGGCGCACAAGTGGCAGCTGGGATTGTAGGTGCGCAAAATGTTATCCAGCAAAAAGAAAAGAGCTTTGGCGCGGATGACTTTGCGGATTTCCTAGCAGTTGCACCGGGCGTATATGCACGAGTGGGAACTAGAAATCTTGACAATGAAGCTACGCATTTTGCACATCATCATAACCAGTTTGACATTGATGAACGCTCTTTGTTGTTGGCAGCTCAGTATCATATTAACTATGCATTGACTTTTTTGGAAAATGAATAGGATGGAAAATCGACTTAGCTTTTGGGCTAGGTCGATTTTTTTATTCTTTTTCTTCAATTTCACCTTGTAATATGATTAGAAAAACTATATTCTTATAAGAACACTTTAATGGGAAAAGGGCAAGAAGGGGATATTTGTAAATAAATAAAAGAAAGAACGTTTTCATTTCTGAAATTCAAGAAAACTAGACAGATGTGTCGTGGGAAAAATGTAAATTTGATGATAAACTGATAAGAGTTTGAGTTCTTTCAACATAGTTACAAATAAATAGGTAGTTCAAATGAAATTTGAAGAATGGTTAGTCAAGCAACGGAAGAAAAAAGGAAATAGTCAGGAAGAATTGGCACGGATTTTAGGCGTGCAAGAGCGGACGATTTCTCGTTGGGAAAATGGGCATTCTTTTCCATCTAGCGATTTATTAGTAAAGATACTCAGATATTTTAATTTAAGCAAAACCGCTTATGAGGAGTTTATTCGAGTGGAATTTGACTAAACAGGAAAGTTGGGAAAAAAATGCACACTCCTACACAGGAAGAACCCTTTATCTATACATATACGCTATGCGAGGAAGAAGACCAAACTCAAAAACTCAAAAATAGCGTGGAAAATTATATAGAATTTGTTTTTCTAAATAGAGGAATTCCTTTTAATGAACTGCTCAATGATTTGATTATAGAAAACGAAAACTTTCGCAATGATTATTTCAGACTTTTAGAGGAAGTAGTTTATACTGAGGCAAGCAATTTATACGGGCAAGAAGTTTTACAGCAATCATTTAGTCAAGAGTGTAAGAAAATTGTAGATACATGGATTTCAACTAATTCTAAGCGTGCCAATGTTCGCGTGGAATTGGCAGAGCAATATGACAATCAGCTAGTTTTTTGGGTTTGGCTAGAGGCAATCTCAGATGAGGGACTTGATACGGATTTTGAGAAATATATCGTTCTTTCTCCGGGCTCGACCTTTCAGGTGGCTTATAAGAATTTTTTGTCATCCTTGCCAGAAAAAATCGAAAATCTGGACACCAAACCGCATGGTGTCTTTGAAATCATAGTCGAAAAACATCAGGTAGGCAGCTGGTGGCTCAACAATCAAACCCATGATTACAGCTGTCTCAAGCAAGTTTTGCTCAGTGAGTAAAGATGAAGAGTGTTAGAACGATTAAGCTGCCAGTAGGAACGAGCGCCTTTGCGGAATATGGCGAGCGAATTTACTACCAGTCAGATTTAGATGCAAGTTTTCACATTGGGCAATGTGTGCAGTTTTTCTTTTATGATAGAATTAATAGCGTTTCTTCGGTTCTTATTGGCGATGTTTTATCCGTCGAGCATAATCAAGTCCGAACGGTGCTTGTCTTAGAAACGCATCGGCAAGCGCAAGATTTGCTAGAAAAAATAAAGAATCTGGATTTAGCACATCAAAGAGCCAAAAAGGCGAGAAAGAAGAGAAAAAGGCAGATATAAATGTACGCAAGAACAAGCAGAAAAGCCAGACGGATAAAGGCAGAAAAACGAGCAAGAAAAGAAAAAATCAGAAAAGCAAGTCTTAATCTAGGCATATTAAGTTTCATTTCTGCTAGCGGATTTGGACTTCTTCCTCAGACACAAACGCAGGTGAGTGCAGCAGTTGCGACCATGACTAGAGCGCAGTACATTGATCATTTGGCTAGTTTTGCGCAAAGTCTGGCTAAGGAGCAGGATTTGTGGGCATCCGTTATGATTGCTCAAGCCATATTGGAGAGTAATTGGGGCTTGAGTTCTTCAGCAGCAGCTCCCTATCACAATCTTTTTGGTGTGACGCTAGGAGAAGAACATGAAGATTTTCAGTGCTATACAAGTTTTGCCGAGAGTTTTTCTGAGTATGCGCACTTACTAAAAAATGTCGAGTTCGGCTATGGTCCTTATTATGCAGGAGCTTGGCGGAGCAATACACAGAGTTTTGAAGAGGCAACTGCTTGGCTACAAGGTCGTTTTTCAGCTGACCCTAATTATGCCAATAACTTAAATCAGCTTATCCGTAAGCATGAATTGACGAGATTTGATAGTTTTGAGGACAGTTTTCTTCCAGTTCATCGGGAAGTAGTTGAGGACGAGAACAATCAACAACGCTCCTCAACTTATCAAGTGCTTGAGGGAGATAGTTTGACGGAAATTGCGCAAGAATATCAAACAACCGTTGGGAATTTGAAGGTTTGGAACGGTTTGAAAAGCAGTGAGATATTTGCGGGACAGTTTTTGATAGTCGATGTGCATTTGCCCGGACTTTAGTAATAGCTATTTTTTATTTTTATTCAAAAATCCAGTTGGAAAATCAATTCTAACTGGATTTTTTCTTATTCATCTATCAACCCAAGCTCAAGCATGGATGTAGCTGTTGCTAGTGTAGCTTCTTTGGCACTTCGTGGCTGCCAGCCTAGCAAGTCTTTGGCTTTCTGATTACTGCAGGCAGTATTTTGACCCAGAAATGTGGCAGGCATTTGCAAGTCTTTGACAAAATGTGCTAGAACTTTGACTAGAAAATCAGGCATTTGGCGAGTAGATACCTTGCTGGCTTGGGTGCCAAATGTATTTTTTAAAAGCTGGGCTTGTGCTTGATAGCTGATATTTTCCCCAGTTGTCGCTAGAAACCGTTGTCCCTTTGCTTGAGGTTGGGTCATTGCCAGCAGGTGCAAGTCAGCAACATCACGCACATCGACATAGTCAAAGGCAAGCTTCAACAAGAAAGGCATTTTGCCACTCAACATATTTTTGATGATTTGATTGCTGTGAGAATAGTCCTTACCCAAAACAGGACCCATGACGGCTACAGGTAGTACGCTTGAAAGCTCCATATCGTTTGCTCGTGCGAAATCCCATGCAGCGAGTTCTGCCATTGTTTTGGAGCGTTGATAAGCATCGATTTTTCCATCAAGATTGGTCCAATCGTCTTCGGTAAATATTTGTGGATGACTTTCATGTCCTGCCAGAACGGCACCTGAAGCTGATGTCAGTACTACACGTTTGACTTGTGCCTTCTTAGCAGCTTTCATCACACGCAAGACACCATCTACTGCCATTTTGACCATTTCATCGGCATCATCAGGTCGAGTAGCTGGTGTGGGAGAGGCGACATGAATGACGTAGCTGGCACCAGTTGTTGCTTCTTGCCAGTTGGTGTCACTTGTCAAATCGGCTTGGATAAAGGACAGGTCATCCAGATTATCCGTCCCACCAGCAAGCACCATTTCTTTGACTTCTTGACTTCGAGCGATTGTCCGCAAGGTAGTCCGCACGCGAAAGCCCGCTTGCAAAAGCTTAACAATCGTATGCACTGCGATAAAACCACTACCACCTGTTACTAATACCAACTCTTTATTCATTCTCTTTTCCTCCTACTTGCTTTACACTTGTAACTTCAGCTTGCTCATTCTATAATGGAAAAAGAGATTTAGCAAGATAAATGCGTACAAGTGTGACAAAGGAGGTCAAGTGTAATGGCAGCTACCAACCGAGCTCAAGAAGTAAAAAATGATACCAAACTATTCATCACAACCGCCCTTATCCAGCTTTTGCAAAAGGAAAGCTTGAACAATCTAAGCATAAGCAAGGTCGCAACAAGAGCAGGAGTGAGCCGCATGGCTTTTTACCGCAATTTCGACAGTTTGGAGCAGGTGCTTTATGAGCATTATCAGCCACATTTAGCAGATGTTTTCCAGCTAGTCAAAGAAAAATCTGCCCGACGTTTTGATAAACAACTAGAGCTTTTTGACACATTTTCACAGGAGTTTTTGCTTTCTTATGAAAGAGGTTTTGAGCCAATCATTCAGCAAATCTTTATAGAAGAGATGAACAAATTTTACACCGAGCTAGACCCTTATCGACAAGCCTTTTTGTCCGCTGGTGTTTATGCCATTTGGCGCAAGTGGCTGCTTGATGGAAAAGTTGAACCCTTGTCGAGTATTCATGAGTTGTTGAGTGGGATTAAGATATAAATGAAAAAAAGCTTGGTGCTAAAGTCTTTTACCTACTTTAGCGCCAAGCTTTTTATTTGGCAAGAGCCAAAAGCTCGCCACTCTTTACTCTATTCTTCAAGTCATTCATTTTACTTTCAATTAAATCAATCGTATCAATAAAAACATTATCCGCCATCCCGCTTGGGTCGTCCAGTCCCCAGTCTTCGCGATGTTTACATGGAAGATAAGGACAATCAACATTGCAACCCATCGTAATCACGATATCCAGCTCAGGAATATCTGCCAAAAGCTTAGATTTTTGTGTTTCTTCCATATCAATCTGGTGGATTTCTTTCATCAGGCGAACAGCATCTTGATTGATTTGGTTCTTGATATGCGTGCCTGCACTGTAGCTTTCAAAGACATCACTGGCTAATTTCTTACCAAGTGCCTCAGCGATTTGACTACGACAGGAGTTATGCACACAGATAAAACCGACTTTTACTTTATTCATTTTTCAGTTATTTCCTTTCTATTTTCCAAAAATATGAGTTTGTAAACACCATAGGCAAGCAGTCCACCAATAAACTGCATGAGAACAAAAACTAGCGCATCAATCGGACGAATGCCTGAAATTGTTGGCGTGAAAATGCGTGCGATTGAAACCATAGGATTGGCAAACATTGCTGACGAAGTCGCTAATATCTGTCCGCCCACCAGCAATCCGACAATCAGTGGAATTTTGCTAGAATTGATTTTCGAGAGAATTAAGATAGCAAGCACAAGAATAAAGGTTGCCATAATCTCTGAAAAGTAGCGCGAGCCATTTCTGACATTTGACGAAACAGCAAATAGTGCGCCAATATGCTCAAAGAACTTGAGATGGGTAATCATGATGCCGACAAGTCCACCGAGTATTTGCGCAAGCATATAGCAAAGTGCTTTCTTCCATGAGGAATTTTGCTCAAGTGTCATGATAAAGGTAACTACTGGATTGAAACTTGCACCTGATAGGGAGGCGAAAATTTCAATCAAGGAAAAGAGGACAAAGCCGACAGATAGTGCATTTCCGATTAGTGCAATCCCAGCTGGCAGTTCATAGACCACATAGAGCATAATCATGGAGCCGACAGCTGCCATAACCAACAACATGGAGCCGATAAATTCAGCTAAAATTTCTCTTGGATGGATGATTTTAGTCACAGCAAGCACCTCTTTTTTCTATATTATTGGCAGTGAGTTCTTGCAAATAACTGATGGTGCTGGAAATCACTTCATTAGAAAGGGTGTAATACATCCATTTGCCCTCTTTTCTTTGCGTGACAATTTGGCTTTCGATAAGGATTTTCATGTGATGAGATAGCGTGGATTGCGTTATCTCCAGATGTTCCAGCAGGTCGCAGGCACATTTTTCGCCTTTTGCCAGCATTTGTAAAATAGCCAAACGCCGCTCGTCGCTTAGAGCCTTGAATAATTTTGCTTGTTCTTGATAGTTGTTCATTGGGTTTCTCACATTCATAAGTATCAATGTATTAACTATAACCAATAGATTGATAACCGTCAATATGAAAATAAAAAAACCTCATTTAGAGGCTTTCGTTTTTCTCAAATGCAGACTTTTTGGCAAAATAATCCTCCTGCACTGCCTGCCATTTATCATGGTCTTCTTGAGTAATCTCGCGGATAATGCGCGCCGGGTTGCCTGCAACAATCACATTTTCCGGCACATCCTTTGTCACGACAGAACCGGCTCCAACAATGGAGTTTTTGCCAATAGTCACTCCGGGCAGAACAGTGGCGCTACCACCAATCCAGACATTATCATTAATGGTAATAGGCAGCCCAAACTCTAGCTCAGAATTACGAACTTCCGCATCAATCGGATGACCTGCGGTATAAAGCGAAACACGCGGTGCTAGTTTGACATTATTGCCGATTTTTATTGGCGTCACATCTAGCAAAATACAATCATGATTGGCATAGAAATGGTCTCCAATCTCGATATGTCGTCCGTAGTCCACATAAAGCGGTGGTGTGATATAGCTGTCCTTACCAATTTTTCCTAGAAGTTCTTTAGCAATCTTGCCTAGTGTTTCCTTGTCCTCAATAGATGTATTGTTGAATTGTTGATTAAGTATCTTGCCCTTGCGGGAACGGTTTTCCTTGTGAATGCCGCTTGCCATATAAAGCTCGCCTGCCAGCATTTGCATATAATCAAAGTCTTTTTCCATGATATCCTCGCTTTCTGCTTGAAATTTGAGGAGATTGAGCCAAAAATCTTCCGCCCATTTTGAAATATGAACATTAATGCAGTAGGACGGAAGCGACTTCGGCAAAGACCGCCGAATTCCATTCCTCGTGAGCCTCAAACTTACTCTAATCGCTAAAGCGATAAGAGTAAGTAATTCATTCACGCCTAATCGGCTGCGGGAATGTTCGTATTTCAAAATGGGCTACAGATTTTTGGCTCAATCTCCTCAAGTTCTACTATCAGTCTATCATATAATCAGCCAAATCAAACGACTTACGTTATACTGTAAACAAATAATAAAGACAAGGAGAATAGGTATGTTAGATACTGACAAACAAGTCATCGCAGACATCATGCAAAAACAGCGCCAGTTTTTCGCCACACAGGTAACCAAGGACTTTGATTTCCGCATAACCCAGCTCATGCAACTATATGTTGGAATTGAAAAGCACGAGCAGGCAATCATGGATGCTTTGCAGACGGATTTAGGCAAACACCCTAACGAGAGCTACATGGTAGAAATCGGTCTGGTTTACAAGTCCTTGAGCGAGGCTATCAAGAACTTGAAAAAATGGATGACCCCAGTCAAAAAGCCGACACCTTGGTATTTACAACCAGCTAAAAGCCGTATTATCAATGAGCCTTACGGTAACACCTTGATTATCGCACCGTTCAACTATCCATTTTATCTATTGATAGAGCCACTGATTGGAGCAATCGCAGCAGGAAATACCGCCATGCTCAAGCCAGCAGACGGCACGCCCAATGTATCCAAAGCCTTGACCGACATGATACGCGATACCTTTGAGGAAGAATATGTCGCTATTGTCGAAGGCGGCAAGGACACAAACACCGCCCTACTCGCTGAAAAGTACGACCTGATATTTTTCACAGGTGGTGCGACAGTAGGCAAGATTGTCATGGAGGCAGCCAGTAAAAACCTAACGCCAGTAGTCCTAGAGCTAGGCGGAAAAAGCCCAGCCATCGTAGATGAAACCGCCAAAATCAAACTAGCCGCCGAGCGTATCGTCTTTGGCAAGTTCGTCAACGCAGGACAAACCTGTATCTGTCCAGACTATGTCTTTGTCCACGAAAGCAAGAAAGACCAACTGCTAGAGCAGATGACAAAGGTGCTAAAGAAGTTCTACACCGAAACTATTGAAGAAAGCAGCTCTTACGGCAGGGTTGTCAACGACCGAGCTTTTGAGCGCCTAACGCAAATCATCGAAGCCGACAAGGAATTCATCTATACAGGCGGGGCAAATAACAAAGAAACTCGCTATATCGAGCCGACTATCCTAGACCTACCAAGCACCAGTGCGGAAGCTATGAAGGATGAAATCTTCGGACCAATCCTACCTGTCATCAGCTATCGCGACTTGGTTGAGGTAACTAGCTACATCAACAACAACCACAAGCCTCTGGCGATGTACGTGTTCACAAAAGACAAGAAAATCCAAAATCATATCCTCAAAAACACCAGCTCAGGTGGCGTTTGTATCAATGATACACTCCAGCACATCAGCAATCCCCACCTACCATTTGGAGGAGTTGGCTATTCGGGAATGGGAGAGTATCACGGAAAATCGAGCTTCACGACCTTCTCCCATCAACGCTCTGTTCTTGAGAAATTTAGTAATTTGACTTCGGCTTTGATTAATCCGCCTTATAGTAAGGAGCAGATGACTTTGTTGCGGTTTATTTTTAAATAATTTTTTCAAGCTCTCTGTATAATGCAGGGAGCTTTTTGGACTGATTTTTCCCGATAATATCCTTATTGCAAAAGAATTGCCTATGATATAATCGAAGTAAAGGTGCATAAGGAGGACGGAAAATGAGAATAGCGATTTGCGACGATATGCCAGTTATCGGCTATCAAACAGAAGAACTTTTGCTGGAATATAATGATGAGCTTTTTGATATTGATGTCTTCCAAGACCCTGAGCGTTTGTTGGATTTCATCGAAATCAATCACTATGATGTCTTTTTCCTAGACATCGAAATGCCTGAAATGACAGGACTAGAGCTAGCCCAAGAAATCAGAAAAAGCGGCAATCAAAGCCCGATAGTCTTCTTGACTAGCCATACCAAATATATGCAGGATGTCTTTAAGCTGCATACCTTTGATTATTTGGTCAAGCCAGTTGAGCGTGAGGCGATGTTTGAGCATTTGGATAGGTTGATGGATTATGTGAACTATGAAGAGCATAGGTTTAACTTTGCCTTTAACAAATCCACGCACAGCCTGCTATATTCAGAAATCTTCCATTTTGAAAAGACTAGACGAGCGGTACAAATCCACACAGCAAAAGATGTATTTGAATCTATCATGACTACCGACGAACTACTCAAAAAGCTAGATGAAAGCTTTGTGCAGGTACACAACTCCTTCATTATCAATGCAAGGCACTTCAAGAAATTCAGCGGCAATCTAGTTATTCTAGCAAATGACAAGGAAATCCCAGTGAGCAGGAAGTTTTCTAAAGTTGCTCGAGAGAAGATTATGATGAGGTTGAGGGGGCTTGTATGAGAGAGATAATAAGGGTATTAACTTATGGAGGGAGTTCTGCACTTTTGCCTCTCTTGGTCGTTGTAATGCAATTAGCTTACTTTTTTGAACAAAATATCAAAAAACATGGTAGAATTAATTCTCTCTATTATCAATTAATTCCTCTTTGTTTAGTGTATTCTATATTGTGGTATATTGAGGATAGGAATAGTTTTATTATAAATGGACTAATGATAACTTGGTTTCGTATTCCATTATCGGATTTTATGAGGATGTTCTTTGTTGCTATCATAATTTGGGTAATAACTATGAATTTAAGGCTATCTAAATTTCAAATTGTCTTTTGGATAGGAATTCTTTCTTTCAGTGTTTCAGTAGCTATTGTAGTCGGATACTTGTTGGTTCGACTTGTTGCAGTAAATGAAGGACTTCCTTCTTTTATGTCGAGTAGTATATCTTATTCGATTATATACATTTCCATTCTTAGTTTATTTTTAGCAAACATAAAGAAAAGATTGAAGCCAAGTTTTGACAGAAATAACAAACAAAGTCCAGTAGCACTTTTGGCATTAGCTGGAGTATCATTTTTATCGAATGTTATGCTCATTTATTTCTATGGAGATTTCCATATCTTTCCTCCTTTGTTCCCGAGCTATGTTCTATATTTATTGATTGCCACCTTTGTGCTTATCAATGTTTTTGTGTTGGTGCTGAGTAGAGGGCAAGAAATCTATTATAATAACTTAAATCAATTAGAACTTGAAGTTCAAACATTCCGAAATCAACTAGATAATTTCCATAAGATGAAAGAAAGTCAAGAAAAGATAAGAGCAATCAAACATGATTTGAAGAATGAACATATTGTCTTGCTAGGGCTATTAGATAAAGGAAATACATCTGAGGCAAAAGAATACTTGAAAAAAGAATTGACAGAGATAGCACAAGCAGATAGTCACTTTTATACAGATAATCTTAATTTGAATTTTCTGTTAAACCAGAAAGAAAAAGATGCTCAAAAAGTGGGAGCAAAGCTTAACGTCAGCGTACTAATTCCAGAAAATATCAATATAGGCAGTGATGTTTTATCAGTCGTCATTGGAAATCTTTTAGATAATGCAATATCAGCTGTTGGAAGAAATAAAGAACAGAGTGATGAAATTAAATTGAACATTAGGACTGTCAATGATAACTTGTTACTTGAGTTAGAAAATCAGTTTAATACCGAAGAAATAAAAACTCGCTTAAATAGGAAAACCGAAGGATTTGGATTAAAAAATATTCAGCGAGTTGTAGAGGAATATGATGGTATATATAAACAATGGGTAGAAGGAAATAGGTTCATCACGAGCATTATGTTTTCCAACTTACCTTAAGAGACCGAGCTTATAGCAGGTCTCTTTTTCATGTCAAGAGGTAATAAATGTCAATCGTTACATATAAACGTCTAGTTGTTACAAGCAAAGAGAAGAAAAGATTTTTGGGTGTATATTTGCCTTAGGAAGAAGAGAGGAGATGTTACATATTAAAATATAGGAGGATAGTATTATGTCTAAGAAAAATTTTGTTACTTTATTTTCTCTACTTTTTGCATTCTTTCTTTTCTTATCGGTTTCTTCCGTAAATGCTGCAACATTTGAGCAATTAAAAGAAGATGTAAGAAATGACACAGGTGTGGTTTACAATCCAGAACTAGCAAGGGACATGACAAAAGAAGAAGCATTAAGTTATGTTTCAGTTGTAGAAATTGAATTACTAAAGAAGCATAGTTCTTTAGTAACGGAAGAAATTCAGGATAGGGCATATAAATATGTTGCTTTTGGTAGTTCATCAGCAGAAAAAATGTCCGAAAAAGATTTCCCAATTCTACCGCAAGGCACAAGTATCCCAACCAGTTCTTATACATTAAATGGAGCAATTTATACCTCAGAAGGTTTCTCTGGTTCAGGTATGAGATATAGTGGTTATTGTTTTGTTTATGGAGATTATTCAAGCCATCCCCAGTTCGGTGTTAGAGCTAATAAAGCAGCTTTTACTTTTATTACTCGCCGCGGGACTACTCAAGTGGGTTCTTATTCGGTGTCTAAAGATGATGGATTTCATTTTTATCCTAGTACAAATAGTGGAAATCTAAACGGCTATCTTTCAATAAGTAATCCGCCAACTGGTTGTAATTATGATATTCGGTAAAAAAGTTATAAAAGTACTATCTATAAATGAATAGAATAGAAATACAAGGAGGATGTAAAAATAATTTATTTTGAGAATTGAAATGATAGTACTTTGGTAAGATGTAGTGTCGAAGAAAACAATCTATTTTAAGGAGGGAACACCCAATGACACGCGAATTAAAGAACAAACTCATGACCCGTGTGGTCACAGCCGCAACTCTTATTTCATGCTTTAGCCCACTATCTATGATGACAGTCGGAGCGCAAGCAATTACGCCAGCAGACTTTTCTCATCTTGCTCAAAGAGCAGACTATGTTGATGGAGCTTTTCCGCAAGTACCTGAGGAAGTTTTGCCTGCTAAAGATACAGACATCATCCGAGCAGCAGCTACTGTTTCTTCTAAGGATTTAACGCAAGCTTTGGCTTGGGCGAATTCGCAAAAGGGTAAAGCCTTAGATATTGATGGGAATGGAGCTGAATGTGTGGATTTAACCATGTACTATTCTGATTTCTTGTTTGGCGTTCGTACGAGTGGGAATGGTGCAGATTATGCGTCAAGAACTTATACAGGCTTTACAAGATTATCTAAAACAGAAACTTTGCCACAAGCTGGCGACATTGCTGTATGGACTGTTGGTTACGGTCATGTGGGCATTGTTATTGCATCATCTGGGAGCTCTTTTACCACGCTTGAACAAAATGTTAGTGGCGTGAGAACGGTTCAACAATATTCAAGAACAACAGGTGCTCTTGGTAATTTGACCTTCTGGGGTGTTCAAAGACCTAGCTTGAAAGCCAACTCTCCTGTTCCAACAATCACTAATGGCGTGTATCGTTTGTATAATCTTAGCAATGGCGACCACTACTATACAACCAATCGTGCAGAAGCAGAAAGTCTAAGAACTTCTGGCTTGCAGTATGATGGTGTATTCTTCTATTGTGCAAGCTCAGGCACACAGGTCTATCGTGCCTACAATCCAAATTCAGGCGAACACTTCTACACCACCAATTCAGCAGAAATCACAAATCTAGTAAATGCTGGCTGGAAAAACGAAGGAAACGCTTGGAAAGCACCAACTTCTGGCAACAATGTTATACGCTTATACAACCCGGCAGCAAACGGCAAACATTTATGGACTACAAGCCAAGCTGAGATTACTAGCTTAGTAAACGCAGGTTGGAGAAACGAAGGAACAGCATTTAAAGGATAGGGAGGCGGACATGATGAGAAAAATAATTTTTGGAGCTTTGTTAATGGCAGGTTTATTGATGGTAGGGACAAAAGCTCATGCTGGAGAAATGTACCGCCTATACAACCCAAACTCAGGCGAACATTTCTATACAGGTAAATTAGCAGAAGCAGATAGTCTTGCAACAGTTGGCTGGTCGTATGAAGGGATTGGCTGGATTGCACCTGACAAATCTGATACACCAATCTACCGCTTGTATAACCCAAACGAAGGCGACCACCACTATACTGCCAACAAGTTTGAAAGAGATTTTCTAGTTACTAAAGGCTGGAAGGATGAGGGCATTTCTTTCTACGCTAGTAAGAGTGGCACCCCAATTTATCGGCAGTACAATCCAAACGCCAAAGCAGGTGCGCACAACTTCACTGGTAGCATGAGTGAAAACAATTTCTTACTTACCAAAGGTTGGAAAGCTGAGGGAATTGCGTTTTATGTTAGTTCTTTAGTGCCTGCTGACCAAAAAGTAACTTTTGACTTTGCAGCTACAAGTGACGGCGCAGCTAAATTTGAAGATAATAAGCTTACCCTAAAAGTCGGACAAGTTGTGCATTTCCAAGGTACATTTACAGGTGTAGGATTTGCTGAAATGATTAAACCTGTTTCTTCTGACACCAGCATCGTCAGTGATGCAACAGAAGCAGAAGCAAGAAAGTTTGGCGACCGCGGGGCTTTGGTTTACGACCATCTTGTAAGTCCAGTTCCTTTTGATACACAAGTATTAATAGCAAGAAAAGCAGGAACTTGCACATTGACCTTTACTTCTCGCTACGGAGCAGTAACGAAAGTAAGTGTAACTGTTACTAAATGAAATTAGAGGGAGGTTGATAGGCAGCTATTAACCTCTTTTTCATATTTCTCTAAATAGGGTTTGAAAAAGGCGAATACTCCTATATCATTAGACCACTGTATATACCAATACTGCAATTCTTTGCTAAAAAATCAAAACGGGAGTACAATCCAATTACAAAGATATGTGCAATAAAATAGAAGAAAACGCAAGAAATCAAACAAGAGGAGGGTCGCGCCGAGAGAAAAGAAACTGTAAAACAACTTGTAAAATTGACATATCTCTGAAAAGTTCGGGAAAGATATATTGGGAAATTTACTAAGAAATAATATTGTTTTGAAAAGCTCATGTTTGAAGTTCTCAACGAAAGGGGGAGAACGTAATGAAAAAGATGTTTTTAGGTTTTATTCTTTTGATGATGACTTTGTTTGTAGGTGTGAAGGCGGAGGCTTTGAGTACAGAACCGCCAGCAACACCTGTTCCTCAGCTTTATATGTTTCGGCTTTATAACCCCAACTCTGGCGAGCATTTTTACACAGATAAATTGGCAGAAGCCAATCATCTAGCAGATGTAGGTTGGAGTTATGAAGGGATTGGCTGGTTAGCACCAGCTCAATCAAATACTCCAGTCTATCGTCTATACAATCCAAATGCTGGCGACCACCACTATACTACTAGCAAATACGAAAATGACAGTCTAGTAAATAAAGGTTGGCGTGCAGAAGGGATTGGTTGGTATTCCTCTGATACAACCACTTATCCAGTGTATAGACAATACAATCCATTCGCCATCTCAGGTGCACACAATTTTACCCTAGACGTAAATGAACAAGCCAATCTAGTAGGACTTGGTTGGAAAAAAGAAGGGATTGCTTGGTATGCAGCAAGTCCATCTATTCCTAATCCAACAATTACTGTTGAAGACTTTAAAACAGGTGTTCCGATTTCTAGCTTTTCTATGAAACTTGATGCAGGGGGACCTTTCCTTACAGGTATCTACGACGGCACCGATTTCCCACAAATTTTAGACTTTACCTCTTCTGATGAAAGTGTAGTTAGTGGAAAACGTGCTGGAGATTACGAAGCAAGAGGTTCTTCCTTTGTCGGTATGGGTATTACCAATCCCGTACACTTTGAAACCACTTCATTCTATCCACGCAAAGTTGGAACTTGTGTTCTGACATTTAAAGCACCAAGCGGAGCAAAAACTCAGATTACTGTAACAGTAACTAAATAAAAATTCTAAAGGAAAAGCTAACTAAAAAATTGCTAGCTTTTCCTTTTTTTTTTTCCTTTTTGTTCTAGTATAGACCAACAAGGGTAACGTTAGTTATTTAAATTGTTTGGTAGTACAATTACCTTAGGAGACCATGCTCAGTGAGGAAAAGAAAATGAAAAAATTAATTGTACTATTGGCTATGTTTGCAGGGCTATTTTTCGCCCCGACAAACACCCATGCAAATGAAATGTATCGTGTCTATAATCCAAATTCTGGCGAGCATTTTTATACTGGCGATCTTAACGAAGTTCATGATTTAGTAGCAGGAAATAACTGGATATTTGAAGGTACAGGTTGGATAGCACCTAATCATTCCAATTTTCCAGTTTATCGTTTGTATAATGAAAACGCCGGCGACCACCACTATACCATGAGCAGATATGAAAAAGACAGCCTAGTCAATGCAGGCTGGAAGGATGAAGGTATCGGTTGGTATTCGGCTGATATAAGCAAATATCCTGTTCATAGACAGTACAATCCTAATGCCAAAGTTGGTACGCACAACTTTACAGTCAATCTCAATGAGCATAAAAGTTTAGTAGCTAATGGTTGGCGAGCAGAAGGAACAGGATGGTATGCACAAAGTCCGAACCTTAAACCTACGCTTACTTTCTTGAACCTTGAAGGTAAGGAAATAAATAGTTATAAAGTTAAAGTTGGCGATTACTTTCATTTTTTCGGTACTTTTACCGGAGCTGACTATCCTTATTACAATGCTGTAGATAGAGGTTTAGGGGATGCGACTTTCTCTGACAATACTGTAGTATGCTGGGCAACTGATGTATATGATTACAGCAAGACACCATTGATGTTCTATGTACTTACAAACCCGACAATCTTTCAAACAAAGAACCTATATGCAAACAAAGTCGGCACCTGTATCGTAACACTCAAAGCACCAAATGGAGCGAAAAATCAAATAAGCGTCATTGTAACAGATAAATGAAAGGAGCAAGCAGATGAAAAGAGCAGTTCTCTCAGGTATCTTTTTCTTAGTTATCTTGCTAGGATTTGGTGTCATGCCAACAAAAGCAGCTATGATACAGCGACTATATAATCCCAACTCAGGTGAGCATTTCTACTCCAAAGACATGAACGAAGTCGCCGTACTCATGCAAGCAGGTTGGCATTACGAAGGTGTCGGCTGGATAGCACCTGACAAGGGAATAGCAGTCTATCGCACCTACAATCCCAATGCAGGAGACCATCACTATACAACTGACCTTGCAGAAGTCAAAGACCTAGTCAAAAAAGGCTGGAAGGACGAAGGGATTTCCTTTTATGCAGCCAGTAAAGGCGTAGCCGTCCATAGAGAGTACAACCCCAACGCCAAAGCAGGCACACACAACTTTACCGTCAATAAATACGAAGATAGCGAGCTAATCGCCAAAGGCTGGAAGAAAGAAGGGATAGGTTTTTATGTAGAAGCCTTCGCACCTAAGAAACCAACAATGGAATTGTTAAGTTGCGACAATTATTCTACAAAAGATTTCTCTACCATAAGTTCCACTTTTGCACAGTCAGATTATTTTAAAGAAATAGTTGTGAAAAAAGGGTTGATGGTCATATTTTCAGGAGATTATTCAGCTCTAGGAATGGATGACACCATTTACCCAGTCACAAGTAACCCAGAAGTAATAAACAAAGCAACAGACAAGGAAATGAAAGGCTACGAAGCAGCCAACAAAGACATGGACGACGCCATGTCAGAGCTAGATAAAGAAATAGGAGCAACCGACCCAACATCATTTGACACCTATCCAATGGCAACAAGAAAAAGCGGCACTAGCACAGTCACATTAGTAGCCAAGAACGGAGCGATAATGAAGCTTGTTGTTACTGTGATAGATTAAAAAGAGGTTGAGGTTGACATGAAAGTCTGTAGCCCACTTTGCAAGACGAACATTCCCGCAGCGTCTTAGGCGTGAATGAATTACAGCCCGTTAGCGAACTTCGCTTACGGGCTGTTTGAGGCTCACGAGCAATGGAACTCGGGTGCTTTTCCCGAGGTCGCTTGCGTCCTGCTGCTTTAATGTTCGTCTTGCAAAGTGGGCGGAAGACTTTCATGTCAACCTCAACTTCTTTTTCCTTCTAAGAAACAGGAAAAGGATACCCAGCAACCACACGCTTCTCAGCATTCTTTTTCTCCTGCACCCAATAATCAAGGACGCTAGCAATACACAAAGAAAGCTCAATATCCTCAAAATTATGCACCTCAATGGCAAAAACTTCGCCCATCAAAGTATTAGCTGGATACATATCCATAACCGTCTTTGTACCAGACTGGATATGATAGGTATGTCGGTTCAAATCACCATGCACGACCCATCTGTATGCTGGAACGATATAAGTCATCATAGGCCAGTTGATGAGCTTGGTCATGCGGGCTTTTTTTTCATCCATGAGATACAAGTCAAAGTGGGTGCCAAAGCTAGTAGACGTCTGGACGATTTTGGCTAGCCTAACTCCTGTTGGACCGTGGAGGATTAGGCTGTCGTTTGCTTGTCCTATTTTTCCTGAAAAGTAATAGAGGGTCTTGCCTTGTTTGTCCTGCACCAATCCGCCTTGTCCGCTTTGGATTTTGCCTTTTTGGATGTAGCATTCCAACATGATACTCACCTGCCTTTGACTACAATTTTTCCTCGATTGCGCGCATGATTGCTTTTCCTACACCGTCTTCTTCATTTGTGTCTGTTACATATTTGGCGTGCTGTTTGACATCCTCATTGGCATTGCCCATTGCAAAGCTGACACCGGCATACTCTAGCATGGACAAGTCATTGTAGCTATCTCCTATGGTCATGACTTCATCCGCTGAAATACCAAGTCTTTCAGCCAACTTCTTAACCGCTACACCCTTTTGAGCGTGAATGTCCGTAATCTCCATATTGTGATTGCCACTAGATGATACCGCAAGGTCTGGGAAACGCTGGGCGATAATTTCCTTGACAGGTCTAAAGGACTTGTCGCCGTCTTGAGCAATGGAGAAGATTTTCAGCACCTGCATTTCAGGGCGATGGATAAGCTCACGCATATCATCTACCATCTCGACATCAAAGAATTGCAGACGCGTCGCTGCCATTGCAAGAGCCTGCTTAAAGGTCAAATGCGGGATTTCATCTGTGATATGTGAGGCAAAGTATTCCAGACGCTTGGACTTTTGCTGGGAATAAACCATGCCTTGCCCGACCACTTCGTAATAAATCTTATATTCATCAAGCAAGTCCAAGATAGCCAGTGCGGTTGTTTTGTTGATAGGATTGGTCTCTAGTATCTCGCCTGTACTTGAAAATACAGCAGCTCCATTGACCCCGATAATGTCTGCGACAATACCTGCATTTTTTAGCGGAATGGATGCTTCTTGATAGTTTCTGCCAGTCGCTGCGACAAAGTGAATGCCCAGCTCTTGCGCTTTCTTAATAGCTTTTCTAGTAGTTTCTGAAATGTCGATATGACCTGTCACCAAAGTACCGTCCATATCGCTTGCAATTAATTTAATCACAAAATTCCCTCTTTTCCGTAAGTAGTAATACACTTAAGTTTAACACAAATAAAAAGCCAATACCTAGAAGATGTTTTCGTATTTGTAGCTCATATAGAAGAAATTTCATAAAAAATGAGCAGATTAGTTGGAAAATGTTTGTGATTTGTGCATAATAGAGGCTGTGTGAATTAATCAATAAAAAAGAAGCTGCACATTGTGCTAGCTTGACAAACAAAGGAGACCTTTCATCATGGCAATGGAATTATTTGACAGCCTACGCTTTAAAATCGTACGTCGCGACATCAAAATCGTCTTTCCTGAGGCAACTGATCCGCGTATCTTAGCAGCAGCAACACGCTTGAAAATCGAGCAATTAGTAGAACCAATCTTAGTTGGTAGAAAAGCAGAAGTTACTCAAGCAATCTACGACCGCGGTTTGCAAGCGACAATGTTCAAGATTGTTGACCCTTATGACTACGAGCGTTGGGATGAAATGGTTGAATCCTTTGTAGAACGTCGTAACGGCAAAGTATCAAAAGAGCAAGCCGAAGAAATCCTTAAAGATGTCAACTTCTTTGGTACTATGCTTGTTTATATGGGACTTGCTGATGGTATGGTTTCAGGTGCTATCCACTCAACAGGCGATACAGTTCGTCCTGCTCTACAAATCATTAAAACTAAACCGGGCGTTTCTCGTACATCAGGTGCATTCTTGATGGTTCGTGGACGTGACCAAGAAAAATATCTTTTCTCAGACTGTGCGATCAACATCAATCCAACTGCTCAAGAGCTAGCTGAAATTGCAGTGGATTCAGCTCAAACAGCTAAATTGTTTGATATTGACCCTAAAGTTGCTTTACTTTCATTCTCAACTAAAGGTTCAGCAGGTGGTCCAGAGGTTGAAAAGGTAGCTCAAGCTACGAAAATTGCCAAAGAAATGGCTCCAGACCTTGCTATTGATGGCGAATTGCAGTTTGATGCGGCTTATGTATCAACTGTTGCACATTTGAAAGCTCCTCAATCAGATGTTGCTGGTGAAGCCAATGTCTTTGTCTTCCCAGACTTGCAATCAGGAAATATCGGCTACAAGATTGGTCAACGTTTGGGTGCTTTTGAAGCGATTGGACCTATCCTACAAGGTCTCAACAAACCAGTATCTGACCTTTCACGCGGTTGTAACGAAGAAGATGTTTACAAACTTTCTATTATTACAGCAGCACAAACTTTGATGAGCGAAGTTTAAATCTTAAAATGAGGTTGACCCACACAGCCATGGCTGTGTGGGTCAACCTCATTTTAATTTCCACACGAAAAGCTAGCTTAATATGTGTCGTGAACGGTAAAAAAAGCCGTTTTTTTTGCTTTTTACGGCCTATATTGACTGTTTACGGCATTTCTCTCAATTCCAACTAGAATTTTGTTAGTATAAGTTTATAAATTTTCGCGAAATTTATAAAAAAATAATTAGCACAGCTGCTTTTAAGTAATTAGAAATTAGGAATGGAGAAAGTTATGAACAAAAAATTGATTTTAGGAATGCTAACCGTTGTTACTATTGCAACCTTTTTACTTCCAAATACACTCATTGTTGCAAAAGCTGATGAAACAAAAGAATCTGAAACTTTTACGGAAGTTGAGAACTATTCTTTAGAAGAGCTCAATCTTTTGGAAAAATTGGAAAAAGAAGTCAAGGCTTTTGAAGAAGATACTAGTATTTTAGACGGTAAGGCATTAATGGTAGATAAAGCCGACCGTACTCGTGCTCAATTAGGAAAATGGTCTTGGAGAGATGGGGTAATTGCGTTGACAGATGGAGGAAAAAAATTATTATTTGTCAATAGTTGGCATGCGGCAATAGTTGTACCACAGTATTATTACACAGTTGCAGAGGCTGGTCCTGATAATGGTGTTTTTCTGACACATAGTACGAAAGATAAAAATGAGTTTCTAGCAAGGTATCCCAAAAATCAAGTTTGGCAAGTAGGTGTGACAAGCACAAGTATCGAGCAAGACTGGGTTGCTGGAGAATGGGCGGGAAGACAAGTTGGAAAGCCATACAATAGTGAAATTCTAAAAGATATTAGAAGAACAGATAAATTTTACTGTTCATCGTTGATTTGGGCGGCTTATTACTACACCACAAATTACGACCTAGATTTGCCTGATAATAACAACAACAATAATAGGGTATGGAGAATTCATCCTAAAGAGATATTAGACCATCCTGGAACAACAATAACCTATAGGAAGAGATAAATGATGAAAAAAATATTTGCCACTACAGTCGGCTTAATCTTAATCTTTGGATTTCTAGCAATATCCAGACAAAGTGAGGACACGGAATCTTCATTAGATAAGATTCAGAAAGATGGTAGCATCACATTGCTTACTTATGATAACTTGGTTAACTACAGTCTAAAAAACAATAAATTTGAAAAGCAAGCAGAGCAACCAATAAATATAAAAGATGAGCAGAATTTTGACTATGCTGAAATTAACAATCAAATCATGTTTTCATTAGGTCATGTCCAAAGTTCAAAAAATGATTTCCAAATAGGAAAAATTGACGTTCAAACAGGTATGTTGACCACTGAGAAAAGAGATGCTATGCCGATAACTGGTCTTGGAGATGCAGACAATTATTTTTATACAATGACTAGCCAAAGTGGTGTAGGAACAACAATCCAACAATTTAATGATAGCGGTGAAACTATCGGAACGGCTATTTTGGAAACTCCTAGTGTTGGAAGTAAGATAGTTGGCTCACAGGATAAAATATTCATGCTAGCTGGAGTGGAGGATAAAGAAATAAGCAAAACTATTTATCCAACAAAGGTATTGGTATATGATGAAAAGAATCTGGAACTTTTGGACACTTATCAATTTGATAATCCAAACGACGAAACTTTGATTGGTTTGACCTCCATAGAAGTTGTAAATCAGGCACTCTATATGCCTGTGACAGCCAGAAGAAATAAAACAAATGGTCAATGGAATGAATCAAAAGAGATTTTGGTGTTTGATTTATCTAAAGAAGAAACATCTTTCATACAGGTTAAAGAGTCATTTCCTACATTTATTCAGAAAGATAAAGCTCAAGAAAATCTCCTGATTCTTCACGAATCAAATATGTTGGAAAAGTATGTTCTTTCAATATATAACCTCAAAGTAGAAAGTGTAAATACTTTAGATATCCAATCCTTACTAGGAGAAGAGGAGATTAGCAACTTTATTTTCACAACTACAAAAGATGGGAAATTAATTATGGACACTGGAGGCTCTCTAATACTTTATGATCTGAATAGTAGAGAAGTATTAGACAAAATTGAACTAGATAAAAACTTGAAAGACAGAGGATTGTATATCTATTCCCATGAATCTTATTGAAATAATCTTGTTTCCTTTTTGTTTCTAAGTTGATGAGCGAAGTTAAAAGAATTCCAAAGAGTTGCGGTATAAGTCGATTGGCTTGTATCGCGACTTTTTTTGCACTCTTGCAAGGTTTGGCAATCTTCCTTACCCAATTCTTAAAAGTTTCTTGCCTAGTTGTCGAAAGTCGGACCTTCTAGGAAAGAAAAACAAGGAGCCAATAGTTAATTTTTTACACAAAAATCTATCAAGAAACTTTCCAATAAGCCCAATAAATGCTACTCTAAAATAAGACAAAACGTTTTCAATTATTTATCTTAAAAAGGGGAGAGTTGGGAAAATGGCATTTTCAAAGAAAACTAGGCAAGAATATATAGAAAAACTTAAGAACGAGGAGTTAGATTTACTCATTATCGGTGGTGGAATTACAGGAGCGGGTGTGGCAATTCAAGCTGCTGCCTCAGGTATCAAGACTGGGCTTTTAGAAATGCAGGACTTTTCGGAAGGAACTTCTTCGCGTTCAACCAAACTCATTCATGGCGGAATTCGCTACTTGAAGACTTTTGATGTAGAGGTTGTTTCAGACACGGTTACGGAGCGTTCCGTCGTGCATCATATCGCGCCACATATTCCAAAGCCGGACAGAATGCTTTTACCGATTTATGAAGGCGAGGGAGTATCAAGTTTTAATATGTTTACCGTCAAAGTGGCGATGGACTTGTATGACCATTTGGCGAAGATTGAGGACAATCATGAGAAAAACTACCTTTTGACCAAGGAACAAGTGCTAGAACGCCAGCCTTTTATCAAGGAAGAGGGCTTGCTAGGTGCAGGTGTTTACATGGATTTCCGGAATAATGACGCGCGTTTAGTGATTGATAATATCAAAAAAGCAGCACAAGATGGCGCTTATCTGGTAAATCGGGCCAAAGTCATTGGTTTTCTCTATGAGGAAAGTCAGCAAGTCAAAGGTGTTAAAGCCCGCGATGAGCTTAGTGGCGAAGTTTTTGAAGTTCGTGCTAAACTTGTCATCAACACAAGCGGTCCATGGGTAGATAAGGTCCGTCATCTCAACTTTACGCGAGCTGTTGCACCAAAACTGCGGCCAACCAAAGGAGTGCATTTGGTGGTGGACGCGGCAAAACTTCCAGTTCCTCAGCCGACTTATTTTGATACAGGCAAAAACGACGGACGAATGGTGTTCACTATTCCACGCGAAAACAAGACTTATTTTGGCACGACCGACACGGACTATCAGGGCGATTTCAAAAACCCGCAAGTTACCAAAGAAGATGTGGATTATTTGCTAGAAGTGATTAATCATCGCTATCCAAAGGCAAATCTAAGTGTGCATGATATCGAAAGCTCATGGGCTGGTTTACGACCTCTCTTGATTGGCAATTCAGGCTCTGACTACAACGGTGGCGACAATGGAACAATTAGTGACAAGAGCTTTAATGATGTCATCCATGCAGTCAGCGCCTACAAGGAAAAGAAAATCGACAAGGCAGGCGTGGAAAAGGTCTTGGGCAACCTAGAAACTGCCAGAGCAGAAAAGACCCCATCTCCATCGTCAATCTCTCGCGGTTCCAATCTTGAGGTAGAACCAGACGGCTTATTGACCCTTTCAGGTGGTAAGATTACCGACTATCGTATGATGGCAGAAGGTGCATTAGATTTGGTACTTGAGCTCTTGCAGAAAAAATACGAACGGACTTTCCAAAAGATTAACTCCAAAACCTACGCAATCTCAGGCGGAGAATTTGATGTGGAGCAAGTAGATATCATCGTTGCCGAGCATACAAAAATAGGTGTCGCAGCAGGACTAACAGCCGAAGAGGCCCAGTATATCGCAGATTTTTATGGCAATAACTCACTGAAAATCTTTGAACTAGCGAAAAACATCCACGCCTTTGACGGACTGACCTTAGCAGAAAGTGCCAGACTGCTCTATGCAATGGAAGACGAAATGACTTTAACTCCAGCGGACTATCTTGTAAGGCGGACAAATCATCTGCTATTCATGCGCGACACACTGGATGCTATCAAACTGCCAGTCCTTGACGCAATGGCAAAAGTCCTAGAATGGACAAAAGAAGAAAAAGCAGAACATCTGGCAAAACTGGAAACAGTGATTGCAGAATCTGATTTACTGGAAATAAAACAAGCATAAGAAAAAAGCATTGAGCGCAAACTCAATGCTTTTTATCATTCTTATTTGTTGGTAACATTCCCTTGTGCATCACGTTCTACTTGCATAGAAGATACAGGGATGAAACCGAGTTGTTTCACCAATCCGTTTTGGATTTCATCTGAAAGGATGAAGTTGATGAATTTGTCCGCAGCATCATTAATTTCGCCGTCGTTTTGTTTGTTGGTGTACATGTGCTCATAAGACCAGATAGTCCACTTGTTTGTCACAACATTTTCAGCCTTTGGTTCAACACCATCGATGGAAAGAGCAACCAAGTTGTCGCTAAAGTAGTTGAATGACAAGTAAGAAATAGCACCCGGAGTTTGAGAAACGATTTGTTGAACAGTACCAGATGAATCTTGCTCACCAGCACCTTTAATTGGAGTTTCTCCGCCTAAAGCCCATTTTTCAAAGTTGAAACGAGTACCAGAACCTTCTGCACGGTTGATAACTTGAATTTCTTTGTCCGCACCATTAACTTCTTTCCAGTTGGTTATTTTACCAGTGAAAATGTCGATAAGTTGTTGTTTAGTAAGGTTTGTTACACCAGCGTCTTTATTAACAACTGGAGCCACACCAACAACTGCTACTGTATGACCAACCAAGTTTTCGTCTTGGATATTCTTTTCTTCTGCAAACAAGTCAGAGTTACCGATTTGGATAGATTTTTGAACAACGCCTGAAAGACCTTGACCAGAACCGCCACCTGAAACTTGAATAGTAATGTGTGAATTTTGTGCGCTAAATTCTTCAGCTACTTGGTCAACCAATGGTTGCAAAGCAGTAGAACCAGCTGCTAATAGGTTTACAGGATTGCCACTTGCACCATCATTTGAGCCGCCATTTCCGCAACCTGCCAAAAGTGCAACTGCTGCACCAGCTAGTGTCAAACTCATTAAAAGTTTTTTCATCTTCATTGTAGATATTCTCCTTTATAGGTAAGATGTCGTTTACTGTGCTACGAGGATTAGTTTATAAAATGAATATTAATAGCGAACACATCTTTTGGTAAAGTTTATGTAAACTTCCATGAAAATGCCTGCTTTTATGATATCCAGCTTATAAAACAAGTATATATTCATAACAAACCTACTTTACTAAAAAAAAAACCCGATGACAAGTAATATCATCATCGGGATTTCATTGTTAAGTTTTATTCGCCATAACGAGCTTTAGAAGAACCATACCATAATCGTCCGAGGTGTTTTTGTAACCAAGGTTGTAGGTATTTATCAATACCAAAGGCACGACCTGAACCATTCATCAAAGCGATACCTACTGGAATGAACCACATATTTGGCCATACGAACATACCTGAAAGGATGAACATTACAGTCAAACCAACAGAGATTGCTGAGAACAACCAAGTAAAGATACCAAAGATTAATGCTGCGGCAAGAACTAATTCAAAGAGTGTCATCATTCTTGTCATGAATAGGGCAACTTCTTGATTTGGAATCATAAATTGGAACATAGGTTGCAACCAGCCCGGAACTGCATCCAATACTGCTGGAGGAGTTGCGCCGAATTCTGCATTCAAGGCAAATTTACCAACTTCAGCCACTGCTTCAGTTGCTGCACCAGTAGCTGCTGTCGCTGCATCCGTTGCACCACTTGTCGCATCTGCTGTCAACCATGGGAAGAACATACGCGGAGTATCAGAGAATAACCAAGAACCAGAGTTGCTCCATGTACTTGGGTCAAAGAGTTTACCGTCACCGATAACTTTGTTGACACCTTCAATTCCCCACATCAAGCCGTAGAAGATACGTAATGGCACAGACCAAAGCACATTTCCAGCTCTTGAGAAGTGACCGCGAGTTAATTCACGCTCATCTTTTTGGCGGAAAATTTCATGTGATAGGTATTGGAACATATAATATCCAGAACGGATTTGGAATGCATACAATAGGTAAACAAAGTGTTTCACCGCCATTGCGAAGAAACCTTTAAGCTCCATTTTTACAGGCATAGATAGAGCAGCAACGCCCCATTTAGCACCGATAGAAACCATTGTTCCTTTGTAAACGCCTTTGTATTTGTGTTTTTCAGTACCATTGATGTCAGCAAGGATATTTGCTGCTGCTGTGTGACCAGTTAATTCAGCTGCTTCAACGATTTGTGGTGTTGGGCGTCCTGTTTCTGGTTCAGTATAAGCAGACAAGTCACCTGCTACATACAAGCCTTGGCCTTCAAAGCCAACTGCTTCCATGTATTCGTTAGCAACCAAACGATTGCCACGTTCAGTTTCTTGGAAACCGTAAGCTTTTGCTTGAGTATTTCCTTGAACACCAGTAGTCCAGATTAATGTATGAGTTGGGAAATCTTCCGCGTCTTTAATCTTGATATGGTCTTCGGCAACTTCAGTAATAGCAGAGTTGAGCATGAATTTCACGCCTTTTTTCTCCATGTACTTGAAGGCATTGTCGCGTCCTTTGTCAGCAAAGACATTCAAGATTTTATCCATCATTTCGACAACAGCGATAGTAATCTCATCAGCTGGAATATGATATTTTTTGCACATCAATTCCTTCCACTCAATTAATTCCCCTGCCATTTCAATCCCAGTAAATCCAGAACCTGCAACTGCAAAAGTCAGCATTGCACGGCGTTTTTCTTCATTTGGCTCAAGAGCTGCTTTTTCAACGATGATTTCTAAGTGACGGCGGATACGCAAAGCATCTTCCATTGACCACAAAGTAAAACCAAAGTCCTTAACACCGGGAACACCAAAGTCATTTGGTTCGCCACCAAGTGCTACTAGTAAATAATCGTATTCATAAGAGCCGTTTTTTGTTTCAACTTTTTTCGCCTCTTTATCAACCATTGTTACTTCATCAGTTACAAGATTGACATTTTTGCGGCGTCCTACAAGTTTGTTTAAGTCGTATTGGCAGATTTCTTCATTCACACGACCTGCTGCTACCTCGTGAAGCTGGGTCATTGATGTGTGATATGGATGTCTGTCGATAAGGGTAATTTGCGCACTGTCTTTCAATTTAGACGACAGAGTACGCGTTGCAGTTAGGCCGGCGTAGCCCGCACCCACGACAACGATTCTATGTTTTGCCATGATATTCCTCCTATTATTTTTTTCACAAATAGTTACAAGTGAAAGAGAAGTATGAATATGAATAAATTCATCAACAGAATTATATGTTTTATTCGTGAAAAAGTAAACTGTTAATAGGAAATTTGCTGAAAATAATTGGAAAGAAATCAATGAGATTTTCAGGAGAGATGAGTTTGTTGTGAATGGTAAAAAAAAGGTGTTTTTTGCTTTTTACAGCATATATGAGCATTTTACGGCAATTTGACCAAAAACGCTGTATTAGCTAGTAATATAAATGCAAGAAGAAATGTTTTTCTATCAAAATACGAGGAGGAAACAAAAATGAGAAAATCTTTGAAAATATTTGTTAATATTCTTGTTACTATTGTTTGTTTTGGAGCAACTTTTGTCTTCACTACATTTTCAGTAGTAAAAGCTGGGGAAATCACTGAGCAGGTAAATCAACTTGATGAAATAGAGCAAATTGGTTTGAACTCGAAATACACACTAAATGAAGCGGTTGAATTATCACTAATTGAAGAATATTCGGAACAAGCAAAGAATATGGCACCTAGCGACATTATCCTGACAATAGAAGAGCAAAATGAATTAGATAAAGCACTAATCGCTGCCGAACAATATATTGCTCTAAATGATAATCCACGAATGCGAGCATTTGGCGTGGCAAATTGGATAGTTGCAGGTGCGATAAATATTGCGTTCTCAGCCTTATTGGGAGGTACTGGTGTTTTTTCTCTCGTAAGGTATGCAGCAAAGAACGGTTGGAGGGTTGCTCAAGCTTTAATCTATTCTGTTGTTGTTAGGTGGGCAACGGTCAAAATAGCCAATACAGTTATTGCGATAACCATGTCTGTTTTGCACGGACTTTTGTCTTGGAACATTGGTAACCTTATTTCAGTTACGTGGGACTCAAGAGATAGATATAGGAATAATGGTTACTGCAATGCGCTATAAGTTAAGAGTATTTCTTTTGTCAGTTCTAGGTGTAGTTGTAGCAGTTCTATCGCCACTTACGTATTATTTTGAACAAAAAAATCAGATAGTTGCTTCGGGTATTACTACCATAGGGCAGATTATAGTTCTAATTTTATTAGCTGGTCTATTAAGAAAATGGTTTATGTAGGAGGATTGACAATAAAATAAGTCGTGTTTGAAAACTATCTGAATGACTACTTTGTATTATTTCGTCGGAAGTATCCATTCAGGTAGTTTGAAAAGCATAGATTGGAGTGTTTTTTTATCGTGAGAGAAATTGGAGGAAGTGATGTTTACTATTTATATCATTCTAACTAGTTTGATAAATTGGTTCTTTTTTAAGAACTATGAACCTTTTTCTGTTCTCTTTTTTGCGATGGCTATTCGACTCTTTTCTGCGAAAGAAAGAAAAGAGCTGTTTTATACGAAACCGTGGGAAAAGATTGTTCATCAAAGCACACTATTGGATTTACTAGATGAATTAAGTGTTCTTGTTGCTCTAGGTATCGATTTATTTGATTGGAAAAATTCGCTAACTGACAATCTACTGCTAGCAGTTTTATTGTTTTTCATTTATAGATTTTTTGTTTTTGGAACCTATTATTTGATGAATAGAGCAGGTTGGTTTAATGATACTTAGAAAAGGAGCTAACGATATGGATATAATGAAAGTCAGGAAATACATTGGTCGAATTTTGATAGCGATAGCTGTTTTAATATTGTTAAGTCTAAGAAAAATGGTATTTCCTCAAGTGAATGCAGTTGATACTTTAGACTATTATTTCACAGCGTTTGTAAATTGTATTCGCTATACTGGTCTAGCTGCTTTTCTCTTTGTGATTGGTTTAAAGCTTAGTGATTGTTAAGAGAAACAAACAACCAGACCTTTATATGCTCATCTGGTTGTTTGATATTAGGCTAAAATCTCCAGCAAGCCAGTCAATTTCCCCCTAGATACTGGGCAGCTTTTATTATTGTTAAAATAAGCTATTCGTTTCTTCTTATCAATATGCAAGATACTTTGAGTATTGAGCACAAAAGATTTATGACAAACAACTAATCGGCTATCCATTTTTTCAATTTCTTTCAACCGTGCCTTAAATTCAATCTTCTTCTTTTTTGTATAAAGAAGTACATGGCGTGGAGTTATGCTTGTTTCAAAGTAGAGTATTTCAGAAAATGGTAGTTTAATCGTGTCATTCACTGTTTGAAAGACAAAGTAGTCGCCAGTATGCTCATAATTTTCCAGCATATAATCAAGATTAGCAGCTATTTTCTTTTTTAACGTAGTCATTCCTTGTTTTTTATCAATGCAGTCTAGGATAGCTAGCTTGTGATTGTAGATGACCTCGTGCGTATTCTTTTGTGTGCTGATGAAAACAATTCGCCCAACTGGGTCAATTTCTCGGATTTTTTTGGCGACTTCAATGCCAGAATACTTTCTTCTTTTACCTAGAATATTCAAAAAGTAAATCTGATTGCGAGTGATTTGTGTGATGTTTTCCAAAATGTCCGCTGGATTAGATGATACAACCAACTTTTTGCAAGGCAGTTGGCTGTTTTCCAGATAGGCAATAATTGCCTTTCGTATCTTTTCCTGAAACAAAAAATCGTCTTCTAAAATAAAAATGTTCATATTCTCCCCCTTTGTTACTATGTAAACAGAAGGCTGTGAAAAAGAAAAGTATTTTGCTTATTATTTTCTGCTATACTTATCATATAGAAGAAAGAAAGTGAGAAATGACATGGCAAAAATCGCATTTTTTGATGTAGATGGCACAATGATTAATGTACCTAATGCCTTAATGGCACCAACCGAAGAAACCAAAAGGGTGTTAAAAGAATTTCAAAATCAAGGGAATTTCTTAGTAGTAGCTTCCGCAAGAGCCCGAAAACCAGAGTGTTTGGACGACATCCACTTTGACGGAGAAGTTTTGAGTGATGGTCAATATATATCCTTTAAAGACCAAGTTTTGATGGATAATATCTTTAACAGCCAGCAGATAGAGTTTCTGATAGAAATCGCCCGCAAACACAAGGGCGAGTGTATTCTAAGCGGCTATCACGGACAGTGGGTTTCGACACATGAGGATGAATACACCGCAGAACATCACAGGCTATTTAGCGGTTCATCAGATTTATCAAAGATTGAACTGCTCACACAAGACAATCATGCACAGGTCAAACCTAATACCATAACTTCAGTTTTTGGAAATGCAGTAGATTTGTTGGCCGCTCAAAAGGAATTGCCGGAAGAGTGGGAAGTTCATTCTTATAGCACGCCTGATAGCTCTATTCGCATGGATGTGCATTTGTCGGGTTTTACCAAAGGAACAGCCTGCGAGTTTTTGTATCAACATTTGAAGATTGCTAAGGCTGATACATTGGGATTTGGCGATGGGAAAAATGATATTGAGATGCTACGTTTGGTAGGACTGGGAATTGCAATGGGCAACGCGGAAGGCGCGGTCAAAGAAATTGCAGATGATGTGACAGATACAGTGGATAATGATGGAATTTCCAAATCCTTTAAGAAATATTTTTCTATATAAACAAAAATCCGACCTGCTCGAATACAGCGGGTCAGATTTTTTTCATATATTACAACAAAGATTTCAACTCAACATCCGGATATTTATCACTAAACCAACGCATAGCAAACTCGTTTTCAAACAAGAATAGCGGATTGCCAAATCTATCGCGGCAAAGGATATTTCTTGATGAACTCATGCGCTCATCAAAATCTTCTGGGTCAATCCAACGCGCTGTTTTGTTACCCATTGGGCTCATAATTACTTCCGCGTTGTACTCATTAAGCATACGGTATTGGAAAACTTCAAATTGCAGTTGACCAACCGCACCAATCACATAATCATTGGTTGAAACAGTCGTATAAAGCTGAATAGCTCCTTCTTGCACCAACTGCTCAATTCCCTTGTGGAAAGATTTTTGTTTCATGACATTCTTTGCTGTAACTTTCATGAACAATTCAGGTGTAAAGGTTGGCAGTTCTTCGTAAACAACCTTGAGTCTTCCTTGCGTAATGGTGTCGCCGACCTGATAGGTACCAGTGTCGTAAACCCCGATAATGTCGCCCGCAACGGCAGTTTCCACGTTTTCACGCGCGTCTGCCATGAATTGTGTAACGTTTGAAAGTTTCACTTTTTTGCCAGTGCGAGCCAGATTGACATCCATGCCACGCTCAAATGTTCCGCTGGAAATGCGGACAAAGGCAATTCTATCGCGGTGGGCTGGGTTCATGTTGGCTTGGATTTTAAAGACAAAACCTGAAAATTCTTCCTCATAAGGAGAAACTTCTTCGCCATCAATAGTTTTGTGTGCGTGTGGCTCAGGTGCGAACTGCAAGAAGGTTTCTAGGAAAGTTTGCACGCCAAAGTTTGTCAAAGCGGAACCGAAAAATACAGGTGTTAGCTCGCCTGCTTCAATTCGTTCAGGAGAAAATTCATTGCCTGCGTGCAGCAATAATTCTACATCTTCCTGTGCTTGTGAGTACACATCATTTGAGAAAAGTGCATGACTTTCAGGAATATTACCTGTTTCATCCAATGGAATAAAACGTTCATTGTCATACTGCTCAGGATGGCGAAGTTCTACACGTTTGTGGAAAACATCATACAAGCCTTCAAGACCTTTCCCCATACCAATCGGCCAGTTCATCGGATATGACTCAATACCCAAGACTTCTTCGAGTTCAGATAGCAAATCCAATGGCTCACGACCGTCACGGTCAAGTTTGTTCATAAAGGTAAAGACTGGAATGCCACGGTCTTTTACAACCTTGAATAGCTTTTTGGTCTGTGCCTCGATACCTTTGGCGCTGTCAACTACCATGACAGCCGCATCCACTGCCATCAGTGTGCGGTAGGTATCCTCAGAAAAGTCCTCATGTCCGGGTGTATCAAGGATATTGACACGCTTGCCGTCGTAATCAAACTGCATAACTGAGCTGGTAACGGAAATTCCACGTTGTTTTTCAATTTCCATCCAGTCGGATTTGGCGAAGTTGCCGGTCTTTTTTCCTTTAACTGTTCCTGCTTGACGAATGGCACCACCAAACAAAAGCAACTGTTCGGTAATGGTCGTCTTCCCGGCATCCGGGTGGGAAATAATCGCAAAGGTGCGGCGTTTTGCCACTTCTTCATGTAAATGCGGATTGCTCATTGTATAATAACTCCTACCTTTTCTTCTATATTAATCTATGAGAGTATAACACGTTTTGGCGGAATTAAAAAGAGAGTAGCAACTAAAGGGAAAGTATGGAATAATTGAGAGTATAGCTAAAAATAGAGAATGTTCTAAAGTCAGCTAAAACGGAATACTTTTGAACATTTTCGGAATAAAAAGGGAGAAACAATATGCAAGAAAAAGATTTTATGCAATTAGTAAAAGAAACAAACTTACTTCAAGCAACTTTAGCCTTATTGGGCTGGGATACGCAAACTGGTATGCCTGAGGCTGCGAGTGATTATCGTATTGAGCAGGAGACTTTCTTGTCAAAACTACTTTTTGAACGCCTAACTGGTGAGGAAATGCAAGGTTTTTTGAATTATTTCAAAGACCACAAGGACGAGTTGAGCACACTCGGACAGCAGACTTTTGAGAAAGTTTATGAAGAGTACGAACGTATGAATGTCTTGCCAAAAGAGGATTACGAGGCGTTCAATCGCAGTGTTTCACAGGCTTATCAGGCTTGGATTAATGCTAGAGCTCAGAAAGATTTCGGTTTGTTCAAGGACAATTTGGCACAAATTATTGAGTTTCAAAGAAAATTTATTCCTCTTTGGAAAAAGGATGAGGCGACTAACTATGATGTTTTGCTCAATCAATACGAGCCGGGTATGAGTGTGGCTATTTTGGATGGTATTTTTGACCAAGTCCGTACCGGTATTATGGCTATCCGCAAGGAGATTGAGGAAAAGGGAACCAAACCTGACACAAGTTTCTTGAGCCGTAAAGTACCAAAGGAAATGCAAGTAAAATTCGCTAGACATTTGGCAACTCAGCTTGGATTTGACTTTTCTCGCGGGCGTTTGGATGATTCTGTTCATCCATTTATGACTGGTTTCAACCACAATGATACACGTCTGACTTCTCGTTGGCATGAAGATGATTTCCAAATGGGGATTTTAGGTACGCTACATGAGCAAGGTCACGGACAGTTTGAGCAGAATGTATCGCCCGATTTTGCTTACACTCCGGTTGGCAGCAGCATGAGCATGGGTATTCACGAGTCGCAATCACTTTTTCAAGAGATTATGATTGGCTCAAATCTTGCTTTTTGGAAGAAAGAATATCCTGTTTTCCAAGAGATGACTGAGGGGATTTTTGATGATATTTCTTTAGAAACATTCTTTGCTGGTATCAAGAATTCGCAAAGTTCACTTATTCGTGTTGAGGCTGATACGCTGACTTATGTTCTGCATATCATCATTCGTTACGAAGTGGAAAAGGCGATTTTCAATGATAATGTGGCGGTGGAAGATTTGCCACAGCTATGGAATGACAAGTATGAGGAGTATCTAGGCGTTCGCCCAAGCAATGATTTGGAAGGGATTTTGCAGGATATTCACTGGGCTGGTGGCAGTTTTGGCTACTTCCCGAGCTATGCTTTGGGTTATATGTATGCCGCTCAGATGAAACACGCGATGAGCAAAACGCTGGATTTTGAAAACTTGCTTGAGGCTGGCGATTATTTGCCTATTAAGAAATGGTTGGATAGCAATGTCCGTGTTTATGGAGCGAGCAAAAAGCCGAAAGATGTCTTGTTTGATGCTACTGGCGAAAATCTAAATCCTGAGTATTTGTTGAAAGAACTTAAGGTTTTGTATGAATTGGTTTATCGTATCGCCTAATCAACCAACAATCTGAAGTCGCGAGATTTCAGATTGTTTTCTTTTCTTATAGGAATGAGTAATAGCTTATGATAAACTGAAGATAATACAAGTTGTAAACGGTTTTTTAAAAGGGGGTTTCTATGAGGAATAAGGAAAGATTGATTGGGATTCTAGTGATTGGGTTGCTACTAGCAGTTGGTTTATCAGCCTTGTACGTTTCTTTCTTTTCGCCTGAGCCGATAAAGAGTATCGTAGGGAACTGGGAGGGGGAAAAAGAGGGGGCACTGGTGCGATACACCAACGACCAAGCACCAGAAGAACATACCGCTCAACTAGACAAAGCCATGCGGGACTACAACAATATAGAATGGTCAGTAGGCTCAACGGATAATCGTCTGGGGCGCTCAGAGTTTGAACGAGTTGGTGGGCCTCAAGAACCATCATTCATGGTAAATAATGGCGGATTTATCAATCATAAGGGTACTTCAATCGACATTCCCGAGAACTTCTGGGGTTATCCAGTAGCCTTATTTGAAAGCTATCTAATAGGAGAAAAGTCGCATAATATCTACGAATTGGTGGAGAACAACTGGGAATTTCTAAAAACAATCACTACCCAAGCGACACTTGGCGAGATTATTCAGATGTTCCGCGTCTTTGCCAACGGCGAAATTGTCGGCGACGACCAGTTGTTTGGACGCTTTGAATACACTGGAACGCCGAAAAAGTGGTTGAGATTTGACCGCCTCGCAGAGATTGGCGATACGCCTATTACTTTTTCCATTAGTCACAAGGAAGAAGTGAGTTTTTCATCAGTTTGGGAGCATGGCGCCTACGAACTTGCAGCAGACGGGGTCAACTTCCACTTTACAGGGGAGAATATCGGTGCCTTTGAGAGCTTTTCATTTGATACACTGTCGCAGATTAATGTCGTGATTGACGGAGTTAGTCATTTGTTTACCAAGACTAGCTGGTAGAGGAGGAATTTATGCTCAGAAAAGTATTGTTTCATGTTTTATATATAGCGATTGTATTAGGAATTATCTGAGGAAGTGGCTTACCTCCACAAGTCATTATGATACTGTTGGTGCCAATGATGCTTGGTTTTCAATTTATCAAAAGAACAGAGTTTTACAAGCAAACAGCAAAAGAAGAATAGATGAAAACAAGCGAGGAGATTGTCTCTTAGCTGGTTTTTATTGTAATAATCAGGAAAAACGAATGAAAAAACGCCCACAAGCCGAAAAACTTGGGGGCATTTTCTTACACAAATCTCTGCCAAACAATCGAAAGCAAAAGCCCAATCACATAAGAAGAATTAAACAAAACCATATTCTTGAGCGAATAAACAAAACTATGAGGAGCAGGCATTTCCGCCTTGTGTGCCTGCAAGTTCTTTTTGACAGGAACGAAACTAATCAAGGCAAAAAGGACAGGCCAGTCAAAAATACGGAAGATTACACCGAGAACCAGTACTAGATAAGAGCTATACATCAGGACTTGAAAGAATGTCAGCCCAGTTTTTCTACCGATATAATAAACCAGCGTATAGCGATGATTGTCAATATCTGTATCCAAATCACGCAGATTGTTTGCCAGCATGATGTTGGCAATCGTGAAAACTAGCGGCAGACTAGCAAAAAACATGGAAAGCACGCCAGTCAAGCTTCCTGCAAGCGTAAAATTATCTGCCGAAAAATTAATATCCAAATAAAAAGCTCTTGATGCCGAAGTATTGACATAAACAATCATAGCGAAAATCCCAAAACCCATCGTAAAGCCAGAAAAAATTTCGCCCAAAGGCATACGCGACAAAGGAATTGGCCCATAAGTGTAGAAAATCCCGATAAACATACAAATCGCGCCAACCAGCAAGAGCATGAAACCAGTCAAATAAGTCAAAATCACGCCTAAAGCAAGACTAAGCACAAGCATAAACAAAATCATATTACGAACCAAAACAGGCGAAATATTCTCACGACCAATCACATTTTGCTCGTGCTTGTAAGTATCAGATTTTGCCTTTTGAAAGTCTTGATAGTTGTTAATCGCTGTAACGGTCATATCAAAAATAAGCATAGCCAGCAAAAACAACAGGGTCAAACCTAGATGAAATGCGTGAAAAAAGCTAATAGAAAAAAGCGTTCCAATAAGAAATGGAAAAATGCTGGCAATCTTCGTTTTGATTTCCACCACTTCTAAAAAGTTATTAAATGTCATCTTGTTACTTCCCTTCTTTGTAAAAATACCAAAGGAAATTATAACATAAAATAATCAGCTTGCCCCAAAAGTCTTCCGTCTTCGCCAAATCTCAACATTGAGGCAAGCTGAATACAAAAAGAGAACGGAAATGCCGCTCTCTTTTCTCTATTTTACTAATCCCTTATTACTGTTAATTCAACTGCACTGCCCAAATCAATTCGACTGATTTTATCTGGGTTCAAATGGTTTTCTTGTAGATGAGGAGCTAGAAATTCTAGGATTTGCTCGACTTCATCTTCTCTGACATTGCGCCTTTTATTGACAATCAGAATTTCACTGTGTTTTGGAGCTTCTTCATAAATAAAAGTAGTATTTCCAGCCGAGTAAACCTGTACCAAGTGAGCATCGGTGTTGTCTAGCTGTTTTTGTACCATTTTTCTATGGTTATGCGTTACATTAATAAACTTCATACGTTTCACCCGCCTTCCTTCTTTTATTTATTTTATTGTAACATTTTTTTTACAATAGGCTAAATCAAACGCTCTACTTTTCTTCGTTTTTCTTTTGTGCGATTTGTATTTCGCCGTTTTCATCAATTACAGCCGAAAGTTCTTTGATTTGTGGGTTGTTTAGGTAAAAGTCAGCGATACCGTCTTCTAGCTGTTCTTGAATGGTTCGTCTTAAAGGACGTGCACCCATGCTGGCATCGTATCCCAACTCAACAATTTTTTCACGGACATCTTTTGGTACATCAAGGGTTAATTCTTGCGCACTCAGTTGTTCGGACAATTCTTCTAGCATGAGATTGACAATAGCTAAAAGATTTTCCTTAGAAAGCGGCGCGAACTCAACGATTCCATCAAAGCGATTGAGGAATTCTGGGTTAAAGAAGTTATTGAGTTGTCCTAAAACAGACTTGGTTTTGCCCTCACGAGCGGCACCGAAACCGACATTTGCCTCAACTTTTCCAGTTCCCGCATTGCTGGTCATGATGATAATGGCGTCCTTAAAACTAACTACACGACCTTGACTGTCAGTCAAACGCCCATCCTCAAGAATTTGTAAAAAGAGGTGCATGACATCAGGATGTGCCTTTTCCACTTCATCCAGTAATACTAAAGAATAAGGATTGCGGCGAACTTTTTCAGATAGCTGCCCTGCTTCTTTGTAGCCTACATAGCCCGGAGGCGAGCCAATGAGCTTAGAAGTTGAGTGCTTTTCCATGTATTCGCTCATGTCAAAGCGTATCATGGCATCCATAGAGCCAAAGAGTTCTTTTGCCAGTTGCTTGGCAAGTTCGGTTTTGCCGACACCTGTTGGTCCGACAAAGAGGAAGGAGCCGATTGGACGGTTGGCTTTTCCTAGTCCGATACGATTTCTACGAATGGCTTTTGATACTTTTTCGATTGCCTCGTCTTGCCCTTTGACCTGTTTTTTCAAGTCGTCCGCTAGATTAACCAGCTGCGACTGCTCTTTTTCCTTGAGGTTGCCAACTGGAATTCCCGTTCTGGTTTCGATGATAGCTTCCATTTCTTTTTCAGTAATGACAGGAATTTGTTCGTCATCGACTTGTTGGTCTTTTAGCTTGGTTAGTTTTGCGATTTGGTCGCGGTAATAGGCAGCTTTTTCGTAGTCTTCGTCTAAGGACGCTTGATTTTTCTCTTCTTCAGCAGCTTGCAGTTTCTTTTCAATATCCGCTGGGTCAATGAATGTCAGGGTTAAATTCATCTTAGAACCTGCCTCATCCAGCAAATCAATCGCCTTGTCTGGTAAGTATCTGTCCTGAATATAGCGATTGGAAAGAAGAACCGCTGCACGAATAGCCTCGTCCGTATAGCTGACATGATGATAGTCTTCGTAGCGTTTTTGCAGACCTTTAAGAATGTGGATTGCTTCTTCAATAGTCGGCTCATCCACTCGTACAGGCTGCATACGACGTTCTAGTGCAGCATCCTTTTCAATCAAGCGGTATTCAGAAAGAGTTGTCGCACCAATCAGCTGGAATTCTCCGCGAGCAAGTGCTGGTTTGAGGATATTTCCGGCATCAAGGGAAGAATCATTTGCTGAACCTGCACCAACAATCTCGTGGATTTCATCAATGAACAAAATGACATCATTTGCCTGTGTAATCTCATTAATCAGCTGGGTCATGCGTTCTTCAAACTGCCCACGAATGCCAGTTCCTTGCACAAGAGAGGCAACATCAAGACGGATAACCCGTTTGTTTCGCAGCTTTTGTGGCACGCTTGCATCCACAATTTTTTGTGCAAATCCTTCAACAACTGCCGTTTTACCCACACCGGGCTCGCCGATTAGGACGGGATTGTTCTTTGTCCGACGATTGAGTATCTCAATCAAGCGAGCAATTTCTTCATCACGCCCAACAACAGGGTCAATCTTGCCGTCTTTTGCCTGCTGGGTCAAATCAATCCCAAATTCATCAAGCAAACCACGCTTGCCGCCGTTTCCGTTAGCTGTTTGTGTTGGTCTTTGGTTAGATTGCTGGGGGTTAGGCGCTTGTCCGCCAGACATTTGTCGGAACAAATCATCCAATGGACCAAAAGAAAATTCACGAGGTGAATTTTCCATAGCATTAAAGGGATTTCCAACCGGCAGATTTTGATTTTTCAATTTCTGATAACAAGACTGGCAATAATCCAACTGGCGTTTTTGCCCATTAATTGCTGTATATAAATGAATGGACGCTTCATTTTGCCCACAATTTTGACATAGCATAAATAATCATTCCTCTCTTTTTTATTGACTAAATCTATTATACAATAAAGTATAAATAGTATTAATAAAATAAATTGGAAAGTATGTGAAAAAATGCGTGACTTTACTCAAGAAATCAAAGATTTACAAGCAGGGAAATTAAAAGAAATTCAAGTAGAAAAAGAAGAACTAATGAAATTCCGCGAAGCATGGCTAGTAGCCGAGGACAATAAGAAAATCGTCGGAAAAGCAGGATTTGGCGGATTTACGACTTATGTATATGTGCCAGATATAGATTAGGTAGAGATTGACCCGAAAGTAGGCGGAAGACTTTCGGGGCAACTTTTTATTTATTATGGAACCATCTCAAGTATGGTCTGATAAATAATCTCCAAACTCTCCGCCAATCCGTCCGAACTGACTTGTGCGATGCTCAGGCGAATGCTGTTGTCATAATCCTCACGACAATAATAGGACACTCTATTGGAGCGCACAAATACTTTCTTGCTAGCTAGTCTTTCAACCAAAGTATCAGCTGTAATCTTTGAGCTCAGCACCAATGTGCAGTACAAGCCAGAATATCCGCCAATGACCTTGATAAGACTTTTGTCCCACTTGCTTGTAATTTGAGTCAGCAAGTGCAGTTTTTTTGATATTTCTCGCGAATAGCTGGTCGTGTGCGAGCGATAGATAGAAGTCTTGATATAAGCCTCCCAAGTCGCTTGAGCGATTAAATCAGGCATATTGTAGGATATAAAATAAGACTTATAGACAATTTCCTCAAACATTTCCTTTAAGGGCTTAGAAATCACACAAAAACCAAAGCGAACAAAGGGCAATTCCTTAGAAAAACTTCGGATATAGATAGAATTTTGCCCAGCTGAAAGATAGTGCATGGGTACGTACTTAGGCGCTTTATGCGCGTCCCCTAAGTAATCATCCTCCACTATATAAACATCGTACTTTACAGCCAATTCCATCATTCTTTTGCGCTGAGAAAAACTCAACATGGTTCCCAAAGGATTGTGGTTGCGCGGAATACAATAGAAGAATTTGATATCTTCATTCTTGAAAATCCGCTCAAGTTCTTGCATATCCAGTCCATGCTCATCACGTTTTATCGTTATTACCGGCAAACCCAATGAATGCAAGTATTCTACATACATGGGATAAGTCGGCTCTTCAATCAAAATCTTCTTTTTGCCGTTTGGAAAAGGCTGTAAACTCAGCATGTTCAATATCTGCATAACCCCTTGGATGATATAGATATTGCTGCTATCTGCATAAACACTTTGTTCTGCTAGATAATCAGGAGCTAGCTCCAGTACGCTGGTTAGTCCATTTGCTGGTACATTTAAGTGGCGATTGGCATATTGAGTAAGGGCTATGGTTAGCAGATGTTGGATGTTGTTGGTTCCTAAAAGATTAATCTTGGGATTGCCCGTATCCAGTACATAGCCTCTTTCCTGCTCGGTTGGTGCGCTTAGATTGTCTGCCACATAAAAGCCTGACTGTGGTTTAGAAAAAATCGTATGGTGAGCTACCAGCAAGTCCAAAGCTTTAACAATCGTGCCTTTAGAACACTCAAAGGTTTGAGACAACTGGCGAATACTAGGCAGCGCATCACCTTGCTTGAGCCGTCCAGCCTGAATGTCGTTTTTAATACTTTCATAAACCATTTCGAATTTCTTCATAGCCACACCTCCTATTTGATTGTAGCAAAGGAATTTTATAGTTTCAATACAAGTGAATGATTGCAAATGAGAAACAGATGAATAGGTTGGAATAATATGATACTTTTGTTATTGTTCAGATTGACTTAGACAAGTCAAATTGCTACAATAAAGGGGTGTAGAAAACACATTTATAGACAAAATCGCAAGAGTAGGTCGGGCGATTTTGCCTTGTCCTTTTTGCGATTACCATAAATTGAAAGCAAAGAGGTATAACACGATGAACATTTTTATTATTATCGTTGGTGTTGTTCTCGCATTGATCATTGGACTTTTTGTTGGTAAATCTCAAGCCAATCAAAAAGTAGAAAAAGAATTGGCAGAAAAAGAAAGGGAAATGCAAGCAGCCAAAGCTACTGCAAAAGATGTCCTTGAGCAAGCTCAAAGCAAAGCTCAAATCATCGAAAAAGAAGCACAAACTGCGAAAAAAGAACTTTTATTAGAAGCCAAAGAAGAAAGCCAGAAGTATCGAGTTCAGATTGAAAACGAGCTAAAAGACAGCAGACAGTCTATCAAAGACACTGAAAACCGTCTTTTGCAACGTGAACAATCTCTTGATAGAAAAGACGATTCGATTTCTAAGAGAGAAAACATTCTTGAAGAAAAAGAAGAACAACTGGGTTCTCGAAAACTTGTTCTTGATGAACGCGAGAAAAAAGTAGAAGAGCTGGCTCAAGCTCATCAAAAAGAATTAGAACGCATAGCTGGTCTATCGCGTGATGAAGCAAAAGACATTCTTATCAACGAAACAAAAGAAGAACTTTCGCGCGAAATGGCTGTCATGGTCAAAGAAAGCGAAGAACGTGCAAAAGAAGAGGCAGACAGAAAAGCCAAAAACATTCTGTCATTGGCGATGCAAAGAGTTTCCGGCGACCAAGTTTCCGAAAACACTGTATCTGTTGTCAATCTTCCAAACGACGAAATGAAAGGTCGTATTATCGGTCGTGAAGGGCGTAACATCCGTACGCTTGAAACACTTACTGGTATTGACCTTATCATTGATGACACGCCTGAAGCAGTCGTCTTGTCAGGATTTGACCCAATCCGCCGCGAAATTGCACGCATGACACTTGAAAAGCTTATCCAAGATGGCCGTATTCATCCAGCTCGTATTGAGGAAATGGTAGAAAAAAGCCGCAAGGAAATGGACGAACGTATCAGAAACTACGGCGAAGAAGCAGCATTCGAGATTGGTGCGCACAACCTTCATCCTGATTTGATTAAGATTATGGGACGCTTGCACTTTAGAACGTCTTATGGTCAAAATGTCCTAAGCCACTCTGTTGAAGTGGCCAAACTTTCTGGCGTGCTAGCAGGCGAGCTTGGTCAAGATATTGCTCTAGCCAAACGTGCAGGTTTCTTGCATGATATCGGTAAAGCACTCGACCACGAAATCGAAGGCTCCCACGTAGAAATTGGTGCAGAACTCGCTGCTAAATACAAAGAAAACTCTATTGTTGTCAACACGATTGCCTCACATCACGGCGATACGGAAGCAACAAGCATTATCGCTGTATTAGTAGCCGCAGCAGACGCACTTTCAGCAGCAAGACCGGGCGCACGTAGCGAATCGCTTGAAAACTACATTCGCAGACTGCAAAATCTTGAGGCGATTGCCAATAGTTTTGACGGCGTTGAGTCTAGCTTTGCCGTACAAGCAGGACGTGAAGTACGCGTCATGGTTCAACCAGAAAAAATTGATGACCTACAAGCAGTAACAATGGTTCGAGATATCCGCAAGAAGATTGAAAATGATTTGGACTATCCGGGACATATCAAAGTAACAGTCATCCGCGAAACTCGAGCAGTGGATTATGCCAAATAAGCATAGATTAGCTTCCTCTCAAATTGAGAGGGGCTTTTTTGGTATTACTGCAATCGTTTTTGACCTCAAACCCATTTCCTTTCAAAATTACTCGAAACTAAACCTCAAGTATGATAGAATAGTTTAGAAAACCGTAAATGGAGGAAACGATAAAATGGTTGTGCCAAAATATAAACGTGTAGTTCTAAAATTGTCTGGTGAAGCTTTAGCTGGCGAAAAAGGATTTGGGATTGACCCAAGAATTGTTAAAGAAATTGCTCAAGAAATCAAAGAAGTACATGAACTAGGCATTGAAATTGCGATTGTAGTCGGCGGAGGAAATATTTGGCGCGGACAAGTCGGAGCAGAGCTTGGTATGGAACGTGCGACAGCAGACTCAATGGGCATGCTAGCAACAGTCCTAAACGCCCTAGCCCTACAAGATACTTTAGAAGCACAAGACGTCCCAACACGCGTGCAAACCTCAGTAGATATGCACAAGATTGCAGAGCCATACATCCGCCGCCGTGCAGAACGTCACTTAGAAAAAAACCGCATTGTTATCTTTGCAGCAGGTACTGGGAATCCATACTTCTCAACAGATACAGGTGCAGCCTTGCGTGCAGCTGAAATCAATGCAGACGTCATTCTAATGGCGAAAAACAATGTAGATGGCGTCTATTCAGCAGATCCGAAGAAAGACCCAAATGCAGTCAAGTTTGAAGAATTGACCCACATGGATGTATTACAAAAAGGATTGCAAGTAATGGACTCAACAGCAAGCTCATTATCTATGGATAACAACATTGACCTAGTAGTCTTCAACTTAAACGAAAAAGGAAATATCAAACGTGTTGTTCTTGGCGAAAACATCGGAACAACCGTCCACAACTAATATATTAGTAGGAAAGGGAAAAAGAAAAATGGCAGAAATTATCACAACAGCAACACAAAAAATGGAAAAAGCAGCAGAAAATCTACAACGCGAATTTGGACACATCCGTGCAGGACGTGCTAACGCATCTCTTTTAGACAGAATTCAAGTAACTTATTACGGCGTACCTAGCCCACTTAATCAAGTGGCATCTATCCAAATCCCAGAAGCACGCGTGCTTTTGATTACACCATTTGACAAAACAATCATCAAAGATATTGAGCAAGCTTTATCAGCAAGCGATATCGGCATTACGCCAATGTCAGACGGAAATGTTATCCGTTTGGTTATTCCACAATTAACCGAAGAACGCCGTAAAGAATTGGCAAAAGAAGTGAAGAAAATCGCTGAAAATGCTAAAGTAGCCGTTCGTAATGTCCGCCGTGATGCAATGGATGACGCGAAAAAACAAGAAAAAGCCAATGAATTGACTGAAGATGATTTGCGTACAATGGAAAAAGACATTCAAAAAATTACAGATGATGCAATCAAACATATTGACAATTTAACAGCTGAAAAAGAAAAAGAATTGTTAGAAGTTTAATAATACTTAAACTCGCCCCAAATCAAACACCTTGCTGGCGGATTTTGGGCGAGTTCAAGTATAAAATATCCCCGAGCCTATGCGATTAGGCTCGATTTTTTTAAGATTTCTTGAAAAAGAAAGCAATATTTTTGAAATTAATAGTGAAAGATACAAAATAATGTGTTATACTTGTGAACAGATTTTGCAAAACGCTTTATTAAGTGTTGAGCAAATGAACCTAGATTCTTAGGTAGCACTTTAACAACTAAATAAGACGAGACAAGAATTACGGAGGTCCACGAATGAATGCAACACTGATTGGTATAATCATTGCGGTTGTTGTCATTGTTGCCATCGCCTATGGTGTCAGCTCTGTCATACGCAGAAAGAACAATGAGTTATTGGATGACTTGGAGGAGCGCAAGGAAGCTCTCTTTGATTTACCGATACTTGAAGAGATTGACGAAGTGAAGAAAATGCACTTGGTTGGTCAGTCGCAAAATACCTTCAGAGAGTGGAACCAAAAGTGGACAGATATTTCTACCACTTCATTCGCCGACTTGGAATCGCAAATTTTTGAAATCGAGAACATGAACGATACCTTCCGTTTGCTCAAAGCAAAAAATGCAATCGAAACTGCCAATGCGCAGATTGATTACATGGAAGGCGAAGTAGAAGATATTCGTGCAGGTCTAAAACAACTTCGTGAAAGCGAAGAGAGAAACTCTCTAGCTGTTCAAGAAGCTTTAGACATCTACGAAGATTTGAAACAACGCCTTCATGGCGAAAAAGAGCAATACGGTCTAGCTGCTGGCGAAATGGAAAAACTGTTGATAAACATCGAAATCGAGTTTACACAGTTTGTTACATTGAACACAACAGGTGACCCTGTTGAAGCTAGAAAAGTATTGACCAAAGCTGAGGAAGATACCTTTATCCTGAAAGGGAAAATGGATACTATTCCTGTACTTGTGCAAGGTCTTAGTCATGACTATCCTGAACAAATCGAAGAGATTGAAGCAGGATACAAGCAGCTACTTGATCAAAAATATGTCTTCCCAGAAAGCGATATTGAACCTCGTATTTTCCATGTGAAAGGTCAAATCGATGACGCTAAAGGCGATCTAGAAAAGACCGACCTAGACGTAGTTGAAGAAACTGTACGCAATATTGAAGAAGATATTGATGGCCTTTACGCCATTATGGAACGTGAGATTGCATCACGTACTTATGTTCAGCAAAATCAAGAACAAGTTGTTCAATACATTGAACACGTTCGCGGAAACAACCGCAAGCTTTTGATTGAGCTAGATCATACTTCTCAAAGCTACACACTCAACAACAACGAGCTAGGACGCGCACGTGGCTACCAAACTGAAATCGACGAGCTGGAAAAACAGCAAAAGATTATGGCGCAACAAACCGAAGAGCATAAGGTTGCTTATTCAGTTGCCAAACAGTTTTATGTTGATTGCTACCGTGTGTTGGATGATATTGAGGCTCAGCAGGTTCAAATCTCTGAGGATGTTAAGGAATTACGTGCTGGTGAAAAAGCTGCCCAAAAACGTGTGGACGAATTTGAGTTCAAGCTCAGAAACATCAAACGTTATGTGGAAAAACAGCGTTTACCGGGACTTCCAAGCGACTATTTGGAATTCTTCTTTGTAGCAAGTGACCGCGTCGAGCAATTAGCCAATGAGTTAAACAAAATCCGTATCAATATGGATGAGATTAACCGTTTGGTAAAATATTGCCAAGAAGATGTGGAAATGTTGCAAGCAAGAACCAATGAGTTGATTGACTGTGTGGCTTTGGCAGAGCAGATGATGCAATATGCCAACCGTTACCGTCACAACAACCCGACAATCGCTGCGGCGATTGAAAAATCTCTTGCTTATTTCACTAGAGAATACCGCTACAAGCAGGCTTTAGATGAAATTGGCTCGGCTTTGGATGAAATAGAACCGGGTGCGTTTGCTCGCATCGAGAATTTCTATTACAACCATCGCGAACTCGCTTAGCAGAAAAACCGAAGGCTTAGGTCTTCGGTTTTTTGTGTGCGTTCAGAACCGATTGCCCAAAAAGTCATTCTGGGCAACCTGAGAAAATTTTCTCAAAGCCTAACTAAGTCTAACCAAGTGCTTCTTTTTGAAAACGCTTATTTATTTGTGCTAGACTTGTTTTAGAATGAGAAAGTGAGGAAGTCTTATGCTGTGGAAAATTTTGTTTTATTTGCTATATTCACTTAGTCTTTTGTGGGTCTTGTGGCTTTCGCCTTTTTCTCGAACGGGTAGTATTTTGGCGGTGGTGGTTTTGATGGTTGCCAGTAATCGTTTGAGGCGCAGTGTAGTTTATCAGGAGAGAATAGATAGAAATAAATGGGAATAAGCATTCAAAAAACCGATTTTCAATTCAGAAAACCGGTTTTTAAAATGATATTTATATCAACCCATAATACTCCAAAGCCTCAACAATCCCACCCTGTGTATTCTCCGCACTAACATAATCCGCCAGCTCCTTCAGCTCATCAATAGCATTGCCCATAGCAACACCATATTTAACTGTTTGGAACATAGTGATATCATTAGAACCATCCCCAAAAGCGTAGGTCGGAATGTCCGCCATATCCAACAAATCAAGCAGGATTTTGATGCCTGTTCCCTTGTTGTAATCTTTTACAACGACATCCATAATCTCAGGTGTGGTGCGGTAAAAGTCAAACTGCGGGAAAGCTTCACGGTAGATGTGGTCAGTTTCTGGCTCGTCTGTAGTTAAGACAGGCATGAGGATTGGCTCGGTCTTGTGCAATTCCTTGTCAACCTTTGGCTCAGGCAGGTCCAAACGCTCAAAGGCTTTTTGGGCTACTTGGTTGTGCGTGTGCGCCCAGCCGGTCGTGGTGTTGAAAAATTGCAAGCAATGGTTGAGAGAAAGTGATAAGTCCAGCAGAGGTTGAACTTGCTCTTTCGGGAATTCTTTGGCATAAACGGTTTTTCCATCAATGAGGATATGCAGTCCGTTTAATGCCACGCATGAATTGATACCGACTTCTTCACGGATATTTTCAAACTCAATTAAGGCACGTCCTGTAGCAATCATAGGCAGGATATTGTTTTCCTTTAGCTTTTGGATAGCCTCTACGACTTTTTCATCTACATGGCTACGCTCATTCAGTAGCGTGCCGTCCAAATCAAAAAAGCAAATAGCTTTGTATTTCATAATAAACTCCTTTATATCTCTTATGTATACTTGACTTCGCTCAAAATCAAGTATCTTATATTCATTCTACTATATATACTCAACTCGTGCTATAATCTGTCTAGCTTATTTTTTGAGAGGGTTAAGAAAATGATTTATTTTGACAATTCGGCAACGACAGCTATTTATCCGCAAGCACTAGATGCCTATATGAAAACCAGCCAGCGTATAGTGGGCAATCCGTCCAGCCTACATGATTTGGGTACGCAGGCGCACCGGCTTTTGTCGCAGGCAAGAGCGCAGATTGCGGATTTGCTAGGTGTATCTAGTGAAGAAATCCTGTTCACATCTGGCGGAACAGAAGGGGATAACTGGGTCATCAAGGGCAGTGCGCTGATAAAAAGGGATTTCGGCAATCATATCATCATCTCGGCAGTGGAACATCCAGCGGTGTATGAAACAGCTTTTCAGCTGGAGAAATTGGGTTTTGAAATCTGTGTTGCACCAGTTGATAGCGACGGCTTTGTCCGTGTAGATGAGCTAGAAAAACTCATTCGCAAGGAAACGATTTTGGTGTCGGTGATGGCGGTCAATAATGAAGTTGGCACGGTTCAGCCCATAAAAGAGATTGCACAAGTGCTGGAAAACCATCCGAAAATTCATTTTCATGTGGATGCGGTTCAGGCGATTGGCAAGCTTGCTTTGGCGGAATTTTTACCTAGTCGAGTAGATTTTGCGACCTTTTCTGCGCATAAATTTCATGGACCTCGTGGAGCTGGCTTTATTTATGCAAAGAAAGGCAAGAAGTTAGAGCCTTTACTAGCAGGTGGTGGACAGGAATTTGGCAGACGCTCAACGACTGAAAATACTCCAGCCATTGTGGCGATGGCAAAGGCTTTGCGCTTGTATTTGACTGATGAAGACTTGAAAAATAAACGTATTAACAACATCAGACAGTATTTATCAGACGCACTTTCTACTTTTGACAAGGTAACAATCTTCTCCAAAATGGACGAAACCTTTGCTCCGCATATCTTGACTTTTGGCATAAAAGGCGTTCGTGGCGAAGTTTTGGTTCACGCTATGGAAGAAAAACAAATCTACATCTCAACAACATCTGCCTGCTCGTCCAAGAAAAAAGTCGCAGCTGGCACGCTAAAAGCCATGAATGTCAGCCAAACAATCGCTCAAACAGCTGTTCGTGTCTCATTAGATGATGCCAACACAATGGCAGAAGCCGAGCAATTTATGATTATATTCAATCATTTATATGAAAAATTCTCTAAAATCAATTAGGAGGAAACCCAGTGAAATACTCAGAAATCATGGTTCGCTACGGCGAATTATCCACAAAAGGCAAGAACCGCAATCGATTTATCCAGCAGTTAGCCCACAATATCCGTGGTGCTTTAGCGGAACATCAAAGTATTAAAATCAAAGCAGACCGCGACCGCACGCACTTGATTTTGGGCGAGGAAGATAGTGACATCATCATTCCAAAACTCAAAAAAGTTTTTGGTATTCAGTCTTTTTCCCCATCTATTCGGGTGGAAAAGGATATGGAGGCGATTTATGCGACTGCTATTGAATTAGTAAAAGAGCAGTTTTATCCGGGTATGAGCTTTAAAATTTCTGCTAAACGTTCAGACCACGATTTTGAGCTAGACACTTTTGCACTCAATCGTGAGGTAGGTCACGCAGTTATTGAGGCAATCCCTGATATACAAGTTCAGATGAAAAAGCCGGATATGAATCTTTTGGTCGAAATCCGTCAGGAAGCTGCTTACTTGAGTTTTGAAACAATCAAGGGTGCAGGCGGATTGCCAGTAGGCACAAGCGGACGTGGAATGCTCATGCTTTCAGGTGGGATTGATTCACCTGTCGCAGGATTTCTAGCTATGAAACGTGGCGTAGAAATCGAGGCAGTTCACTTTGCCTCTCCACCATATACCTCAGAAGGCGCTTTGCAAAAGGCCAAAGATTTAACACAAAAGCTGACAGTAAACGTAGGCTCTATCCAGTTTATTGAAGTACCATTTACCGAAATTCAAGAAGAAATTAAAAACCGTGTGCCACAAGCCTATTTGATGACAGTAACTCGTCGCATGATGATGCGTTTGACTGACCGTATTCGTGAGGAGAGAAATGGTTTAGTTATCATCAACGGCGAAAGTCTGGGACAGGTGGCAAGCCAGACCCTGCATTCCATGATTGCGATAAATGATGTGACCAACACACCAGTAATCCGTCCAGTCATTACTATGGATAAGAATGAAATTATTGATATTGCGCAAGAAATTGATACCTTCCAGATTTCCATTCAGCCATTTGAGGACTGCTGTACGATATTTGCTCCGCCATCACCTAAGACCAAACCAAATCTTGAACACGCCCGAAGTTTTGAATCCCGCATGGATATTGACGGTTTAATAGAGCGCGCTATGAGCGGTTTGAAGATTTCACAAATCACTACTACTGGAGAAATTGGTCATACAATAGAAGAAAACGAGTTCGATGATTTACTTTAAAATTAGGAAAATGTAGCTAAAGCACTCACTTTAGCTGCATTTTTGTTATAATGATAAGGAATGAAAAATAAGGAGAGTATCCTAATGTCTAAACTATATGCCGATGACGGTCTGGCACTTCACACCGACCTTTATCAGATTAATATGATGTACACCTACTGGAAACAAGGTCGTGCCAACAAGCGTGCGGTCTTTGAAGTTTATTTTAGAAATCTGCCATTTGATAATGGCTATGCGGTCTTTGCTGGGCTTGAGCGTATGGTTGGTTATCTGAAAAACCTCAAGTTTACCGAAACGGATATTGAATACCTCAAAGAGCATTCCGCTTATTCGGAGGATTTCTTTGAGTATTTACGAGGTTTCAAATTTACTTGTACCGTACGTTCGATTTTAGAGGGCGATTTGGTTTTTGCTAATGAGCCATTGGTTCAAGTGGAAGGACCCTTGATTGAATGTCAGTTGGTGGAAACAGCTCTTTTGAATATTATCAATTTCCAGACCTTGATTGCGACCAAAGCCTCGCGGATTAAGTCTGTTATTGGCGATGAACCGCTACTTGAATTTGGAACAAGGCGTGCACAAGAAATGGATGCGGCAATCTGGGGAACCAGAGCAGCTATTATCGGCGGAGCAGATGCGACAAGTAATGTGCGTGCTGGCAAGATTTTCGGTATTCCTGCAAGTGGCACACATGCACACGCACTGGTGCAAAGTTATGGCAATGATTACGATGCTTTCAAAGCTTATGCGGAAACTCATGAAAATTGTGTATTTCTAGTTGATACCTACGATACTTTACGGATTGGCGTACCGAGTGCTATCAGGGTGGCAAAAGAATTTGGCGACAAGATTAACTTTTTGGGCGTGCGAATTGATTCGGGCGACATGGCTTATATCTCCAAAAAAGTCCGCGAGCAGCTAGATGAGGCAGGATTTACCAATGCGAAAATTTACGCATCCAATGATATGGATGAAAACACCATCCTCAATCTGAAAATGCAAAAAGCCAAGATTGATGTTTGGGGTGTTGGAACCAAATTGATTACAGCCTACGACCAGCCGGCTTTGGGTGCGGTTTATAAGATTGTGTCAATTGAGGGCGAAGACGGGCAAATGCGTGATACCATCAAGCTATCAAGTAATGCTGAAAAAGTTTCCACTCCGGGCAAAAAGCAGATTTGGCGTATCACTAGAAAGCGCGACGGTAAGACTGAGGGCGATTTTGTCACACTGGCTCACGAAGACCCAAGAAATGAAGAGGCACTCTATATGTTCCATCCAGTGCATACCTTTATCAATAAAACAGTCACAGACTTTGATGCGGTACCTTTATTGCATGACATTTTCGTGGACGGCAAACTGATTTACGACCTGCCAACCCTTGATGAAATCAAGCAATTCGCCATAGAAAAACGTGACGAACTTTGGGATGAGTATAAACGTATCCTTAATCCGCAAAAGTATCCAGTCGATTTGTCAACTGAATTATGGAACCACAAAATGCAGCTTATCGAAGAAGTTCGCTTGAGAATTGTGGATGAAGTTGAGAATTTTTAGTTTCTAAATAAGCAATAAACTAGCTGTGGAGGATTTTGCCTAAGTCTTCCGCCAGCTAAGTCAGACGAACATTAGGGCAGCAGGACGCAAGCGACTTCGGGCAAAGACCGCCCGAATTCCATTGCTCGCGAGCCTCAAACTTACTCTAAACGCTAAAGCGTTAAGAGTAAGTAATTCTTTCGCGCCTAATCGGCTGCGGGAATGTTCGTCTGACTTAGCTAGCTACAGACTTAGGCAAAATCCAGAGCAGCCTGTCACTAGAATAAAGAGGAAAAATTATGACCTTACAAGAAGAAATCGTCAAAGAACTCGGCACTAAACCGAGCATTGACGCAAAAGAAGAAATTCGTATCAGCGTTGATTTCCTAAAAGAATATTTACGCAAATATCCCTTTATCAAAAGCTATGTGCTAGGCATTTCCGGCGGTCAAGATTCTTCGCTTGCAGGACGATTGGCGCAATTAGCCATCGAAGAAATCCGCGAGGAAACAGGTGATAACACCTACAAATTTATCGCTATCCGCCTACCTTACGGCACCCAACAAGACGAAGAAGATGCGCAAAGAGCATTGAAATTCATCCAGCCAGATGTGTCCTTAAGTGTCAATATCAAAGAGGCTGTTGACGGACAAGTTGCTGAACTAGCTAAAGCAGGCGTTGAGGTCAGCGACTTTAACAAAGGAAACATTAAAGCTCGTCAGCGCATGATTACTCAGTATGCTGTTGCTGGTGCAAATGCTGGAGCGGTTATTGGAACCGACCACGCTGCTGAAAACATTACCGGTTTCTTCACGAAATTTGGCGATGGCGGTGCGGATATTCTGCCACTTTTCCGCCTAAACAAACGACAAGGCAAGCAGCTCTTGGCTGAATTAGGCGCAGAAAAAGCAATTTATGAAAAAGTACCAACAGCAGATTTAGAAGAAAACAAACCGGGCATTGCGGACGAAGTAGCGCTAGGCGTGACTTACCAACAGATTGATGATTACACAGAGGGCAAAGTCATTGACGACAAAGCTCGTCAAATTATCGAAGGCTGGTACCTGAAAACTCAGCATAAACGTCATTTACCAATCACAGTTTTTGATGACTTTTGGAAATAAGTAATTAGTAAGATTTAATGAGACAAAACTTGCATAAGTTGTATCAAAGACAAAAAAATAGTAAAATGAATAATGACGAAGATATTCCACAATAGAAAGTAGGGAAACACATGGGATTTACAGATGAAACAGTACGCTTTGAGTTTGATGACTCGAAGAAAAAGGAAATCAGCGAAACATTGGCGACGGTCTATTTCTCTTTGAATGAAAAGGGCTATAACCCAGTCAATCAAGTAGTCGGCTATCTTCTTTCAGGCGACCCGGCTTATATTCCGCGTTATCAAGAAGCGCGTAATCTTATCCGCCGTCACGAAAGAGATGAGATTGTGGAAGAATTGGTAAAATTTTACCTACAACACCACGGAATTGATGCCCAATGAGAATAATGGGTTTAGATGTCGGCTCAAGAACAGTCGGCATTGCAGTGAGTGATTTGATGGGCTGGACAGCACAAGGTGTCGAGATTATCCGTATCAATGAAGATGAGGGTGATTTTGGCTTTGAGCGTCTGGGTCAATTAATCAAAGAATACAAGGTAGAAAAATTAGTCATTGGACTACCAAAAAACATGAACAACAGCATCGGACCGCGCGCGGAGGCAAGTATGGACTACGGGCAAAAGTGCGAAGAACTCTTTGGCTTGCCTATCATCTATCAAGACGAGCGCTTAACAACGGTTCAAGCTGAAAAAATGTTAATCCGCGAGGGCAACGCTAGCCGTGCCAAACGCAAAAAGGTAATAGACAAAGTCGCAGCAGTAATGATTTTGCAGAACTACTTAGATGCAAATTACAAATAGAAAAGGGGTATAAGGACTATGACAGAACACAACCACGACCATGACCACAATCATGAGGAAGAATTTGAAGTAACAACTATCGTTTTTGAAGACGAAGAAGGCAACGAAGTCTTGTACGAGGAAGTTATGCGTATTGATGGAGATGAGGCTTTTGGCAAGCAATATATCTTGCTGACAGAAGCGGGTATTCCTGATGATGAAGACGAGCAAGCAGAAGTATTTGCTTACTCATTCACTGAAAACGAAGATGGTACAATCGGCGAATTGACTGAAGTTACCACTGATGAAGAGTGGGATATGATTGAATCGACTTTTGAAACATTGATGGAAGAAGAAGACGAAGAAGAATAAGTTTAGACAAACACTTAGTTGAGTAATCTCAGCTGAGTGTTTTTTTATTGGGTTGCCCCAAAAGTCTTCTTAGTGGAATCAAATCTCAACATTGCTTGCGAGCCTCAAACAAGGCGTAAGCGGCAGAGCCGTCAACGCCTTGTAATTCATTCACGCCTAAGCGGCTGTTTCAACGTTCGGTTTTTGAAGTGGCTTCCAGTTTATTGGGTCAACCTCAATTCTTTTCGCGCCCAAACACGCTGCCCCAATGTTGAGATTTGGTGGAGCTAAGAAGACTTTTGGGGCAACTTATTGCTCAAATGGAAGTTTTCATAGCTAATATTTGATTAGATAAGTAGGTACATGAGATAATGAAAGATGAAGAAAGTCTAACGTTTAGAGAGTTTATCCTATAAAAAAGGAATGATATTATGGTAAAAAATAAGAAAAACAAAAAACAAAAAGGCTCGGTACAAAACAAGCACAAGGGAGCTAAATCCGCAGTTATTGCAGGATTGACTACGGCTGCGGGCATTATTGGGGCAACTGGTGCTCAAGCCGATCAGGTAACCAGCACCCTAACCACACAAAGTGAAGTAGATACGGAAAATGTGTTGGCAACACAAGCAAGCACCACTATTCCAGCAACTTCCGCTATCAGTTCGGCATCTGATTCTCAGTCAGATAGTGCCTCAGATTCTGATTCGCAAAGTGAAAGTGACTCTGATTCGACTTCAACATCAAGCTCTGATTCAGAATCTGATTCACAGGCGACTTCTGAGTCAGAAGAAGAGGCAAGTACCTCTGAATCGGTGTCTGAATCTGCCTCTACCTCAAGCTCTATTTCACTTTCACAGGTCAGCTCAGAATCTACTTCTGTGATGAATATCAACTATTCAGCTAGCACAAGCACAGCTTCAACTTCGGTTTCAGTTGCGCCAAGTCAGTCCGCTTCACAGTCTGTTTCGCAATCTGTATCAAGCGCACCAAGCCAATCTACATCACAGTCACAATCAAGTGCAGCTAGTCAGTCAAGCTCGCAATCTCAGTCACAATCAGCCTCTACTTCGACTAGTACAAGTACGGTGACGGTTAATACCAACTACTCTGGCTCACAATCAGGCGTTGGAGCAGGTGGTGGCGGAAGTGATGGTTCTTTATCAGGCTCAAGTGCAGGAACAGCAAGCTGGAACCAGACTTGGTCAATGGATTACAGCGGCTCGCACATTACAGCGAATTCAGCAGTAACGACTTCTGATGGCAATGTAACCAATGAAAACTTTAGCTCGGTTGTTCAGCAAACAAACTTTACCATGAATGGTGTTTCCTACACCAACTTTGTGGCACAACCAATGACAATTAACGGCGTACATTATGCTGGTTATTTGACCTCTTCAAGCGGGCAAGGCTCGGACTTGATGATTGCGGTTCAGCAGACATCTGGATTTTCGATTTACAATCTAGGGGCAAATTTCTGTGTGATTAATCAGCCAACACCGGCTGCAGCAAGCACCGCAGCACCAAGTACAACGACTACCTCAGTTGCTCAACAAGATTCCATGAGCGTATCAACCAGTCAATCATTGGCACCATCGCAATCAAGCTCACAAAGCCAAAGTCAATCGACTTCGACTAGCACCTCTACAAGCACTGTTACAGTCAACACCAACTACACAGGCTCACAATCGGGCTTGGGCACAGGCGGTGGTGGCTCTGATGGTAGCTTGAGTGGCTCGCAAGCAGGACTAGCTAACTGGAATAGCACATGGTCAACCAACTACAACGGCGTAGCGATTACAGCAAATTCTGCAGTTACAACTTCTGATACCAATGTAACCAGTGAAAACTTCGCCTCAGTGGTTCAACAAGCAAACTTCACGATGAATGGCGTTTCTTACACTAATTTCGTAGCGCAGCCAATGACGATTAACGGCGTGCAATATGCTGGCTACTTGACTTCATCAACAGGTCAAGGTTCAAGTGTCATGATTGCCGTCCAACAAACTTCTGGTTTCCAAGTTTGGAACTTAGGTGCCAACTTCTGCGCAATCGACCAGCCAACACCTGCAGGAACAGGCGATGCGGGAGCGAATATGCAGGCAAGCACTAGCACATCAGCTAGCGTTTCTGAATCCTCATCTATCAGTGCTTCAACCAGCCAATCCACAGCAGATTCGCAAGCAGCCAGCACTTCGGCTAGTGTGTCAACCTCGACATCTGACAGTGCTTCTTTGAGTGTATCTACGTCTGATAGTGTAGCGGCTAGCACTTCTATTTCGTTGTCGGATAGTGCTTCTACTAGTACAAGTCAGTCGAATTCGCAATCTACGGCTCCGGTTAGTCGGGCAGGGTTGACACGGATGATGAGTGCGGCAGCGCCGGTGTCAGCGACTACTACTTCAGGACCAGTGATAAATGTCAATCAAGATTGGAATTCTGCTCCAACATACAGTGGTTCTTTGTCTGGAATTGGAGGCACTCGTGGTGTTCCAGATTCTAGTGTTCCAACCACTGGTGCCACAGGAAGCAACCTAATTACTCAAAACAACAATAATTGGGATAATAGCGTTGGTCAATATGGTGGAAATGTTTCTTATTCAACCACTCATAACGAAGTCCTCAATGTTAACGGAACAATAAATAACGGCAATATCAATTCTGTATTGAATGCTTTGAATATGCAAATAAATGGTAAACCTGCGACGTTTGTGTCTTTCCCATTTAGTTCTGGAGGGCAACATTTCATAGGGTACTTTACCAACGATAGTGGCATTAAGATTGCCGTTACTATTCCGAGTGATGGAAATGTTAATAACATCAGTAATATGCTTTACTATACTCCTCAAAGTGTCGGTAAAGGTATTGATAGCACTTCGCAATCACAATCAACATCGGAATCACAGTCTGTCAGTCAAAGTAATAAGGAATCACAAAGTAATACGACATCACAATCAACTAGTCAATCTCTATCAGTAAGTCAGTCAGCTAGTGCTTCGACTTCTCAAAGTTTGTCGAACTCAACTTCACAAAGTACTTCTGCAAGTCAATCGGCGAGTACGTCAGCTTCAACTAGTGCGTCTGTTTCAGGGTCACAATCACTGTCGCAAAGCCAGTCAGCAAGTACGTCGGTTTCGACTTCACAAAGTACTTCTGCCAGTCAATCAGCCAGTACTTCGGCTTCAACCAGTGCCTCGACTTCGCAAAGTACTTCAGCTAGTCAATCAGCAAGTACCTCAGCTTCAACTAGTACCTCGTTGAGCCAGTCTGCAAGTGCTTCGACTAGTGCGTCAACTTCGGCTAGTCAATCTCTGTCACAAAGCCAATCGGCTTCGACAAGCCAGTCTTTATCAGAAAGTGGTTCAACTAGTTTATCACTTTCTAATTCTACAAGTTTGTCAGGCTCGACATCAGAAAGTTTGAGCGAAAGTACTTCGTTGAGTACTTCCTCAAGTACTTCAATGTCTGCTAGTCAATCAGCAAGCACATCAGAGAAAGAATCTGAATCAACTTCAACTTCTGAATCTGCCAGTACATCAGAAAAAGAATCTGAGTCAACATCCACTTCTGAATCTGCAAGTACTTCTGAAAAAGAATCAGAATCTACTTCGACTTCTGAATCAACAAGCACATCAGAAAAAGAATCAGAATCCACTTCAACATCTGAATCAACAAGCACAAGTACTTCAACTTCCGAATCAGACAGCTCGTCAGTAAGTGAATCTGAATCAACAAGTACAAGTACTTCAACTTCTGAATCAGATAGCTCGTCAGTAAGTGAATCTGAATCAACAAGTACAAGTACTTCAACCTCAGAATCAGACAGCTCTTCTGTTAGTGAAAGTGAATCAACAAGCACAAGTACTTCAACTTCCGAATCAGACAGCTCTTCAGTAAGTGAAAGTGAATCAACAAGTACAAGCACTTCAACCTCAGAATCAGACAGCTCTTCAGTATCTGAATCTGAATCAACAAGCACAAGCACTTCAACTTCTGAATCAGATAGCTCATCAGTAAGTGAATCTGAATCAACAAGTACAAGCACTTCAACTTCCGAATCAGACAGCTCGTCAGTAAGCGAATCTGAATCAACAAGTACAAGTACTTCAACTTCTGAATCAGACAGCTCATCAGTTTCTGAAAGTGAATCAACAAGTACAAGCACTTCAACTTCCGAATCAGACAGCTCTTCAGTAAGTGAAAGTGAATCAACTAGTACAAGTACTTCAACCTCAGAATCAGACAGCTCTTCAGTAAGTGAAAGTGAATCAACAAGTACAAGCACTTCAACCTCAGAATCAGATAGCTCTTCAGTTTCTGAAAGTGAATCAACAAGCACAAGTACTTCAACTTCAGAATCAGACAGCTCTTCAGTTTCTGAATCTGAATCAACAAGCACAAGTACTTCAATTTCTGAATCAGACAGCTCTTCAGTAAGTGAAAGTGAATCAACAAGTACAAGCGCTTCAACCTCAGAATCAGACAGCTCTTCAGTATCTGAATCTGAATCAACAAGCACAAGTACTTCAACTTCAGAATCAGACAGCTCTTCAGTAAGTGAAAGTGAATCAACAAGTACAAGTACTTCAACCTCAGAATCAGACAGCTCTTCAGTAAGCGAATCTGAATCAACAAGTACAAGTACTTCAACCTCAGAATCAGACAGCTCTTCAGTATCTGAATCTGAATCAACAAGCACAAGTACTTCAACTTCCGAATCAGACAGCTCTTCAGTAAGTGAAAGTGAATCAACAAGTACAAGTACTTCAACTTCCGAATCAGACAGCTCATCAGTAAGCGAATCTGAATCAACAAGCACAAGCACAAGCACTTCAACTTCTGAATCAGACAGCTCATCAGTTTCTGAAAGTGAATCAACAAGCACAAGTACTTCAACTTCCGAATCAGACAGCTCTTCTGTTAGTGAAAGTGAATCAACAAGCACAAGTACTTCAACTTCTGAATCAGATAGCTCTTCAGTTTCTGAAAGTGAATCAACAAGCACAAGTACTTCTACTTCCGAATCAGACAGCTCATCAGTTTCTGAAAGTGAATCAACAAGCACAAGTACTTCAACTTCCGAATCAGACAGCTCTTCAGTAAGTGAAAGTGAATCAACAAGTACAAGCACTTCAACCTCAGAATCAGACAGCTCTTCTGTTAGTGAAAGTGAATCAACAAGCACAAGTACTTCAACTTCAGAATCAGACAGCTCATCAGTAAGTGAATCTGAATCAACAAGCACTTCATCTTCTGAATCAGACAGCTCTTCAGTATCTGAATCTGAATCAACAAGTACAAGCACTTCAACTTCCGAATCAGACAGCTCTTCAGTTTCTGAAAGTGAATCAACAAGTACAAGTACTTCAACCTCAGAATCAGACAGCTCATCAGTAAGTGAATCTGAATCAACAAGTACTTCAACTTCCGAATCAGACAGCTCGTCAGTAAGCGAATCTGAATCAACAAGTACAAGCACTTCAACTTCCGAATCAGACAGCTCATCAGTTTCTGAAAGTGAATCAACAAGTACAAGTACTTCAACCTCAGAATCAGACAGCTCATCAATAAGCGAATCTGAATCAACAAGCACAAGTACTTCATCTTCTGAATCAGACAGCTCTTCAGTTTCTGAAAGTGAATCAACAAGCACAAGTACTTCAACTTCCGAATCAGACAGCTCGTCAGTAAGTGAATCTGAATCAACAAGCACAAGTACTTCAACTTCTGAATCAGACAGCTCATCAGTTTCTGAAAGTGAATCAACAAGTACAAGCACTTCAACTTCTGAATCAGACAGCTCTTCAGTAAGTGAATCTGAATCAACAAGCACTTCATCTTCTGAATCAGACAGCTCTTCAGTATCTGAATCTGAATCAACAAGTACAAGCACTTCAACTTCCGAATCAGACAGCTCTTCAGTTT
>Ga0268261_10000012_pt1 | contig 158105 bp, 166 predicted proteins | sample TergutNc150P1_FD_190353 | JGI IMG/M metagenome (GOLD analysis project Ga0268261, IMG submission 190353) | Nasutitermes corniger P1 segment gut microbial community from laboratory colony in Florida, USA - Nc150 P1 (SPAdes) (version 2) | ecosystem: Host-associated > Arthropoda: Insects >... | reverse complement strand
CCGAATGTAGTTGGGGGTTGCCCCCTGTGAGACTAGGAAGTTGCGAAGCTATATTCCACCATAGCTCAGTTGGTAGAGCGCATGACTGTTAATCATGATGTCACAGGTTCGAGCCCTGTTGGTGGAGTAGCCAAATAATTTGGTTTATGGTTCATCTTTGGAGAGTTGTCCGAGTTGGCCGAAGGAGCATGATTGGAAATCATGTAGGCGGTAAATAAGCTGTCTCGAGGGTTCGAATCCCTTGCTCTCCGTTATTACTATGGCCCGTTGGTCAAGCGGTTAAGACACCGCCCTTTCACGGCGGTAACACGGGTTCGATTCCCGTACGGGTCATTAAACATTTAAACATGGGGGCTTAGCTCAGCTGGGAGAGCATCTGCCTTACAAGCAGAGGGTCAGCGGTTCGATCCCGTTAGCCCCCATTGCTATGAAACGTTGGTTCTGTACGAAGTACAGGTTCGTTAGTTGAATAGTACTAGGCGAAGGAAGTGAACGTAGTTTCCACTACTTTTCTTTAATAAAACGCTATATTTGGTCCCGTAGTGTAGCGGTTATCACGTCGCCCTGTCACGGCGAAGATCGCGGGTTCGATTCCCGTCGGGACCGCCATTTTTATTTGTAACATTTCGGCTCGGTAGCTCAGTTGGTAGAGCAATGGATTGAAGCTCCATGTGTCGGCGGTTCGATTCCGTCTCGCGCCATTAATGAATATTTTATTCATTAATTGTCCTTTTAATCAAATTAATAAGACAATGCTGGAAGGGTAGCGAAGAGGCTAAACGCGGCGGACTGTAAATCCGCTCCTTCGGGTTCGGGGGTTCGAATCCCTCCCCTTCCATTGTTTACGGGCGTCGTATATCGGTAGTACAAAGGTCTCCAAAACCTTTAGGGCGGGTTCGATTCCTGCCGCCCGTGTATAATAAAAGGTTGACTTTTCAAAGAAATCTGATATTATATTTAATGTTGATACGGCGGTCGTGGTGAAGTGGTTAACACACCAGATTGTGGCTCTGGCATTCGGGGGTTCGATTCCCCTCGATCGCCCTTTTCAATAAATTTATTCTTGGGGTATAGCCAAGCGGTAAGGCAAGGGACTTTGACTCCCTCATGCGTTGGTTCGAATCCAGCTACCCCAGTTTCTAAATAGCGGCGGTATAGCCAAGTGGTAAGGCATGGGTCTGCAAAACCTTGATCACCGGTTCAAATCCGGTTACCGCCTTGCTTAATTTAGATAAAAACTATATAATAATGATATGCCGGCGTGGCGGAATTGGCAGACGCGCTGGACTCAAAATCCAGTGCCCGCAAGGGCGTGCCGGTTCGACCCCGGCCGCCGGTATCGTTAACCTCGTTAAATCGTTGATTTGACGGGGTTTTTTTGCGTAGTGGTAAGAATTTTTATTTCTAATATGATAATATAGAATATATAAAAATTACTTGAAAGGGAAATCTTATGCCAAACCCAAACCTAACAATCAAAACCATCCCCTGTCTAAACGACAACTATGCTTACTTAATCCACAACAAAGCAACATCCACAACAATCCTCATCGATTCTCCTGAGGCCAGTCCTATCATAGAAGTTCTGCAAGCTGAAAACTGGCAGCTAACTGATATTCTTATCACCCATCACCATCATGACCATGTTGGTGGTGTGAAGGAGCTTAAAGCGACGTATGATTGTAAAGTTATTGCTCCTCACGACAAGCTAGCTGCCATTGAGCAGGTAGATTTGCGTGTGGGAGAAGGTGATGTGCTAGAAATTGGTGGTCTGCAAATAAGAGTGCTTGAAACGCCGGGCCACACGCTTGATCATATTGTTTATATCATTGATGAATTAAAGCTCCTATTTTCAGGCGATACGCTCTTTTCAGGTGGTTGTGGGCGTGTTTTTGAGGGGACTTATGACATGATGTGGCACTCTCTCTTGAAACTTCGTCTGCTTTCAGATGATTACCAAGTCTATTTCGGGCATGAATATACATCTACCAATCTAGCTTTTTGCTTGTCAGTTGATAAGGAAAATCCTGCCTTGCTTGAGCGGGTCAAAGAAGTAGAACAGCTAGGTGCAAATAATCAGCCAACAACCCCAGTTACTTTAGGATTAGAGAAGCAGACCAATGTCTTTTTGCGAGCAGATGATGCAAACTTGGCAACAATTTTAGATATAAGTGGTTCTTCGTCCAATGAAGTGTTTGGACGACTACGGGATTTGCGGAATAGTTTTTAGGCTAATACTGAACCAACTCTAAAACCCTATAAATTTCACGATAATCACCATCATTTCTTCGTCAAAAATGCTCAACCTAGCACCACTAGGTCTGCGCTTTTATTCTCGACTTGATGGCGATTATCGCAAAATTTATCCATGATTTTAGAGTTGGTTCAGTATAAGGACAAATAAAGCTGGCAGTTATCTTTCAAAGATAATCGCCAGCTTTTATTTTTGCAGATATTAGAGCTTCAACTTGCATAATTGCTTCATCAAAGCTATCCTTTTCTTCTAACTTCATTTTCACTTCCTGAGATTTCTGCTTGATTGTTTCATTATTCAAAATTATTTCAACAGTTCCAGATAGTGTCTTTGGTTTTACCCCAATAAACTTTAAACTTTCCCCTAACCCTAGTTCCACCACTTTTTTCGCATTCTCTTTTTGGTCGTTGACAATAGGTAAACAGAGCATGGGAACACCTTTTGCCATTGCTTCATTCACAGAATTCATTCCACAGTGAGTGATGAAAATATCACTATGCTTGAGCACTTCTACTTGGGGAACAAAAGAATAAGCGTGGATATTTTTAGGAAGTTTTCCTAGTGTTTGCGGGTTGATTTTTCCTGTATTGAGTATGATGCTCATGTTTTTGCCCTCGAAAGCCTTGAGGCATTTCTTGTAGAAATTCTTATTGTTTATCAGGCTGCCTAAGGATATGTAGACGATAGGTTTGGTCATCGTATCATAGGGAATTGTTTTTCCACCCGTTTCTTCTTTTTCATAGTCTGGTTGACAGAATAAATAGTCCTTGCCAAAAGCAGTCAGGTTTTCTTGAAAGAACTTGGGCACATAAACGATATTTAAATCAGGCTTATCCGTAAGCAAGGCTTGAGACAGACTGTGATTAGGCAAACCTATTTCTTGTTTGTTTTTCTTGCTCATCATCTTCTTATCAATCAGGTAGGCGTATAGGTGGAAGAACTTGGATTTCTTCTGATAGACTTCCTTGCTCCATGCTGGTTGGGAAAACTGTCTAACTGCTGGGATTTTCAACTCTTTAGCAAGTTTAAGTCCGGGATAAAAGAACATTTCATAGATGAGTAGGTCAAAGTCCTGCTCCAAGTTCATACAAGTGTTATAAGCTGCCTTGAAGCATTTTCTATTTTGAACAGCTAAAGATGGGTTGTCTGGATAGTTTTGATAAGCGACAAATTTCGCTCCTGTTGCTTCAATAGCAGCTTGGTATTCTTTAGCGTTGACGTAGGTTACCTCATGCCCTCTGGTGATTAAGGCTTTAGCCAAGGGCAAGGTTGGTTTGGTGTGGCCTGTGTAAGGTAGGTTGACCATTAAGATATTTGCCATGTTTTCTCCTTGTTTTCATTTCTCCTTCTATTATATCTATTTCTAGTCAAAACAGGCTATCATTTATGATGAATTTATTGTAAAATAATGATAGTACAATTAATATATGGAGGTAAAATTTATGTCAAACACGGTTCCACGCCCACTAGTGCGTGCCAATCAAGCAGTCATTGTTCTGAGCGTTGCTCTTAGTATTCTTACAAACTTTTACTGGATTTTGCTTTTGCCTATTACGGCTAATCTTTCGGGAATTCTCTTTGCGAAAAATTATATAATCCTAACAGCTCGTCCGTTTCTCAAGAAAAAGCCTAGCGAATATATCCAAGAAGACAAGTCGGACCTGCGGTTCAACCAGCTACTTGCAACAGCTATGCTATGTGCAAGTCTGCTATTCTGGCTAGCTGGCAACCTAGCCCTTGCCATCGTTTTTGGTGCCATGGTCTTTGTGGCAGCAAGCGTTGCCCTGTCAGGTTTTTGCGTGGGTTGCTTCATGCGTTTTCAGTTCAACCAATGGAAATACCGCAGACGTTTGAAAAGGTCTGCTGAATAATGGAAAAAAGTAAGCTGCAAGCCAGTCTTGAGCAAAAGCTGGGAAAAGAAAATCAATCTTTCACACAAGTGGAACTCGACTGGTTACTGGAAAATATCGGACACCCCAATCCAGACATTCGCGACCGCCTAGTCTATCTCTTGTTCGTGCAAGGGTTACAAAACCAGTGGTTTACTAAGGAGCAGTTTGCCTATCTGGCGGAGTTTTCACATAAGAATGATTTGATTTTATCTGGTTCAATGACTTCCTTGAAAGATGCTTTAACAAGGACATTTGCTGCTTTGCTCAATGTAGTTTTGCTCTATGGAGATAGCGGGGAGGACTTTAGTTATCAGGGGATTATGACTAATGACCAAAAGGATTACTTCTTTCAAGCAGCTATCCAATATCTTAAAAAGGAAGAAGTTTTTACTGGCTATTCCCAAGAATTTGGTTGGGTGCATGGTTTTGCACACGGGGCAGATTTTCTGCAAACTTCTCTTGCCCATAGAGATTTTCCGATAGAACGAATACCTGATGTCTTTGAGAGTTTACGGCAAGTTTTCTACCGAATGCCTCAAGCTTTTGTAGCTAGAGAAGAAAGGCGATTGGCTAAGGTTTTAATCACTGGTCTTACAAGTGGGAAGATTTCCCAACAAGAAGTCGCAGATTGGTTAATGACCTTTAGCTTTCAAACAAAAGAGCTAGTCGATTTTGACCGCCAAGCTGCATTTGAAGTCTTTTTGGCGGCGGTGTATTTTGGTGTTTTTGAAGAAATTTCGCTGGAACCCCAACTAAAAGAAGAAATGTTTAAATGGCTGAGAAATTTCAGCAACTAAAAAAGATGCCCATAGATTGCGGGCATCTTTTATCATTTAAACAACAATCCAGCCTCATCTAAGGCTTGAACCAATTTTTCAAACTGGTCTAAATTTTCCACCCAAATCTTGTGGGAATGCACACCTTCCGTCAATTCGCTGAGAGCTTTTGCACCAAGCTCTTTTCTTTTTTGCAAGAAATGTTTGATGTCTTCCATGTTTTCGATGTGTAGATTGGCGGTAATGGAGCCGTAAATTTGGTGCTCCACTGTAACATCTAGTAGTTTTGCGCCGTGTTGGACTATAATAGTCAGCTCCTGCTCAATGTCTTGCGGTTTATGGAAAGACGGGATAATGCGAATAATCCCATTGTTATGCTGTGGTAGGATATAGCCCTTGTTGGTGGCAAGAATATCCATTCCACTAGCTCTTAGCAATGCAACGTCGCCGACAATAACCTGTCTAGAAACGCCATATTTTTTGGCTAGCGAGCTTGCGCTGATTGCCTTGTCACTAGTGAGTAGGTTTTGTGTAATTTCATTTCTTCGTAGTTCTCCGTCCATCTTAACCTCCCATATATTCTTTTTGAAAGTCCTTTGAGCGTTTCATTAGGTCTTGAAAGCTCAAGCGAATAGCTTCTTGATAAGTTTTTTCTTTGACATAAGAGCTGATTTTTTCTAGTACAGCCTCTTCTCTATTTCTATCAAAGATTGGCAAATTATGCTCCTTTTTATAGCTTGCCACCTTTGTAACAAGGGTCAAGCGTTCCTCAAGTAAGCTCACCAGTGCTTTATCAATTTCGTCAATTTGTATTCTTGCCTCTTCTAGTTGGTTCATGGTCTCACCTCATAAAATATTTTACCACAAAGGTATTTTATCTATGTGTTATGATGTTTTTCTTTTGAGGACGAAACAAGAAAAAGAAGTGGTTGTTAAGTAGAATTTTCCCACTTACCAATCACTTCTTTTAGCATTTGCTAATAATCATAAACCCCAATGATGATTGTACCTATAACTACCAGAATAACAGCGATATAAGCAAATGGTTTCAGTCTTTCTTTTAGGAAGATATGCCCTAGAATCACTGAAAAGACTGCGTAGCTGGCAATCAAAGGAGCAGCTAGAACTGAGCGACCACTCATGGCAAAGACATAGAAGACCTGCCCAACTGTCTCAAGAATAGCCGCAACTCCACGATACTTCTCATCACGAATAGACCAGCGCTGTTTCTTGACAAATGTAAGCCAGCAAAACATGATTAGACCTAAGAAAAAGAAGGTCAGCATATAGCTCATTTGCGCTTGGTCTTCAGCTAGTTCCCAATGAAAGTTGCGACCGAAGATATCCAACTGATGCGTATCAAGCACAATTCCATCAAAGAAAGTGCCTAGGGAGTCAAAAATCATATAGCCGATTGGAAAGAGAATAGCAACTGAACCAATGCGGTAGCGTTTTGCCTCCTCGGGAGTTTCAGCAGTTTTTTCCAGCTCTTTCATATCACTGTCTTCGCTTTTGGAAATCATGATTATCCCGAGTGTTACTAGAGCAATAGCCACCCATGCCCAGCCAGAGATAACTTCGTGGGAGAAAATCACTAGGAAAATAGCCGAAACGGCACCAGATGCATTGGATACAGGACCGACGATAGACACTTCCAAATACCTTAGCCCAATATAGCCTAACCACATGGAGATTATGTAGGAAGCTGATACGGGTAGATAGATAAGCAGGCTCATCCAGTCAAACTCATACTGACGAATGCCGCCATAATAGACTAGCACATAAAGCCCAAAGAAGAAACCAACCATAACAACAGTACGCTGTGCAGAATAGCTATCCTCGTATTCATTACCAGCTTTGTAAAAAAATTCGCCCGCACCCCAAGCGAAGATAGTCAAAAGAGTAAAGAGAAACCATAAATTATTCATAAAAACACCTCTGTGAAAGATTAATCATTGCTTGTTTGCATTATAGCGGTTTTGGGAACTTATTGGAAATATGAGCTAGGACGAATGTTGTTTTAGGAGAAATAAAAAACTGGTTGACCCACACAGTCATGACAGTGTGGGTCAACCTGATAAAACTTTTCTAGTTCTTACAAGCATCCGCAAACTCTGGGTTAGCAAATGCTTCATCAATAATATCCTTGAGCTGTTTAGCTGAAGCCTGCATTTTCTGTAATTCAGCATCATTCAATGGGATGTTTACAGGGCGGACAATTCCGTAGGCACCAACGATTGCTGGTTGTCCGATATAGACATCATCCACACCGTACTGACCTGATTGGAAAACAGACAGTGGAAGTACCGCATTTTCATCATCCAAAATGGCTTTGGTAATACGAGCGAGGGCCACAGCGACACCATAGAAGGTCGCACCTTTTTTGGAGATAATCTCATAAGCCGCATCACGAACCGAAAGGAAGAGATCAACCAAACCTTGTTGGTCAATGTCGCGGTTTTGTTGGAGCCACTCGTAAAGTTTGACACCAGCAACGTTTGCGTGTGACCATACGGCAAACTCAGAGTCGCCATGCTCGCCCATGATATAAGCGTGAACAGAGCGTGCGTCAATGCCGATTTTCTCGGCTAGTGCGTGACGGAAACGTGCAGAGTCAAGAGAAGTTCCTGAGCCGATAACACGTTCTTTAGGGAAACCTGAGAATTTCCATGTTGCATAGGTTAAAATATCTACTGGATTGGCAGCTACAAGGAAGATACCCTTAAAGCCTGAATCCACAATTTTCGTAACGACTTCTTTCGTGATACGCAGATTTTTTTCGACCAAGTCCAAGCGAGTTTCGCCGGGCTTTTGTGGTGCACCTGAGGTTAGGACAACAAGGTCCGCGTCATGTGCATCGGAGTAATCTGCCGAGTAAATCTTTTTAGGAGAGGTAAAGGGTAGCGCGTGTGACAGGTCTGCCGCGTCTCCTTCAGTTTTTTCTTTGAAGATATCGACAATTCCTAATTCCTGACCAATTCCTTGAGTGACCAGTGCAAATGCGTAGCTTGAGCCAACCGCACCATCGCCTACCAAAATGATTTTCTTATGTTCCTTCTTGTTTGCCATTTTGTCCATCCTTCCGAAATAGAATTTCCTTTTGAATATGCTTGGAAAACGCCAAGCAACGTGTAAATCATACCATTAAAAAAAAAATTCGTCATGTAATACGAGCTAGAAAATATGATAGAATAGACAAGAGATATCGGAGGAAATTTGATGGCTATAAATGAAACAATCAAAAGCAAGCTGGAGCTATTACCAGACCAGCCCGGCTGCTATATCATGAAAGACAAGAACAAGGACATTATCTATGTCGGCAAGGCAAAGGTTTTGAAAAACCGTGTGCGTAGCTATTTTACAGGCTCCCACAACACCAAGACTGAGCGACTGGTTAGTGAGATTGTTGACTTTGAATATATCGTGACCGAAAGCAATATTGAGGCTTTGATACTTGAGATTAACTTGATTAAGCAAAACACGCCCAAGTACAACATCATGCTCAAGGACGACAAGACCTATCCTTTTATCAAGATAACCAACGAGAAGTTTCCGCGTTTGATGATTACCCGCAAGGTCTTAAAGGACAAAGCCGATTATTTCGGCCCTTATCCAAACGTTGGTGCGGCAAATGAGACCAAGAAACTTCTAGATAGGATTTTCCCTTTGAGAAAGTGCAATGTATTGCCTAAGGAAGTTTGTTTGTATTACCATATCGGGCAATGTCTAGCACCTTGTGCCTTTAATATTGAAGCTCAAGTTTACACCAATATGGTCGAAGAAATCCGCCAGTTTTTAAAAGGCGACCACGGATTTATCTCGGATAGCCTTCGTAAAGAAATGGGGTTGGCTGCTGAGAATATGGAGTTTGAGCGAGCGGCAGAACTACGCGACCAACTTACAGCTATTGAAGTCTTGAGTACAAAGCAGAAGATGACCAGTCTTGAGCTTAAAGACCGTGATGTCTTTGGTTATTATGTCAAAAACGGCTGGATGTGCGTGCAGGTCTTCTTTGTCCGTCAGGGCAAGGTTATCGAGCGTGATGTCAATTCTTTTCCATTTTACAACGAGGAAGAAGAAGACTTCCTGACCTTTGTCGGTCAGTTCTATCAGGAAAACGAACATTTTATTCCAAGTGAGCTATTTATTCCTGACAATATCGACCTAGAAGCCCTGAAAGCTATGCTAGGCACTAAAGTTTTGCAGCCTAAACGAGGCGAGAAGAAGAAGTTGGTCGATTTGGCGACCAAGAATGCTCGCATGAACCTAGAGCAGAAGTTCGACCTAATCGAACGCAATGAAAGTCGCACGATTGGTGCAGTGGATAATCTGGGGGAAGCGCTCAATATCCCTAGTCCCATACGTATCGAGGCCTTTGATAACTCCAATATCATGGGGACAAGTCCTGTATCTGCGATGGTGGTATTTATTGACGGCAAGCCTATGAAGAAGGAATACCGCAAGTATAGGATTAAGAGCGTTACTGGTCCTGATGATTATGCTTCTATGCGTGAGGTTATCTATCGTCGCTATTCTCGGGTGATTAAGGACGACTTGGCGATGCCTGACTTGATATTGATTGACGGTGGGGCTGGGCAGGTTCATGCGGCGAGAGAAGTCTTGGAAAACCAGCTGGGCTTAGATATTCCGATTGCGGGACTAGCAAAGGACGACAAGCATAAGACCAGTGAATTGCTCTTTGGCGAGCCCTTGGAGATTGTACCTTTAGAGCGTAATTCGCAGGAGTTCTTTTTACTTCATCGTATTCAAGACGAGGTTCATAGATTTGCAATAACTTTCCACCGCCAAGTCCGCAGTAAGACCAGTTTTGCTAGTCTATTGGACGACATTGACGGATTGGGACCAAAGCGTAAGAAGAAGCTCATGAGTGACTTTAAGTCTATAAAGAACATCCGTCAGGCAAGCATAGAGGAGCTAAAGGCGGCTGGTTTGCCAGAAAAAGTGGCGGAAAATGTACTACTCAAACTAAACAAAGAGGAAGAAAAGAATGCAGAAAAAGATTAGAGCAGCAAGCTTTGCTGCCAGTGTTTTGTTTATTATTACAGGTCTTTTGCCTTGGCGACAAGATAGATTGCTGGATACGACCTTGTCGGGCTGGAGCTTTTTAGTCGGTCAGCCGACCATGTTTTTGGTGGTTGTCTTGTTTTTAGTCGGAAGTCTAAGCTTTGTGTTCCTAAGACATAAACGCTATGGATTTTTCACAATAGCACTTGGTGGGGCGAGTTTGTTTCTATTAGTAAGTGATATGACCCGTACATTAAGACTAACCCAGCAACATTTTGCTCAACTTTACCAAAGTGGCTTTGTTGTTTCGCTTGTCTTGATTGGTATCTTGATGTTACTAGCCTTTGTTGGTGTGGTTTTGACTGGAAAGGATAAGGGATGATGGAGTTTCCACTTGGCTTTAAGGAAAAGTACAGCAAACTTTTGGGCAAGGAGGCGCAAGCCTTCTTTGCTTCTTTTGATAAGGAAAGTAAGAAGGCATTTCGCATCAATCCCTTAAAGGAAAATCAAACATTAGAAGGTTCTTTTGAGAAAGTTCCTTATACTACTTGGGGTTATTATGGCAAGGTTGATGGCAAATCTCTTGAACACGCTAGTGGTTTGGTTTATTCGCAAGAACCTAGTGCCATGTTTGTCGGCGAGGTCGCTGCTCCTAAGGAGAATGATTATGTATTAGATTTGTGTGCGGCTCCCGGTGGGAAATCGACGCATTTGGCTAGTTTTCTGAGTAATACAGGCTTTTTACTATCTAACGAAATCAGCCACAAACGCTCGAAAATCCTTGTGGAGAACTTGGAAAGATTTGGCTTGCAAAACTTTCTTGCTACAAATACAGACGCAGCCAAGCTTGCTGAGTATTTCCCAAACTTCTTTGACAAGATTGTCATTGACAGTCCTTGCTCAGGTGAAGGGATGTTCCGTAAAAATCCTGAGGCAATGCAGTATTGGACGGAGGTTTATCCGGAGGAATGTGCTAGATTAAGCCGAGAAATTCTCGAAAGTGCAATTAAAATGCTCAAGACTGGTGGCGAGCTGACTTATTCGACTTGTACTTTTGCTCCAGAGGAAAATGAGCAGGTTATTGCTTGGCTTTTAGACAACTATGACTTTGAGTTAATGGATATTCAAAAGTATTCAGGAATGAGTGATGGCAGACCTGAATGGGCCGATGGCAATCTTGAGCTAGGCAAAACTTGTCGATTGTTTCCGCACTTGATGGATGGCGAAGGGCATTTTATCGCTAAGCTCAAGTTTCACGGGCAAAACAAATCGGGTAAAATCCGTCCGCTGAAAAGTAATTTAAGCGCCGAGCAAAGAAAGCTTTGGAAAGAGTTTGCTCAAAGCTTGCTTAAAACGGAGATTACAGGTACTTTGTTTGCCTTTAAGGACGAATTGTATAGCATTCCGAAAATGGTTCCAGATATTAAGGGTTTGCCGATTGCTAGAGCGGGATTACACTTGGGGACTTTCAAGAAAAATCGTTTTGAGCCAAGTTTTGCTTTAGGTATTGCAATGAAACCTAGTCAGGTTAAGCGGACGCTTGAGATTTCTAAGGAGCAATGGGAGAGCTATGCGAAAGGCGAGATTATTACACTAGAGGAAGAGCCAAAGGCAAAGAATGGCTGGTATCAGCTGGTTGTTTCGGGTAATGGTTTTGGTTTTGCGAAGGCGGTTGGTCGGCAGGTTAAGAATAGTTATCCTAAAGGATTGCGGTTTAAATAGTTGGAAAGAAAATAAATTTTAGGGAGATGTAGTTGATTGAAAAATCTGCTGCATTTTTTATTTTAGGGGCGTTTATGTGGCACTTGTTTGCAGCCATTGTTGACTCAAAAATCTTCCGGCTACTAAGACATCCGAATATTAGAGCAGCTGGACGGAAGCGACTTCAGGGAAAACCGCTCCGAATTCCATTCATCGTGAGCTTGGATAAAGATTAGAGAGATTTTTTTATCGCTTTTTTACGCATACATAAATGTTGGGCAAGAAAATCGTTAATGAATACATTAAAGTAACTTCTAGCTCATGTTATTTAAAAAGAAAATGAGAGACAAAATATCGAACCTCTAATTTTAGATGGCAAAAAAAAAAACGCTTTATTGCAGGCTTTGTGAAATTTTTTTCTACTAAAAATAAAAGTTAAATTAGATAAAAGTAAACAAAATAAGAATTATATTATAAAAAGTTATTGACTTTAATGTATGCGTAACTTATAGTTAATGTATAAAGTGATAACGGTTACAAATCATAACAACGTATGCGTTGGAGCTTTTATCACAAAAGAAAACCTAACGGAAAGAGGTATTGTTTAATGAAAGTTGTATTGTTAGATTCCCAAGTTATCAAAGGTTATAACTACGGATTGGAACAAAAAGTTATTGAAGCTGCTGGTCATGAGTTTGTAAAACTGTCTTGTACCAATGAAGACGAAGTTATCGCTCAAGCAGCAGACGCAGATGCAATCTTGAACATTGCACTGAAAATGACAGAAAAGTCGATTAGCCAGTTGAAAAACTGTAAAGTAATGGTTCGCTATGGTATTGGTGTTGATGAGTTCGACATTCCAGCAGCGACAAAAATGGGTATCAAAATCTGTAACGTAACTACATATTGCTTGGAAGAAGTTGCTGTTCACGCAACATCACTTCTATTGGCAGTTACTCGTCAGCTCAAACACTTTGACGCAGTAGTTGCTCAAGGTAAATGGAACCAAGATTTAGGCGGAAACATGAGACGTCCTTCTACACAAACAGTTGGTTTGTTAGGATTTGGAAACATCTCTCGTCGTATCGCAGGTTACCTTCAAGGATTTGGCTACTCAGTTGTAGCTTACGACCCTTATGTATCTCAAGAAGTATTTGAAAGCAACAATGTGAAAGGCTTGAGCTTGGATGAAGTTTACGCACAAGCGGACATTCTTTCTCTACATTTACCAGAAACAAATGAAACTGCTCAAATGATTAACAAAGACTCAATAGCGAAAATGAAAGACGGTGTTGTAATCGTCAATGCAGCTCGCGGTGGTTTGATTAATCAAGACGACTTAATCGAAGGATTAGAAAGTGGCAAAGTATTTGGAGCTGGACTTGATGTATTGCCAGTTGAGCCAATGTTTGACACAAATCATCCATTACTAAACAGAAACAACGTTATCGTTACACCACACATCGCTTATCGTACACAAGAAGCAGCAATGGAGTTGTTCCAACAAGTCGCTGAAGCTGCGGTAGATGTACTAGCAAACAAAGATATCCCAAATATCTTAAACAAAAAAGATTTACTGCAAACTGTCTAATAAGTAATACAAACTACAAACTGTAAAAAACTAAAACTAAAAAACTAAAAAACATATATCGGAGGAAACAAAAATGGCATTCATGGAAGAAAACAAATGGTGGGTATCACCTTCAAACTTTGACAAGGAAGTAACTGACACTCTTAACTTCCCTAACAAAATCGAAATCCTTGACACAACTCTACGTGATGGCGAGCAACAAGCTGGTATCATCTTGACGAAAGAAGAAAAAGTTGAAATCGCTAAGAAACTTGACGAAGTAGGCGTGCATCGTATCGAAGCAGGTTGCCCAGCAGTTTCTCAAGAAGACGTTGAAGCAATCAAAGCAATCACTGCATTAAACTTGAAAGCTGACATCTACGCTTTCATCCGCAACATGAAATCAGATGTTGATTTGGCAGTATCTACTGGCGTTGACGGCGTTATCGCTGAAGTACCGGGTTCTGAGCATTTGCTAAAAGGCGGTATGGGCTGGACTGTTGAAAAAGCAATCAACGCAGCAATCGAAACTACATCTTATGCTCATGAGCAAGGATTGAAAGTTACTTTCTTCCCAGCTGACGGTTCTCGTGCATCTATCGACTTCTTGATGGATACAGTTGGAGCAATCATTGACGGCGGCGGACACGTTGACGGACTTGCTTTGGTTGATACTTTCGGTGCATTCTCTCCAGAAGGAGCAGCTCGTCGCGTGAAACAGCTTATCGCACGTTTCCCGGGTGTAGCTATCGAAATCCACGCACATGATGACTTTGGTTTGGGAACTGCTGTAGCTTTGGCAGGTTTACAAGCTGGTGCATCTGTAGCTCACGTAACTGTAAATGGTATCGGCGAGCGCGCTGGTTCTGCTCCACTTGAGCCAGTTGTTATGGCATTGGAAGTTCTTTACGGACAAGACTTAGGCATGAACACTTCTAAACTGAAAGAATTGTCAGACCTAGTTGCACACCACTCTCGCTTTGCAGTTCCTCCATCACTACCAATCGTAGGCGATGAAATCTTCAAATGGGAAACTGGTATGCCATCAATGCTTTGGGCGAACGTTCGCGATGTAAACCCACTAATCATGCTTCCTTACCGTTGGGAATTGGTTGGACAAAGTCGTCCTATCCTTGAGCTTGGTAAAAAATCAGGTAAAGCAAACTTGGCTGACTGGATGGCTATGTATAACGTAGAAGTACCAGAAGAAAACCAAGGACAATTACTACAAGACATCAAACTAAAATCTATCGAAATCAAACGCACACTTAACGAAAGCGAATTTAAAGAATTGGCAGCGAAATATCAGCCAGTTGGTGTGTAAGTAAAAAAAGACATTTGAGAGCCACTAATAATGGACGGTCTGGCTAAAATGACTGCTCACTAGTGGCTCTCTTTCTTTTGAAAAAAAACTAATAATCGGAGGCTCTTATGAAGTTTAAGAAATGGCCCTTTATTTTATTTATCCTAGCATTTGTTGCTTCTCTTTCCTTTGGTACCTTGCGTGCAATCGGCACCTTGACGGAAATTGACCGCGACCCAACGGAAAATACGGGCGAGCATTTTAGAATGCGGGTAGCACACGGTGGCTCTGAAGCAATGTTGACCCACCAAGCACTCGAAGTATTCAAAGAATATGTAGAAACAAACTCAAACGGTCAAATTCAAGTGGATATCTTCCCAAGTGGACAGCTGGGTGGCGAATCTACAGTAATCTCTTCCCTTCGTACAGGCGATATCGAAATGACAGTAGTCAATACGGCAGCGCTTGTACCATTTACACCAAAGCTTAATGTAATGGCTTTACCATTTGCCTTTCCAAATCATCAGGTTGCATACGAGGTATTAGACGGAGAATTCGGTCAGTATGTTAGTGCAATGTTAGAAGATGAGATGGGTGTGGTTGGACTTGGTTTCTGGGATGCTTTGGACTTTAGACAATTAACTTCTAATAGACCAATTCATTCGCCAGAAGACCTGCGTGGCTTACGCATTCGTACGATGGAAAATCCTATTCAGCTAGCTATCTGGAACGAGCTTGGAGCAAGCCCAACACCTATCGCCTTTGCTGAACTTTACACTTCACTTCAGCAAGGAACGGTTGACGCTCAAGAAAATCCACTAGAGCTAGTTACTATGATGCGTTTCCATGAAGTACAAGACTATGTGACACTAACCAATCATTTGTTCCAAACAGGACAAGCGATTATGTCGCCAAGATTTTATCATTCCTTGCCAGTTGACCTGCAAGCAGTCGTTCGTAATGGCGTACAAGCTGGTATCGACTTCCAACGTGCAACCTTTGGCGAAAACTATCAGCGTTTTATCGATATTCTAAATGAAAGCGGAACCGTAATCATCGAGCCAACAGACCAAGACAGACAGATGTTTGTTGACAACACAAGCGGCGTTTACGCATCTATCCGTATACAAGTCGGTGGCGATTTGATGGATCGTTTCCATCATGCAGTCCAAGCTGCCATTAACAATCAGGAGTAGAATATGTCTATTTTTAAAAACAATCGGCTAACAGGTGTAGCTCTGGGTATTCTGGTATGTATTGCATTAATCCTCATGCCCATTAATGAGCTTGACCACAACGGACAGGTCTTTCTAGGCTTAACCATGATGACTGTCGTCTTTTGGGTCTTTCAAGTTGCCAATATGGGCTTTGTTTCAGGCTTGTATTTAGCACTTTTGGTTATCTTCCAAGTGGCTGATGCTCACATTGTCTTCTCGCCTTGGGTGGGCTCGACCTTGTACTTTGTGATTGGTGCCTACATAATTGCCTCAGCAGTGAAGCATTCAGGCTTGGGCGACCGTATTGCCATGTATGTTATTACCAAACATATCAGCTCCTTTAAGAGCATTATCATCTCAATCTTTGTTTTGCAAATCATCCTAAGCTTAATGATACCGAACTCTTGGGCTAGAAGTTTGATTATCATGTCGGTCATGAAGCAGGTCATTGATAATGCCAATGTCAGCAAGAAAGATGCAACAACGATTGGCTTTACCGTTTTTGCTTCATCTATTCCAGCAAGTATGCTGTTTTTGACAGGCGAAAGTGCCATTAATCTCTTGATTGTGGAATACAGCGGCATGCACATTGGCTGGTTACAGTGGCTGGTCTATATGGGACCACCTGCTATTGCGGCAATTCTATTGACCTTACTTTCTATCCTTGTCTTTTTTAAACCAGACAAGGAAATTCAAGTCGATAAGAGCATCATGAAGAAAAAACTTGAGCAGATGGGTAAGCTAAGTAAGAAAGAAATTCGTGTCCTTATCTGGCTAGCTATCGCGATTTTGGTCTGGTTGACAGACTCCATCCACGGCATTGACATCGGTTGGGCGACCTTGGCAATTACTATGTTAATGGGCTTTCCTGTTATCGGAGAAGTGGTGGATGCGCAGCAATGGACGGAAGTTCCCTTGCATATTCTGATTTTCCTAACAGCAGCTATTGCTATTGGACGCGTAGGAGCAGTTGTCGGCAGTAATGAATTTGTCGCACATCTCTTATTCCCAGAAACACTTCCAAGTAGCTTTATTCTGACAGCTATCTTGATTGCAGCTGTTGCGGTGGCTATCCACATGGTCTTGGGTAGTGTGATTGCTGTACTTTCAGTAGTAGCACCAGCAGCTGTTGCCTTTACTGAGCCATTAGGCATTAGCCCTTTGGTTCCCCTATTAATCGTTTATGTAGCAGTCTTCGGACATTATGTCTTTCCATTCCACTCGATTTCAATCTTGGTTGGCTTGGGAGATGACAATGGGCTTTACTCTAATCGTGAAGTGATGAAGCTAGGTCTGCCACTTTTGGTTATGGTATCCGTCGTGGTGCTTATTGTGCAGCTGCCTTGGTGGAGACTAATCGGACTTTACTAAATCAATATTTCAAAAGAAAAAAACTATTAAAAATACAAATACAATGTGATACTTTAGGAGGACAAGATGTTATTACCAATTCATTCACCAAGAAAAGGAAAACTTCGTGTAGTAGGTTTTATTTCAGGCTCAGGCAAGACCTTGTGGGAAGCCCATAAATTGCAAGAGCAAATGACAGACGCACCATTTGAAATTGTCGGTGTCTTTTCAAGCAACAAAAACGCAGCTGGTTTAGAATATGCCCAAAATAATGGCATTCCAACAGCTGTTCTTGATATCAAAGATTTCTACCAAAAAGAAAACAAGGCTATCACGGACCAAGAAGTCCGCAAGGCTTATGACAAGGAAGTCCTAGCTCAAATCAAAGGCTTTGGAGCAGATATGATTTTACTAGCTGGCTATGTTTGGACTTTGACAGATGAAGTTTTAGATAGCTATACAGTAGTCAATGTTCACCCGGGCGACCTCTCAGTAAAAACAGCAACTGGTAATCGTGCCTTTGCTGGTGCTAATGGAGTTGCAGATACCTTGCAGGCACAAGCAGCAAGCCTTGCATCAACAGCTCACATTGCGACAAGTGTTGTGGATAATGGCCCTATCTTGATGATTTCACAAGATATCGCGATTGACTACAACCTACATACCAACGACCAAGAACGTGTCAGCTACTATCTAGGACTAGCAAATGAGCAAAGCCGTCTCTTAGGAGCACGCACTATCTTAGAGATTGCTCAAGGAAACTTTGCAACAGATGCTGACGGTCAAATGCACCACCGCGGAAAAGCTGTTCCAACTGGTGTGAAAATCAACAACTGGAATGAAAACAAACCCTTCCATGAAAGACAGACAAATATGTTGATTGAGCCAAAGAGCGTGGCAGTTATCGGAGCTTCAAGCAAGCCGGGTATCGGTCAAGCTGTGGTGAATAACATTCAGTCTTATGGTTTTGAAGGCAACTTGTATGCAGTCAACCGCTCAGGTGACGATGTACTTGGAGCAAAAGGCTACACAAGTGTCCTTGATATTCCGGGCGAGCTAGACTTAATCGTCCTAACTATTCCTTCAGCAGGTGTTCTTCCAGTAGTAGAAGAAGCAGGACAAAAAGGTGTCAAAGCTATCATCTGTATCACTGCAGGCTTTAAAGAAGTTGGAGACGAAGGAGCTGCAGCTGAAGAAAAATTAATGTCTATTGTTCACAAATACAATATGCGACTACTTGGACCAAACTGCATGGGCTTGATGTTTGCTAAATCTAAATTTAACGCAACAATCCTTTCAGGAGATGTCAAAGCTGGAAATGTAGCACTTATCAGCCAATCAGGTGCAGTTGGTGCGACACTTTTAGATAACCTAGCTGACTTAGGTATCGGTCTTTCAGCTAATATCTCATTGGGTAACCAAGGAGATGTCAATGTTTGTGACCTACTTGAATTACTAGACCAAGATGACAATACAGAAGTAATTGCTATGTATCTTGAGGCAATTCCAGAACCAGACCGTTTCTACGCGATTGCATCAAAAATGGATAAACCAATCCTTTTACTTAAATCAGGTGCAACAGAAGCGGGTGCCTCAGCAGCTTCTTCACACACAGGCTCACTGGCTGGAAATGACGCGATTGCGGATGCCTTGATTGCCAAATGTGGAATTATCCGCATGGAAACAATGGAGGAAATGTTCTTAACTTTACCGGGTATTTCATTAATGCCAACAGTTAAAGGAAATCGTGTAGCAGTTGTTACCAACGCAGGTGGACCGGGTATCCTTATTACTGACAGCTTGAGCAAAAAAGGCTTTGAAGTACCAGATTTGTCAGAGGAAAAACAAGCCTTATTAGCTCCACAATTAATGGCAGAAGCATCAACCAAAAATCCAATCGACGTAGTTGCGCCAGCTCCTCCAGAGCACTTTGCAGCAGCAATCAAAGCAGTAGCCGACAGTGGCGAATTCGATGCGATTGTCCTTTGTGTCGTATCTCCTGCAACTTCAAACACGGCTCTTACTGCTCAAGGCACTCTTGAAGCTATCAAGAACGCCAGCATTCCAGTAGTCAGCGTCTTTACAGGTCGCACGATTGGTAAGGCAGCGCGTGAAGTAATGATTGAAAACGGCGTACCAGCATATCAATACCCTGAACACGTAGCTTACGTTCTTGACAATATGAGAGAACAAGAAGCAAAAACTACTCAAGAATTTGACAGAGCAGATATCTCATCAGTCATGAATGCTAGAAAACTTTTGGATAAAACCAAATCAGGCGAATACATGGCAAACGATGAAGCTTACAAACTGATTGATTGCTACAATATCCCTTATGCGAAAAACGCGATTGTTACAAGTCCTTTAGAGGTGGATGACCTAGAGATTGATTATCCAGTAGTAGCGAAGATTGAGCACCCTGAGATTATTCACAAGATGGATGTTGGTGGTGTTGTGCTGAATATCGAAAACGCAGAAGACTTGAAAGTTATCGTAGCTCAGTTCATTGAGAAATTCACTGGTGCACACGGTGTACTTGTGCAAGAAATGCTACCAAAAGGCCTAGAGTTAATCATTGGTTGTGCCAATGACGCAGAACTTGGCTCGGCACTGATGGTTGGTATGGGCGGAACCTTGGTAGAAATCATGGAAGACGTTACCTTCCTTTTCCCACCATTTAGCCAAGAACAAGCTAAAAAAGCATTGGAAAAACTCAAATGCTACCCACTATTGCAAGGCTACCGCGGAGCAGCTGGTGTGAATATCGACAGCTTAAGCGAGATGATGGTTAAGACAAGCACCATGCTAGCCAGCCTTCCAGATGTAGTAGAGCTAGATTTGAACCCAATCATCTATGACCAAAAGAACGACAAGTTTAAAGCAGCAGACATCAGAATTAAGCGTGGCGAATTGCTTAGTAACAAAGCTATCCTAAAAGACGAAAAAGTTGCTGTACTTGCCTAGCATCAAGGAGGAAATATGAGTTCTTACAAAATCTTAAAAAACGTTGTGTTTACAAAAACAGACATGGAATATTTGACGGCAGACATCTATCTGCCTGAAAATATCCAAAACATCCCAAGTATGATTTTAATGCACGGTGGTGGTTGGAAGTTTGGCACATCAGAAGCTTATACAGAGTGGTGTCACGCTCTAGCAAGTCGCGGGATTTTGGCGATGACTATCAACTACCGCTTGGCAACTCCAAGCTATGCTAGCTACCCGGGAAATGTTGATGATGTTGTTGCGGCTATCAACTATCTAGTATCAAAAGCAAACGAATGGGATTTAGACCCTTACAAAATGGGCTTAATGGGCGACTCATCAGGAGCACATCTTGCCTTTATGACCACCTTCAAGCATGAGTATGCAAGTGCTAAAATCAAATGTATCGTTGGTGCTTATGGTGTCTATGACCTACCGTCTTGGTACGAATATGCGGATACCAAATGGCCGGGACAGCCGAATGTCATCAAAAACTTGATTGGCAAAGACTACGAGAGCAACCGTCGTTCTTATGAAGAGGCTTCTCCTCTATATATCATTGACCAAGTTTTAGCACACAATCCGCTTATCTCACCTGATGTCTTCTTGACTTGGGGTGAAGATGACGGCTTTGTACCAGCTAGCCAATCTCATGCTTTTGTTGAAAAACTCAAGCAGTACGAGGGTCGTATTAAACTAGAGACCAAATCTTTCCCAGATGTCGCACATTTGTGGTTCCCACGCGACATTACCTGCGGCTTGATTAATCCGCTAGACAAATATCCACTCTCAGACGTAGCACCACAAATCCTTTCCTTTATTGACGAAGCATTCAGCAAGGAGAGATTTGCCCCCGCAGCTTACGAAGGAAAAGAAGACTACACTAAAAACAGCAAATCTTACCGCGTAACCCGCATGAAGTAAAACGAAAAACTCAAGCTTGCCTGAAACAAACAGGCAAGCCTGAGCAAATCAAATGGAGGTTTATATGAAAAAGATCCTTTCTTTTTTAGACAATTACTTAGAAGAAGCACTTATCGGTCTATGTATGGGCTACTTTGCTCTAGCGACCTTTACACAAGTTCTCTTTCGCTTTGTTTTCCAATCACCACTTTCATGGACAGATGAAACAGCACGTTATGCCTTTATCTGGATGGTCTTTATCGGGGCTGCCGTTGCGGTGAAGAAAAATACACATATCCGAGTAGATTTACTAGAGTTAGCCATCAAAAACGAAAAGCTAAAAGAAGGTCTGCGCTTTGTCAACTGGCTGATTTTCCTAGCTTTCTCGACAATGGCGACCATTATCGGCATTAGCCTATGTATCGGGCTGTTCAACTTCCCGTACAGCTCACCAGCTCTGGAGTTAAATATGTTTTGGGTATTCTTATCACTACCAGTTGGTATGGGGCTAACGACCTTACGCATTATCCAGTCTATGTTTAAAACCTATATCAGAAAAGACCAGCAAATAACAGCAATGGAGGAAGCAGTATAATGGGCATTTTATTTCTAATATTCTTTGGCTTGATTGTTTTAGGAACAGTCTTCCCTGCTGCTTTGGGGCTGGCTTTGTTTCAAAACTCGATTTTTTCAGGAGACGCCTCGCTCGGATTTATCGCACGCACTATGGTTACTTCCATGGACAACTTTACCATTCTAGCTGTTCCAATCTTTATGTTGGCAGGCGAAATTATGGGTAAAGCGGGTATTTCTAAGCGGATGTTCAACGTTTCTAATTCCTTAGTTGGACGTTTTAGAGGCGGTTTGCCAATGGCAGTTGTTGTAACTATGCTATTATTTGGCTCCGTATCAGGTTCAGGTCCAGCTACTCTTGCAGCAGTTGGGTCAATTATGATACCTCTATTAGTTGAACAAGGTTACGACAAAAAGTTTGTAACCGGTATCACAGCAGTCTCTGCAGGTGTAGGAATTATTCTACCACCGTCTATTCCTTTGGTAATTTATGCGATTGCTGCCAATACATCCATTGGCGATATGTTTATGGCAGGAATTATTCCGGGTATTTTAGTAGGAGTGGCAGTTATGGTTTACTCTTACATTTACTGCTTACGCAATCCAATTGGCGAAGTTTCAGAAGATTTAAAACCTCAGCCATTTTGGAAGTCATTCAAAGAAGGTTTCTGGGCTTTGCTTTCGCCGCTAATTATTCTTGGGGGAATTTATGGCGGGATTTTCACACCAACGGAAGCGGCTGCGGTATCATTGGTTTATGCGATTATCGTCGGCAAGTTTATCTACAAAGAAATCTCTTTACGCGACATTCCACAAATGGTTTATAATGCCGCTGCCTTGAATGCACCGATTTTGGTTATCATCTCGCTTTCTAGCGTATTTGGTAGAATTCTGACATTTGAAGGTGTACCAGCCTTAGTTGCTGATGCCCTACTTGGCTTTTCAACCAACCCGATTGTTATCTTGATTTTAATCAATATCTTCATGTTGACGATTGGTACATTTATCGACACGATTTCAAAGGTTATTATCTTGACACCAATCTTGTTGCCGATTGCTCTATCTATCGGAATTGACCCAGTTCACTTTGGGATTATCATGATTGTCAACTTTGCTATCGGATTAGTAACTCCTCCTACAGGCATTAGTCTATTCGTAGCCTCTGCCATAACGGATATCCCATTCATGCGGGTGTCTAAAGCAGTAGTTGGGCCTTTGGTTGCTATGTTAGTGGTGTTGATATTAGTATCAGCTTTCTCTTTCTTCTCGTTGATTTTGGTGTAAAGTCAATGAAAAACTCGCTGCGATTTTTTTTATCGCCAGCGAGCTTTTTTTGCTTTATAATTCAAATACTTCAAGATTTCCCCAAAGCATATCTAAGACAGGCTGCAGAGTTACGTCTTTTCCTGAGTGGATGTGGTATTGATTTTTTTTATAGCCGTATTGCAGGGTCAAAAGGCAGTCTTCGTTGACCTCAAGAAAGAGACTTTCGCCAGTTTTTAAGCTTCCAACCAGCTCATTTCCGGCAAATACTTCAATCGGTCGATGAAAGGGAACCCCATTCCACAAGAGCCCGTTGACGCTGACTTTGGTTTTTTGAGGCAATTTCTTAAAGCTGTACCCGCAGTTTAGGCATTGCTCAAGAAAGTGGGAAACGTGTTCTTTACAGGCTAGACAAATAGTTCGGAACATAAAAACTCTCCTTTCACATACCAAAAACCTAACTAAGTTATCTTTTATTGTAAAGACACAAGGAGATTTTGGCAAAAGATATCCTTTTGTTTCGATAAATTTATTATTCGCTTGCGATTGAACAAAGCCTTGAAATTGTTTACAATATTAAGGATGATATCGAGAGGATTTTTGGGTCAGTCCGACCTAAGAAGTGGAGGAAGTTGTATGGAGAATTTCTCGGAAGAACTAGATTTAGATACTTTACATACTATTTTTAAGGAGTTTTTAGAGCAGTTAGTAGATGCGGATAAGCTCACACAAACAACAAAAGCCTATCAAGCCACTAGAAATGCTATTCGCCATTTGGACTTGCGTCCGGGTCAGATGGTTTTAGAAAGAACCTTGAGCGAGCTTTTGGGAATGAGTAGAACACCTGTGCGTGAAGCGATGATTCGTTTAGAAAATGAACATTTGTTAGAAATTGTTCCTCGCAAAGGATTTATCGTTGCACCAATTGTGCTGGATGATTTTCGCCATGTGGCAGATATTGCTGAGGTATTAGATGAGTTGGCTGTTCGTTTGGCAACACTTAAGGCAACAGATGAGGACTTTACCGCTTTACAAGCGATGATAGTCGAGCAAGAAGAAGCTATTGCCCAAGACAACTGGCAAAGATGGACGGAGCTAGACGGCAAATTCCACCGGAAATTTGTCGAGATTTCAGGCAATCCCCGCCTGCAACCAGCGATGGATGTCCAACTAGAGCAGCTTTACCGTGCCAGAATGTTTCTAAGTACCTTCCGTTCTAGTGTTGAAGAAAGTCTCAATGAGCACAAGGCAATCCTAGCAATCATGCGAACCAGACAGCCTGATTTGGCAGCTAATATGATGAAAGCTCACCAAACGCGCTCCTTAAGTGAGGTTATTTCTTATATGGAAACTGTTTATGAATAGAAATCTTATCATTTACGCTTAAAAAATGATAAGATAAACATATTGAATAATAAATAGACTTCGCCCAGAACTGAGTGCACGAATTATTTTTGGCTAAATTTCCGCCGCTTTTTTCCTCAATCGGCGAAAATTTAGCGCAAAAATAATTGTACATCAGTTCTGTGCGAAGTCTAATATCGGAGGCTCCTATGTCATTAAAAATCTTAGAACACGATCCATGGCTAACACCTTTTGAACATGATTTGAATTTACGAATTTCCGAGTTTGAGCGTACCAAAAAGCGCTTGTTAGGAGATAATGGTAGCTTGCTTGAGTTTGCCAATGGCTACAAATTTTTCGGTTTTCATCAAGAAGCAGACGGCTGGTACTATCGCGAGTGGGCACCAAATGCCTCAAGCATTCAGTTAGTTGGCGATTTTAACAACTGGGATGGCTCAGGTCACGAATTGACAAGACTAGGAGCAAACGGTCAATGGGAATTATTTGTTCCCGGAAAAATGCCACTAGGCTCAAAAGTCAAAGCAAGAATTACCGCAAACGGACAGACTTTTGACCGCTTGCCGACTTATGCTAATTACGCTGTTCAGGACAATGATACCAAGCAATTCAACGCTGTTTTGTACGAGCCAAGCTATGTCTTCAAAAACCAAACACCAGTTTTGACTGAGGCGCCATTGATTTACGAAACACACGTCGGGATTTCGACGGAAGAATACAAGATTAACAGCTACAAGGAGTTCACGCGAGATGTATTGCCGCGTATCCAAAAGGCTGGCTACAACACCATTCAGCTCATGGCGATAATGGAACACCCGCTTTATGCATCCTTTGGTTATCAGGTTTCTAACTTCTATGCGGCATCCTCGCGTTTTGGAACACCTGATGACTTGATGGAATTGATTGATACAGCTCACGGCATGGGCTTGGTTGTTTTGCTGGATGTGGTTCATTCTCATGCGGTGAAAAACGTTGGCGAGGGCTTGAATTTATTTGACGGAACCACTCATCAGTTCTTCCACGAAGGTGGAAAAGGCGAGCATGAGGCGTGGAATACCAAGCTTTTCAACTATGGAAAAGATGAGGTTATTCATTTCCTATTATCTAACATCAAGTTTTGGATGGATGTATATGCCTTTGACGGTTTCCGCTTTGATGGCGTGACATCTATGCTTTATCATCATCACGGTTTGGGAACGGATTTTGACAGCTATGCCAAGTATTTCTCAATGGATACAGATGTTGAGGCGATTACCTATCTCATGATGGCAAACGAGCTTATCCGTCAGATTAATCCGAACGCTTTGACGATAGCAGAAGATATGTCAGCAATGCCGGGTATGGCTTTACCAATCAGCGAGGGCGGAATTGGTTTTGACTACCGCTTGAGCATGGGTGTGCCTGATTTTTGGATTAAACAGCTTAAGGAAAAAAGCGATGAAGACCTCAATATGTATGAACTCTGGCATGAATTGACCACTCGCCGTCCAGCTGAAAAAAATATCGGCTATGCAGAAAGTCATGACCAAGCCTTAGTGGGCGACAAGACTTTGATGTTCTGGCTGGCTGATGCGGAGATGTACACTAGCATGGACATTCACTCGCAATCGCTAGTAATTGATAGAGCGATGGCACTGCACAAGCTTATCCGTTTAGTTACATTCTCACTGGCAGGAGAAGGCTATCTGGACTTTATGGGTAATGAATTCGGACATCCAGAATGGCTAGATTTCCCACGCGAAGGCAACAACGACAGCTACCAGCACGCTAGACGCCAATGGTCGCTGGAAGACAATGACGATTTGCGTTTCAAATTCTTAGCCGCTTTTGACAGAGATATGGTAGAGCTTGAAAAAGACTATCACTTCATGGAACACGGCTATGAATTGCAGCAAAAATGGTTGCAGGACAACGATAAATTGCTAGCTTATCAAAAAGGCGACTTGCTCTTTGTCTTTAACTTCCATCCAAACGTTACGCATGAATTGTCGCTTTGGTATGATTTGCCACAAGCCCCTGAGCTTGTGATTGATAGTGATAATAGCAAGTATGGTGGGTTTGGTCCGAGAAGCTCCTTTGTTTATGACAAGGAGAATAAGCAGTTGAAGATGAATTTGGCAGCTAGGACTGCTTTTGTGTTTAGGATTGGGTAGAAAGTAACAACAAGCACATCATTCTTTTGAGTGATGTGCTTGTTTCTTTTGTTATTAAGATTTTTGTATGGTATCTAAAATTTCGTCAATATCTTCAAAAGCATTCTCTAGCCGTTCAATGTGGTAACGAAAATACATATCATTAATATAATCCACTAAATCATTTTTCTCCCAGATAGTAAGAGCTTCACTTGCGGATATATTTTTATAAGCTGCATAAGATTGCAACAAAAGAATGAAGAATTCCTGCTCTTTAGCCAACGCCATGTAAGCCTACCTCCTTCATAAAATCATCAGCAATAATCAAGGGACTAAACCACCAATAGCCATTTTCTTTATCTTCCAAAAGCTTATAGGTATTAGAATGGTAGAAACTACTTACTAATTCTTGAAAGCTCAAGTTAGTTTCGGTCAAAAGGATATCTAACACATTCGTGCATAGGACAAATAAATCCATTGCAAAGGTAGCTTTATTCATCACTCACAACCTCACTTTCAATAAAATGCAATTTAGCTAATCCCTCTTTTGTCTTGAAAACAAATTGATCCGTTAGTTTCCAATATTTTAAAAGCTGAATAGCTATATCTTTTGTAACGATTTGACTTTGAAAAAGACCTAGTGTTGTTGCTACTTGGTCATCTGCAACTGGACCAATAACAATATCATAATCCGTTGGAAGTTCTTCTTTGTTTGTTCGATGAAACACTACATAATCAAACCATCCACTAATATCTTCTTCAAATTCTTTGGTTCTTAGGGCGGAAAATTCATGAACAGCGAATTCATAAGTGCTGACAATCGGCGTTTGTTTTGTTCTTCTTGCTAGGTTTTTCGCGAAACGAATTGCTTGTTCTTTGGAAGAAGTTGTATAAAAACCTCGACCGAAATCTAAACTAATTCGACTATATATCAGGTCAGGTTTTTGAATTTCTACTGCACCACCATGATAAAGTTTCATATCTTTTCTCCCCAAACTTATCCTCATTAAGTGAACAATCACTTAAATAAATTATACCAAAATACGAAATAAAAATAAAATTTCGCCAGCTATACTACGCATAACTGTTTCTTTCTTGTTTCACAAGAAAGAAACACCTAAGAGGAAAAAGATTATTAATCAAGGGATAATAACAACCAATATTTTATCAAGTGAAAAAAGAACTTGTGTCGAAAATGAAATATTTCCTCATCATTTCATTCTATACTAATCTTATAGCTTGGAAGAAAGGAGAAGAAGAGAATGATTGAAACTTTTTTCGATGAGGACTTGGTTGATATTATTGAAAGCGATGTCACGCAAGAGGAATACTTCGAGCACATATTTAAAAAGCTTAAAGCAAAAAATCTAGTGGAAGATAGTTTTCTTTCTGCGATTACGCAAAGGGAGCTGGAATTTCCAACAGGGCTAGAAACGCCTCACTTGGATGTCGCCATTCCACATACAGACCCTGAACACATCAAGTCGCGTTTTATCTACATGATAAAAACGAAAAATCCTGTCACATTTGGGAAGATGGGCACAATGGATGAAACCATTGAGGTCAACTACAGCTTTGTACTGGGATTTGATAAAGGCGAAGACCAGCTGGTTTTATTGCAAAACCTGATGAGTATGTTCATGACACAAGAAGTCATGGAAAAACTAGGAAAAGCAGCTACAACTGAACAAATCTTTGAAACAGTCAGTAGCTATTTTTAAGTAATACAAGAAAGGAGGGAAAGAAAATGTCAAAAATTCACGATATTAGTGAAGCCCCATTTATCAAAGAAATGTGTGAGGCTACAGCAAACTTGTGGAAATATGGCTGGGCTGAGCGCAACGGTGGCAACATCAGTTACCGCATTGACAAAGAAGAGGTCAAGTATTACCTAGATTTAGACAGAGTGATTGATGAGGTTGAGCTGGGTTTTGAAATTAAAGACCTTGCAGGCGAGATTTTCCTTGTATCAGGTTCAGGGAAATACTTCAAGAATGTCCGCAAAAATCCAGCAGATAATCTAGTTATCTTGCGGATAAATGAAAGCGGTACAACTTATCAAATTCTTTGGGGCTTAGAAACTGGTGGGGTTCCGACTAGTGAGCTAGCGTCACATTTAAACTGTCATGCAGTTCGTCTAAAAGAAGACAGTGAACACCGCATTATCCTGCACACACACGCAACAAATATCTCAGCAATGACTTTTGTTCATGACTTGGATAGTGCGAAATTTACCCGCACCTTGTGGGAGATGATTACCGAATGTCTGGTTGTCTTTCCAGATGGTGTCAGCGTTCTTCCATGGATGGTTGCCGGTACAATCGAGCTTGGCTTGGCATCTGCTAAAGAAATGGAACATTCACGAATTGTTGTCTGGCCACATCATGGAATTATGAGTGCAGGCAGAGATATGAACGATGCTTTTGGATTAGTCGAAGTTGCCGAAAAAGCAGCTGAAATCTACATGAAAGCACAAGCCGTTCAAGGCGGCATTCAGCAAAAAATTACCAGCCAACAACTCTGGGACTTAGCTGACAGATTTGAAGTAACACCAAAAGATGGAATTTTAGAAGAACGTAAACAAGAAGTTTACGCCTAACAAATGGAGGAAAAATATTATGTCAAAGAAAAACATTAACGTCATCTCAGTTTGCGGTTCAGGTACCGTAACAAGCTCAATGGTTGCAGGAAAAGTTCGTGACTTCTTACAAGAAGAAGGCTACCGTGCAAAAACAGTTGAAGTAAACCCAAACGGTGTTGACGCTCAACTAGCTCAAGGAAACTGGGATGTTATCGTACATACAAGCCCGCTAAAAGCTAAATACAACTTACCAACAATCAACTCAGTTGGACTATTGACAGGTATGGGCGAAGAAGAATTCTTCGAAGAATTGCTAGAAACAGTTAAGGGACTATAAAAACTTCTAAATAAAACAAAAGGAGAATAAGAAATTGTTGACTATTTTATCGAATATTATGGATGCCTTTGGAGCAGCTATCGTTGTTCCGATGATGATTTTCATTTTGGCTCTTATCATGAAAGTAAAACCTAACAAAGCGATGGCTGCTGCCATTAATGCAGGGATTGGTTTGACTGGTTTCACCATGATTATCGGAGCTTACTCGCCGATTGTTACACCAGTTATTCAGCGTATGGTTGACCATACGGGCGTAAACTTACGCGTCTTGGATACAGGCTGGCAGGCGACTGCGGTTGTTGCATACTCTACTCAGGTTGGGATGATTTTCCTCGGACTTGGTCTTGCTTTGCAGACTATCTTGTTCTTGGTCCGCTTTACTAACGTATTTATGCCATCTGACTTGTGGAACAACTACTCATTCATGCTTTGGGGCTCAATGTTGTTTGTTGCTACTGGCAACTTAGGTTTGTCTATCTTCTTGATGGTCTTATCTAACCTTTACTGCTTGGTATTTACAGAAATCGTAGCAAAACGCTGGTCTGTGTACTACGGCTACCCTCGTTGTACTATGTCAGCACCGCACCATATCACTTCTGTTCCTTTAGCTATCTTGATGGACTGGATTTTAACAAAACTGGGTGCCAACAAAGTGCAATGGAACCCAGAAAAAATCCAAGAAAAACTTGGTTTCATGGGCGAGCCTACTTCACTTGGTTTTGTTTTAGGTCTTCTTTTAGGTCTTGCTGGTAACTTCATGCGTTTGAACGAATTAGGCGCTTGGGGCGAGATTATGATTGTTGGTATTGCAACATCTGCAATCATGGCTATCTTCCCTAAAATTGCAGGTATCTTCGCATCAGCATTTACAACAATTACTGAAGCATCACGTAACACTGCCAAAAAAGGTGGCGGTAAAGACCGTGTTTGGTATCTATGTATCAATGATGCTGCTGGTTACGGCGAAACAGCGACACTTCTTACAGGTATGTTGTTAATTCCAATCGTATTGGTTGCGGCAATTCTTCTACCGGGTAACCAAACACTCCCAATGGTTGACTTGATTGCTATTCCTTACATGATTGAGTTGATTATTGCAATCTCTAACGGAAATATCTTTAAGTCTATCATTTCAGGAACTATCTGGTGTATTGGTGGTTTGTATATCATCACAGCTGTTGCGCCAATCTTTACTGAAGTAGCTATTGAGGCAGGTTTCCACATTCCAGATGGAGCTATGATGATTGCATCCTTTGCGGTTATGACCAATCACATAATGGGGATACTCTTCCTGATATTCTTGACCCAAAATCCGATATACATCGGTGCAACTGTGGTTGTTTATATCGCTTTGTACTTCTTCGTGCGTTTCAAACGCGAAGCAATCCACGACTACTTGGAGCGTCAAGCAGATTTGGAAGCAGCAGCTGGACGTATCTTAGCTCAAGCAAATGAGCCAGAATTTGAAATAGAACCATCTTAAGAAAACTTATTCTTATGACAAATCAGATGTAAGAAGCATACATCTGATTTGTCAAATTGATGAAGAGGACGAGATACAGATGAAAAAGGTAATAGTAATCGGCGACAGATTGGTATCAAGCCAAACGCTAACCGAGGCAGCTCATGGGTTAAATCTAGGAGGAGAAATCCAAGTCATCCCTTTTGACTGGCACAAAGATTTAACCAAGGATGAGTTTCAAAAAGAAATTACTCAAATCGAAAAAGGCGGACCTGAAACAGTGGAATTGCCAGAAGGTGTGCTTGATGTGATGAATGAGGCAGATTATCTGCTGACACATATCGCACCTGTTTCAAAAGCCATGATTGAAAAAGCTGACAAGCTCAAACTTATCGGAACTTGCCGCGGCGGTTTAGAGCATATCGCTACTGATGCGCTCGCTCAAAAAGGCATTAAGCTAGTCCATGTCATCCGCAACGCTGAACCAGTGGCAGATTTTACATTGGGTCTGATTTATGCAGAAACAAGAAATATTGCTCGCGGACATCGGGATGTAATGGCTGGCAAATGGACCAAAGCTTTCCCAAATGACCCTTATAAAACAACTTTAGCCAATCTCAAAGTCGGACTTATCGGTCTTGGCTATATCGGCAAACTGGTTGTCAAACGACTAAATGCTTTAGGTGTTGAAGTCATTGCCTACGACCCTTATGTCGATAAGGAAAAAATCGCTAAAGAAGGCTTGAAGATTGAATTTATGGGCTTGAAGGAAGTATTTTCAAGTGCGGATGTTATCTCATTACACATGAGAGTAACGCCAGAAACAACCAATATGATTTCCCACGAATTGCTAGGTCTGATGAAACCATCAGCTTATTTAATCAATACAGCAAGACCTGCGGTTTTAGACAAGGAAGCTTTACTCTTAGCCTTACAAGAAAAAAGAATTGCTGGAGCAGCACTTGATGTTATCTGGAACGAGCCGATTGCTCAAGATGACCCGCTCTTACAGCTAGACAATATCACGATCACCCCGCATATTGCAGGAGACACGATTGATGCTATTCCTCGCTCGCCTTATCTTTTGAAAGATGTCCTAAATGCTTATTTTGAAACAGGCATGAGCGATATGTTGATTAATCTTTAAGTTTTACAAAACTGCCAGAAAGGAGGGGGAAAGATGAATTCATTGACACTTGCTTTGATTGATTTGGTGGTGCATACTCCGTGGATTTCGATAGAAGAACTCATGGAAAAGCTGGATTTGACTAAGGTTCAGGTAGATTATCAGCTGAGACTGGCAAATGAATTACTTGGCAATCATCAGTTTTCTAAAATCATCAAAAAGAATGGACGCTTGTTCTTGCAAATAGATGCCAAAGCTTATCGAGCATTTGTGCAGACACAAGTCCAGTCGGTTTATCTCAACCCTTTCGAGCGGCAGAAGTTTGTCTTTCTCTTGATTTGTCTCTATGAAAATCAAACAATGGCAAGCCTAGCAAAAAGACTAAATGTCAGTAAAAACACCATTCAAGCAGACTTAAAAGAAGTAGCAACTGCCTGTGAGAAAGAGGACATTCATCTTGTTTCAGCCGGCAAGAAAGGCTATTCACTAAAGGGTTGCGAAAGTAGCATTCGCCGAATGTATCTAAGTATCGTTCAAGGAGAAAAGACCAGCGAGCAGACCATTGAACTGTTTCTAAGAATGATGGATTTTGAAGAAGACTTCTACACAATGCTAGAAAACAAGGTCGAAGCATTAGAGCAAAAACTAGGATTTTCCTTTTCTGAGCAGAAATTATTCTTCTTGGTACAAGTTTTATGCCTTTCTATTTTACGCAATAAGCAAGGTGCTTATCTGGAAGAAGACTACGAAAACTATGCCAAACTGCTAGATATTCAAGTAACACAACAGATAAAAGAAGCTTTTGAAAACTTATTTAGCTCTCAAGTAACAAGTGAGCTGAATTATTTGACCATGCACGCCTTGAGTTTAAACATGGTAAAAAAATTGAGCTTTGCTAAAAATACGCAGTTAGAGCAAGCGATTAAGCAAGCCATTGATGTGTTTGAGCAAAAGAGTATCACGCATTTGGATGAAAAAGAAAAGCTTTATGAGGCTTTATATCAGCATTTAATTCCCGCAAGCCTGCGGATAAAACTAGGTATCCCTGATAAAAATGCCTTACTAGGAAAGATTAAGGATGAGCATAGTGAATACTTTTACCTAGTTAAACAGGTCATTGAGCCGATTGAGTTAGTGTTGGATTGTCAATTTGAAGAAGATGAATTGGCTTATCTAGTCATTATTTTTATCTCATTTCTTCGCAGCAAACAAGAAGAAAAACAGCAAAAGAAGACAGCTATTGTGGTTTGCCGATATGGTGTTTCTATCTCCAGACTGCTTTTGGAAATGCTTAAAGAGCTCTTTCCTAATATCCACTTTGTAACCTTTGTGAGTTACAGAGAGTTTAAAACACTGGAAGTTAGACCAGATATTATCTTTTCAACTGTTCATTTAGAAACGGATATTCCGACTTTCTTTATCAAACATTTCCTAACGGATAAGGACAAGATAGAACTCAAACGTCAAGTGGAGATGTCTGCCTATGGTAAGGTTTCGCTTATCGAAAAAGAAAAGCAGGACTACGAAGAACTGCTAGCAATTATCGAGAAATATACAAATATCAAAGATAAAGAAAACCTGATAGGAGCACTGAAAAACTATCTGTCTGAAAACCAACAGGAAGTACAAATGATAGAGAAAAACACACGAAAAAGTCTATCAGAACTACTACCACAAGAACACATCCAAATCAGCAATCAAAAACTGGACTTAGAAGGAGCCATTCGACTTGCTGCTAAACCCTTGCTTGCAAATGGCTATATCGAAGAACGATACATCCAGACCATCATGAAAAACTACCATCCAGACTATCCATACTTTGTGATAGCACCAGATGTTGCTCTGCCACACGCATCAAATAAAGATGGAGTAAATAAGCTAGGGATGAGTTTTCTAAGACTTAAGGATGGAGTCGAGTTTTCCAAAGAATTTACCGTTCGGATGATTTTTATTATTGCACCAGTTGACCAGCATTCGCATATTGACGCGATTACTAAGCTTTATAAGTTGGTTAGTAAAGAAAGTTTTAGAAACAAATTACTAAATGCCTCTTACGAGAGGGAACTACAACAGATATTTATGGAGGAAGATGAAAATGAATAAGGGAATTGTCAGAAAAAGATTAGCAACAAACCAAATGTATAACAGCGTTGAAACAATGGCTAGAGGCGGATTGGTACTAACAGCCATCTATATGTCCACGCATTTCTTTGGAAGAAGTGGTACGGTAGAAACCTTGGATAGACAGATTATCCTCTTACCGATTATTTGTATCTTGGCTCAAGCGGTGGTTTTTACCTTGAAGAACAGATACGAGAACAAACAACTCAAGGACGAACTATTCTTTGACTTCAAGCTCAACAATGATGAAGATTTGCGTGAACTAGATGAAAAGGTTACTTATCAGATGAAGAACCACAAGCTCTTTACCACAAATGCTAATCGTGTCATGGGGACAAAAGATTATGTAGTCATTGACTTTGATGTGCGCAACTTCCATGTTTTGCCAGTCAAAGGCTTGAAGTCGATTGAGGTGGATAATTCAACGCGTGGTGCCAGTGTATTGCTTAACTACAAACGTAGCATCAAACAGGTCTTTTTCAGAAGTGCCAAGGATGCACGCGACTTTTTAGATCATATTGAGGGGACTTATCTGTAAATGGAAAAAAGAATGATGAAAGCTAGTATTCTGCAAAGTCCCGGTGTTTTTACTTATGAAGAAGTAGAAATCCCTGAGATTTCAGCAGATGATGTCTTAATTCAAGCTGCCTATGTCGGCATTTGTGGCTCTGATTTACCTCGCGCCAATGCAGAAAATGGTGCAAGGATGTATCCTCTGATACTAGGACATGAGTTTAGCGGAACGGTCGTAAAAATCGGCAAGAATGTAAAAAATGTCAAGATAGGTGATGAAGTCGCTGTGGCTCCGTTAGTCTATGACCCGAACTCGCACTATTCAAAAGAAGGTTTGTACGGCTTGAGCGACAATGCTTATATCATAGGCACAGGTTGTGATGGCGCAATGGCAGAATATGTCAAAGTTCCACAAGAGCATGCCATTCTCTTACCTGAAAACCTAGACTTAATCACAGCAGCAGGCGTTGAACCAGCAGCTATCTCGTGGCACGCAGTAGAAAAAGCCAACATGAAAGCCAATGACACTGTAGCCGTTCTAGGTATGGGACCAATCGGACAATTTGCCGTACAAATAGCCAAAATCTTTGGAGCCAGAAAGGTTATTGCGGTTGATATTTTTGATGACAAACTGGAACTAGCCAAAGAATTAGGTGCAGATTACGTGATTAATTCACGGAATGTTGACTTAAAACTTGCTATCCAGCAGATAGAAGAATTAGGTGTAGATATCGTTTTAGAAACAGCTGGCAACAGCATTACCCAAAAGCAAGCTATCCATATCACTAGAAAAAATGGACGAATTGTCCTAGTCGGTTTGAGCCATCAGGAGCTAAGTCTAAGTGTAGAGGAAGTGGAGCAGATTTTGCGAAGTGAGCTTAGTATTACTGGCTCATGGAATTCCTATACCGCACCTTTCCCGGGCTCCGCATGGCAGGGAACACTCGACCAGATGAGCAAGGGAAATATCAAGTTTAAGGAAATGATTACCCACAATATTTCGTTAAAAGAAGTTGGCGATTATCTGCCAAAAATGTATAGCAGAGAGCTAGCTTTTAATAAAGTGTTGATTGATATCAGAAAGGACATGTCATGATAGTAGAAGAAAAAGTATTAAGCCCGCGTTTATTAGCTTTGAAACAAGAAGTGTTTGAGGCAAATATGCAGCTACCCGAAGAAGGACTAATCAAATACACATGGGGCAATGTTTCAGCCTTTGATAAGGAAAGCGGCTATTTTGTCATCAAGCCTAGTGGCGTGCCTTATTCTATTATGAAGGCAGAAGATATGGTTGTTGTGGATTTGGACTGCAATGTCATTGATGGCAAGTATCGTCCATCCTCAGACACACCAACCCACGCGGTCTTGTATAAGGAATTTCCAGAAATTGGTGGAATTGTGCATACTCACTCAACATGGGCAACGATTTATTCGCAGGCTGGAGTTGATTTGCCTGCTTATGGAACTACTCATGCGGATACTTTTTATGGCAGTGTGCCGTGTGCTAGGTTTTTAACAGAGAATGAAGTTGAGGAAGGCTATGAGCATTATACTGGTCATGTCATCGCGGAAACCTTTAGACAGCGAGGACTTGACCCAATGGAAATTCCAGCAGTTCTCCTTTGCGGACATGGACCATTCACCTGGGGCAAGGATGCAAAAAGTGCTGTGGAACACGCAGTAATCTTAGATGAAATTGCGAAAATGAACATTTATACGGAAAAACTAAATCCTCAGGCAAGTAAATTGCCACAGATGATTTTGGATAAACATTATCTGCGTAAGCATGGTGCTAATGCTTATTACGGACAGAAATAAAACAAGGCTGACCTAAACCACTTGAAAGGTGGTGGAGGTCAGCCTTGTTTATGTATCTAATTACCCATTCATCACACGACTTTTATAAATCTTACCAACCGCCTTATCAGCAAAAGCAAACAGCACAAGATTAATCACGATCGTCGGTACAAAGAAAGTTGCATTGTAAGCCAATGACGGAATAAGCGGAACCTGCCAGAAAAGCGTGCCTGACAAAGTGTAGCAAATCAAAGCAACCACTGAAGCTAACAAGATATTCACATAAATATTTTGCTTAAAGACCGCCGCACAAGTCAAGATGACTACTGGAATGATATAGTCAAGAAATGGCGACAATGGGCTAATGATAGAACCGCCTAGAATGATTTGCAGAACAGCGACAATCAATCCAATAAACAAACAGTTACGTAGTTTTTCGTTAGAAACTGCCAAAAATAAAGGAACCAAGTAGATAGTTACACTTCCGCCTTGTGGCATACTGAAGATTACTATCAGTGACAAGACAAAGCTAATTGCTGCAATCAAGGCAATTCTCGTCATTTCCTTTGTGGTAAAGCCGTTACGTGTTGTATTTTGCATGAAAAAAGTCCTCCCAAGATAAAAATCTACAAGAGGACGCAATCTGCATTCTTAACACATCTCTACGCTGGTACTAACCAGTTCAGATAATGAGGGTTTCCAACTTTTACAAGTCGTCATCTCAGCGCGAAGGCTCCCCTTGTGATTTTTTCTAATATTATTATTACGAGAATGAGTATAACAGGCTTGAAAATGATAGTAAAGTAATTTTTTGATGATAATTTTCCGTGAAATCTCATTAATTTCCTAGTAAGCGACGTTAGTCAAGGATAAAGCAGAATTTTTTTGTCAAAATACGTTATAATAAGGTTGATAAATCTCACAGATTGGAGGGGCAATCATGAAAAAGGAGAAAAAGAAAAGAACACTCGCCGACCGCTTGATTAATCTAGGTTTGGTCTTGCTTTTGCTAATTGGTTTAGCTCTTATATTCAACAATCAGATAAAATACTTGATAATGGGTCGAAATCCCTATGATACCAGTCAATTTTCTGCAGAGGATTTGGCGAGAAACAATCAAAAAAAAGTATCTTTTGACTTTGACGGTATCTCTCCTGTAACCACGCAAGCGGTTTTGGCAGCTCAGTTTAACAATGCGGGCTTGCCAATTATTGGGCAGATTGTTATTCCAGATTTGGACTTGCGCCTGCCGATTTTCCGCGGATTGTCTGATACAGCTTTGCTTTATGGCGCAGGAACCATGAAAGAAGATCAGGTAATGGGCAAGGGCAATTACGCCCTAGCTAGTCATCGAGTGGAAAATCCCAATCTCCTGTTCTCGCCTTTGCAAAGGGCAGAAGAAGGTCAGATGATTTTCATTACCGATTTACAGAATATCTATCAATACAAGATAACAAAAAAGCAAGTCGTTTATCCTGATGCGGTTTGGGTGATTGATGATGTACCGGGCGAAAAATTGATAACATTAGTTACCTGTAACGACCCGCAAGCAATTCAGCGGATTATTGTCACAGGGGAACTCTACGATACAAAACCAGTCGATAAAGCAACGCCAGCTATGCGTGATGCTTTGAAGACACACGTTTCGCAAATGAACTGGTAATTTAGGAAGGAAGAGAAATGTACGAATATATCAAAGGGAACATTCAAGAGGTCAATCCCTACTATTTGACCCTTGAAAACAACAAGATTGGCTATCAGATTTTAGCTGCAAATCCTTACAGTTTTGCAGCTTTTGTGGGGAAAGAGCACAAAATTTACCTGCATCAAGTCATACGAGAGGACGCACATTCGCTTTACGGTTTTCATTCGCTAGAGGAAAAGACCCTCTTTTTGAAATTGATTTCCGTTTCAGGCATTGGGCCAAAATCTGCTCTGGCAATTTTAGCAGCAGAAGACATGGTCGGTTTGATTGCCGCAATCAACAGCAAGAACGTGACTTACCTGACCAAATTTCCCGGCGTTGGTAAAAAAACTGCCTCGCAAATGGTGTTGGACTTAGAAGGCAAACTAGGCGAATTTGAAGATATTGACACCACTCAGGCAGTGGAGGCAACATTAGCACCAAACGAAAACCATGCGTTAAACGAGGCAATGGAGGCTCTGAAAGCTCTGGGCTATTCAGACAAGGACATCAAGGCAGTAGAAAAACAATTAGTCAAAGAAGAGCCAGCCGCAACCGACCAATACTTGCGATTAGCCTTTAAATTACTGACAAAATAGGGGATATTTATGAACGAAGAAGAACGCATTCTTTCGTCCGAAATTTTAGGAAACACTGAGGAAACCGTTGAAAAATCCCTGCGACCTCAATTTCTTTCCCAATATATCGGACAGGACAAAGTAAAAGAGAAAATTCAAATCTACATTGAAGCAGCAAAAAGACGACAGGAAAGCCTAGACCATGTGCTATTGTTCGGACCTCCCGGTTTGGGAAAAACGACCATGGCTTTTGTCATTGCCAATGAAATGCAGGTGAATTTGCGTCAGACAAGTGGCCCAGCCATTGAGAAACCGGGCGATTTGGTGGCGATATTAAACGAACTTGAGGCAGGCGATGTCTTATTTATCGACGAAATCCATCGCTTACCAAAAGTTGCTGAGGAATTGCTCTATTCGGCAATGGAAGATTTTTATGTGGATATCATGGTCGGTCAAGGTCCCACTGCTCATGCGGTTCATTTTCCGCTACCGCCCTTTACTTTAGTGGGTGCGACCACTCGAGCAGGAATGCTTTCTGCTCCTTTGCGCGACCGTTTTGGCATTATTTTGCACATGGAATACTATGAGGACAAGGACTTACAGGAAATTGTCGAGCGTTCCAGCGACATTTTCGGTGTAGAAATCCGCTCAGACGGTGCCTTTGAAATTGCTAGACGCTCTCGTGGAACCCCGCGGATTGCCAATCGCCTGCTAAGACGCGTGCGAGATTATGCACAGGTCAAAAGTGACGGCGTGATTAATAGAATGATTGCTGACAAGGCTTTGCTCTTGCTAGAAGTAGATGACGCGGGGCTTGACTATGTGGACCAAAAACTGCTCAGAGCCTTAATCGAGCTTTATCAAGGCGGGCCAGTTGGGTTGACCACACTTGCCGTAAATATTGCCGAGGAGGCTGAAACAGTAGAAGATATGTACGAGCCTTATCTTATCCAACAGGGATTCATCAAGCGAACCAAATCCGGACGAATGGCGACACCAAAAGCCTATCAGCATTTTGGTTATCCCTTTGAGGAAACATTATTGTAGGAAAACTCTCAAGACTTGAAATGTAGTCTTGAGAGTTTTTTAATAAAATAATCAGCGTTTTGTATTAGTTGCAACTATACAGCTATTATTGGGAAGAAAGCGTTACATTTGTTATACTTTACCTGAAAATACAAGAACAGGGGGAAATATCATGAAAAAGCTTTCCAAGCATCAACTTGCTTTTCTATTTCTAGCACTCTTTCTTTTTATCGGTATAGGACTTGTTTACAGCGGATTCAAACGAACGCATTTTGCTTATGGGCAGACGATTTTGGGGACAAATGTCGGCTGGATGCAGCTGGATGGTGCATATAAGGTCTTAAGTGAGGTGCAAGAGCCAATCACGGTAACTATTGAAACGCAAGGACAGACCAAATCTTTTACCGCTCCAGAGCGTTTTCCCATCAGTAAGGAATTTCTAGCAAACAACCTGAATGCCAGCAGTATTCAAATAAGTGAAAACCCACGTTTTCGTGAAAAAATTGCAGAACTCGTGCAAAATCTAGGTTTAAACGAAGATGCTGGAGCTAATGCTTATATGCAATTTACCGACCAAGAAGGCTATGTCATTGTCCCAGAAATTCCCTCAACAATGATAGATAAGGCAGCCTTAAGCGAACATATTTACCAACAACTCAGCACAAATCCGCAAGACCTTCATGTCGATGCCAGTGATTTTTACATTCCAGTAGAAATTCCGAGTACGCATGTGGGCTTGAATGCACAAGTCGCACAAGCAAATGAGAAGATTGACAAGGAAATCGTCCTTCATATTCGTGATGACGAATTTACTATTCCTAGACAAACGCTGGCAAGTGTAGTTGATGAAAATGGCAATATCAAAACGGAAGAACTCTCAATGTGGGTAAACGGCGAGCTAAATCTCCAATTCTCCACAATGGGTCAGCCAATCCGCTGGCGCAATCCACATACCAACAAGCTTTACGAATACCAAAACAACGGCGCATTCGGCTTTTCCATTGATACCAATGATACCTTTAACCAAATCGTTGATGCGCTAAACAGCGGCAACAAACGCACAGATATTACTGTAGGAATTATCGGTAATCCTGATGCAGACCCTAATAATATCAAGGATTTCATCTACATCAATCTCCTTGACCAAAAGATGTATGTTTACCGAAACGGTGAGCAAAAGCTAGAAACATGGGTTATCACAGGAAGAAATAATCGCGGAACCGCAACTGTACCGGGCTTCCACACGATTGGCTACAAGGAACTAGGCACAACCCTACGGGGAACCATGCTTGACGGCACAAAATATGCTGTACCAGTAACCTATTGGATGCCTCTATTGTCACATGGTCCATATTACACAGGTATTGGCATTCACGACTCCAATAACAAGGAGGCAGGCTTTGGCAATCCGCTAGCATGGACCACCTATCTAGGCTCAAACGGCTGTATCAACACCCCACCAGCCATCATGCCACAAGTTTGGGAGCTATCCTTCGCAGGAATGCCAGTCATCATACAAGGCGACCTCTACGCAGATTCACCGGGCGCTTATGATAAACCAGTGGATTTTGGAACAGAAATTCAAGAATAAACGAAACAATGAGCATTCTCAAAAGGGAGTGCTCATTTTTCTGTCACAAGTTCTATTACTTCCGAAGCCACAAAAATCATCAAGTTTTCATGAAAAAGATAATTTTTCAAAAAAAGTATTGCATTTTATTTTTTGTTCAGTTATAGTTTGATTATCAAAACGTTTGACATTCAAATTATTTGAAATATTTTTAGAAAGTAGGCACACTCGATGAACAAGGATATTAATACAATCAATCAGTACCTTGTATCAATATTCAACGACATTTTAACCATTGAAGAAGCAGAACTGCAACGCTCTATGTTCTCAGATATTTCTATAAAGGAAATGCATACGATTGAGGCGATTGGCATGTATCGCAAAAAAACCAGCTCTGAAGTAGCAAAAGAGCTGATGATTACTGTTGGCACACTAACCGTTGCCATCAATAATCTGGAGAAAAAAGGCTATGTTGAGCGCATTCGCTCAGATGACGACAGACGCGTGGTAAAACTGAGTTTGACTAAAAAAGGCAAGCTAGTTTTCCGAGTACACCAATCATTCCATCGGGAAATGGTAAAAAATATCTTGGGAGACATGGATGAAAATGAGGCAGGAGCATTGCTAAAGGCCTTGAAAAATCTTCATGTCTATCTCGGAAAGTTGAAGGAAAAATGAGCAAATACGCAAAGATTACACAAGCAGCACATTATGTACCGGAATTGACTGTAACCAATGATGATTTAGCTAAGATTATGGATACAAGTAACGAGTGGATTGTCCAGCGTACAGGTATTCACAAGCGCCACATCTCAAACGGTGAGAACACTTCGGATTTTTGTACAAATGTTGCCAAACAACTTTTGGAAAAATCTGGATTATCTGCTGAGGATTTGGACTTTATCATTGTGGCGACAGTTACACCAGACTATGCGACACCTTCGGTTTCTAATCTTGTTCAGGCAAATATCGGTGCCACAAACGCTTTTACCTTTGATATCGTAGCGGCTTGCTCTGGCTTTGTTTATGCCTTGTCAACAGCTGAGAAGTTCATTCGCTCAGGCTTTAACCGCGGGCTTGTGATTGGCGGCGAGAGTTTGAGTAAGATTACCGATTGGAACGACCGCGCTAGTGCGATTCTTTTCGGAGATGCAGCTGGCGGAGTTCTACTTGAAGCAAGTGACGAGCAGCATATCTTGGGTGAACGCCTCAGAAGTGATGGCTCAAGAGGTTTGAGCTTGACTGTGCGTGAACATCCACCGCATTCGCCATTTGTGGAGGAAAATCTAGGCAATCCTTATTTGAAAATGACTGGACGCGACATCTTCGATTTTGCGACACGCGATGTACCAAAGACAGTACAGGAAGTCTTGGAAATGGCAAATGTCACGAGTGACGAGGTGGACTGGTATCTGCTTCATCAAGCAAACATCCGCATTATCGAAAAAATGGCAAAGAAACTCAATGTTTCACTGGATAAGTTTCCAAGTAATATCCAAGAATACGGCAATACCTCTGCTGCTACTATTCCCACTTTACTGTCTGAGGCGGTAAATCGTGGCGATATTGTTCTAGGCAGCAAGCAAAAATTGATGTTAACTGGCTTTGGCGGCGGGCTCACATGGGGCTCAATGCTAATTCTTAGCTAGTTTCATAATATAAAACAAAAAAACAATACTAAGGAGAAATATCATGACTTTTGACAAAATCAAAGAAATTATCGTAGAAGAATTAGGCAAAGACGAAGCAGAAGTACAATTAAACACAACTTTTGAAGAATTGGATGCAGATTCATTAGACTTGTTCCAAATCATCAACGAAATCGAAGACGAGTTGGATGTGAAAATCGAAACTGAAGATGGTTTGAAGACTGTTAAGGATTTGGTTGACTATGTTGAGGCTCAATTACAGGCTTAATTGAACTTCTAATCTCTCAGGTTGCAACTACAGATTTTTAATCAACCTGAGAGGTTCCCTTTAAGAAAAACACATTGCGATATTGAGTTAAGTCAATATCTTCTATTATGTATTCATTTAGCTGAGTATCGTAAAACACTGAAAAAATATCAAGGAGAACTATTTATCATGAAAACAAAAATTACTGAACTTTTGAACATTGAATTCCCGATTTTTCAAGGGGGTATGGCTTGGGTGGCGGATGCTTCTTTAGCGGGTGCAGTTTCTGAGGCTGGTGGTCTTGGGATTATTGGTGGCGGAAATGCGCCTAAAGAAGTAGTTGTTGAGCAAATCCGCAAGGTGCAAGCAATGACAGATAAACCATTTGCGGTTAATATCATGCTCTTATCGCCTTTTGCTAATGATATCGTTGATGCGGTTATTGAAGAAGGCGTAAAAGTTGTTACAACTGGTGCGGGTAATCCGGGAAAACACATGGACCGTTTCAAAGAGGCGGGAATTAAGGTAATTCCTGTTGTTCCGAGTGTGGCTCTTGCCAAACGTATGGAAAAAATTGGTGCGGATGCGGTTGTTGTTGAAGGTATGGAAGCTGGCGGGCATATTGGCAAGCTGACTACTATGGCTTTGGTTCCGCAAATCGTTGATGCACTTGATATTCCAGTAATCGCTGCTGGCGGCATTGGTGACGGACGTGGTGTTGCAGCAAGTTTCATGCTAGGTGCAGAAGCTGCTCAGCTTGGAACTCGTTTTATCGTAGCAAAAGAAAGCAATGCACATCAAAACTATAAAGATATGGTACTAAAGGCACGCGATATTGACTCAACTGTTTCTTGTGAGCATTTTGGTCATGCAGTTCGTGCGCTTAAAAATAATTTGACACGCGATTTTGCTAAAGCAGAAAAAGCTGCTTTGAAAGAAGAAAATCCTGATTTGGAAATCTTTGAAACACTTGGGGCTGGTGCTTTGGCAGATGCAGTTGTCCGCGGAAATGTGGAAACAGGCTCAGTCATGGCAGGTCAAATTGCCGGCATGATTGCTAAAGAGCAGACTTGTCAAGAAATCGTCGAAGAATTAGTCGCAGAAGCTACAGCAGTTATCGCCAAACAAGCAGCTCGTTTCGCCTAAAAATAGAGGAAAAAATATGAAAATAGCATTTTTATTTGCCGGTCAAGGTGCACAATATCTAGGAATGGCACATAGTCTGTATGAAAGTTATTCCATTGTCCGCAAAACCTTTGAGGAGGCAGAACTAGCACTTGGGTTTGATTTGACCAATATCATTTTTCACGACGAAGAAAAGCTCAATGAAACCCAATACACGCAACCAGCGATTTTGACGGTCAATTTCGCCATTCAACGTTTGCTGAATGAACAAGGAATTGCAGCAGATGCGGCATTAGGTTTGTCATTGGGCGAGTATTCAGCGCTAATAGCTGCTGGTGTAATGGACTTTCCAACAGCAGTTCAGTTAGTTGCTAAACGCGGGAAATTCATGAGTGAGGCGGCACCAAAAGGTACTGGCAAAATGGTAGCTATCATGAACACGCCAGCTGAATTGATAGAAGATATCTGCCAAAAAGCAAGCACCAAAGGAATTGTCACGCCTGCTAACTACAACACGCCAGCACAAATCGTCATCGGTGGCGAAGTTGCAGCTGTCGATTATGCAGTGGAATTGTTGAAAGAACAAGGTGCCAAACGCACGATTGAACTCAATGTTTCAGGCCCATTCCACACAGCCTTGCTGGAGCCAGCTAGTCAAAAATTAGCAGCTGAGTTAGAGCAAATTCAACTGGGAGAGATACAAATTCCAGTGGTTTCAAATACAACAGCTCAAGTTTTTAAAGCCGACGAAATCAAAGACTTGCTCATTCAGCAGGTAAAAAGCCCAGTCAAGTTTTACGAAAGTATCGAAACGCTGAAAGATTTAGGTTGTGATACCTTTATCGAAATCGGTCCGGGAAAAACTCTGAGTGGCTTTATGAAAAAAATCGACAAAACTCTGTCAACAACAAGAGTAGAAGATATGGAAACACTTGCTCAAACGCTTGAGCTATTGAAAGGGAAATAAAAATGACTATTCAAGGGAAGAATGTATTTATCACTGGTTCCACTCGCGGAATTGGTAAGGGGATTGCGGTTTATTTTGCAAAATTAGGTGCAAATATTGTTCTCAACGGACGTAGCGAGATTTCTCAAGAGCTTTTAGATGAAATCCGTGCTTTCGGAGTAGAAGCGGTAGGTATTCACGGAGATATCAGCGATTTTGCTGAAGCCGGGCTCATGGTTGCTCAAGCTGAAGAGCAGCTAGGACCCATTGATATTCTGATTAACAACGCTGGAATTACCAATGATAAGCTAATGCTCAGAATGAATGAAGAAGATTTTAATTCAGTTCTAAAAATAAACTTATGTGGTACGTTCAATATGACGCAACAAATGGTAAAATTATTTATGAAGAGACGCAGTGGCTCTATCATTAATTTATCAAGCGTTGTTGGACTTATCGGAAATGTTGGTCAAGCAAATTATGCCGCATCAAAAGCAGGTGTGATTGGTTTTACCAAATCAGTTGCCAAAGAAGTTGCGACACGCGGGATTACAGTTAATGCGATTGCTCCTGGGTTCATTCAAACAGAAATGACAGATGTTTTGTCAGACAAAATCAAGGAACAACTGAATGCAAATATCCCAATGAAACGCTTTGGCACGGTCGATGATGTAGCAAGTGCAGCTTATTTCCTTGCAACACACAAGTACATAACAGGTCAAGTCATCAATATTGATGGCGGCATGGTTATGAACGCTTAGGAAGAAAGTACTTAAAGTGGAGGAGAAAAAATGAATCGTGTGGTAGTTACTGGATATGGAGTTACCAGTCCAATCGGAAATACGCCAGAAGAGATTTGGGATAGCTTAGAAAATGGGAAAATCGGGATTGATAAGATATCAAAGATTGACGCAAGCGACATTGGTATTCACGTTGCTGCTGAGATTAAGGATTTTCCATTTGATAAGTATTTTGTCAAAAAAGATGCCAAAAGAATGGATACTTTCTCACTTTACGGCATTTATGCAGCACTTGAAGCAGTGGATATGGCAGGATTAAACCTTGAAACCGAAAACATGGACCGCTTTGGTGTCATTGTTGGCTCAGGAATTGGCGGCTTACCTGTTATTCAAGACCAAGTAACCCGTATGAATGATAAGGGAGCACAACGTGTCGCTCCATTGTTTATTCCTATGTCGATTGCCAATATGGCAGCTGGAAACATTGCCTTGCGTTTGGGAGCAAAAGGCATTTGCACCTCTGTTGTCACAGCTTGTGCGGCGGGAACCAACTCAATCGGCGAAGCCTTCCGTAATATCAAACACGGCTATTCAGACGTGGTTGTGGCAGGCGGAACGGAAGCGACTATTTGCGAAATCGGTGTTGCTGGCTTTAAATCACTAACAGCCTTGAGTGAAACCGTTGACCCAGCCCGTGCCTCTATTCCTTTTGACAAGGATAGAAACGGCTTTGTTATGGGCGAAGGTGCGGGAGTGTTTGTTTTGGAAAGTCTAGAACATGCACAAAAACGCGGAGCCAAAATTTTGGGAGAAATTGTCGGCTACGGAGCAAATTGCGATGCCTACCACATGACAAGTCCATTACCAGACGGCTCAGGTGCAGCAAAAGCCATGAAGTTGGCACTTGAAGAAGCTGGAATTGTACCTAACCAAGTCGGCTACATCAACGCACACGGCACAAGTACACAAGCCAATGAAAAAGGCGAAAGTCTAGCTATCGAAAGCGTCTTTGGCTTAGACGAAAACGTACTTGTTTCTTCAACTAAATCTTTAACAGGTCACTTGCTAGGAGCAGCAGGCGGTGTGGAGGCGATTATCACATTAGAAGCCCTCAATCACCAATTCGTTCCAGCAACAGCCGGCACAAAAGAGGTTGATGAAGAATTCCGCATCAATGTCGTTACAGGGCAAGGCGTGAAACACAATTTTGACTATGCAATCAGTAATTCACTAGGTTTTGGCGGACATAACGCAGTTATAGCTATTAAGAAATGGAGTGAATAATATGAATTTACAAGACATCAAAGATTTAATGAACCAATTTGACGATTCAACGGTTCGCGAGTTTAACTTGCGCTCAGGTAATTTTGAGATGTACCTTTCTAAAAACGAGGAAAGCTTTAAAGCAACACCAATCGTTCCTCTGCCAGCACAATTATCAGCAGAAGAAGTAGCAGCTATCGCACCAGCACAAGAGGGTACAGCAGTAGCAGTTGCGGAAGCACCAGTTGCAACAAGTGAGGCAGAAGGCGAAATCATCTCTAGCCCAATCGTTGGTACAGTTTATCTATCGCCTGCACCAGACCAACCAGCATTTGTAACAGTTGGCAACGCAGTTAGTGCGACAGACACACTATGTATCGTTGAAGCAATGAAGATGATGAACGAAATTCCAGCAGGAGTTGACGGAGTAATCACAGAAATCTTCGCAGCCAATGAGCAAGTAGTCGGCATCGGTGATCCACTATTCAGAATTAAATAAGCAATAACAAAAGGAGTTTACACAAGTGAGCGTAATGGATATCAATCAAATCAAAGAAACTATTCCCCACCGCTATCCTTTTCTTCTATTAGATAGAATTGAAGAATTGGAGCCGGGTAAAAAAGTTGTGGCAAAGAAAAATGTCACAGCCAATGAAGAATTTTTCAACGGACATTTTCCGCAAGAACCTGTCATGCCGGGTGTCTTAATCATTGAGGCATTAGCTCAAGCAGGTGCAGTGGCACTTATGAGCCTTGAAGAATTCAAGGGGAAAACAGCTTACTTTGGTGGAATTGATAAGGCCAAATTTAGACAAAAAGTAGTACCGGGCGACACTTTAATCTTAGAAGTTGAACTGCTCAAGGTCAAAAGCATCGCTGGCACAGGCAAGGGAATTGCCTATGTTGACGGCAAAAAAGTTGCTGAGGCGGATATTACTTTTATGATTGGCTGATTTTACGTTTACTACTTCTTGAAAGGAGTGCTTAAATGTTTTCAAAAATTCTCATTGCCAACCGCGGCGAGATTGCTGTTCGGGTCATTCGTGCAGCACGCGAGTTGGGAATTAAAACTGTTGCTGTTTATTCAGAGGCTGATAGAGATGCTCTTCACACGCAAATGGCTGACGAGGCGGTTTGTATCGGACCTGCAAAAGCAACAGATTCTTACCTAAACATTACCAATATTCTTTCGGTTGCGATTGCGACAAAAGCTCAAGCCATTCATCCCGGATTTGGTTTTCTTTCGGAAAACTCCAAGTTTGTAAAGATGTGCGAGGAGCTGAATATCAAGTTTATCGGGCCATCTGCTGAGATTATGGATACAATGGGCGATAAAATCAACGCTCGCAAGGAAATGATTAAGGCAAATGTACCAGTAATTCCCGGAAGTGACGGCGAAGTGTTCAGTGTCGAAGAGGCATTGGAAGTTGCAGAAGAAATCGGTTATCCAGTCATGCTAAAAGCAAGTGCTGGCGGCGGTGGTAAAGGGATTCGTAAAGTCAAGTCAGCTGACGAGTTACCAAGCCTATTTACCAACGCCCAACAGGAAGCAAAAAATGCTTTTGGCAATGGTGCCATGTATATCGAAAAAGTCATCTATCCAGCAAGGCACATTGAAGTACAAATTCTAGGCGATAGTCATGGAAATGTCATTCACTTGGGCGAACGTGATTGCTCTCTACAAAGAAACAATCAAAAAGTCCTAGAAGAATCGCCATCTGTAGCTATTGATGCAGCCAAACGTGCAGAAATCGGCGAATCCGCAAGAGCAGCCGCACAACATGTCGGCTATGAAAATGCTGGAACGATTGAATTTCTATACCAAGACGGCAAGCATTACTTCATGGAAATGAATACGCGTGTGCAAGTGGAACATCCTGTAACGGAATTTGTGACAGGTATTGACATTGTCAAAGAGCAAATCCGCATTGCCTACGGCGAAGAGCTGAAAATCAAGAACCAAGCAGATGTGAAGTTTACAGGACACGCGATTGAATGCCGTATCAACGCTGAAAATCCAGCCTTTAACTTTGCTCCTTCACCGGGTAAGATTAAAGAATTGTTCCTACCTTCTGGTGGACCGGGCTTACGTGTGGATTCAGCAATGTATCAAGGATATACCATTCCCATGTATTACGACTCAATGGTAGCGAAAGTTATCGTTCATGGCGATGACCGTGCGGAAGCGATGGCTCGCATGGAGCGTGCCTTATCCGAGTTTGTAGTGGATGGTATTCTAACGAATATCGAATTCCAGTTTGATTTGCTGGGAGACGAGAAAATCAAAAAAGGCGATTATTCAACCGCTTATCTAATGGAAGAATTTTTGCCAAATTGGAAACCAAGTAACTAATGTATTAAAGTCCTTGGGCGTTTTGTTCAAGGACTTTTTCTGTTTTATTGTAAGTCAGGGGAAGAAGACGGGAGAGTATCATGCCATTATTTAAAAAGAAAAATAGATATATTCGGATGAATTCTCATCCAGTTGCGGATAAAAAACGAGTTCAGCCAGATGTTCCCAAGGGGATGTTTGAGAAATGTCCTGCTTGTAAGACCATTATCTATCAAGAAGATTTAGGAAAATCCAAATCATGTCCCAAGTGTCATTACAATTTCCGCTTGGGTGCCAAAGAGCGTTTGAGTTTGATTGTGGATGAGGGTTCCTTTGAGGCTTGGAATGAAGACTTGAGTACCAAAAATCCACTGGATTTTCCGAATTACCTAGAAAAAATCAAGCAGACCCAAGCTCGTACAGGCTTGGATGAAGCGGTGATTACTGGTAAAGCGCAGATTGGCGGGATTAGTTTAGCTCTTGGTATCATGGATAGCGGCTTTATCATGGGCTCAATGGGGAGTGTCGTAGGGGAGAAAATTACTCGCTTGTTTGAAGAAGCCATGAAATACCGACTACCTGTCGTGCTATTTACCGCAAGTGGCGGAGCCAGAATGCAAGAAGGAATTATCAGCTTGATGCAAATGGCTAAAGTTTCCGCAGCGGTCAAACGCCATTCGGATAAGGGCTTGCTCTATATCACAGTGCTAACCGACCCAACAACAGGTGGCGTTTCGGCAAGTTTTGCCATGCAAGGCGACATCATCTTGGCAGAACCACAGACCTTAATCGGTTTTGCGGGACGACGAGTGATTGAAACAACCATGAATACCCAGCTGCCCGAAGACTTTCAAAAGGCAGAATTTCTACTAGAACATGGCTTTATCGACAGCATTGTCAAACGCGAAAATCTAAGAACTTATATAGGAAAACTACTAGAAATGCACAAGGGAGCGTGGGAGTAATGAGCAACAAAGCAACGGATGTCGTGGCTCTAGCCCGCGACCAAAAGCGATTAAGTGCCTTAGAGTATTTCGAGGAAATCTTTGACGACTTCCTAGAATTTCACGGCGACAGAAACTATGCCGACGACGGAGCGATTGTTGGCGGAATTGCTACATTAAATGGCAAGTCTGTAACACTAATTGGCATCCAAAAAGGACGCGACCTTGCCGAAAATATGCGGGTCAACTTCGGTCAGCCCCATCCAGAAGGCTACCGCAAAGCACTTCGTCTGATGAAACAAGCTGAAAAATTCAACCGACCGATTGTAACATTCATCAACACCGCAGGCGCTTTTAGCGGTGTCGGTGCCGAAGAACGCGGTCAAGGCGAGGCGATTGCCCGCAATCTCTACGAAATGTCAGGACTAACTGTGCCTATTCTTTCTATTATTATTGGCGAAGGCGGCAGTGGGGGCGCACTAGCTTTAGGCTTAGGTAACAGCGTGTGGATGTTGGAAAACACCATATACGCTATTCTTTCACCCGAAGGCTTTGCCTCAATCCTTTGGAAAGACGGCAGCCGCAAGGCAGAAGCGGCAGAGTTAATGAAATTAACCGCAAAAGAACTGCTGAAAATGCAGGTCATTGACAAGATTATTCCAGAAACCAGAGCAGGACAGTGGCTTGCTCCGAAGACGATTTGCTCAATATTGAAAGAGGAAATCCATGAGGAGTTGGAACGCTTGGCGAAGTTTTCTAAGGAAGAACTTGTAGAGCAGCGCTATGAGCGATTTCGGAAGTTTTAGAATGATGAAAAACGAAAAACGAGGTTGGCACGAATGCCGACCTCGTTTTTGCTAGATTTGTTTGCAATAGCATTAAAGTTTACTTACTCTGCTCTAAATGCTTTACCGTTTCTGCTTGTTCTTGTCCTACAATGGATAGAATGGTTTGATAATCAAGACCATTTGCGAACATATTACGAATGGTTTGCTCAATGCCTTTTTGAATGCCTTTTTCATACCCCGTATGAACAGCACTATCAATATCCCATCGATGCTCTTCGGCTCTTTGCGCCCAGTAGCGTTCTTTTTCGTCTAAAGCAGCTTGTTTCACTGGATTAAGGGCATTATCCCCAAATTCGTTTTTCATCTGTTCCTCGCTCACAATCCGCCCTTTTTCAAAGTCTTCGAAAGATTTTTCAATTAGGTTTCTATCATGTGCATTGTTTATTTCTGTGTTCTCTAATATTTGCCTATTGTTTTCGTTATTCATTTTTGACACCTCGATTGTCAGAATGGAGCATATACAATCCAAATCAAGATTTTAATTTATCTGTATCTGGTATTCCCGCAACACTGGCTTGCTCTCATGATACAAAACCTCGCAGGAAATATCTGTTTCATCATCGAATGCTACGAAATGTTTCCTTACTACATGAGCCTTTTTGAATTTTTGTTCATCAATCAAATGCGCAAAAAACTTATTCTTCTCAATCAATGGCTTAGCATTGAAGGATTTTTCTTCCCCATTTTCAAACCAAAGTAGCAGATAGTAGTTAGGCATGACACGGATTTTTTCAATCAAGGGTGCGGTTTCTGTCTCGGCGTACACGATATAGTCTTTTTCTTGTTCGTCATAATATGCTGGCATTAATAATCACTCCTTTGATAGTTATTCCAACGTGTGAGTATGTCCATTGGTATTCATATAAATCCATAAACCATCTTTATCGTACAGTATTGGCATTCTTCTTCCCACATAGTATAGCATAATACGCACCTTTTCAGCGAAAAAGTGCGTAGTGCCTCAAGCTTATTCCATTCCCGCCTCTAAAATCATTTCCTCATCATTCGAGAGAACAAATTCATCAGCCATTTCGTCGTCTCTCACAACAACTCCCTCAAACCCCACACCAAACTCTCCGGGTTTATGCGCTTTGACATAGCGGAAAGTCGGTTGTTTCAGTGCGTCTTTGACATCTTCTCCGGGCTTGAAGTTGACCTTTTTAATCTTAATCGAGCGTGGATTGAAGTTTTCAATATCCTCTGAGCCGTCTGATGTGATGGATAAAGAAAAGCGACCCAGTCCGCCGAAGTCTACTTGGTTGCCTAGTGCCAGATTTTCGCTCAAGATATAGGCAACCGCATTGGTCGCGTTTTGCGCATCTAGCATGGACATTCCAGTCATTTTTACCAGCTGTTTGGCGACATCTCTTGAAGTGATGCGCTGGTTTTGTATTAATGCGGCATAGAATTTGCCCGGTTCTAGCGGTCTTAATGGATTACGTCGGCGTGTGAGATAGTATTTGTATTCAGTCATAGTAATTCCCCATTTCTTTTGTGCAGGTAACTTTACCCCTAATAAAGCCCTGAAGTGACGGTTGAAGTATAAACGTGCAAATTTTACAGGTAAAACCCCAAAATTTTACTGGTAAAATCTCTTCATTTTACTTAAATTTTTCGTCATTTTACCAGTAAAATCTCCGAAAATTTAAGTAAAACTTAGATGTTTTACAGGTAAAATTTCTATCTCCCCTATAAGTCGGGTCGCGACCCTTTGAAAACCATTGAATGTTTCTATTCATTGGCAATTCCCCCTTTATAAAATCCGCCAACTAATAGCAGTTGGTTTCTTAAAGTTATCAAAAACCTCTACTAAATTCAATGTCGATTTTTGGAATTATTCTTTAGTAAATTGATATAGATTAAAGTGAAAATATATTCGGACTAAATTTGAGTGTCAAAACAATGCTAAAAAATAAAGAAAAATTTTCTCGCTTAAGCGAGAAAAAGGACTTGCAAAATCCCGAAAAACCGTAACTTAGTACACTAAGTTCATGGTTATTGCTTGCACAATAACCATCCCTTGACGAAAAAAATTTTTTTAAAATTTAATCTATATTTACGTTGAATAAATCCAATTTTAAAGGAGAAATGTACTATGGCGAGCAAAAAAGAATGGCTAGAATATTTCCGATTGACTAACGGCAGAGAGCCTACTATGGAAGAATTTCAACAGGCGATGGCATCGGGAGAGATTAGAAGTCCTGAAATTGAGCAAGAGGTGATGGAAACGCTAGAAGGTTTGTTTTGTTCTAATTGTGGGGCGAAAATTGAGAATGGTGTGAAGTTTTGTTCTTCTTGTGGAGCAGAGGTTAGTACCATTGTAGAGCCAGTAGAACCAGCGAACAAAAAAGAAGTTACTGCAACTCCACCGAATGAAGTGGAAACTGCAAACTCTATGGAAGATGTGGCTAGAAAGAAACACGCTATTTTTTCATCAAATCATCTGGCTTTAGTAGGTTGTCTTACTGTTATAGCAGCAGTTGTGCTATCAATAGCTTTTGAAATGTGGTTGCCTACCACGATGTTTATGTTAAATGTGCATGCATTTCTTCCTGAAACTGGGGGAATTATTTCAATACTATTAACTGTTTTATCTCTTTTTGCTTTTTTAGGGTTAGTGAAACAAAAAGGAAAAGCATGGAAAATAATCCTGTTGATAGTCGGTTTGTTCTTTGTTCTCAGTGGGTTATTCATTATGATACCTAATAGATACGGATTGGATTTTAGTTTTCTCGATTTTTATCCGAAAGCAAAACTAATGACCATATTACAATTTTTAGGTGGTTTGCTGTTTATTGCTAGTTTTATTCTTAATAGAAGTGAAAAGAGATTACAATAAGAAAATTATCAGCAAATGCAACAGGCATAAGAGCTTCAAAAACCGCAACTTAGTACACTAAGTTCATGGTTATTGCTTGCACAATAACCATTCCCTTGTGGGAAAAGTTTTTAATTGCATGAATTAACATATAAACCAATGTCATAGCAGCTGATGTGAACAGAGAATATGTTTTATGAGGAGTGGGAAATTGAAGTTGAATTATGAGGATTATTGCAAACAAAAGAAACAAAAATCCAAATTTTCCAAAACTATTAAAGTTGCAATAGATGGGTTTGGAGATATTCCTTTCATTGGAAATACCATTCATTCAGGTGCAAAAGTTGTTTCTCAATCTGTTGAGGCAGAAAAGGAACTTGAAGAAGTAATAAAACGCGAAAGAATAAATGTTAAGTATCTTGTCTTGGAAGCGGACGATTTTTATAGCGATTTAACGAATAAAACTTTTCAGATTTTAGAGATTACGGAAATTCAAAAGAAGTATCAATTTTCTATGGATGATATAGAAGTGGAGATTAATGAATATGTAGATGATGATTGGCAAGAATTTGAATATAGGTTAGATATATTATTTACGGATGACAAGTACAAAAACAATAAAACTGGCACCGATGAAATAGGACTTTCTTTAATTGTTTTTCAAGAAAAATTCCAGACAGTCAACCCAAATAACTATAAGGTGTTAGCAGTTTTTGAGATTACTACAACAGGTATCAATCATCCGGATAGCACAAAAAATAGAGATTATTGTGAGATAGCCAATCTCATTATCTACTTATTGAATAATCCTACCTTACTAGATAATAGATTAGGAGTTGTGAAAAGCTTTTTAAGTATTTTAGGTAAAGTAATAAGGGTAATTAAAAATATTCCTTATTTTGTAAAAAAAATCATTAAAAAAAGCAATATATAAGCTGAAAAGAAAAAATAAGAGGAGCTGAATATCTAAGCGAACAAAACTAAAATGGCTATATGTTTATAAATTGGAGGAAAGGAAAATGGAAAATAATAAATTTGTTAAAGGAACACCACTATTCAAATATAGAGCTTTGAATAAAGGAAATTTAAAATGGATGAAAAAAATTCTTAGGGAGGGAAAAATCCGTGCTACACATTTTGAAAAGCTAAATGACCCAATGGAAGGCATTTACCTAGCTAACGAGAAAATTGCGGGGGCTTATGATGAAAAAAAGAAATTAAGGATTTGTTCTTTTTCTAAGAATTATGACATCCCTTTATTGTGGGCGCATTATGCTGATGAATTTAAAGGAGTTGTACTTAAACTTAAAGTTGTAGATAGAGTAAATGATGAGACTACTGATACAGAGGTTTTTGATTTTGAACAATTACCTGAATATTTAACAGAAGAAAAACAAATTCTTGTAGAAGTAAATTACAAAGAAAAATATGAAGACCTCGAACCAGCTAAACCAACACAAATGTTAAGTAGAAAATTGGATTTTTGGGATTATGAGGAAGAAGTTCGAGCTTTGAGGAAGCAAAACGGAGCTGAGAAAGTAACTTATGTTGATGTGGAAATTCAGGAAGTAATTTACTTAAAGTTATATAAGGGCAATCCGAGAACTGAAGAGAAAAATGAATTTATTGACCAACTAAAAGAAGAATTTGGCGATAAAATTGAATTTATTGGAAAAAATATTAGCGAAATTCTTATGAATTATGAGCAAAGGAAACCGAGATGATTTTAGTATTTATATAGGAGTTGACAAATATGCCAACAAAACAAGAATGGTTAGAAGATTTCAAAAGTAAAAACGGCAGAACGCCGACACTAGATGAATTTGTTCAAGCAGTTTCAACTGGAATGATTGATAATCAGAATGGGCAATCAGCTATCAAAGCAACTACAAAAAACACAATGCCAAAGGAGTTATGGACTGAATATTTCATACAAAGAAATGGCAGAAATCCAAATTATCAAGACTACATGGATGCAATTAAAGCTGGCGATGTGTTAGATGATAGAAAGAGTGTTCCAAACCTTCAACAAACAGTTTCTCCGCAATCCATTCAACCTATGGAAAAAGAAGAGTGGACGGAGTATTTCAGACAAAAGAACCACAGAAACCCAAACTACCCGGATTTCATAGATGCTATAAAAAGTGGAGAGCTGATTGATTGGCGTAATCAAGGAGCAGAAGAAAGTTCAGAAAGAAGTGAACCAGTAGAAATAAAAGAACCGGTTCAAAAAGAAGTTCTATCAGCACAAGCAATACCAAACACCAAACCAGCTCCACCAAAACCACCTGCTCCACAAGAAACAACTACCACCCACAAAAAAATCGTCTGGAACTCAGACATTGACCCACTAGCAGAAAAAAGAAAACGAGCGACAAACGAGCTATTCCTCAGATTAAACCGCAAATTTTCAGAGCTAATTCAAGGCACATGGGAGTTTTTAGACGAAGACAAAAATCAGATACGGACACTAGCTATTGAAAACAAAAACGTGGGTATCTCCGTTTCCCCAATGGATAACCCAGAACAAAGAAACAACTGGAAAGGAACGATTTCCAACGATTTCATCAGTAAGCAACAAGTCATAGATTACCTAAAGAGAATGGACTATTCCGAGAAACTAGAGATAATTGAACAATTGGAATTGCCACAATACTATGACGAAAACGAAGAAAACTTCTATAATTCCTGTCAGATTGAGGCAGAAGATGGCAGTGAAAATGAAGTTTTGAATATTTTCCCATTCATCGACCATCCAGAAAGTCTTTATGTGGAAGGAGAATATTATTCGAGGAAAGAAACAAACAACTAATCAATATTAGTATCCGAAAAAAGAAAGGAAGATAGCCATGAAAAACTGTCAAAAATGTGGCGCAAGCATTGCAGATGCGACAAAATTCTGTCCTCAATGTGGGAGTGAAACGCATGAGTTTTGTCCTCATTGCGGAAAAGATGTAATACCGGGCAGACAATTCTGTACTTTTTGTGGGGGGAAACTGCCCAACAAAACATCAGCTTTTAGCTTTACTCCAACTGGAACAACAGCTGTAGCTGGGTCAAATAGTACGAGAGACACGATGTATCTGACTGCGGGCATTCTCAATTTCGTCATACTGGCACTTGCTCTTTTAGGAACAGGTGGTTTCGCATTCCTTGCTTGTTTGTGGGTTATTCCGATTGGACTTGCTATTTTTAAAGCTCGTAATGACCAGAATAAACATACAACACTTGCTATTGTTAGTATATTCTTTGCAGGAGTTATTCCCGGAATTCTTATTTTAATTGCAGATAATATGTGAGGGAAATGTACGAATATAGAGGAGGTTTAGGACATGAGAGGGCGAATAATTTGGAAAAAGGTTATTAAAAGTGCAGCCATTTTTGCATTAATTTGGGGAATTATTTCTACAATTTTTGGACCAACTCCATTAATAAGTAATTTTATAGGTTTATTCATCATTGATGGAATTGCCAGTTTGATTGGTCTAAATGAATGGTTCTATTTAAAAGTTCTTTACAGAAAAGAGTATGCAAAAGGAAGTCCTGACACGAAACGAAGATTTGAAGAGAGATACTCTGTCAGAGAAATTTTGGCTCAAGAAGATGTGAGGTCAGTTCCTCACAGTGTAAACCTAACTCAAAAAGAACATAGTTTCTGCTCTAAAGGTGGAACAAAAGTGAACTTGAACTCGAAATTTTGCACTTCTTGTGGGAACAAAGTAAGGGATTAAAATTGGAGGAGACATTATGCCAACAAAAGAAGAATGGATTGAATATTTTAAGCTATTGAATGATAGAGAACCGACAGATGAAGAATGTAAAACAGCTGGCGATGAGGGACAATTCACAGTCCCTCAAGAAGAAAAAGTAGAAGTTCCCGAAGGAGAAAAGTTAGAAGTTAAGCCAACAAAGCAAGAATGGGTGGAATTCTTTGAACTGACAAATGGAAGAAAACCAACTTTGGAAGAATTTCATCAGGCACTTGAAACAGGAGAGTTTTCAGATGGTTCAGCTCAAACCCTAGCTAAAGAACCAATCAATTTGCAAGTAGAACCAACGCTAGAACCACAAGCAATATTTTGCGGAAATTGCGGAACAAAAGCAGAGAATGGAACAGTGTTTTGTAGTTCGTGTGGAGCTAGAATAGATGGGAATGACAATGCAACAACATCTACTCCTCAATATGCTAATAATGAGGTATCAAAGGGAAATGAAATTGCAGGCAAAGTGCTGACGAATTCAGGTGCGGGTTGTGCATGGTTTTTTCCTGGTGTGGGTGCAGGTTTGTTTATTCGCCATCTATTCGGCGGACCTGCTATACCAATGATACTTATTTTTGGAATTATTGGGTTTACTTTTGGAGTAATGAAAGCTGGTAAAAAGTAAATTTCTGAGGAGGAATTTCTATGCAAACGAAACCCGAGAAATCCAACAACAAGATGTGGCTGGGACTTGTGGCAGGAGTATGTTTGTTATTCGTCATCATAGGATTAGTTTCTAACGGTGGAGGAGATGAAAATATTCCCGAAACTGCTGAACCAGCTCCAATTCCAGTAAGCACACAAGAACAAACCAATGAAACAACTCAAGAGCAGACAACTTCTACAACCTATGAACAAGCAACAACCACAGAAACTTCAACTGAATTGCCAACTTTGAGTGATGGTTGGCACCAAATAGCAGGAAATGGTGTTTTTAATGGTATTTTTGTAGATAATTATTACGGCTATCAATTTTATATAAAGAGCATGAGAACTGCAACCATGCCTCGATTACACTATGCTCATGAGGATGAACCGCAAGAACTTACTGTCATTCTAGTGGATATAAATATCAAAAGTATAGAAGATTTTGAGGGAGATTACGCAAGTTTTACTTCCACCCTTGCAAGAATATTGAGAGAACACATCGTCGCTACACAAGGAGTAGGCTTTTTTGAACAAGAAGGTGCTCCTTTAAAATGGGACAATTCAGCCTTAGAAGTTGTTTTGGACTATGATAGCACAGACAGTACGGTAATTGAAAAGCTCAGAAGTGTCGGCTTATCAACCTATACTGATTTGTGTTGGGATGAAACAAGTGAATTTACCTCCGTAACTATGGGTCTGTTTACCTATTATCCAAATGAATTTATAGGTAGTCACTTAGGGCTAGAAGTTGAAAACTATGCAACAGTAAGAATTGTTAGTCAAATGTCAGATTGGGATGAACACATTTTGGCAGAAATGAGAGTGGATTTGGACTAATCGACAAGGTTTGCAAAAGGGAGTGATGTTATGAATATTGATGATTTTGCCTACAGAAATGGAGTTAGCAGTGTTGAAGTTGCTAAATTTATTAATAGCAGTGCAAAGTGGAAGAAAAAATTAAAGGTTTCTATTTTGAACGGATATCTTATTGAGGAAGTAGATGAAGATGAGCTATATTTGGACTATCGTCAATCGACCTTAATAAAAACTGATGAAATTACTTCCGTTCCTGAAGTGAACAAGGATATTTTATGTTCAAATTGTGGGGCAAGTATTCAAAGAAACACAAGATTTTGTGGAACTTGCGGAGCAACTTTCGCCCCAAACAAACCTCAAAACAAGGTGAAATCAGTTGAAAAGGATAAAAGCGTGGAAGTGGTGGAAACTCCTGTTGACGAAAAAAGAGAATGGGAAAAAGAATGGATAGAAACCTACCGCGAAGTTTTCAAAAAAATGCCAACAGAAGAAGAACTTCAAACAGCCAGTCCTTTCAATAAATTAGTAGAAATTGAAGAACCACTAGCGGATGAAACGAAATCTAAGAAATTAAGTAAAGCAGAATGGCTAGAACTTTTTCAAGTTCTCCATGATAGAAAACCGACTTTTGAAGAGTATCAAGAGGCTGTTAAGGCTGGGAAGTTGGAGGAGAGCTGATAACAATAGAAAATTTGGAACATTGTCATGAATTATTACTACCATATATGAGGAGGAATTTCGATGGCTACCAAAAAGGAATGGACAGAATATTTCCGTTTGCTAAATGACAGAGAACCCACTGCTGAAGAATTTGAGCAAGCTGCCAAATCAGGCGAGTTCACTGAAGATGTGCCGAAAACGGTGCAAGAAACGCCAAACAAAGTGAATGTAGAAGAATGGCGAGAGTATTTCATGTTGCTAAATGACAGAGAACCGACTTCTGAGGAAGTGAAAGCTTATCTTGCTGATAGAAATGCAAGCGAAACACCAAAAGCGAGTGAAAAACCAGTAGTAAATAATGCAGTAAAGAAAGAGGTTGTCACTCCACAAAACAAGCCAACTACCCAGTCAAGACCTTTAAGCAGTTATAGTTCTCAGAATAGCTATTCGCAATCGTCACAGATGAAACCATCAACTCCTGCAAGTTCTGGAAACAAGAAATTGATAGGAGTTGTGGCAGCTGTATTTCTTTTGGTTGTTATCATAGGAATAGCCTCTAGCGGTGGAGGAAATGATGATATCCCTGAAACTGCTGCTCCAGCACCAACTCCTGTTGTTCAAGAGCAAGCACCAGCGAGTACACCTCAACAAACACCAGAGCCAGTACAAGAACAAGCAATGCCAACCCCACCGCCAGTAGTTGAAGAACCAGTGGAAGAAACACCACCACCTGCCGTTAATCAAAATCTACCACCAACTCAAAACTGGATGACGCCAGAAACAATATTCGATATGCTAGCTGATGCTGAGGGTTCTGACTTACGGATGCAACGTACACTAAACCAAATCGCAGGACAGTATTTGCGTTTTCGTGTAGGAGGCTATGAAGACGGCGACTATCAGAAAACTACTGCATATCAGGGGTATGCATTTAAGCTTATTCCAGAAGGATTTAGTAGGACAATTTTAGTAAAAGCAATTTCAGGCACGGATAAATGGCTTGACCTCCCAAATGGAAAGGTAATTGACGTTGTTTTTGATGCGGATTATTTTCAAGGGAAAGAGGTTATGGTAAGCATTGAAACTACAATCTTTAATCCAGAAAATTCTTTACTAACCTTATATAGTACTATTGTTTGGGTTGGAGAGTAGTTTTGGAGAGGAAAACAGAGCTTTGAATGTAAAAAAGAATGAAATGAGGATATGAAATGAACCCTTTAGAGCGCAGCAAAGTTAAAAGCAATTTGCTAGAAAAGACTATTAAGCAGTTGACCGCATTACGCGACCAATCTGGTAATGAGATTACTAGCTTTATACAAGACGGTACGAGTGATACCTTTGAGATAAGCACAAATACAGGAAAGAAACTCCTATTATCAATTAATGATAGAATTCCAGAAGATTATAAAGATGGAGTTGAGACTGAACATTCAGAAGACAGAAGAATTGATACTCGATTTGAAGAATTTAGAGTAGAAAATAACGCAGACCAGTTTATTATTGTTTTTGTCTGGGCAACTGAAGGCAATATCAAATCAAGATGTGATACAGTGAAATATGTTTTTCTTTCTGAGGAGGCTAGGGAAACTTTCAATGTAGAAGAATATCTATAAATAATAGAAGAAAACTGATATTTATAATCGATTTACTTTTTTGAGAATTACTGCTTGTCCTTGAGATATTTGTGGCATGAAGTGGATATTAGTTGTCAGCAGTTTGAAGTGTTTTTAAGTAGACTTAATTATTTTCCGCGTTGTTGTATGGTTTTATCTGTTTCCAGTAATTTCAAGTAAACCAACAGAATAAACAAAAGAAAACCGAAAACCCAATCGGTTTTCTTTTTCCATCTCAACAGTTTTCATTTCAACAATCCAAACTTTCCCTATATAATAGACACCATAAAGCCCCCTTTATACAAAAATCCCTGCATAATTAACCGAAATATGCAAAATTCCATTAGAATTCTGCAATAATATCCAAAAATATTGAATATTATCTTGCTTTGCACTCAAAACTGATGTATATTATTCACTATCAACAAGACAGACTTATCCAAAAAGGAGTTGTACTTATGAAATTCAAGAAATTATTCTTATTATTTAGTGCATTCATTACGACGCTTATTGCTTTGAGTGGCTGTACTTCACCGGGTGCCAATGACCCTGACTACTATTTGCAGGGGATTAAAGACCGAGGGCAGTTGGTGATTGCGACTTCTCCTGACTATCCGCCTTTTGAGTTTCAAGTGCTGAAAAACAATCGAAATGAGATTGTCGGTGCCGATATTGCACTGGCGCAGGCGATTGCGGATGATTTGGGGGTTAAATTGGTCGTTCAGAGTATGAATTTTAACTCTGTACTGACTGCTTTGGCTGCTGGGAAAGTAGATATGGCGGTGTCCGCTCTGTCTGTTACACCAGAACGGCAGGAGAGTTTTGATTTTTCTATTCCTTATTATCAAGCGACGAACAAGATGTTAATACTGAAAAAAAACAGCCAAACGCTTTTCACTAAGGAAGCTTTTGCTGGAAAAACTGTTGGCGCACAAAAAGGAACTGCTCAAGTAGATGCGATTAGAGACCAGCTGCCTAATTCTTATTCGGTAGCCATTACCTCAATCGGCAATCTAGTCGCAGAGCTGACACAGGGAAAAATTGACGGAATTATGATTGAATCAAGCGTCGGTCAAGCCTATATTGAGTCCAATCCTGAACTGACTTTCTCAGACGCACCGTTTGAAACAAGTGGCGAAGGTGCCTTTGCTATCGCTTTGCCGCAGCATTCTGGCAATCTGAGACTTGAGGTAAACCGCATTATTGAAGAATTAAAAGCACAAGGAAAGATTGACCACTTTGTAACTGAGGCTTTCCAACAAGCAGTGGAAGCTGGTCAGCTTGATTAAGAATTAGAAACATCATTTGGAGGAAGATTTTATGACAAATATGAACTTTAACTTTATCCCACGGCTCTTGCCTTATTTTACGGATGGGATTTTAATTACCATTGCGATTTCCATTATTGTTGTATTTTTCGGACTGGTTATCGGGACTTTTATGGCACTGATGAAACTGTCTAAGTCGAAAGTTTTGAATATTATTGCCAATATTTATGTAGAAGTTTTGCGTGGTACACCTATGCTAGTGCAGATTTTGATTGGTTATACGATTATTACCATTCATGCACCGATTTTTCAGGTAGGGATTTTGGATGTAGATTTGTCGCGTTTAATTCCCGGATTGATTGTTCTTTCCATGAACTCTGGTGCTTATGTGGCAGAAATTGTGCGTGGTGGGATTAATTCAATCGGTCAAGGACAGATGGAGGCAGCTCATTCACTTGGACTTCGTCCAGCTCAAGCCATGCGTTACGTCATTTTACCGCAAGCAATCCGCAATATTTTACCGGCTTTGGGCAATGAATTTATCACTGTTATCAAGGATAGCTCGCTACTAACAACTATTGGTATCATGGAATTATGGAATGGTGCACTGACTGTTTCAACTATTACCTTCCAACCACTTAGCCCGCTATTAATTGCAGCAGTAATGTACTTTGTCCTAACCTTCCTAACCAGCCGCCTGCTTGCTGTTTATGAAAAGAAAATCTCGAAAGCATATAAGAAATAAGGGGGAAGAAGAATGACTAAAGTTGTACTAGAAACTAAAAATCTCAAAAAAGAATTCGGCACCAATGTCGTGCTAAAAGATATTAATACACAAATCACCGAAGGTGAAGTTGTTGTAGTTATTGGTCCATCAGGAAGTGGAAAATCTACTTATCTAAGAACGCTCAATCTATTGGAAGTACCAACCAGCGGACAAGTCATTTTTGAAGGAACGGATATTACCGACAAAAGTGTCGATATCTTCAAACTCCGCGAAAAAATGGGCATGGTTTTCCAACAGTTTAACCTGTTTCCAAACATGACTGTTCTTGAAAATCTCAAACTTGCACCTATGAAAGTCAAGGGAATGGCTGGTGATGAGGCGACAAAAATTGCTAAAGAATTGCTGGAAAAAGTCGGACTAGCAGACAAGGCTGACAGCTATCCACTCTCACTTTCAGGCGGACAGCAGCAACGTATTGCCATTGCCAGAGCTTTGGCGATGAACCCAGAAGTCATGCTCTTTGACGAACCAACCTCAGCACTCGATCCAGAAATGGTTGGCGAAGTATTGAGCGTTATGAAAGACTTAGCAAATCAAGGGATGACCATGGTTATCGTCACACATGAAATGGGCTTTGCCAAAGAAGTTGCAGACAGAGTTATCTTCATGGACGGCGGATTTATCGTCGAAGAAGGCACGCCGAGTGATATTTTTGATAATGCCAAAGAGCAAAGAACGAAAGACTTTCTCGGGAAAGTATTGTAGGCTTAAAGCACCTATATATTATTTCAGACAAAAACCGGTTTTCTTGGTGGAAAACCGGTTTTTAGCAAAAAAATCCTTGTAATCTTATCAAAACTTCTCTATAATAGTGAATGTTGATGTTACGGTTCAGTAGCTCAGTTGGATAGAGCATCCGCCTTCTAAGCGGACGGTCGGGGGTTCGAATCCCTCCTGAATCATCAATAAAATCCCCGAAGTATTAATCATACTTCAGGGATTTTTTCTTGTAACCGTGTTATTTACTGCTTACTCAATCCAAGAGCAAATGCAAAGTAACTAGGCACTGTCACAAAGGTAAAGATAATCACAATCGCTGTAACAATACGCACAATCGTTGCATCTACCTTAAAATATTCCGCCACACCTGCAGCTGCTCCAGTAATTTTTCTATCCCCAGACAAACGCATTCCAAGCTTGCGGTTCAACACAAGACCGATAATAAAAGGGACAACTAAAAAAGTAATAATATAGCTCAACATAATTTCCTCCTCCATCTATTTGGTTTATGTACTAAGTATATAACCAGAACCCACAAATTCATTCAAGCAAAGGACTGATAATTTCTGGTACTAAGGACTGATATTTCTCGATAAAATACTTGCTATACACAATAGATAAGGATAGACTTTTATATAGGATGTGTAAAAATAGAAAAAGGAGAATTTTTATGACACTAACAGATACCTATACTTTATCAAATGGGGTCAAAATTCCTGTTATTGGTTTTGGAACATGGCAGGCAAAAGATGGAGATATTGCAGAAAGCTCTGTACTTGCTGCACTTGAGGCTGGCTATCGCCATATTGATACAGCTGCCATTTATGGAAATGAAGAAAGTGTTGGACGCGCGATTAAAAAATCTGGCATTCCTCGTGAAGAGTTATTCATCACAACAAAGCTCTGGAATGATGCACATGGCTACGAAGAGGCGAAAGCTGCTTTAGATAAGTCTTTGGAGCGTCTGGACTTGGATTATATAGATTTGTACCTTATCCACTGGCCAAATCCATTGAGTATCCGCAATCGCTGGCAAGAGGCAAATGCAGCAGCATGGAAAGCTATGGAAGAAGCACTTGAGGCTGGAAAAGCTCGTGCCATTGGTGTGTCTAATTTCCACCCACATCATTTGGATGCGCTGTTGGAAACAGCTAAAGTCGTGCCTATGGTTAATCAAATTTACATCAATCCAAGCGACAGACAAGCAGCTCTTGTGGAGTATAACAACAAGCACAATATCTTGACTGAGGCATATTCGCCACTAGGAACTGGTAAGATTTTTGAAATTGACGGCTTGAAAGAATTGGCTGATAAAAAAGGAAAGAGTGTTGCACAAGTGGCAATTCGTTGGAGCCTGCAAAAAGGGTTCTTGCCACTGCCAAAATCCGTTACCCCTGAGCGTATTAAGGAAAATGGCGAGGTCTTTGACTTTGAATTGACGACTGAGGACATGATTTACCTAGACAGCCTGTACGGTTTAGCTGGAGAGGCAGCCGATCCGGATGAAGTAAGATTTTAATAATGAAATTTAGGAGGAAGAAAATGGAAACTTATACACTAAGTAACGGCGTAGAAATTCCCAAAGTCGGCTTTGGTACATGGCAGGTTGCCAGCGGAGAAGAGGCGGAAAATTCTGTCTTAGCAGCGCTTGAGGCTGGTTATCGTCATATTGACACGGCGGCTGCCTACAAAAACGAGGACAGCGTAGGTGCAGCGATTAAAAAATCCGGCATTGCTCGTGAGGAGCTTTTTATCACGACAAAACTCGGCAGCAAGGCGCATAGCTACGAGGGAGCCAAAGAGGCTTTGGCGCAATCTTTAGAAAATCTCGGCTTGGACTATTTGGACTTGTACCTTATCCACTGGCCAAATCCGATTTCTTTGCGAGATAATCTTTGGCAAGAGGCGAATGCTGGTACATGGAAAGCGATGGAAGAAGCTTACGAAGCTGGAAAAATCCGTGCGATTGGGATTTCAAATTTTCGTCAACACCATATTGATGAGCTTTTGAAAACGGCAAAAATCACTCCTCATGTCAATCAAATATTTGCTAATCCAAGTGATGAACAAAAGGAATTGGTAGAATATTGTAAGGAAAAAGGTATCTTGATTGAAGCATATTCTCCACTTGGTGTTGGGAAAATCTTTGAGGTTCCTGAGTTGAAAGATTTAGCAGCTAAGTATGAAAAATCTGTAGCTCAGCTGGTTTTACGTTGGTCTTTGCAGAAAGGATTTTTACCGCTGCCTAAATCTGTTACGCCATCTCGTATAAAAGAGAACTTAGAGGTCTTTGATTTTGAGATTGCTCAAGAGGATATGGACTTTATGGATACTCTTAGAGGTGTTGCGGGTATGGCAAAAGACCCGGATGCTGTTGGGTTTTAATGGTTAATATTTTAAAAGAGGTTCAATCTGAACCTCTTTTTTGCTCTTGAAACAAGAAAAATGAAAAAGCAGGACAAGTTTTTGGGGGAGAATGTCCTGCTTTTCCATTTTTGGATGGTTATATTGTGCAGCATGTTCCTCAAGAGTGGGGAGAAGTTTGTTGGTTAGAACTCTCTTGAGGGTGCAACTGGTAAGTAAACGTTGTTTGGTCACTATTTGCTAGTGCAAGAGTTATGATACCGAAAGGTTTTGCTTTAGTCAACTGATTTTTACAAAATCTTGTTAAATCAGCCAAAAATTTCTTTCATCAATGCTTTACCGGTCGGAGTTGCTGCCAAACCGCCCTCTGCAGTTTCGCGGAAAGCAGATGGTAGGGCTCTGCCGACTTGATACATACAGGTAATGACTTCATCAGGTGGAATAACCGAACGAATGCCAGCTAGCGCCATATCGGCAGAAATAAACGCCTGAGAAGCGCCCATCGCATTACGCATAACGCAAGGGACTTCCACAAGTCCAGCAACAGGGTCGCAGATTAAGCCTAGCATATTCTTTAAGGTCAAAGTCATTGCTTGAGCAGCTTGTTCTACACTTCCGCCGTTTGCTAGAACAAGGGCCGCGCTTGCCATTGCGGAGGCTGAACCAACTTCTGCTTGACAGCCGCCCTCAGCTCCGGAAATGGATGCATTATTTGCCATGACTAAGCCAAAAGCTCCTGCGCTAAAGAGAAAATCAATCTGGTCTTCTTCACTTAGGCCCAGTTTTTCAGTTGCAGCAAAAAGTACACCCGGCACACAGCCGGCTGAACCTGCAGTTGGGGTGGCGCAAATTAGCCCCATTTGCGCGTTGACTTCGTTGACTGCAATGCCGTTTCGTACAGCTTTTAGAATGGTTTCACCGCTGAGGAACTTGCCACTTTCGATGTATTCGTCCATGCGTTTGGAATCTCCACCAGTTAGACCTGTGACGGATTTTTCTCCTAGTAAGCCTTGTTCAACGGAATGTTTCATGACTTGAAGATTTCTTTGCATTAGGGAAATGATTTCCCCATGCGTTCTTCCAGTGGTTTCCATTTCGACAGCAATCATGAGTTCCGCAAGGGATGGATAGTCTTTTGATTGATTGATGATGTCTTGAATTGTATAAAACATACTATTTCCTCCTTGTTTAACTAAAGAAATTCACGTTATCCAAGTCTTCAATAGCCTGAATTTCCGTAAATGCTTTAGTTACGTGCGGTGTATCGACTTCGATAATCATGATGGCTTTTTCGCCTTTTGCTTCACGTGTTACGTTCATTTGAGCGATATTGATGTTGTGGTTGCTTAGGGAAGTGGTCACTTTTGCCACTACACCCGGCACGTCGCGATGCACAATGACAAAGGTTGGCATACCCATGGATAGAGAAATGTTGAAGCCATTGAGCTCAGTTACAGAAATAGAGCCACCACCAATGGAAATTCCTGTGACACTCATCTTTCTATCTCCTTTAGATAGCACTAGACGAGCGGTATTTGGATGCTCGGCACGGTCTTCTTTGTGGGGGATAAAAGCAACTTTCATCCCAGCTTCATGCGCTAGTTTGAGTGAAGTTCGTAGGTTTTCATCATCAGGTTCCATACCTAAAACACCGCCAACTAGGGCAATATCTGTCCCGTGTCCGCGGTAGGTTTTGGCAAAACTTTCATATAAATGGATATCCAAAGTATCAGGTAGTTCACCAAAAATAGAGCGGACAATTTTTCCGATACGGCAAGCGCCCGCCGTATGTGAAGAAGAAGGACCAATCATAACCGGACCTATGATATCAAAGACGCTTTTATAACGCAGGTTTTCCATAGCATTCACTTTTCTTTCTTATTTAAGTAAGTTTCTGTGCTTATTTTACAATATAAAGCTGGATATTACTATTCATAATCCAAAGTAGCAAAAGACGATTATCTGGTATATTTCATATAGTTGTATTATAATAACTGATACAAAGGAGTGAAAGCTAATGATGACTATAGATTTTGCAAGTAACACACCAATTTATCAGCAAATTCGTGACCAGATTATCTTGTCTTTGGCAAGCAATGAGCTAAAACTGGGCGAAGAACTACCCAGCGTACGCGCTATGAGTGAGGAGATTGGTGTCAATATGATGACTGTTTCTAAAGCCTACCAAATGCTCAAAGACGAAGGAATTGTCGAAGGCGACCGCCGAAAAGGAACGAAAATTGTTGACATCGTTGCGACGGATAACAAAAAACAAGAAACAAACAAGGAAACCTTGCGCCTACTCTTAGCAGAGAGCCTCATTCGTGGGGCAAGCAGTGAAGAAATCCACGTACAAATGGATGAATTATTGAAAGAATTCCCTAGGGGGTGCGAAAAATGAGCTTAATATTATTTATTACCTACTGGCTAACAGCCTTGTTGGTAGCGATTATGCAGTACAAAATCAACCGCTCCATGAAAAATATTGTCCTAGAAAATACGCTGCCTGATGAAGCATTGAAAAGTCCAGAAATAGAAAAAATTCTCAAAGATTTTCTAAAAAAACTGCTTTTGTCGGTTGTTTTCTTCGGTTTGGTGCTTTGTGCATCTTTCTTTATCCAGTACGATTCCGTCAATATGTTCCTCTTTTTCCTAGCCATGTTTGGCAATTTGGGCTTGCAGTTTGTCATTAATGTCAAGGCGATAGAGGAAGTACATGACCTCAAAATTCAAAAGGGCTGGAGCATTGGCACACAAAAAGTTCTGGTGGATATTCAGGCACTCAAAGTCAAAAATCGTAAGGTTTTTCCAATTTGGTGGTTTGCCATTCCTTTTGGGATTTTTGCAGGATTGGTTGCTTATCAAGTTTCTAGCCAAATGAGCACTCAGTTGATTTTGATTAATTCTCTGTCTTTTCTTCTCTTGTTTGTGCTGTCTGTATGGCTTTACTTTTTGGTTAAAAAAATGCCTGTTAAGCCTTTGACAATAGATTCTCAGACCAATATGCAGATGAATGATGTGCAAAAGTCATTCTGGTGCAAAACAGTTCTATCCTTGCTAGTCTTTTCGTTGGTTTTTGGCTTTTCTATTACCTTTTTCAGCTCAGGAGAAGGCTCTGCTAATCTGCTTGCCTTTGCCTTGATGATGATTTTTACTATTGGATTTGTCGCTTATACCATTGCTTTGGTCTTTGGCTATCGCAAGCAAACTACACAGCTTTTGACCAATGCACAAAAGGTTTTTTATGAAAATGAAGACCAATACTGGAAATATGGTGTGTATATCAATCCCAATGACAGCAGACTATTTGTTCCTTCTAGAATGAACATGAACTTAGGTGTCAATCTAGGAAAACCAGCTGGAAAAATCCTAGCTATTGTAACGGCGATTGCTCTGTTCATAGGCTTAGGTGTTCTTTTAATGTTTCTGGGCTATAACGATTTTACCCCGCAACCTTTTCGACTAAATGAAATCAACAGCGGACAAACTGTGGAGCTGCACAATTTTATCAGCTCAAGAACGATTGAAACCTCTGACATTAAGTCCGTCGAATTGGTGCCGATTAGCTACTTGAATAAAGCTACAAGAAATGTCGGTTCAGCTACAAATTCTTACCGAACAGGAAGTTTTAGTTTGAATGACCGCGAACTTTATCTGCTGATATTTAACAACGTGGATAGGGCAGTCAAAATCCAAACGGCTAATAGAGATTACTTCGTCAATCAAAGAACACTTGAGCAAACGCAAGAACTTTATCAAAAACTTGTTAAATTAGCCGAGTAGCTATTTACACGCATTCTACCTTTTGTTATAGTAGGATTGTTCAAAAGGAGGGAATGTAATGAAACTAAAACAACTAACACTTTGCGCGGTTTTAATCGCTTTTACTGTCGTCATGGGTACAGTCGTATCTATCCCAATAGGGCGTGAGGTCTTTACCTTAGCCAATACTTCGGTTTTTGTCAGTGCTTTTCTTTTAGGGAAAAAAGAGGGACTGGTTATCGGTGCTTTATCTGGGCTTTTGATTGACGGTCTACTAGGTTTTTGGCTTTGGGCACCAGTTACCCTTTTGGTTTACGGAACAATGGGCTTTGTTGCAGGACTAATGGGCGTGCATACTAAGAGTTTTACTTCTCGATTAATGGCGATGATACTTTGCTGGGCGATTTTGGTCGGAGGTTATCTTTTGGGCGGAACTATTATCCTCGGTTCATTTGCCGCAGCTCTTGCAGGAATTGGGCTAAATATAGCACAAGGCGCCATTGGTGGAGCGATTGCTATGAGCGTTTATCCAATCTTAAAACCGGTTTTGGTGACAAGATTAAAAAATATCTAAGAAAAACAGGCTGTGAATGCTTTCATAGCCTGTTTTTGCGAGCAAGTCTATTGATTTTATTAAAATTAATGGTAAAATTACTTAAGATTTAAAATTAAAAATTAGAGGGGTTTTAGAAATGAATTACATAAAGACAAAAGCAACACTTATCTTACTTGCCCTAAGCTCGTTAGTCTTCCTAGCAGCCTGCGGTAATAATACAGCAACAAATCCACCAGTAGTTGAAAATATCAGCGTGCCTGAAGCTAAATCTATCGCACTTTCAATGGTAGATAATGCAACTTTCCACAATCTTGAGCTACGTTTGGAAAATGGTGTAGAAGTTTATGATGTGGATATCGTTTCAGACGAAACAGCCTATCAAGTGCTAGTAAACGCCCAAACAGGCGATGTGCTTAGTTTAAGCAACGAAAGCTTGGAAGTACCTGCAACAAGCAGCAAGGAAACTACAAGCCAAACAGGCGAAAATGAAACAAGTTCAACTGAAAACTCAAACCAACAAGCAGCTGACGAAAACGGCATTACTCGTGAGCGTGCAAGAGAAATCGCTCAAGCAGTAATTCCGCAAGGTCGAGTAGTAGAAGTGGACCGCGATATTGAAAGAGGACGCTTTGTCTGGCATGTAGAAATCCGCGAAGGTGGACTAACACATCGTATTTATGTGGATAGAAGTAATGGTGAGATAGTTTATCAGGAGATTGATTAATTAGATAGAAACAGTTTGCTTCGGTGGACTGTTTTTTTACTCTGATGAAAATAGCGGAGTGATAAAAATCTCTTTATTGCAAATTATGCTAAATCTTGCTAATATATACAGTGCAGTAAGAGATACGCCAATATCTCTTACCCAGTCTTAGATTAATCTAGGATTTTTAAGGGTTAGCGCCTTCGTTTCCGATATTTCGGAGCGGAGCGCTTTTTGTTTCTGTTTTTCCGCTCCTAGAGCTTTCTTTCAATATCTAAAAGATAGTTGATAAGCATAGCTAAACTAATAAGAAAAGCCAAAAAACTCATGGCAACACCTCACAATCAATAGAAATTCAGCACGTCATTCATTGCAACGAAACATATGTGAATAGACGACTTACCTAAATTCCAAAACTGCTACACCAGATTAAAACAATACTAAAATCGGGTTATTATGACAAATAATTGCTCTATTTTTTCAACCAAAGAACAGGCGACCAACATTCGCTTGTTTTTTGCTATAATATAAGAGTTGAAACAAGAAAAGGAGTACCAATATGACCAACTTTCAAAATTTCCAAGACCGCTCTTTAAAAGAGATGCAAATAGAACTAGATGATTACATCGGGCAATTTAAACTGGGTTATTTCCCGCCCTTGTCACAGGTGGCTCGGTTGACTGAAGAACTGGGCGAACTCTCACGCGAAGTTATGCACACTTATGGGGAAAAGCAGAAGAAATCAAGTGAAAAATCAGGCTCAGTGGAAGAAGAATTGACGGATTTGTTTATCAATGTCCTGATTTTCGCCAATTCTCTAGGGCTTGATTTGACGGAAAGTTTTGCTAAAGACATGGAGAAATTCAACCAACGTGATAAAACACGTTACGAGCGAAAGGGGGAAACAGATGAAAATTGAGGTTTTACCAAAAGAATTTGCGCAAGCTTTGCCCGTTTTAGAAAAAATTCATGCCGCAGGATTTGAGGCGTATTTTGTTGGGGGCAGTGTGCGGGATGTGCTTTTGCATAAGAAAATTCATGATGTGGATATTGCTACAAGCGCCTTTCCTAGCGAGATTAAGGAGATTTTTCCTCGAACGGTGGATGTCGGCATCGAACACGGAACGGTTCTTGTTTTGGCGCAAGGTACCGAGTATGAGATTACGACTTTTCGCACGGAGAGTACCTATCAGGACTTTCGCCGACCCGACAAGGTGGAGTTTGTTCGCTCGCTCAAAGAGGATTTGAAACGCCGGGATTTTACGATAAATGCACTGGCGATGGATGTTTCCGGCAATATTATTGATGAATTTCATGGTGTTGAGGATATGAAAGCTAAGATTATCCGAGCGGTTGGCTCGGGTCAAGAGCGTTTTTATGAGGACGCTTTGCGGATGATGCGAGCGGCTCGCTTTGCTTCTCAACTGAATTTTACGATTGAGGAAGACACATTTGCTGCCATGTGCGAAAATGCGCCTTTGCTGGCAAAAATTTCGGTGGAGCGAATTGCTATTGAGTTCATCAAACTCATGCAAGGAACCAATAGAAAGCGCGGTTTAATGGCATTAATCAACTCCAAATCTTATCTTTATCTACCAGAAATCAATCAAGATGACGAGCCAGCGCTTAAGAGATTGGCTGGACTTCCTAAGGATAGATTGTTTGACGAAGGACAAATTTGGGCATTGGTTTGCTTTTGTTTGGGGCTAAAAAGAGAAGAAATTCTGGTGTTTTTACGTCAGTGGAAAATCAGTAACGCTATTGCTAGACGGGCGCAGAATATCGTTTCGGGCTTTATCTACCGCATTGATAACCCGTGGAATGCGCTGGAACTTTATCGTTTTAGCGAAGATGAGATAAGACTTGCGGAAGAAATGCGCAAATATTTCCTTTTAGACAGCAATATTGACGCAGCCATTCAGCAGCACAAGAGCCTACCCATCCATTCTAAACAAGACTTAGCTATCAGTGGCAAGGACATTTTGGCTTTCTTAGATGAAAAACCGGGACAATGGCTAGGGGAAATTCTTTCTTTTCTTGAAGTGGAGATACTCAAAGGGCGTTTGCCTAATGAAAAAAGGGCGATTTTGCGGAAAGTTAGGGAACTCAAAGGGGCAGATTAAGAGCAAATGTTCCTATAAAAAATAGAAGAGGTTGGAGATTGAGCCAAAAGTCTGTAGCCCACTTTGAAATACGAACATTCTCGCAGCCGATTAGGCTTGAATGAATTACTGAGAGTTGGCGACTTGTCGCTTACTCTCAGTTTGAGGCTCAAGAGCAATGGAATTCGGGGTGGTTTTCCCCGAAGTCGCTTGCGTCCTGCTGCCCTAATGTTCGTATTTCAAAGTGGGCGGAAGACTTTTGGTTCAATCTCCAACCTCTTTTATATGCTAGTGAGGCTTTCACAGGTAAAACACAAAATTTTCTTGAGCAAAGAAAAAAGGCACTCAGATTACTCTGAACTTACCTTTTTATCTCATACTCCACAAAAGAACGAACAGTTTTACTAACCTTATCCATCTTGCGCAGAGTTTCCATTTTTCTCATTCCCGATTTTTCCATCACTCGTCCGCTAGCTAGATTTTCCACATCATGCTCGCAATGAATGGCTTTTAACCCTAATTTTTCAAAGGAAAATTCTATCAAGCAAGTCAAAGCCTCACTGGCATAGCCCTTGCCCCAATAGTTCTGATGAATGACATAGCCAATCTCAGCAGACTGCTCGTGAAACTTGAGAAAATCAATGGTACCAATGACTTTTTGCTCACTCTTTAGCTCAAGAACGAACTTGCCCAAAGGTGCAGACATGGATTGAGCAATATAATCTTTCACGCTTTCTATATCCTTATCAGGTGCAAAAACAAAGCGTGCGACCTCAATATTTGAGGTAAATTCAAACATATCACTAGCATCATTCATGGTTTTTGGTCGCAGGAGTAGGCGTTTTGTTGATAAATGGGTGTTTTCTGCTAAAACTCTCAGTCGATTTGTCTTCATTAGACCACTTCTTGCAAGAGCGCTGCTTGTTTTTCAGCCTCTTGTCTGCCACCTTTGTAACCGTAAATCTTAAGATTGAGCCTATCCATAAAGAAATTAGAAATCGGTCCAACTGCAAAGGCACTCAAAATCGTTCCCACGCCAACAGTTGCGCCCAAAAGTAGCCCGATTGCCAAAAAGATAAAGTCATTAGCCATACAAATCCACTTGAATGACACGCGTCCTTTTGTCATATCAGTCAGTGCGACATTATAAAGGATAAAAGGTCCTGCACCAAGGTTGGCGATAACCAAGATTGCAACAGCAAAACCAAGCATACAGAGTGCTAGACTTTTAAAGAAAATCAGTTGAAGAATGGATTGTGGATTGACTAGCTGGCTTAAAAAAGTATTGGTAAATTGTGCTACATAGCCGACACCAAACATAGAAATCCAAGTGCCAATTCCGATTAAATCACGGCGTTTGATTAGGACAAAGACCAATAAAATTGCGTTGATAAGAATAGAAATCAACCCAAAGTCCTGTTGAAAAAGATGAGAAATCCCCACTTTCATTGTTGAATAAGGGTCGGTTCCTAGTTGGATTGCCATAGAAATCCCGATAGCCAGTCCGATAAATGAGTTACCAATGAACATCAGGAGCATTCTTGTTTTGGGGTTAATTATTTTTGTCATCTCTTTTTTCCTCTTTATTTTCCCTATAATTAAAAATACTATTTATTAATATAACAGAAACCACAATTATTTACAATAAAACTATAATGGGAAAGGGCTGAGTTCAAAAGTCTGTAGCCCACTTTGCAATACGAACATTCCCGCAGCGTCTTAGGCGTGAATGAATTACAGTCCGTTGACGGCTTCGCCGTTTACGGACTGTTTGAGGCTCACGAGCAATGGAATTCGGCGGTCTTTGCCGAAGTCGCTTGCGTCCTGCTGCTCTAATGTTCGTATTGCAAAGTGGGCGGAAGACTTTTGAACTCAGCCCAGCAATAATTTAGTCTAATCCAATCAGATAATCATCATCACTCATAGCTTCAACTTCGCCTAATAGATAACCATTACCAACTTGTGAGAAGAAGTCATGGTTAGTCGTACCAGTTGACAAACCATTCATAACGATTGGGTTGACATCATTGGCTGTATCTGGGAAGAGTGGGTCATGTCCCAAATTCATCAGTGCCTTGTTGGCGTTGTAACGCAAGAAAGTTTTTACCTCTTCCGTCCAGCCAATTCCGTCATACAACTGCTCAGTGTATTTTTCTTCATTTTCATAAAGCTCATACAAAAGATTATACATCCAGTCTTTCATCTCAGACTGTTCTTCGTCGCTCAGCTCGTTAAAGCCTAGTTGGAATTTGTAGCCGATATAGGTGCCGTGAACACTTTCATCACGGATAATCAGCTTGATAATCTCTGCTACGTTTGCCAGTTTGTTGTTGCCAAGATAGTAAAGCGGAGTGAAAAATCCTGAGTAGAATAAGAAAGTTTCAAGGAAAACTGAGGCTACTTTCTTTTCTAGTGGAGAGCCGTTTTGGTAGATTTCGTTGATAATCTTGGCTTTCTTTTGCAGGTATTCATTGGTATTGGTCCATTCAAAGATTTCTTCAATCTCGCTTTTGGTATTCAAAGTTGAGAAAATTGATGAGTAACTTTTCGCATGGACACTTTCCATAAATTGAATATTGTTGAGAACTGCCTCTTCGTGCATGGTACGCACATCTTGTCTGATGGACTCCATACCAGTTTCTGATTGAACGGTATCAAGCAAGGTTAATCCGCCAAATACGAAGCCAACCAGTTCTTTTTCTTCATCCGAAAGCTTGCGCCAGTCGTCCAAGTCATTTGACAAGGGAATACGGGTATCCAACCAAAATTGCTCGGTCAGTTTCTCCCAAGTCGCCTTGTCAATGGCGTCTTCTAATTCGTTCCAGTTTATTGCTTTATAGTAAGTTTCAGCCATTTCTTCCTCCTAGATTACACAGCTTTCACATTGATTAGCACCAATCTCTTCGCCATCATCTGTGTAAGTACGCACGTAATAGATTGACTTGATGCCTTTATAATAGGCATAGTTGCGCAAGATGTTCAAATCACGCGTAGTTAGCTTAGTTGTAGATTTCCATTCGTAAGTACCAATTGGTGTTTCGCTACGCATGAATAGTGTGAGTGACAATCCCTGGTCCACATGGTTGGTCGCTGCTGCGTAAACATCAATGACCTTACGCATATCCATATCAAATGCCGATGTGTAATATGGCATGGTGTCGTTATCCAAGTAAGCTGCTGGATAGTAAATCTTACCGATTTTCTTTTCCTGACGCTCTTCGATACGCTGCGTAATCGGGTGGATAGAAGCAGAAGTATCGTTGATATAAGAAATAGAGCCATTCGGTGCAACAGCTAGACGGTTTTGATGGTACAAGCCGTATTGTTTTACCTCAGCTGCTAAATCAGCCCAGTCTTGCTCAGTTGGGATGTGGATGCCATCAAACAAATCCTTAACCTTGTCTGATTTTGGTAAATGCTTGCCAGCGATATACTTTTCAAAGTATTTTCCAGAAGCGTAATCAGATTTATCAAAGTTATGGAAAGTTTCTCCACGTTCTTTGGCGATGTTTTTGCTTTCAACCAAAGTCCAGTAGTTTAAAAGCATAAAGTAAATATCCGTAAACTCAATAGACTCAGGAGAACCGTATTCCATCAGGTTTTTAGCGAAATAAGAATGAAGTCCCATTGCACCCAAACCGATAGAATGCGCTGTTTGGTTGCCGTAAGCAACAGAAGGCACGCAGGTAATATCAGACTCGTCAGTTACAAAAGTCAAAGCACGAACCATTGTACGCACGCTCTTACCAAAATCATTTGAATTCATCAAATTCGGTACATTTGTTGAGCCGAGATTACATGAAACGTCAATCCCAAGTTCTTCATATTCTTGCTTGTCATTAATAACAGACGGCGTTTGAATTTGCAGGATTTCCGAGCAAAGATTACTCATGACAATCTTGCCGTCAACAGGGTTTGCTTTGTTGACTGTATCAATGTTGATGATGTATGGATAACCAGATTCTTGTTGCAATTTAGAAATTTCATTTTCCAAATCACGCGCCATGATCTTGTCCTTGCGGATATTCGGATTGGCAACTAGGTTGTCGTATTCTTTGGTGATATCAACATAGTTATAAGGAACACCGTATTCACGCTCGATAGAATAAGGCGAGAACAAATACATTTCTTCGTTCTTACGCACCAATTCGTAGAACTTGTCAGGAACAGTTAAGCCCAATGACAAGGTCTTCACGCGGATTTTCTCATCGGCATTCTCTTTCTTAGTTGAAAGAAACTGGATAATATCTGGATGGAATACGTCCAAATATACCACACCAGCACCCTGACGCTGACCTAATTGGTTGGAATAGGAAAAGCTGTCTTCAAACAACTTCATAACAGGCACCACACCACTTGCAGCATTGGCATAACCTTTGATTGGGCTGCCTGCTTCACGCAAGTTGGAAAGATTAATCCCAACACCGCCACCGATACGAGAGAGTTGCAAAGCCGAGTTAATCGAGCGTCCGATTGCATTCATATCGTCCGTTACTTGAATTAAGAAACAAGAGACCAATTCGCCACGGCGTTTACGTCCTGCATTTAGGAAAGAAGGAGTAGCTGGTTGGTAACGCTGATTGAGAATTTCAAGTGCGATATCCATAGCCAATTCTTCATTGCCTGAAGCAAAGTAAAGGGCATTGTAAGCCACGCGGTCTTCAAAGCTTTCAAGATAAGCATTGCCGTCATCTGTTTTTAAGGCATATTGATTGTAAAACTTATAAGCCGCCATAAAACTCTTGAACATAAAGTTCTGCTCTTTCAATGTTGCAAAGAGTTTTTCGATAAATTTCATATCGTATTTGCGGATAAATTCTTCTTCTAAGAAGTCATTAGCAATCAGATATTCGATTTTTTCTTCTATTGTAGGAAACTTGATTGTGTTAGGTTCAACGTTTTCTCTAAAAAAGGCTTCTAGTGCCTCTTTGTCCTTATGCAGCTGGATTTGTCCGTTGACTGGACGGTTAATCTCGTTGTTCAGCTGGAAATAAGTTACATTTTTTAATTCACTCAGACTCAAAGTCTTTCACCACTTTCTGTACATACTTGACATCTTCATCTGTTCCGTTGAATTCAAATTCATACAGAATAGGCGTGTCATATTCTTTTGCGATATCTTTTGCTGTAAATATGAAAAGTTCAGCAAAATTGCGATTTCCGCCGCCAATTACTCCTTTTAAGAAACTTTGATTGACCCCATAATCTAAAAAGTCCCAAACAGGCTCAGTAATTTCCGCCTCATAAGTTGGGACAATCAGGATAAATGGCTCATCAACATCAATAAAAGGATTGGTCTGGGAAATCTCTAAATGAGGCAAACCCGTCTTGGCAACAAAACGTCTGGTTTGACCAGTTAAAGAAAAATAGACCAATTTCATATTATGCTAATAATTCCTTTAATTTATTTGGTGCAAAACCTGAGAAAGTTTCCTTTTCAGACTCAACAACTGGTAATGTCTGGAAGCCTTTTTCGATTAAGTAGTTGACATATTGTGGTTGGTCGTCAATATTGATTTCCGTGTAGCTTACTTGCTTGTCATCCAAATAACGCTTAACCATTTTACATTGCATACAGTTGTTCTTTGAAAATACTTTAATTTCCATTTCTATGTTCCTCTTTTCGTTAGGTGGTGAAACGAGCGCTTAGCAATGTGGAAATTTCTCAAAGGTGACGGTTCTATCCGCAGGATAGGTTCTCAGCTTTGAAAATTTACACATTGTTGCTCGATTGAACCCCGTTTTTCTAATATAATCCTTAGTTATTAGTTTAGGTTTTTTACAGGAATATGTCAACAAGAATAACCTTAAAAAACACAACATATAGTTGTCTGAAAATTCACTTGGCACAAAATATTGAGTTTATCAGTTTTCATTTGCTTTTCATGTTTTGGCTTTGAAAAAAAGTTGTCATGTGATATAATTCCTAATAATTGAGAATGGTTCTCAATTGTAAATGAGGTGGAGAAAATATGCTAACTTTAGAAAATGCACAACGAATGCAGGTCTATAAAATTGAGCAAATCAACCTAACAGGCGACTTAGCAAAGCATTTGGGCAATCTAGGATTGACCAAATCAGCAAAAGTGGCTCTTTTAAGCTTGAACAAGGAAAACGGCATCGTGATTTTTGCTAAATCGCGTTTGGCATTAGATAGAAAGATTTTACAAAAAATACAAATTGTTGACGATGAGGAAAACGAGGACGACTGGTTGCCTTTGGATGAATTGGCAGTTGGACGCTCAGGAAAAGTCATCAGCATTCACGGAACAGGCGCTCTCAAACGTCGATTAATGGATATGGGAATTACTAGAAATACGGTAATTGCCATTCGTAAAGTGGCGCCATTGGGTGACCCGATAGAGATTAATATTCGCGGATACGAGCTGACCTTGCGCAAGAATGAAGCGCAGATGGTTTTGATGAAAGAGCTAGGTGAGTGATATGGAAATAGCTTTAGTTGGAAATCCAAACAGCGGTAAAACGACTGTTTTTAATCATTTAACAGGCAGTAGTCAATATGTCGGCAACTGGCCGGGCGTAACAGTAGAAAGAAAATGCGGACCAATCACCAAGAAAAAGCATATTTTGTTACAGGATTTGCCCGGCATTTACTCTATGTCGCCTTACACACCAGAAGAAATCGTTGCTAGAGATTACCTATTAAATGGCAAACCGCAAGCGATTTTAAACGTGGTGGATGCGACCAATCTGGAAAGAAATCTCTACTTAACTACACAATTAATGGAAACGGGCATTCCTGTGTGTCTGAGTTTGAATATGATGGATATTTTGGAAGCTCAAAAGAAATACCTCAATATCGAAAAACTCAGCTATGGGTTGGGTATTCCGGTTGTTTCCATGAGTGCGCTCAAGAAAAAAGGGGTAGAAAAAGCAGTCGAAAAGGCAGAAAATCATCAGGACACGCAATATCCAACCTATGATAATCGTCTAGAGGCAGCATTAGACGAAATTTCCTTAGTATTGGGCGGCACAGTTCCAGAAAAACAAGCACGTTGGTATGCGATTAAAGTTTTCGAGCGAGATGAAGAAATCACGCAAAATTTGGACTTATCAACCTTACAAAAGAAAGAACTAGAAGAAATTATCGCCATCACTGAAAAAGTCTTTGACGAGGATTCACTTTCGATTGTTATTAATGCTCGTTATGATTTCATCACACAGCTTACCAAATTGTGTTTGGGCGAGCGTGGTGTTTTGGAGGAAAACTTTTCTGACAAGGTTGACCGAATTGTAACCAATCGTTTTCTCGCCCTGCCGATTTTTGCTCTGATAATGTGGTTGGTTTATGCTATTTCAATTCAGTGGGTTGGTGGTGTCGGCACAGACTGGCTCAATGAAGTTGTTTTTGGCAGTTTTTTACCGGAGAGACTAGCTGACTTTTTGAATTTTATTCATGTTGCCGACTGGTTGCAAAATCTGATTATTGATGGGATTTTAGCTGGAACTGGTGCAGTTTTGGGCTTTTTACCGCAGATTTTTGTCCTCTTTATCTGTCTAGGTTTGCTAGAAGATTGTGGCTATATGAGCCGTATTGCCTTTGTCATGGATAGAGTTTTTCGCAAGTTTGGGCTTTCGGGCAAGAGTTTTATCCCTATGCTAGTTGCCACAGGTTGTGGTGTGCCGGGAATTATGGCGACCCGCACCATTGAAAATGAGAAAGACCGTCGTTTGACCATTATGGTTACAACCTTTATGCCCTGTTCGGCGAAACTACCGATTATTGCTTTGATTGCTGGAGCTTTCTTTCCGCAAGCAAGCTGGGTAGCACCAAGTGCTTATCTGGCAGGAATTGCAGCGATTATCCTGAGTGGTATTGCACTCAAAAAATCCAAATTATTCGCAGGAGATGCCTCGCCATTTATCATGGAATTGCCTAGCTATCACTTGCCAGCTATGAAAAATGTCTTAAAATACGCGCTTAATCACGCCAAATCTTTTGTTAAACGTGCTGGAACTGTGATTTTTGTCATGAATATTGCTATTTGGTTCTTATCAACGTATTCATGGAGTTTGACACAAGTTTCAGCAGACCAATCAATTTTGGCTGATTTTGGTCGCTTGATGTCTCCACTTTTTGCTCCACTAGGCTGGGGAAGTTGGCAGGCGACAGTTGCGACTTTGACTGGTTTGGTGGCGAAAGAAACGGTTGTCGGCTCATTGGGTGTTTTGTATGCGACAAGCGGTGGCACGGATTGGGCAGGATTGCAGGCAGCACTGACACCGATTGCAGCATACAGCTTCCTGCTATTTAACCTATTGTGTGCTCCATGTTTTGCAGCGATTGGTGCCATTCACAAGGAAATGCACGCATTTAAATGGAGTGCTTTAGCAGTATTCTACCAATGTGGTTTGGCTTATGCCGTGAGTTTCTGGATATTCCAAATCGGGATGCTTGTTCTGACAGGGATTTTCACGATTGCTAGTGCTTTAGCCTTTATAGTTTTGGCCTTGTTGTGCTATTTCTTATTCAGAAAACAGGCGAAGACTTCCGAAGAATTGGATGTATTAACACTAGATATGTTTGAAACTGGAAAGGGGAATGTGAAATGAGTACCTTTATCGTTGCTAGTCTGATTTTTGGGACAGCAGGCTGGATTGTTATTAAGAAAATCAAGAAAGGTTTCGGGGCAGGATGTTCAGATTGTGCAAGTCCGCATTGTCCTGTGAAGAAGGTGGAGCAGAAATAAAAACGAAAAGTATCGCGTGAGCGATGCTTTTTTGCTTTATTCAACAAAAAATAATAATACTTTCAAACAGAATAAATTCTTCTTATTTGTTAGTATAGAAAGGAATGAAAAACAGTTCTACTGTATAAATGAAGTCAAGAGAACAGTTGTGGCGGAAATATTAGGAGGGAAATATGCCGAAAAATTTGGGGAGAGTTTTTAGAAGTTTGCGGCAAGCAAAAGGAATAAGTTTAGAAGAAGCAACGGGAGGACGATTTTCAATCTCGCAATTATCAAGATTTGAGCATGGAAAATCTGATTTGTCCGTATCAAAAATGCTCATTGCATTAAAAATATTGCAAGTAACAACAGACGAATTTCTTTCTATTGCTAGAGAATTCGAAGAAAATGAAATACATCAATTCTCTTCAAAAGTTGAAAAATATTTAAAACAAGAGAATACCTATATGCTAAGAAAATTATTGATGGAAAAAAAGAAAAAGATGTCAACAAACCTTTATAGATTAGAAGTGCAAATGCTGACATTACTGGTGGAGGGATTGAGGGATAGAAAAAAGATTTTACAATATGAACAAAATTTTATGGATTATTTTTGCACAATAGAACATTGGGGATATTTTGAACTCATGCTATTTTCCAATATCCTTGATTCTATTAGTCAATCTTCATTAAGAATTCTAACAAGACAGATGATTGAACAAACAGTTCTTCATGAAAAAAATCCACGAAAAAAAAGAAAAATCGCACGCATACTGCTTGAAATAGTTAGAAGAACGCTAGAGGAAAAGAAATTTCAAGAAGCGAGTTTGCTTTTAGTTGAAACGAAAAGGTTGTTGAGTGATGAAACTTATTTGTTAGAAAAAAATATCTTGCTTTTTATGGATGGTTATTACAGTTTATGTATAGGAAAACTAGAAAAAGGAAGAAAAAAGATGGAAACTGTCATCAAAATTTTTGAGCAATTAGAAAGTTATGAATATGCCTCTTTATATAGTGAGCTGTATCAGGAAATATTAGATAAAGAATTTGCATATTTGTAAATTTTAAATTTATATTAAAAGAAAAATAGCTTTATAATAGTATATTAAAGTTTATTTATTTATAGTGAAGAGAATTTTATTCGTTCAGTATTCTCTTGTGAGAAAATGAAAACGATTATTCAGCTGGTGATTGGATTTTTAATTTTCAATATTCAAGGAGGAACATGATGAAGAAGAATTGGGTTAAAAAGGTTATCTGTAGTTTTCTTTTGATTTGTTTTTGGTCGATAGGAACAGTTCCTGTTTTTGCACAAGGATATGCTAAAAATGCTTATACAGATAAAAATGGACGAGTTATGGTAGAAGATGCTTCTGGTAGTAAATATAAGACATTTTCATCCGAGAGTGCATTTACTTCAGGATTTGGGAAAGGGAAAACGGGAAACCTTTGGTGGTAAAGATGAATAATAAGAAATTAGCTGTACTCTTTTCATTAACTGGACTAGCAATAGTGTGGTTTGCTCCATCAATCTATTTTGACAAGAATGATATAAGTGAGACAGCTCAAACACTAAAAACGCTAAGGTATTTACTGATCGGCTTTCTGCTATGCTTGTGGGGTAAGACGTTTTATTTTAAGAATCAATAGCTTATTTAGGAGAAAACTGTCTTTTTTGACAGTTTTTCTGTTATATCAATGATAAAACAATTATAGCAGTTCGATAAAATAAAACGAAACTAACATCAAAAGCTAATAGTATTTTTAGATGAAAAGGGTTTACTTTGTGCAAAATTTCCCTTATACTAGCAAAGTATTAGTTATTACATAAATATTATTTATTTAAAAGGAGCTTTTCTAATGAAAAAAGTGAAATTCGTAACATTGGCAGCAACTGCTTTGCTTGCAGCAGGTATCTTGACAGCTTGTGGAAACAACAACAACGATACTGCAACTACTTCTGAGCCAGCTACTACTGAAACAACTGAAGCTGATGCAACTACTGCACCAACTCAAACAGCAGCAACTGACGTAGAAACTCTTGAAAAAGGTCTTTCAGCTGACGGTTCATGGATCGTTCACAGCGAACAAGACATTGATGCTTCAGGCAAAACAATCACTGTTGACGGAACATTCACACACCGCGATGTTGAAGCACGTAAACTTGCTTTCTACACACAAGAACGTGAAGGCGAAGGCGCTAACGTGAAAGTAACTATCACTGGTTCATTCACATTGACTGTTGATCGTTTAATCGTTAAATCACCTAACTTTGACTTGTCTAACATGACTGTTAAAGGTGATGTATATGTAGATGCTGACGGTTTCAAGATCTCAACTACTGAAGGTACTGACTACCCACCAGCAATCGACGGAAACTTGTACTTCGCTACAGAAGCACAAATGGAAGCTTTCAAAGCAGCTGACGGCGACATGGCTCAATTCGTTAAAGGTCATATCGAAGTTAAAACTGCTGAATAATAGGTAATCATCGCACTCTAGTTACTTGACTAGAGTGTTTTTTGTTATTTTATACGGTAGGATAACTAGAAAAAAATGATATTAATTGCCTTTTTTTCCTAAATCATGTAAATTTAACCTTGTAATATTCTTACAAAAACATTTATTCAAAAGGAGAATAGGAATGAAAAAATTGAAATTCATTACACTTACAGCAACGGCTTTGCTAGCGGTTGGTATTTTGACAGCTTGCGGCAGCAGCAACGATGACACAGCAGGAACAAGCGAGCCAGCTACTACTGAAACTACAGGATCTGAAAGCTCTGATGTAACATCAGGAGCAACTGTAAATGTAACTGATTCATTTGAAGACTTACAAGCAGCTTTATCAGCTGATGGCGACAAGGCTAGCTGGATTGCGGCAGCTTCTGGGGATATCGATGCTTCAGGCAAGACTTTGACTGTTGATGGTCATTTCCAAGATCCACATGGAACAAACCCAGCTCGTAAGCTTGCACTTTACACACAAAATGCTGACCACCAAGTTACAGCTACTTTCACTTTGACAGTTGACAAATTGATTGTAAACTCACCTGGTTTCTACATCTCTGACGGTACCGTTAAGGGCGATGTTGAAGTAAATGCTGATGGCTTCCACTTCCAAGCTGGTAAGAAAGAAGATGGAACAGCTGTTGTTCCTTCAATCGATGGTAACTTGACATTCTCTACTCAAGAGCAACTAGACGAGTTTAACGCACGTCCAGCAGAAGAAAAAGGTAACGTAACTGGAACAGTTTCAGTTAAAGAATAAGATTTTTCAAGGCACTCTTTAGTGAGTGTCTTTTTTCATATAAAAGGGTATTTTATTTTATATTGACGGCATTTACTGTTAGAATGGTAAGAAAGAGACTTGTAGAAAAGAAGGAAAAACAAATGCTGCAATCAAAACTTAGCGATTCATTGTTTAAAAATATTGCCATTCGAGTGTCAGACCGTGAAAAAATGCTGGACTTTTACCGTAATACCTTGAGTTTTCGAGCTCTTTGGGAAGAAAATGCTCTAGTCTTTTTGGGTGTAAAGGAAAGTAAACAGCCCAAACTGGTTCTTGAGCAAAGTCCTGCCCACCGCGCACGTGCAGTCAAAGGCACCCCAAAACTTGCTGTGTTTCAAATTCAAATTGCTAAAAAAGAGGAATTTCTAGCAAGTGCAAAGCATTTAGTGGACAGACAAGTCCCGATTGACTACGCATGGAAAAATCAGGAGGCGCTTGGGATTAACCTCAAAGATGTTGAGGGCAATGCGTTATCTATCGCTTGGTCAAAAGATGGCAGACACGTTGGCACAAAAGGTGCGCAAAAAATTCAGCTTGCAGACCTTCTTAATTTGGGGGATATTGGCCCAGTTCAGACATGGACACAAGCGGATATCAACTATATGTGCTTGAATGTGCCAGATGTAGAGGCAGCCAAATCTTTTTACCAAACGACCTTTCATGCAGTATTTGATGAAGAAAATCAAGCACAGCTAATTCATGGCAAGCGACCATTTACCCTTGCACTAGCTTATGCACAAGGAGCAGACCTAGTAGGAAATGTTGACAAAATCTGGGATTTGGAGTTTATGGAAGTTTTAGCACCATCAAAAGAAGCAGTTGCCGAGCTTGCTGAAAACTTCCGAGCAGAAAACCGCGATTTTTATGTAGATAAGGGCAATCGTATCCTGACTTTCAAGGATTTGTCCGGCATAGAATGGTGGTACACGATTAAATGATAGAAAAGATTAATCTGCTGGTTAGCCAGCAGAGAAAAGCCGGGATTTTCCCCTGTGCCAACTGGGCTTTTATGGATAAGGATAAGAAATCGACTTTCCTAGAGGGTTATGCGCAAATCACTCCAGAGAAGGAAGTTTTAAAACCAGATATGCTCTTTGATTTAGCCAGCATTACAAAAGTCGTCTGTACTGGAAGTGTCGTGCTCAAGCTCTGGGAAGAGGGAAAGCTGGATATTGATGTGCCTTTCTCCACTTATTACCCCAGCTTTCAGGATAATCGTGTGAGCTTGAGGCATTTGCTGACGCACACAAGTGACATCAATCCTTTTATCAAGGATAGAGATATCCTAAATGACGAGGAGCTAAAAGAGGCATTCAACTATCTTACAGTAGGCGAAAATCTCGGTAAAAGTTGCCAATATACTGATACAGGCACGGTTTTGATGGGTTTTATGTTAGAAAAAATCTATCAAAAAGATGCGCAGGATATTTTTCAAGAATTGGTCTTAAATCCTTTGGGCTTGCATAATAGCAAGTTTCAGCCTATTGTTCCAGCTAGTCTGGCTGTACCAACAGAAGTAACTGAAAATCGCGGACTTATCCGAGGGCAAACACATGACCCCAAAGCCTTTGTGTTAGGCAAACACGCTGGAAGTGCGGGACTTTTTTCCACTCTGGCGGACATGATGCGTTATATTGAGGAAGTTTTCTTCAAGCAAACCTTTCTCAAACCAGAAACGATTGAGGCACTTTTGCAGGATTTCTCTCCTTTGAAGAACCAAAACCGCTCGTTAGGTTGGGATATGAAATTTGATAAAGCGGGCAATCCTTTCTTGTTTCACTCAGGCTTTACAGGGACATTTCTTCTACTTGACCCTCGTCGCAAGAAGGCGTTTGTCTTTTTATCTAATCGGGTACATCCGCACAATTTTCGAGAAGAATATCTCAAGAACCGAGATATTATCATCAATAAATATCTGCAACTGGTAAGTGATTAGGCTTATCAGTTTTTTTATCTTGTTTATAAAGCAATCTATGAGATAATTTATATAGAAGAAAAGAAAAAGAGGATGAACAAATGACGAAAAAGTATATGTTTTTTGATATTGATGGTACGCTGACTAATGACAATCCGGGTGGGATAGTGACGGATAAAACGCAGTTGGCTTTGCAGAAATTGCGGGAAAACGGGCATTTTCTAGCGATTGCAACAGGTCGTGCCCAGCATTTTGCTAAGGGAATTATGGATGAGCTTGGTTTTGATAATATGGTAAGTGATGGTGGCAATGGTTTGACACTTAATGGTCAGGTGCTAGAGATTGTGCCAATGGATAGAGAACTTGCGCAAGAAGTGATTGATGAATGTCTGGAAAAGAACTTGAATTTCTTTTTATCATTGGATAATTCGCCGACGGCTTTTGCTTTGAAGGGGATGAAGGTGGAAGAAGGGCCGCATTTGAAGAAGATTGTCTATTTAGATAGTTTGGATGAGGTAGGGGATATTTTCAAGATTTACATAGATGATTATGAGGGGCTAGAGGATGAGCTGACTTCTATTCATAAGCTGGGTTATATCACTACTCCTCGTATCGGCATTATTGTGGAGCCTTTGGATAAGTTTGTTGGTATCAAGAAGATGGTGGAACATCTGGGTGGTGATTTGGAAGATGTGGTCGTGTTTGGCGATGGGAAAAATGATATCAGCATGATGGAGCAGGCGGCGTTTTCGATTGCTATGGGGAATGCTATTGATGAAGTTAAAGATATTGCAAGCTTTGTAACCAAGTCTAATAAAGAAGATGGGATTTATTATGCTTGTGAGCATTTTGGGTGGATTTAGGTTGTTTATGAGAAAGCTGACTTTTGGGTTGGCTTTTTTGTGTGGTTTCTCGGAGACGAGTTTTCCGTTTACTCAAAAAACTTCCGTCTTCGCCCAATTCAGCCCACCGCTGTGGCTGGACCGGCTCCAACCGCTACGCGTTTTCCGCCTCGCAAGCCTCAAACTTAGAGTAAGCGGTGAACCGCTAACTCTAAGTAATTCGCATTGTCGTCCTTTGTAGCCACGGCGGTGGGCTGAATTGGGCTACGACTACAGACTTTTGAGCAAACGCAAAACTCGTCTAAGGAGTACAGCCAAAAATCCTCGACTTTCATTATTGAATTCTCAAATTCCAACGCAAAAAAACTTAAGACAACCAAAGTCTTAAGTCTTTTCTGGCAACTATTTCAAAATCTGCAATTCCTTAGTCGTTGTCGTAAATGGCTTACATCCATCTTTTGTAACATAAACACAATCTTCAATCCGTACACCAACTTTACCCGGAATATAAATGCCCGGCTCAATAGAAAAGCACATGCCTTCTTCGATAAGCAAATCATTGCCCTCTACTAAAGAAGGAAACTCATGGCAAGTTGTGCCGATACCATGACCTAAGCGGTGGTTGAAATACTCGCCATAACCGGCATTTTCAATCACATCACGCGCTACTTTATCAATTTGAGCTGCTGTTACGCCCGGTTTGACGAAGTTTTGCGCCGCCAGTTGTGCTTCTAGTACAATATCATAAATCTTCTTATCAAATTCACGAGGCTCATGGAAAGAAATCGTGCGGGTCGCATCTGATGCGTAGCCTTTCCACATAACTCCTAAGTCAAAGAGGACGAATTTATTCTTCTTCACTACATTGACACCCGGTGTGCCGTGGGGATTTGCTGCATTGTCGCCTGCTAAAACCAATGTACCAAAGCTCATTTCAGACACGCCGTGTTTTTTGAGTTCATATTCAAGTTCTGCGATTATTTCTTGCTCAGTTGCCCCTTCTTTGACTGCTTTAAATCCTGTTTCAAATGCCACATCAGCCCATGAGCCTGCTTCAATCAAGGTTTCAATCTCGCTTTGGGTTTTTATGACTTGTAGTTTTTGTATAAGTGGTGTGATATCTGACGAAAGGTCTGCTTGAGGGAAGTAGTTTTTCAGAAAATCATAGCGCTCGACAATCAGCTGTCCTTTTTCGATAGCGATTTTCTTTGGTGCTCCATTCAAGCGTTTGGTAAGTAAGTCAGCAATCAGTTTCCATGGATTTTCACTATCTAGATAACCGAAAACATCATAAGTCCAACTGGAATTTTTGGCAGCTTCGACTTCCAATGCTGGTGTAAACAAGAAAGGTTCTGTATCAAGCGGAACAAACAATGCCAATACGCGCTCATGTGGGTCGCTTTCAAAGCCAGCAAAGTAGGCAATATGACCCGGGTCAGACACATAAGCCAAATCTACTTGATTGTCCTGCATCCAGTTTTTCAAATCATTCAATTTCTTTGTATTCATCCTCTTACTCCTCGACATAAATTTCTTACAGTAAATATTCTACTCTTTTTTCCTGAAAAATACTGATATTTACACCTATATTCTAAGACTAAAATGAAAGAAAATAATATTTTCAGAAAAAGTGAGCAAACATCTTGAAAACTGTTTCAAAACTTGTTATTATACTACGGAACGAAAAAGCAAACTATTCGATAGATAAAGACGATATGAGGAGATACAAATGGAAAAGCAAACAATTACAATTTATGATGTGGCTCGTGAAGCAAATGTTTCTATGGCAACAGTTTCCCGCGTTGTCAATGGCAACCAAAATGTAAAACCAGCAACAAGAAAGAAAGTTTTGGAAGTTATTGACCGCCTAGACTATCGTCCAAATGCCGTGGCTCGTGGACTTGCTTCTAAGAAAACAACGACTGTTGGTGTAATCATCCCTGACATTTCTAATGCCTTTTTCTCTGCGTTAGCACGCGGAATTGATGATGTGGCGGGTATGTATAAGTACAATATCATCCTTGCCAACTCAGATGGTGACATGCAAAAAGAAGTGAATGTGCTCAACAATCTTTTAGCAAAACAAGTAGATGGTGTGATTTTCATGGGTCACCACATCACTGACGAAATCCGTGCAGAGTTCTCTCGTAGCAAGACACCTGTTGTATTAGCAGGTTCGATTGACGAAGATATGCAGGTTGGCTCAGTCAATATTGACTACACACAAGCAGCAAGTGATGCGGTTGATTTGTTAGCTAAAAACGGCAACAAGAAAATCGCTTTTGTTTCAGGACCGCTTATTGACCCAATCAATGGAGTTAACCGTATGGATGGTTACCGTAAGGGTCTTGAGAAAAATGGTTTGGAATACAACGAAGGTCTAGTCTTTGAAAGCAACTACCATTTTGAAGATGGTTTGAAAATGGCAGAGCGCGTGAAAAACTCAGGTGCGACAGCAGCATTTGTATCAGATGATGAATTGGCTGTTGGCTTGCTTGATGGACTTTTGGATGCTGGTGTGAACATTCCTGAAGAGTTTGAGATTATCACATCAAACAACTCCTCAATCACGAACATGGTACGCCCACGTTTGACCTCAGTTACTCAACCGTTATATGACTTGGGTGCTGTATCTATGCGTTTATTGACTAAGATGATGAACAAAGAAGAAATCGCAGAAAAAGAAATCATTCTGCCATTCGGAATTGAAGAAAAAGGTTCGACTAAATAATAGACACAAAAAAGCTGACTTGCTTGGTAGTAAGTCAGCTTTTTGCATCTCCACGCAGGTATTCCATTATCGTCGTAGATAAATGGGATTGATGTTCTTTCAAGGAATAGGACTCCAGCACATTGACATTCTCACGCAATTTTCTTGCCTCGCGTTTGGTTAGTCTGCCGTCTTTTTCGTATTTGAAAATGAATTTGCGCTCCAGATAGTAGCCCTGCAAGAGTTCTTCGGAGTTGGAATTGTTGGAGTAAATCTCAATTACTCGGCTGAAGAAGTCTTCTTCATGTAGCATTTGTGCTTGACGAATTCTTTGCATTTGTAGGAAGTCTAGCAGTCTGCTGTCATAAATCCCTTCTAAGCTTTCCAAAGTCGTCAGTGCAAGTTGGGTGTTTTCAAAAAAGACCGCACGCAATTCTTTGCGCTCTTGATGACTGAGATAGCGGGCATTTAGATTGCCTGTTTTACCTGCTTGCTTGAAATATTTGACTTTAAATAAAAGGGTATAGGAAATTCTTCGTAAGATAGTCAGGTAAAACTGCATACTAGAAACGAAATTCCGCACAATAAGTCGCTCAATTTCTCTGGTGTAGGCAAGATACATATAGTAGGGTTTACCTGAAATTTCGCCATTTTGGTAGGCTTTTTCCAAGCCATCTTGCTCGACTTGCAGCATCAGAAGTCTTAATTCCTGCAAGTCTTTGCGGATATCGTCGCTTTCAGAGTCTATAATCAGCTCTTCAATCCGCCGTCGGTAGTTTTCGATAACCTGTTGATAGGCTCGTGAGGTTTTAGAATTCTTGCTTTCAGCCATGAGTTCACTGACCACTTCGTCCAAAATGGCAATTTCGATTAAATGGTTTTTCGTGATAACTTTTGGTTCAGCAAGCATTGGTAACACGATAATGCCGACAATGAAACTCAGGAAAGTAACTGCCGCTGAAACAAAGAGTATCAAGGGTCGATGCTCAAATACCTGCCCATGTATCGTTTCAGGAACCAGCAATATCGTGGCGATGGAAACTGTTCCTTTTACACCAGAAAAGGTAATCTGCAAGGCATCACTGAGATAGCGTTTTGCCGGTTGGTTTCTTTTTTTACTGATAAACCAGTAATAAATCGCCAAAAGAACAAAGCGCGTGAAAAACAGAAGAATGGTCGCCAGAATAATGGTGACAAATAATTGCCGCAGAGCAACGTTAGGATTGCTCAAAACTGGGACAAGTACGATTTGTAACTCAATGCCTAGAATAATAAAGACAATGGCATCTAAGGATGAAGTAATAGTATCCCAAACCGTATTGGCAAGCGTATCTAGCTGAGCGTCAAAGAGCGTAATTTTCTTGAATCGATTGGTCTGCATAACACCAGCCGCAACCGCTGCGATAATGCCGGAAAACTCCAATTCTTCGGCTAGGAAAAAGGCGAGAAACGGCAGGAATATCTCCGCAATCAAGTAACCCTTGCTGTCCTTGGCATCAATGCGCTCCAAAATTGAATTGATCCCGCGGTTGATAAAGCTGACCAAAATCCCGACAACCACCCCACCAATTGAAGACACAATCACCGCGCGTCCCGCCTCAAAAGCAGAAAAACTGCCAGTAATCAAGGTGAGAATGGCAAAACGAAAGGAAATCAAACCACTGGCATCATTAATCAAACCCTCGCCCTTGATAATGGTCTGCACTCTTTTTGGAAAATCCAGACGCTTCGTAACCGCACCTGCTGCCACCACATCCGTTGGACCTAAAGAGGCACCTATCGCCAAACAAGCAGCCAAAGGTAGCACGGGCATCAGAAAGTGAATGGTATAGCCCAAAGCAAACACCGTCACAAACACGCCTAAAAAAGCAAGATAGACAACCAGCTTTCTGTGTTTCAAAACGGCAGAAACATCAATTTTTTGCCCATCACGAAACAAAAGCGGGGCAATAATCAAAGCCAGAAACATCTCCGAATCCAGCGTAATACTCAAACCCGGCAAAAACAAGCTAGCCAAAAAGCCTAATATAATCTGAATTGCCGGCACCGGTAAGAACGGATAAAGCCGATAAAGCAGGTTGCTAGCAATCATGATGATGAAAAAACAGATAACAATCGTGACTGTATGCATAGGTTTCCCCCCTTTGACTAGGTGTTGAAACGAGCGGGTAACTGTTTATCATTTCCCTTTGCAGTAAAAGTTTTTATAATGTTTTTTCTTTTCTGCCAATTTCTTGCTGATTTTTTCCGCCTCTTCCTCCCGTCCATCAAGGAGTGCGCGGACTTTTTTTGCCTCTAGGCGACAGTAGTCTTGTTTCAGGCGTTCCCTAGCACTAGGGATGTTCAAAAAGCGTTCCAATCTGGAGCGTTTTGCTCTCATTTCTGCTTTTTTACGAGCAGCAATCGCTTCTTCGGTAATGCCTTCTTCATTTTTCTTTAGATATTGTTGTTTCCATTCCTGAATTTGTTTATCGAAACTTCCATCATTTTTTGGTAAATTCATGAGTGTTCCCTTCTTTCATTAATCAAGTGTATTTTATCATATATAACATTCGTTTTCTTCTATTAACATCTTTCTAAAATTAGAATTTGGGAAAAATTCTGAAAATTACATAGACATTACATAGAAATCTTTGTATAATTCAACAAACATATTATTAATGATAGCGAATTTTTATTAATACTTTTGTCTATCAAACAAAAAACATAAAAAGGGGGAGCATTATGCTTTCATTGAGAAAAAAGCCAATTAATGAAAAAATGGCAGATTCAAAACTTGTCCGCTCTTTGACAACTAAGGACTTGATTTTACTAGGTTTGAGCGGAATTATCGGAACAGGTATCTTTACCATTACTGGTATTGGTGCAAGTGAATGGGCAGGTCCGGGACTTACTTTGAGTTTCTTGATTGCGGCTTTTGTTGTGCTATTATCTGGACTTATTTTTGCAGAGTTTTCATCAAGAATTCCTGCCATTGGCGGTCCTTATGCTTATTTGTACGCTACAATGGGCGAGTTTGCCGGCTGGATGGCTGGTTGGTTGATGTTGGTTGAGTTTACGCTTGCTGGTGCAAGTGTGGCGACTGGCTGGTCAGCTTATGTGCGCGGTTTCCTTTCATCTGTTGGGATTAATCTTCCAGCTGCTTTGAATGGTGCAGCTGGTACATCTCCGGGTGCGGTTGTGGATATCGTTGCTCTTGGTGTCGTTTTGGTTGTGGTATTCTTCGTGGCTCGTGATGCGCAGAAATTACTTCGCTTTAACTCGGCGATGCTTTTGCTAAAAGTTGGTGCGATTTTACTTTTCCTTGCGGTTGGCGTTTGGTATGTCAATCCTAGCAACTGGACACCATTCTTGCCATTTGGTTTCTTCGGGAACGGTCCGGGAAATGGGGTAGTGGCAGGTGCAGCTTTGATGTTCTTTGCTTATCTTGGCTTTGAAACTATTTCAATGGCAGTTGAAGAAACAAAAGACCCACAAAAAGCAGTTCCTCGTGGTATCTTGGGTTCAATCACGATTGCGACAATCCTTTATATTATCGTAACTTTGGTATTGACAGGTATGGTTTCCTACACTGCGCTAAATGTATCTGACCCAGTTGCACACGCAATGCGTTTGATCCAACAACCAATTATCGCGTCAATCATTTCTGTTATCGCGATTTTGACCTTGCTTACTGTAACAATCGCTATGCTTTACAGCGTATCTCGTTTAGTTTATGGTATTTCTAAGGATGGTTTACTACCAAAATACTTGCAGGAAATCAACCCTGAAACAAAAGCACCGAAAAACGCTGCTTACACAGTTGGATTGATTGTTGCAGTATTTGCAGGTTTTGTGCCATTGTCAATCTTGGCAGAAATCGTAAACATGGTAACTCTTGCTTACCTTGCCTTGATGGCTGTTGGCTTGATTGTCTTGCGTAAATCTGAAAAAGAAGCACCAAAAGATATCTTTAAAGTGCCATTTTTCCCAGTAATTCCTGTATTGTCAGTGGCGGTTTGTATCTATCTAATGATGCAATTAAACGTATTGACATGGGAAATCTTCGCAGTGACTTTGGTAGTCGGCGCTTTGATTTATGGCTTGTATGGTTATAGAAACTCAGCATTTGCTAAGGAAGAAGGACTTGGCGAGCAGAGTGTTGGGGAAGAAGTTTAATCTTGTAAATGGAACTCTGGAAAGATTTGGACTTTCCAGAGTTTTTTCTTTAGTATTATTTTTATTTTGGTACCATAGTTTTTAGTGAGTTAAGACTTACTAAGTGTCTAGGTACTTGAACATGAAGCTATTTTTCGATTTTTTCGGACATGATGAGCAAGCATTTAATCTTGAAATTTCTTTTGCATTTTGAGAACACATGGTGAGCAGGCACCAAAACCTACCAGATGATGAGCTGTTCTTTTTAGAGAATGGCTCTTTATTTTGTTTTAGGGGGAGGATTATGGGGATACCAAAGAGGTGTAGGAAGTTAGGAAGTAATAAAAAGGATAGAAAGTATTAACAATTAGAAACAAATATTCACCAAATAGCTGACTATATAGCAACGAGATTATTTGGAAAAGACATCTATATTTGCACGTAGAGCTGAAATCTTTTATTAAGTATTCAGACCACAAATATCCCGCATCTGATGGGAATTTATTCTGAGTTGGGAACCAAACCTTTAGACATGCAAAATCTCTACATTAAAGAGGATGGAACAACTTTTTGGCAAATTGCCGAACTGCAAGGAATGAAAGAACTATTCGAGGGAAAAAGCCTACTGACAGATCGAGGGATTTATCAAAGAGCACATTTTGTCTTTCAGAAAAAGGAGGGCTATGAATTGCCGAGTTTAGAGTTACTGCTTGAAGAAGTTTAAAGTTTAAAGAATAAAGAACCAGCCACTATGGTGCGTAGCTGGCTTTTTTAGTCTCTGAGAGGAGGAGGTTACATTATATCTTCTTAACATAAGAAACCGTAGCAAACGCCACAAGATACATACCCAATATCACACTAACCACTGCACTATAACTCAGCTCCCAAGTATGCACCAAAAGTGCAGATAGTTGATTGCCGGTAAGTCCTGCGAATGCCCATGCGGAAAGGGTAAGTCCGTGCACAGTGGAGATGGTTTCGATACCGAAATGCTGGTCTAAAAGAACTGGCAAGGTCGAAAATCCACCACCGTAGCCGGCATTTACTAAAAATAACAGCAGCATGGCAGGCCACAAATGACCCGGAGCAAAAGTGTAGGCGACCAGATAAAGCAGGGAGCCACCGATACTCATGAGAAACAGTAGTTGATAGCTGGTTTCTCTTTGTTTGAGCTTGTCAGAAAGGCTGGAGAAAAACAGACGACCTGCGGTGTTGAAAAAAGCAGTCAGAGCTGTTACGGTTGCGACAATCTGCAAAATCCGCACAGCTGGCGAACCTTGTTCAATCAAAAGAATGCGCAGGATATCTTTTTCTTGTGAAATCATGGCAAGCCCTGCGGTGATATTGAGGTAGAACATAAACCAGATAGGTAGAAATCCCTTTTTCTTGATGATGGACATTCTTGGGACTTTGGATTTTTGAATGTTGTAAACATAGCCTTCGGGCCGCTTGATGAGGAGGGCACCTAAGAACATCATGAGGGCGTAAACAGCACCCAAGATATAAAACATAGTCACGACACTGGTTTTTGCGACAATAAATTCCATGAGTGGAGCTGCTAGAACCTTAGCCAAGCCAAATCCAGCAACGGCAATCCCTGTCGCCAATCCTTTTTGCTCAGAATACCAGAGCATGAGGTTTTTGACTGGTGTCAGGTAGCCAACGCCAAGGCCAATGCCCATGACTACGCCGTAAAAGAGATAAATCCCGGGCAGGAAGTTCATCTGGATAGAAAATCCAGTCAAGACAAAGCCAGAAATGAAGAAAGCTAGTGCTAGATAAGCAGAACGCTTGAGGTTTTTCTCGACAAAAGGTCCTAAAAAGGCGGCACTCATGCCTAAGAAGAAGATGGCTAGTGAAAATGCCCATTCAATCGAATGCACATTGCGTCCGAAATGTTCTGCGATTTGAGTTTTGAATAAACTCCATGTATAGACACTGCCGATAGACATGTGGATGAGCAAGGCAGGTATTGCTGCGTGTAACCATTTTTTTTCCATGATATAAAACTCCCTATTTAGATATTCTCATAAATCTAGTATATATTTTGTTGATGATAAAGGGAAAGGAAATGAAGTGAAATGTTTGGGTGTGGTTGTGAGCCGAGTTTTCTCTTTGCTCCAAAGACTTCCGTCTTCGCCCAATTCATCCCACCGCTGTGGCTAGTATATCGCATATTGCTAGGGGTTGTGGCATAAGTCCTCCGCCTACTTTAAACCCCCAACATTAAGGTAGCAGGACGCAAGCGACTTCGGGCAAAGACCGCCCGAATTCCATTGCTCGTGAGCCTCAAACTGAGAGTAAGCGATAAATCGCTAACTCTCAGTAATTCATTCACGCCTAAGCGGCTACTTCAATGTTGGGGGTTCAAAGTAGGCTCCAGACTTATGCCACAACCCCACTTCATTTTTCGGATTCTTTTTACAATAATGGTGATGTGCCCGAGAGTTTCTGGGTTGGATTTTGGCTCCACCTATGAGGCAAAATCCAACCCAGAAACTCGTATCAGAAGTAGAAACAACATAAAAAAGCTGAGGATGACCCTCAACTTTTTGAATATCTAAATCTCCTCGCCAATCTCCAATATCTGACGAATATCTTCTTCACTCAACTGACTAGCCTGATTATCATTCCCACTAATCACTTGCGCAAATAATTCACGTTTTTCCTCTTGCAACTGGTTCATTCGCTCCTCAATCGTTCCTTTGGCAATCATGCGCCAAACTTCGACATTTTTGGTCTGCCCGATACGATGCGCCCGTCCAGTTGCTTGCTCCTCAACAGCAGGGTTCCACCATAAATCATAGAGAATAACCGTATCCGCACCGGTTAAATTCAGCCCTGTTCCGCCCGCTTTAAGCGAAATCAAGAAGACATCTTTGGCACCGGCGTTAAATTCATTGACCATAGCCAATCTATCCTGCGCCTTTGTCGAACCTCTCAGATAGAAAGTTTCCAATCCCAGCTCGTGCAGTTCTCGCTCAATAATCGAAAGCATTCCGGTAAACTGACTGAAAAGCAAAATCCGTCGCTTATTTTCCATTGCCGCTAGAATTATATCCTTGAGCTGTTCCAGTTTTCCGCTAGTCCCCTCATAATCATCCATAAACAAATGTGGGTCGTCGCAAATCTGTCTAAGTCTGGTTAATCCTGCTAGAATGCTGATACGATTGCGCCCAAAGGCACTTTTATCCATGCCAGAAATTTGCTCTTGAATTTGTCGTAGATATGCCAGATAAACCGTCTTTTGATCCTCGCTTAATTCGCAATACAGATTCGTTTCCATTTTTTCAGGCAGAGATTTAAGCACATCTTTTTTCTCACGCCGTAGGATGAAGGGCTGTATCATCTTGGCAATCATACCTCTATCCATGCTGGTAAACTTCTTACGACTTGGGAAAAGGCCCAGAAGAACCAGTCCGAAAATGCTCCAAAGTTCATCCAGTGAGTTTTCAATCGGGGTACCTGATAAGGCGAAACGTTGGGCGACCTTGATACCACGCAAAGCCTGAGCGGTTTTGGTCGAGGAATTTTTGACCATTTGGGCTTCATCCAAAATCAGATACCCGATTTCTTTTCTATTATATAATTCAATATCCTGTCGCAAACTGGCGTAACTGGTTACTAGCACATCTATATCATCGGTTTCTGACAAGAGTTCCACTCGGTCGTCTTTTCCACCGGATACAACTGCAACATTTAAGCTGGGGCAAAACTTTTCAAACTCCGCTAGCCAGTTGTAAGTCAATGAGGCAGGTGCAACAATTACCGCAAGACCTTTCCAGTTTGTCTTTTCGCTAGCAAGATAAGTAATGGTCTGCACCGTTTTCCCTAGCCCCATCTCATCAGCTAGGATGCCACCAAATCCGTAGAAGGACAGCATTTTCAGCCAGCGCACACCGTCCATTTGGTAATCGCGCAACTGTGCATTGACTGTCTCAGGAAAATCAAAGGGAAACTTTTCTGGATGATTGAGGTCGTAGGTCATCTTGCTAAAGCTATCGGAAAAATGGGTGTTTTCCTGTGTTTTCAGCATTTCTTCAATGCGGAAAGTCTGAGCTTTTGGCAGTTGCAAATGCCCTTTTTTGTGCTTGAAGTTTTGTCTTAATTCACTCAATATCTGGCTGGTTTGGCGGAATTCCTCGCTTTCAAGTGAGAGAATGACGCCGGTCTTCAGTGTGACAAATTGCTCGTTTATTGCCAGTGCGTCAAGGACTACATCAATATCTGTCGCATCAATTCCGCTGACATCAAAGCGGATATCCAGCCAGCTGCCAGTTGCCTCAACTTCGATAGTTGGTTGATGTCTTTGTGCTTCAAGAAAGAGTCCAGCCAGCTTTTTGCCTAAATGCACATTTGCCAGTTTTCTAAGTTTTGGTAATTCCACTTGGAAGAAGACATATAAGCCATTATTTTCTGGCAAATCTTTGGAAAACCCTGTGTCAATCGGTTTGAAATTGAGCTCATTTAGCAAGCCGAAAACACGTTCTTCCTCTTGTGCGTTGCGGATAATGGTCTGCTCTTCATTTACCTTAGACGAACGACTTTCGTCGGTTGAAAAAATGGTGTTTTCATAAGTGAAATCTACCCGCACATCAATCTTTCCCAGTCTTCTTTTGAGGTAAATATCCGTTTGCATGGGTGCATAAAGAATACTTTCGGACACTTTTTTATCTATCTGAATGCTGGCAATCCGCTCTAATTTAGGAATGATAAGTCCAAACAAAGTGGAAAGCTCTGATTTTTCAAAGCTTACTTTGTCATCCTTGAGGCGCTTCATCAGTTGGGTCAAGGTCAGGAAAATTTCCATTTCTTCATTTTCCAAAGCGTAAATCTCTTGCCCTACAAAGACCCAAGCATAGTATTCAAAAATCTGCGTGACAGGATTATCAATCCGCAAAGTTACCTTGTCGCTTTCTTCGTTCAAGAAAATAGTTAGCGGTTTTTTCTCATCAATAAAAAAAACAGTATCAAAGGTTTCTTCGTCTAGCTCAAACGAAAAATTTCCGCTAGCGATAAAACGGGTCAGCCAATCGATTTTGCGAGTGATTGGTAAAAGCAGATAACGCTTGTCAATCTTGCCCTGAGTGCTCATAGCAGAGGCGTTAAGCAACTGCGTAGTTTGGAAATATTCGTCTAATTCAGCCAGCATTTGCAGGGTGTCTTCATCAAAAGCCTCCTTGCTCAGCTGAAAAGCCACCTTTTGATTGACTGGATAGCTTTCTTCTTTTTGCAGTTTCTTGAGAAAATCACCCATGTTTTTTACGATGTAATTTTTCTTGTTACCTACAAACCCGATTTTCAATGAAATCGCGAGTATGGCTAGTTCGGGATGATATTTGTTGCTTTCGATTTTACTTAAGGAATAAAAGATTTCCAAAGGACGAATGCGCACTTTTTTCGGTGCAATCGACTCCTCTTTTTTCATCAAACCACGCAAAAACAGCTCGCTTGCTGGGACAGTTTTTTTGATACGAGGCAGGAGCATAACAGGATTTTCATGAATCAGTCTGTTTAAGCCTTTTTTACGCAAATAAAGCTCCACTGCTATCGTGTGCTTACAATAGTGGTTTTCTAGCCAAAAAGGACATTCGCAAATATCCTCTTCCTTAGCTGTTCCATCAAGGGTTACTTGATAAGTTTTAGACCCCAAAACTTCTGCATACCAAACCTCATGTTCTTGGTCCGCATTCAAACTAAGCACCCTGCCTTCATTAGCATAAGTGCGCCCTTTTTCAATTATTTTTTCTGGAATGGTCCATTTCATTTCCTTGTTCCCCCAGTTTGATTGATAATCGTATTCATTCTTTTCACATTATACCACTTGAGCTAAAATAGGACTTGAATAACCTGTATTCGTTTTCCCTATGGGAGTCTGCTATACCAATCCTTAATAAGTAAGCTTTCTAAAGTATTTATGCGTTTTATTTATCCACATTCTGTGATAAAATAGCTCAGAACGATAGAAGCTTGTTAGTATTCGATAAAAGAAAATGGTGAATATAAAACGATGAAAAGAAAAATTATAATCAACGGCGGCAAGAAACTTAGCGGAAATGTCGCTGTTAATGGTGCGAAAAACTCAGTTGTTGCTTTAATTCCTGCGGCTATTATGGCCAATTCCCCTGTTATCCTTGAAGGAGTTCCCGATATTTCAGATGTTGCTAGTTTAACCGAAATCATTGAGATTATGGGGGCAAAGGTAACACGCGAGGGCGATACGATGATTATCGACCCAACCAATGTGAAGTCAATTCCCATGCCGACTGGCAAGATTAATTCCTTTAGAGCATCTTATTATTTCATGGGTGCTTTGGTGGGCAAGTTCGGCGAGGCAGTTGTTGGTCTGCCCGGCGGTTGCAATTTAGGTCCGCGTCCGATTGACCTTCATGTCAAAGGCTTTGAGGCATTGGGGGCAACAGTTGAGAATAATTATGGTGCAATGTATCTAAAAACTGATGAGGGTGGACTAAAGGGCACGCATATCTTTATGGATAATGTGTCCGTTGGTGCAACTATCAACATCATGCTAGGTGCCGTCCATGCCAAAGGAAAAACGGTCATTGAAAATGCTGCTCGCGAGCCTGAGATTATTGATGTAGCAACCCTACTCAACAATATGGGTGCCAAAGTACGTGGTGCGGGGACGGACGAAATCCGCATCACTGGTGTAGAAGAATTGCACGGCACACGGCATTCAGTAATTCCTGACCGCATTGAAGCTGGTACTTATCTTGCTTTAGCAGCAGCTTTAGGAGAAAACGAAGGCATTACTGTTGATAACGTACTTTATGAGCATTTGGAAAGTTATATCGCCAAATTGCAGGAAATGGGTGTGGAAATGACGGTCCGTGAGGACAGCATCACGATAAATCCAGTCCAAAAGTTGAAGATGACGAAGATTGTAACCTATCCTTATCCGGGATTTGCGACGGATTTGCAGCAGCCGATAACTCCACTTTTGCTCTTAGCAGAAGGCGTTGGCGAGTTGCGTGATACTATTTATGAAAAACGTATCAACCATGTACCAGAATTGGCTCGTATGGGTGGAAATATCAGCGTTGAAGGCAATATGGTTGTTATTAAAGGACCATCAAAACTGCATGGGGCTACTGTTAAAGCAAGTGATTTGCGTGCAGGAGCAGCTTTGGTTATTGCAGGATTGATTGCTGAGGGCGAAACCACTATCTACAATGTCGAGCACGTTTTGCGTGGCTACGACCGTATTATTGAAAAATTAACCGCACTTGGCGCAGATATTCGTCTGGAAGATTGTGCAGAAGGCGAGTATTATGGCTGATTATTTAACAATGAGCGAATTGGAAAACCTCACGCTCAAGAATATTTACGAATTTGCAAGAGAATACAAGATTGCCAATTATTCCAAGCTCAATAAAAAAGAACTCTCGCTAGCAGTATTGCGAGCGCAGGCGGAAAAACAAGGGTTCTTTGTCATGGAAGGGGTGCTCGATTTAATCACCACGCGCGACCGCGAAACTGGCAGAACCGAAACTTTTGGTTTGTTGCGTCCGATTAACTATTCGCAATCTGAAGAAGATGTCTATGTTTCCAACTCGCAAATCACTCGATTTGGCTTGCGTGAAGGCGACATGGTTTCAGGAAAAGTCCGTCCGCCAAAAGGACGCGAGAAGAATTACGGGCTTATGCAGGTGGAAACCGTCAATGGCAAGCCACCAGAAGAAGCCAAGCAACGCGACCATTTCCCAGCTCTGACTGCACTTTATCCAGATAGACAAGTGCTTTTGCAGACAACCAGAGGTCGCTTATCGACAAGGATGCTGGATATGCTGGCTCCTGTGGGCTTTGGGCAACGTGGACTAATCGTCGCACCACCAAAAGCTGGTAAGACTTCTATCCTTAAAGAAATTGCCAACGGAATTACGACCAATTATCCAGAAGTTGAGCTGATTGTCCTACTCATTGACGAGCGACCGGAAGAAGTAACTGACCTAGAACGCTCTATTAAGGGCGAGGTAGTTTCTTCGACTTTTGATAAGGAGCCACTCAATCACACGCGTGTAGCGGAATTGGTTCTGGAAAGAGCCAGACGTTTGGTTGAGGACAAGCGAGATGTAGTAATCCTCATGGATAGCATTACGCGTCTTGCTAGAGCTTACAACTTAGTTATTCCTCCTAGTGGACGCACTTTATCAGGTGGGATTGACCCTGCAGCCTTTTACAAACCGAAAAAATTCTTCGGCTCAGCAAGAAATGTCGAAGAAGGTGGCTCCTTGACTATTCTTGCGACAGCTTTAGTCGATACAGGCTCACGCATGGATGACGTGATTTACGAAGAATTCAAGGGAACAGGCAACATGGAGCTACACCTTTCACGTGAACTTTCCGAACGACGCATTTTCCCAGCAATTGATATCAAAAAATCAGGTACTAGAAAAGAAGAACTCCTCATGAGCGAAGACCAGTTGGAAGAAACATGGAAACTGAGAAACTCAATGACAGGAGATGCTTTAGAATATACCGAGCAGTTTTTAACCATGTTAAAGAACACCGAAAGTAATGAAAAACTTTTGGCGACAGTTAAGGATTTGGATATCGGGGCAAAACGTAATAATCGAAGAAGATAGAATAAACTCGCATGAACCTTTGAAGTTCATGCGGGTTTTCTTGAGATTGAGCCAATAAGTTTCCAGTTAAGAATTTTCATTAATTAGGGTTTCTTCATTGATAATAGATGATACAATGGATACAAAGAGGTGATTTTATGAAATGGTTTGAAAACCTGAAAAAACTATACAATCCATTGATTGTTTTCTTGGCTATTGTCTCGGTTATTCTTGCAGCGATTGATTTTTCCAGAGGTTTAAATCAGTGGGAGCGAGTGCTTGATTTAGCTATTTATACTCTGTTTATCGCTGATTATGGGATAAGGTTTGTCTTGGCAAATAGCAAGCTGGACTTTGTAAAAAACAATATCATTGACTTAATCGCTATTTTTCCATTCAATTCAGCCTTGAGAATGCTACGTGCCTTGAGGATACTCCGATTTGGCCGCTTACTTCGCTTTACTCGATTGTTGCGTGTTGGATCGGTTACAGCACGAGGTGTGAATAGATTTGCTAAGTTTTTTGACACGAATGGTTTCAAGTATATCTTGGTTTTGGTGACAGTTGCTCTTTTTTTGAGCACCTTTTCAATGGTTCATTTTGAAAATATGACAACCCACGACGCTTTGTGGTGGTCTTTTGTGACCATCACGACGGTTGGTTATGGCGATATTTCTCCTGTCACTCTGGCTGGACGGATTACCGCTATTACCCTCATGCTTGTTGGCATAGGATTGATTGGGGCGTTAAGCTCAACGATTACCTCTTTTTTTATACAGGAGAAAAAAGATGCCAAAAAGAAATTTGAGGCAGATTATCAGATGAAAACAAGAGATAACCATGCAACTAGCCTGCTAAATAAATATCAGCAATTAACACCTGAGGGCAAAGAAAAGCTCCATGAGCGCATGGATGAGCTTGTTGCACTGGGATTTGTTGAGCCTTCTATGAAAGAAGATTAGGCTACTAATCAAGATGTAAAAAAATTTAAACACAAGCAATATTTCATTGCAAAAATGGATACAGCGTGGTATTATACTACTTGTTGTAAACACAAATAACTATGTAGGCAAAGGCCTTCATGGCAAAGGAGAGCATAAGAATGAAACAAGATATTCATCCAAATTACCAACCTGTTGTATTTATGGACACTACTACTGGGTTCAAATTCCTTTCAGGTTCAACAAAAAAATCAAATGAAACAACTGAATGGGAAGATGGAAACACTTATCCATTGATCCGTGTCGAAATCTCTTCTGATTCACACCCATTCTACACAGGACGTCAAAAGTTCCAACAAGCAGACGGACGTATCGCTCGTTTCGAGAAAAAATACGGCAAGAAATAATTCTTGGCAAAACAAAACCAGTCGAATTTCGGCTGGTTTTTTGATTGCTTTTAGGCACTCATTAAGTTTTGCAGATTTCTTTTTAGCTGTTCTATAAGTTCTAACTGACTTTTGTAGAAGTCTTGAGATTTTATCTTTTGTCTAGGATTTGCTTTTTTTAGACTGTCTAAAGAAAATTCACAGATGTTGCTTAATAAAATAAGATTTTCCAAATCTGGATAACTTTTTCCATTTTCCCAATTTGAGATAGACTGACGGGATATATTTAACAAGTCTGCTATTTCCTGCTGAGAATACCCTTTTTCTATCCGTGCAGTCTTTAAATATTTTGCTATTTTTTCCATGATCTCATTGCCCCCTTTACGACATAGTAACAAAAGATTGAGAATAAGAAAAATGATATGTATGTCGATAGTGCAAGCAATCCTTGCTTCGACGCAAGCAATGATTGCTAGAATAAATTTTTGGAAAATTCTACAATGTAAGCGTACTAATAAGCTGAATGGAAATACTGTAGGAAATAATTTATAGTTTGACATCAGGCTAGCTTAGTATTGCCCATCATTAGAAAGAAGGGAAGAATATGAATTATTTTGGTCCAATAGTCCTCTTTCTTTTAGTTTTATTAATAATAGATATTATGGTTGCATCTGTTTATAGAAAGAATAAAAATAGATTGTTTTTGCTGCTATTGATAATTGTAGTATTTGTAAATATTGCATTCTTTATACCATTCTTACTCTTTGTCCTGTTCCAAAGGATAAAGTAATTTTCATCATATAAGATATTAGTAAATCACTTATATTCAGAAAAACATTTATTTCATAGCCTCAACCTCAAATATGTCATGGATATTCTTAACAAGTTGCCACTTGAAAAAATCCATACGTATTATCTGAGATTCCTTCCTAAACTTAAAAAATAAGTGGTAAAATAAATAGGTAAGACAAAATTTAGGGAGGTCAGTTTATGACAGAAGTAAGAATACAAGATGATTTGTACGAAGCGGTAAATGGTGCTTGGTTGGCTCAAGCAACTATTCCAGCAGACAAGCCAGCAACTGGCGGATTTCACAAGTTAGTGGAAGAAAACGAGAAATTGCTCATTGAGGAGTTTGAGCCAATGCGTGATGGCAAAGCAGAAGTTCCTGCGGAATTGGCAGAATTTATCAAGTTCTATCACTTGACCAGTGACTTTGCAACCCGTGATGCACTGGGCATTGCACCAGTCAAGTCAGAGCTTAACCGTATTTTAGCACTCAAAGACTTTGAAGAGTTCAAGAATGGTTTGGTATCATGGATTGAAGATGGACTAAGCGTACCTTTTGGCATTGACATCGCACCTGATTTGAAAAACACAGATAAGAATACACTCTGGTTTTCTTCTCCGGGAACCATTTTGCCGGACACAAGCTACTATTCTGAGGAAAAGAAAGAGCAACGCGAGCAGTTAAAAGCGATTATCTCTAGCATGACGGAAAAACTCTTGAAGATTGTCGGACATAGCCAAGAAGAAGCGCAAGAACTTATTCGTCTAAGCTTTGCCTTTGATGAAAAAGTCGTGCCTTTTGCCAATACATCTGAGGAAAACAATCAGATTGAAAATCGCTTTATCCCGACCACTTTTAAAGATATTACAGAAAAATGGTCAACTATTCCTGTAAAAGAAACGTTAAATGCTTTGACAGGCGTGGAGATTGCGGATGATGAACGCGTGGCGATTGCCGAGAAACGCTGGAGCGAGAGCTTTACGGATGTGATTAACGCTAGCAATTTCCAAGAGATGAAAGCTTGGATGTATCTGGCTCAACTGGCGAATTACACTAGCATTCTATCAGAAGAAATCCGCCAAATCGGTGGCGAATATGGTCGTGCGCTAAGTGGCGTAGCAGAGGCTCGTCCGCAAAACAAGCATTCATTTGACCTAGCAAGTGATATGTATTCGCAAGTTGTCGGCTTGTATTATGGACACAAGTATTTTGGCGAAGAGGCCAAAAAAGATGTCAAACACATGGTTGAAAAGATGATTGAGGTTTACAAATCTCGTCTTGAAACAAATGATTGGCTGACCAAAGAAACACGCGAAAAAGCGATTGTGAAACTAGAAAATCTTGGTGTTTTTATTGGTTATCCGGACAAACTTGAAGAGATTTATACGAAATTTATTGTGGATGAAGACAAGTCTTTGGCTGAAAATGTCCTGCATTTTAGAAAACTAATTCGTTTGAAATCATGGGCAGAGTATTCGCAACCAGTTGACCGCACACGTTGGTATATGCCAGCTCATCAGGTCAATGCTTACTTTAGCCCAAACAACAACCATATCGTGTTCCCAGCAGCGATTTTGCAGGCACCATTTTACTCAATCAAGCAATCATCCTCGCAAAACTACGGCGGAATTGGCGCAGTAATCGCGCATGAAATCTCGCACGCATTTGACAACAATGGTGCGCAGTTTGATGAAAAGGGGAACATGAACAACTGGTGGACTGAGGAAGATTTTGCTAAGTTTGACGAAAAGAAAGAAGCGATGATTAAAGAATTCGACGGTCTGGAAACTGAAGCTGGCAAGGCGAATGGTACGTTGACAGTTTCAGAAAACATCGCAGATGTCGGTGGTGTAAATGCCGCACTGGCTGCTGCTAAGGCAGAAGATGATGCGGATTTGGCAGCCTTCTTCATCAACTGGGCGACTATCTGGCGCATGAAAGCAAGAACAGAGTATCAGGCTCTGCTATTGTCAATTGACCCGCATTCTCCAGCGAAATTGCGTGCCAATATTCAGCCTCAGAACTTTGAGGAATTCCATGAAACCTTTGGCGTAAAAGAGGGCGATGGGATGTATCGGAAACCTGAGGAACGTGTGCAGATTTGGTAATAGGGATATAAGAAAGAGGAGTTGGTTTTGTTCTCCTCTTACAAGATTGTTAGAATAAATAATTTCATCAAAGAGGAGAAGTTGGATATTTCTCCTCTTTTTTTGACTTGAAATAATTGATAGAAACAGCATGGAATTAAAATTAATTGCCGACCGTTATATACTACGCATATAACGGTCGGGTTTTCACTTGCAGCGAAAACCCATACCTAGACGGAAAGGTTTTGAATTTGTTTGATTGAATGAAATTCGGATAATTTGGAGGTTCTAGTTATGTGGAAACGAATCAATAGAGTTGAAATAGAGGGAGACCATGTAGTAATAAAGGATGAAGGCGATACTTTATGGGGGAAGATTAAGTTAGGGGAAAGGATCTTGGTACGTCAAGAAGGACGAGATGTAATAATTATCATTAAAGATGTTGATGAAATTAATCTGGATGAGAATCCGAATCAGGAAAAATTGAATCAAAAGGAAGGAGAACTCGAATCTTCTCACGAAAAATGGATTGCGAGGTTTTATAAAAGTTTTGGTAGAAGGCCAAATTTAGATGAGTTATTTGAGGCAAAAAGTAATAATTACACGAATATGCCAGAAGTCTCAGGGGATAGTTTTGAAAATATTAAAAACGTGAGACCAACAATTTCAGGAAAATACATGTTGAGCTATATTTTACATGATAACGACTTGGGGAATGATAAAAAAAGAGTGGACATCAATGCAAACGAAGAAGCACAATATCTAGAATTTGGAGATAACAATCAAGGAGTGGCTTATTGGGGCTACGTTCACGGTTGTCCATTAAATGCAAATCATAAAGTGCGTGAATCCTTCACTTATCATTATGATGGAAACCGTATAGTGTTGTATAATAGTGATACTGATAAGAAGATTATAACTTTGGAAGTAGAAAGTGGTGCCTTAAATATTTATTACAAAGGTGGAATAGTTTACTGTTATGAGAAAGAAAAAAGCCAATTAAATGACCGAAACCTTTTGGAAGTTGGAACGCAAGAAGGCACGAGAAATTTGGGAAAATCTCAAGCTTTAAAGATTTTGGGTTTAGATAAGGAATCCAATCTTGAAACTACATTTGCATCAACAAATAAGGCTAATGGACTTTTTTGGGCAAATCCTAATGTAAACTACCTTAATAAAGATTGGGCACTTTTATTAAATGACCGCAAGAATAAACAATTGCATTATTTTAGAATACCTAAGAATGCACTACAAGCAAACCAATTAAAAGTCCGTGCTGACAAGAATCTATTAGACTTGCAAATCAATTATGATGGAATTGATTTTATAGACACTCGTAGCAAAGTGCGTTTTAATAAATGGTTCGTTAGGACTGAAAAATACTAAACGAAAATTTTTTTGAAATTGTAAATAAAAAAATGAGGAAAAATTTATGGAAAATGAAATTTTAAACTTATTAGCCGATTTATGCCCCGATTTTTCTAAGTATGAACGCATGAAAAATGAACTATATAAAGGTTCGTTATTCGGCGGTTGCAATATTTATTATAAACTTGGAACAGATGGAATAACCACAGGTATGGTTACTGGGATTAGAAATGAAAAGAAGTATTTACTGGGGAGTTTTGAGAAAAATTTTCAAACTTTAGATTTACACAAAGGTCGAATTGAAGAAGGTTGGACAGGTCAGACACTTCTAGATTTGCTGAATTACTTGAAAGAAGCTCACAGATAGGGGTTCTGTACGATGGGGCTAGGTAATTTTATTAAAGTCAAACAAATTAGAAGTTATATCTACCATCTTATGTATAGCTCCTCTAGGGTTTTCAAAGTTCATTTTCATCCAGTATAAAGCAACTCAATCAACAGCTATAAATATGAAGGTAGAATATGCCAGTTAGAGAAAAAATTTTCAACAAGTGAGATTTCATCCCTAAAAGACAGTATTTCTAATCTAGAAGGCGAAGACAAGAAAATACAGGAATAGTTCTCGTAGATTATTCATCTGCGAGGACTATTTTATTCCGAAAAAATTAAGCGAACCCCTTGCACCCAACCCCTTTTTGAGTTAAACTAATAAATGGAATTAGCACTCTATCCAAAAGAGTGCTAAACAATAAATCAACTATTGGAGGGAATTACTTTGATTAAACCTTTAAATGACCGAATCGTTTTGGAAGTTGCAACGCAAGAGGAAAAGTCAGTTGGCGGAATTGTTCTAGCATCTGCTGCACAAGAAAAACCGCAAGTAGCAACTGTTGCTGCGCTTGGTACTGGCAGAACCTTAGACAACGGACAGGTAATCGCACCACAAGTAGCTGTTGGTGACGTAGTTGTCTTTGAAAAATATGCTGGTGTAGAAGTGAAAGTGGACGGGAAAGACTATTTAGTTGTCCGCGAAAACGATATTATCGGAATTTTATAGTAGGAGGAGAATGGAGTAATGGTTAAAGAAATCAAATACGCAGAAGACGCACGCGCAGCAATGATGCGTGGGGTGGACATTTTAGCAGAAACTGTAAAAGTAACATTAGGTCCAAAAGGGCGAAACGTTGTTTTGGAAAAAGCCTTTGGCTCGCCACTGATTACCAATGACGGTGTAACAATCGCTAAAGAAATCGAGCTAGAAGACCATTTTGAAAACATGGGTGCAAAGCTCGTTATCGAAGTGGCATCAAAAACAAACGATATCGCAGGTGACGGTACGACTACGGCTACTGTTTTGACACAAGCTATCGTTCGTGAAGGCTTGAAAAACGTAACTGCTGGAGCAAATCCGCTAGGTATTCGCCGCGGGATTGAGTTGGCGACAAAAGTTGCGGTGGACGAATTGGCGAATATTGCCAAACCTGTGACTTCAAAAGAGGCAATCGCACAAGTTGCGGCGGTTTCTTCTCGCAGTGAGTTGGTTGGTCAATACATTTCTGACGCGATGGAAAAAGTCGGCAACGACGGTGTTATCACGATTGAAGAGTCAAAAGGGATGGAAACTGAGCTTGATGTGGTTGAAGGGATGCAGTTTGACCGCGGTTACCTTTCTCAGTACATGGTAAGTGACACTGAAAAGATGATTGCTGAGTTGGACAATCCATTTATCTTGATTACAGACAAGAAGATTTCTAACATTCAAGACATTTTGCCACTCTTAGAGCAAATCTTGCAACAAAATCGTCCGCTTTTGATTATTGCGGATGATGTGGATGGCGAAGCTTTGCCAACGCTTGTTTTGAACAAAATTCGTGGTACATTCAATGTGGTTGCAGTGAAAGCTCCGGGCTTTGGCGACCGTCGTAAAGCTATGCTTGAAGATATCGCAATCCTAACTGGCGGAACAGTGATTACGGAAGAATTGGGCTTGGACTTGAAAGAAGCAACGATGGAAATGCTAGGAAATGCTGGCAAGGTTGTTGTAGATAAAGATACCACAATTATCGTTGAAGGTGCGGGAAGTTCTGATGCAATTGACCACCGTACTGCTGTAATCAAGGCGCAAATCGCTGAAACAACTTCTGATTTTGACCGTGAAAAACTGCAAGAACGATTAGCAAAACTTTCAGGTGGTGTGGCAGTTATCAAGGTTGGTGCGCCAACTGAAACTGAGCTAAAAGAAATGAAACTGCGCATTGAAGATGCTTTGAATGCCACTCGTGCAGCAGTTGAAGAAGGCATTGTCGCTGGTGGCGGTACTGCTCTTATCAACGTAGCAAGCAAGGTAGCGCAAATCGATGCAGAAGGCGATGAAGCAACTGGTGTCAAAATCGTCTTGCGTGCTTTAGAAGAACCAGTACGCCAAATCGCGAAAAACGCTGGCTTTGAAGGCTCAGTTATCGTTGATAAACTGAAAAATTCTGACACAGGCATTGGCTTTAACGCAGCTAACGGCGAGTGGGTAAACATGATAGAAACAGGAATCGTTGACCCAGCCAAAGTTACGCGTTCAGCACTGCAAAACGCATCATCTGTTGCGGCACTCTTGTTGACGACAGAGGCAGTTGTGGCTGACAAGCCAGAACCAGCAGCCCCAGCAGGAGCAGGAATGGACCCTAGCATGATGGGTGGCATGATGTAGAATTCAAAAAGCAACTCTGTTCTCGCAGAGTTGCTTTTCTTTTTAGGTCATCCCATAAAACTCATTCAACTTTTCAAATTCTAAAGAAATATACTCAATCAGCTCGTCATCGTTCAGGCTGATTTTTTGATAGCTTTCACTGCGTTTGATGTTGTCTAAAACGAATAATTCTTGTTGTATCCGCGGGATTTCGGCAATGTAATAGACATTGCACCAGTGGATAATTTCATCCATCAAAGAGGCAAGGAGTGTCGTTTCTCTGTTCTTGAAGTAATCATGGTCCTCCCGTACAACCTGCATGAGAGCCAATAAGCCAACAACAGTCACAACAATAATTATCATGTTCATATTTACATTCATAACTAACCCCTCCTTGTTTGAATTTTCTGATTACTTCTATTATATGTTCATTTTTCACAAATAGCAAGAGAGAAAACTTGTTTTTTACGATTTTCTAGCAAAAAAAGAATGGCCTGCTGTAAAAGCAAACCATTCTCTTCATTTGTAAGATTAAATTCCAGACAACTGAAGTCCAGCTTTTTCTGGATTTTTTGAATAGCGAACGTAGAAAATCACAACTGAAATGATTTTTGCTAGTTCAATGGCAATACCCATGAAGTTCCAACGGATATCTCCGTACAAGATGTTTAGCGGAGAGTTGAGTGCAATAACCGCTAAAGCATAGAAAACGATAGAAATACGGACATAATGCACACCCGGAAGGTACTGACAAACAACAAATGCAAGAGCAGTAACCATACCGATTGCTTGAATCCAGCGTACTTCGATTGGCGAAGTTGCTACAGAGGCAAAGCCTGCCACTAAAGCAATAACAATCATTACTAACAAGAAACGTAAACCAAATTCATTACTAGCCACCGTATTTTTCTTGAAGGTCACATGGAAAACAAGACTACGGATAGTAGAGTAGGTTGCCGCAACGATAAGCGAGATTTGTGTCGCCATACCTGTAGCCATACCAAGAGCAAAGAACATGAAAATCCAAAATAGACTGCCGATACCTGTTGCTAAAAAGTATTCAGATTTTACTTTCTTTTGATAAGAAACAAATTCAAAGATGATAGTACCCAAACCAAAAATTTGAGCCAAGATAAACCAAAAATTCATAATATTTTCTCCTTTTTCTATGTATTAGATAGCTTCGTATTTTCTGCAATAAGCAATCGCCATCGCACCCGGTCCTGTGTGAGTACCAATGGTTACGCCGACTGAAGTGATTGGGTTGTTGATTTTGACATCCAATGAGCTTTCAATGCCTGCTTGGAATTTTTCCGCATCTTCCATACTCATAATCTCACCGATTGAGATATTGGCGTCGTTTTTTGTGTCTTTCAAGACATCAACTACCGCACTAGACAACATATTCAAAACGCGTTTTTTCCCGCGAACATTTTCCAGTGAAACAATCTCGCCATCAACTACTTGTAAGATTGGACGAAGACCTAAGATACCACCAACAAATGCTTGAGTAGGCCCGATACGACCACCTTTTTTCAGGTACTCCAAGCTATCCAAAGTGAACAAGGTACGAACAGTTTTCACGACCTCGCGTGCTTTAGCTGCCATATCTGCCAACTCAAGACCAGCCTCATTCATACGCAATACTTCGCGCAAGACCAAGCCTTGACCGATAGAAGCGTTAAGTGTATCAACGATTTCAATCGTGCGTTCTGGGTAGTCTTCTTGCATCATCTCTTTTGCGATATTGGCACTTTGATTAGAGCCTGAAAGCTTAGATGAGATAGTCAACACAAGAAGGTCATTTCCTTCTTTTAACAAAGGCTCGTACACATCCACATAATCCTGTGGAGAAGGTTGAGCTGTTTTTGGATAAAGGTTTTTGTCTGCAACTAATTTGTTGAAGTATTCATCTTTGGTAATATCAATTCCCTCTTTTAAGAAATTCTCGTTATCCATCGTGATGTAGAAAGGAACAATCTGCAAACCGTATTTGGCTACTTCCTCCGTACTGAAATCACATGAACCGTCTGAAATAATTTTAAACATAACTTCCTCCTGAGTTTTTCATAAATAGTAATATGTTTTTTAATACTCTTAAACTAATTTTAATTATAACATAATTAGTTTGAACATCAAACATTATTTTTAAATTCATAGTAATATATTTAAGAAAAATTACCATTAATTAAATGAAGAAGTCCGCGTAATCTTCTCATAGCATTATTAAACTCATGGTTTTTGCTTGTAACTATTATCGAATTTACATATAATACTTTGGTATTTATATTTATATTATGAAAGGAATTTATTTATTATGTCAAAAGCAGCAAAAGGAAAACTTTCGCTAGTTGCCCTTTCCTTGATGATTTTCACATCCGTTTACGGATTTAACAACATTCCTCGTGCCTTTTTCAAGATGGGTTATGGAGCAATTCCTTGGTATATTATCGGCGGTTTGCTCTTCTTTATTCCCTTTGCCTTTATGGTTACTGAGCTTGGTTCTGCCTTTAAGGAAGAAAAAGGGGGCATTTACTCTTGGATGGAGCGCTCGGTTGGGCCGACTTATGCTTTTATAGGTACATTCATGTGGTATGCGTCTTATTTGATTTGGATGGTTTCGGTGTCTAACTCGATTTTGGTTCCTTTAACCAACTTGATTTTCGGGACAACGACACTTCCTTCTACTTTAATTATCTCGTTATTTGCGATTGCTTGGATGATTTTGGTTACATTTATGTCCTTGCGTGGTTTAGATTCTGTTAAGAAGTTTGCCTCAGTTGGTGGGATTGCGGTTCTTTCGCTGAATGTTATCTTGATTTTGGGTGCAGTGCTTGTACTTGCCACCAATGGTTTTACGCCGGCAACACCGATTAGCTTGCACGCTTTTGTTTCTTCGCCAAATCCAACTTTTACACCTAGTTTGGTTTCCTTTGTCGCATTTATGGTTTACGCTATCTTTGCTTATGGTGGTGTAGAATCTGTTGGTGGTTTGGTTGACCAGACAGACAAGCCTGAAAAGAACTTTCCACGTGGGATTATTACTTCGGCATTGATTATTACGGTTGGTTATTCCTTAGCAATCCTGTGCGTTGGGTTCTTTGTGGATTATCAAGGTGATTGGGTGGCACAAGTGACGGACGGCTCGATTAATCTTGGGAATGTTGCTTATGTAACTATGACACATCTAGGTCAATCTGTCGGACAGGCTCTTGGTTTGTCACATTCTGCTTCATCAACTTTGGGCGAATTCTTTGCTCGTTATACTGGATTTTCTATGTTTTGTGCGTATATGGGTGCTTTCTTTACCTTGATTTATTCGCCAATCAAGCAAATCATTGAAGGTACACCAGAAAAATTGTGGCCAGCAGATTTGGGAAAAATCGAAGACGGAATGCCAAAACGTGCCATGAAAGTGCAGTTTGCTATTGTTGTGGTAATTATTGTCTTAAACATGATTTTGTCACTTGCTGATGAAGGTGCAGCGGACAAGTTCTTTGAAGTCTTGACTAATATGACCAATGTGTCAATGACCTTGCCATATTTGTTGATTGTCATTGCCTTTTACCGTTTCAAACACAATGACAGCATTGAGAAACCATTTGTCATCTATAAAAATAAGGCTATCGCTGCTTTGGTAACTTTCGGTGTAATCATCGTTATCGGCTTTTCAAATCTTTTCACAGTAATTGAGCCAATCGTTAATTACCTAAATATGCCAGCAGAAATGCAAACAGGCAATGCATTGACTTCGGTTATTACCTCTGTTCTATCCATGATAGGCGGGCCGGTTATCTTTAGTTTGATTGCCTTTGCTTTGATGAATAACTATAAGACGAAATTTGCGGATAAATAAATAGAAGAAAACAAGACAGCTGATTTTTGAGGCTGTCTTGTTTTGAGGTTGTAGAGTAAGTTTTCTTCCTAAATATTCGGGGTGGCTAGCCGGAAGTACTTTTTGAGCCTTAAGAGGTTGCCCCAATCATCTTCCAGCCACTTCAAAACCCGCACGTTAAGACAGCAGGACGCAAGCGACTTCATGAGGACCACCCGAATTCCATTGCTCGTGAGTCTCAAACTTAGAGTAAATGGCAGAGCCATTAACTCTAAGTAATTCATTCACGCCTAATCGGCTGTTTCAACGTGCGGGTTTTGAAGTGTCTTCCAGATGATTGGGGCAACCTCAGTTGATATTTTGAAAACATCTAATATATTAGTAATACGCCCAAGAGTTTCTGGTCTGGGTTTTGGCACTATATGGCGGAACCTAGTGCCAAACCCCAGACCAGAAACGTTTTAGAAGTATAATATCAATCTTTTTACCAGAATTTCCTTGCAGTATTTTTTATTAATACTGTTAATCAAATGAGAACCAACTAAAAAATATGCAATATGCAAGGATAGTGCGTGCATTTTGTGAAAATTTCATGTAAACTAGCTTGGCAATCAAGAATTGAAAAAAATTTTCAATCTTTAGATTAGAGAAAAAGAGGTGCAAAAATATGATAAAACGTTTCTTAGGGAACTATAAACCTTTTGTCGCCTTGTCATTCTTAATGGTTGGTATTATGGTCTTTTCTTCCCTCTATCAACCAAGACTTCTGCAAAATGTGTTAGAAGCAGTAATGGCAAATGACAAAAACCAAATCAATGAACTGGGCTTGAAACTTTTGATAGTGGCAGGAGCAGGTCTCGTCGCTGGAGTTATCAATACGGTTTCCGCAGCCAAGATTGCTCAAGGGGTGTCAGCTGATGTGCGTGAAGCACTTTTTCGCAAAATCCAATCCTTTAGCTATGCCAATATCGAAAAGTTCAACGCAGGTAATCTGGTTGTTCGTCTGACCAATGACGTCAACCAAATTCAAAACTTAGTCATGATTTCCTTCCAGATTTTAATCCGTGTACCTATGCTTTTCATAGGAGCATTTATCCTTTCCATGACGACTTTACCACGATTGTGGTGGATTATCGTGCTTTTGGTGGTGCTGATTGTAGCCATCACTGCTGGTGCCATGGGCATGATGGGCAAGCACTTTTCAGCCTTTCAAACCCTTATGGACAAGATTAACCGTATCGCAAAGGAAAACCTCATGGGTATCCGCGTGGTTAAATCTTTCGTTCAAGAAGACAATCAAGCAGAAGAATTTACCAACACAAGTAATGAGCTTTTGGGACACAATTTATCCGTTGGCTACATCTTTGGTGTTATGATTCCATCATTTATGCTGGTGGCAAACCTTGCGATTTTTACCGCAATTTTTATGGTTGGTAATCACTTGAGCATTGCCGACACCAGCGAGATTGGTGCTTTGGCTTCATTCATGACTTATATGGGTCAAATCATGTTCTCCATTATTATGGGTGGGATGATGTCCATGTTTGCTTCTCGTGCCTTTGTTTCTATTGGTCGTATTGGCGAGGTTATGAACACAGAGCCTGCTATGACTTATGAGGATGTACCTGAGCAAGACCTTGATGGTTCTATTGAGTTTGACCATGTGACTTTCACTTATCCAGATGATGATGAGCCAACCTTGAAAGACATTAGCTTTAAAGTAGCTCCGGGTGAAATGATTGGGGTAGTTGGAGCCACTGGTGCTGGAAAGTCAACTCTTGCTCAGTTGGTACCGCGTTTGTTTGACCCAACGCAAGGGGTCATCAAAGTCGGCGGGGTAGATTTGAAAAAGGTCAGCAAAAAGACCCTCAACAATACCATTTCTATCGTTTTGCAAAGAGCTATTCTCTTTAGCGGAACTATTGCTCAAAACTTGCGTCAGGGTAAAAAAGACGCAACGGTTGATGAAATGAAACACGCTTCAGGTATTGCTCAAGCCCGTGAATTTATCGAAAAGCTTGGCGAAACCTACGATGCACCTGTTGCGGAACGCTCCACCAACTTCTCAGGCGGGCAAAAGCAACGTATGTCAATCGCTCGTGGGGTTATCGGCAATCCAAAGATTTTGATTTTGGATGACTCGACTTCAGCCCTTGATGCTAAGAGTGAAGAATTGGTTCGTGAAGCTCTTAATCGCGACCTCAAAGACACGACAACTATCGTTATCGCACAAAAGATTTCATCTGTTGTTGCAGCTGACCGCATTCTTGTACTAGATGATGGTCGCTTAATCGGCGAAGGAACTCACAAGGAGCTTGTTGCTAACAATGCGGTGTATCGTGAAATCTATGAAACACAAAAAGGAAAGGAGGAGGAAGCATAATGGGCGAATATACACGCGCTGGAAAATTTTTCTGGGCTTATCTAAAAAAATACAAATTGTCCTTTGTCATTATCACTTTGACAATCATTCTTGCGACCTTCCTTCAAGTTAAGGCACCAGAATATATCGGACGTTCTATTTCTGAAATGGGTAAATATGTGGGAGAGCTTATGGCAGCTAACGCACAAGGCATTGACCCATCAACCGTTTCAAAAGAACCATTCTTTAATGTCTTGAAGAACTTGCTGATTGTCTATCTTTTGACAACTGCTTCAACCTTGATTTACTCTATGCTTTTCTCACGCGTGGTGGGGCATTCAACCAACCGTATGCGTATTAGCTTGTTTAGAAAGATTGAAGATTTGACTATCCGTTTCTTTGATTCTCATCAAGACGGGGAAATCCTTTCACGCTTTACCAGTGATTTGGATAATATCCAAAACTCACTTAACCAAGCGCTCTTGCAAGTCTTGACCAATATCGCTTTATTTGTCGGTGTTATCATCCAAATGCTGCGACTAAATGTCAGTCTTGCCTTAATCACAATGGCTTCCACACCGATTGCTCTAATCTTTTCTGTCTTCATCATCCGCTCATCTAAGAAATACATGGGCATTCAACAAAAGGAAATTGGGGCATTAAACGGCTATATGGACGAGAAAATCTCAGGTCAAAAAGCCATTATTGTCAACGGACAACAAGAAGAAGTTATCGAAGACTTTATCGGTCATAACGAAAAAGTCCGCAAGGCAACCTTTATGGGTCAAGTATTCTCAGGAATGCTTATGCCTGTTATGGTTGGGATGAGCTTGTTTAACACTGCTATCGTCATCTTTGTCGGCGGTGCAATGGCGACAGACCCAGCACAACCACTGGGCTCACTTGCAGTGGCACTCGGTTTGGTCGTGACATTTGTTCAGTATTCTCAACAATACTACCAACCAGTTATGCAGATTTCTTCTTCATTTACGCAATTACAGCTTGCCATTACAGGTGCCAGCCGTTTGAATGAAGTCTTTGATCAACCAAACGAAGTTAAGCCAGAACATGGCAAGAAGATTGACACTATCGAAAAAGGCGTTGCCTTGGAACACGTAGACTTTTCTTATGATGAAGGTCAACCAATCCTGCAAGATGTCAATATTACAGTAGAAAAAGGGCAAATGGTCGCACTTGTTGGACCAACTGGTTCAGGGAAAACGACTATTATGAATCTGCTCAACCGTTTCTATGATGTCAATTCTGGTGCGGTTAAGATTGATGGGGTCGATATTCGCGAGTATGATTTGAACAATCTACGCTCCAATGTTGGTATCGTTTTACAGGACAGTGTCTTGTTCAGCGGAACTATTCGCGACAATATTATCTTTGGGAAAGAGGGCGCAACGGAAGAAGATATGATTGAAGCAGCACAAGCTGCCAATATTCACGACTATATCATGTCGCTGGACGAAGGCTATGACACAGTTATTGAAGATGAGAACAATATCTTTTCTACTGGTCAAAAGCAGCTCATGTCAATCGCTCGTACGCTTTTAACCAATCCGCAGCTTTTGATTTTGGATGAAGCAACCTCAAACGTAGATACAGTAACCGAAGCTCGCATCCAAAAAGCGATGGAAGTCGCTGTTACAGGACGCACTAGCTTTGTCATTGCCCACCGTTTGAAAACTATTTTGAACGCTGATAAGATTGTTGTCTTACGTGATGGCAAGGTTATTGAAGAAGGAAATCACCATGAATTGATTAAACTTGGCGGATTTTATGCTGAGTTGTATCATTCACAATTTGTTTTTGAATAGAACAAAAAGCACAAGAGAGTTTCAAATTCTCTTGTGCTTTTTCATCTTCTGAATAACTGAATTATGTTTCATCCTCAATCTTTTCTTCCGAATTTTCTTCCGCCTCTTTTTCTCCGTGAGGCAGTTTTTCACTTAGATTATCCTTTAATTCCTGTCCTTTTTCCTTGAATTTGTCTGTATCAATCTTATCCATAGCGTTTTGTGTGAACTCAACACTCTTATCCTTAAGCTCCATAGCGTTTTGTTTTAGCTTTTCCGTATCAATACTTTCCGCTTTTTCCTTGATGTTTTTTGCTGCTTTTTTGGAGCCGTTGGTGACCAAAAACCAGAAATTCTTCAAGCCCTCCTGCCACCAGTTGAGTAATTGAACTTCGTAAAATGCCTTGCCCTCGTAGGTTTCATAGACCCGAACCACATCTTTTGGAGAAATTTTCTTGTCTAAAAAGTCAAATTCTGTACGCTTAATTATCCGTTCTTCGCCTGTTTTTTCATCAAAGAGCAGAATATCATCTAGAGAAACGCCTAGCACCTTGAACTCCTTGAAAGGATAGCGGTAGAGTTCTTTCTTGTTTTCATCAGCCATAACAAACACCTCCGTAAGTATTTTTCAGGCTAATTGTAGCACTAAAGCTAAGATTTCGCCCTTGATAGCCCACGAAATGTTGGATTTCCATCTATAAATTAATTGAAAAGAAGACAGACAAAGACAAACAGTTTTGTGATAGAATAGTAGTGTTGAAAATTCAGAGTTCAAAATTTTCTTGTTATAAGCATCAAGTCAGCTCATGAAGTCTTCCGCCTGTGTTGCCAATCAACATTAAGGCAGCAGGACGGAAGCGACTTCGGGCAAAAACCGCCCGAATTCCATTCCTCGTGAGCCTCAAACTTACTCTAATCGCTAAAGCGATAAGAGTAAGTAATTCATTCACGCCTAAGCGGCTGCGTGAATGTTGATTGGCAACACAGGCTACAGACTTCATGAGCTGACTTGTGGCACGCATGAACTTGAAAATTAATATAGGAGTTAGAGATATGTACCCAGAACCAATTGCAAAATTAATTGACAGTTTTATGAAACTTCCCGGTATTGGGCAAAAAACTGCCTCTCGTTTGGCTTTTTTTGTCAACGAGATGAACGAAGAAGATGTGGCTGAGTTTGCCAAATCCATGCTTTCAGCTAAAAGAGATTTGCATTTTTGCTCGCTTTGTGGGAATTTGACCGAAGAAGACCCTTGCGCCATTTGCACAGACGACCTGCGCGACCCAACCATTCTCCTTGTTGTTGAGGAACCAAAAGATGTGCTGGCTATGGAAAAAATGCGCGAATACCGTGGCAGATATCATGTCCTGCACGGCGTTTTATCGCCAATGGAAGGTACGGGACCAGAAGACATCAATATCACCAGCCTTATCACTCGCCTAAACGACGCGACCATTCAAGAAGTTATCCTTGCTACCAATGCAACTACTGAGGGCGAGGCGACAGCTATGTACCTTTCTCGCCTTATCAAGCCTGCCGGTATCAAGGTAACCAGACTGGCTCACGGCTTGTCAGTCGGCAGTGATATCGAGTATGCCGATGAAATTACGCTCTTAAAAGCAGTCGAAGGGCGGCGTGAGTTATGAGGATTTTGATTGATGGCGATGGCTCGCCGGTCAAAGAAGATATCTTTCAAATCTCGGAGGCTTTTGGTATTCAAGTGCTATTGGTGACGACTACTGACCATTATTCTCCACGGACTTTCCCTGAAAATGTGCAGGTGGTTTATGTCGATAAGGCACCTGATGCGGTAGATTTCAAGATTGTTCAGCTTTTGCAAAAGGACGATATCCTTGTCACGCAAGACTATGGACTAGCCTCACTAGCACTACCTAAAGGAGCTAGAGTGCTGCACCAGCTAGGTCATGAATTTACCCCGCAAAATATTGATGCCTTTTTAACCAACCGCTATTTAGGGCAGGTTGCCAGAAAAGCAGGCAAGCGAACGCGTGGACCTAAACCATTTACCAAAGAAGACCATGACCACTTTCAACAAAAACTGATAGCCCTTTTACAAGAAATCCGCATGAAATAAGGGTTTGAATGCTTTGTTTTATAAAAGCAGTTATGATAGACTTAAATAGAAGTTGTTTATATTAATAAATAAGGGGCTATACTATGAGTAGAACAAAGAAAAAAATCATCGTTTTGTATGGTGGTCGTTCGGCAGAGCATGAGATTTCCGTGATTTCGGCGTTTAATGTGCTACAAAACATTGATTACCGCTATTATGAAGTGCAGTTGGTCTTCATTTCTAAGGACGGCTATTGGGTGAGAGGACCGATTTTACAAAACAAACCTCAGTATGAAACGGATTTGAAATTGTCTTATGCGACAAGTCGTGAGGACTATCATCAAGATTATTCAGGACAGATTATCTCGCCTTCAGATATTTATGAGGACAAGGCAGTGGTATTCCCTGTACTTCATGGACCAAATGGCGAAGATGGTACCATTCAAGGATTTTTAGAAACCTTGCAAATGGCTTATGTAGGCTGTGGCGTTTTGGCGAGTGCGGCTGGCATGGATAAGATAATAACTAAGCAACTCTTGCAGAGTGCAGGTATTCCGCAGGTTCCTTATGTTAGCGTGGTCAAGTTCAACTGGAAACATTCGCCACTGACTGTTTTTGAAAAATGTGAGACTGCATTGACTTATCCAGTCTTTGTCAAACCGGCAAATATGGGCTCGTCGGTTGGAATTTCTAAAGCAGGCAGCCGAATGGAGCTGCAAAAAGCTTTGGAAGATGCCTTCAAGTACGACACGCGTGTATTGGTGGAACAAGCGGTAGAGGCTAGAGAAATCGAAGTAGCCATTATCGGAAATGATGATGTACGCACGACTTTACCGGGCGAGATAGTAAAAGATGTAGCCTTTTACGATTACAACTCTAAATACATTGACAACAAGATTACTATGGCTATTCCTGCTGAATTGGATGCCCAAATCATGCAACAAGCGCGTAAGTACGCAAAAAAGGCGTTTGAGCTGATTGACGGTGCTGGTCTTGCCAGATGTGATTTCTTCTTGACCAAAGACAATGAGCTTTACCTAAACGAGCTTAACACCATGCCGGGCTTTACCCAATATTCTATGTATCCACTGCTTTGGAAGAATATGGGCTTAGAATACGGCGATTTGGTTGAGGTCTTACTTTATCTTGCTGAAAAGCGTTTTGAAACCCGCCAGCAACTTTTTAAGAAATAAAGGTTAAAAACAAGCATGGGAATATTTCCTTTTGCTTGTTTTTTTGTTTATAATGGAACACGGATAAAAGCATCGAGCCTGAAGTTAGTAGAAAAATCATAAAAGCGAGGAACCTAAAGTGAAATTAACCATACATGAAATCGCTCAAGCGGTCAACGGACAGCTTGACACAAGTGCATTTGCAGAGAAAGAAATTACCAGCGTAGAGTTTGACTCGCGCAAGATTGTTGACGGCTCATTGTTCGTAGCCTTAAAGGGAGAGCGTGATGGGCATGAATTTATTGACGCAGCCCGAAAAAATGGTGCCGTAGCTGCTCTTTGGAACAAAGAAAGACAAGCACCTGCGGATTTTGCAGTAATTCTTGTAGAGGATGTCGAAAAAGCCTTTCAACAGCTATCTACCTACTACCTGCAAAAAATGAACCCGACAGTAATCGGCATTACTGGAACCAACGGCAAGACTTCGACCAAAGACATGACCGCAGCAGTTCTTGCAAGTCACTATAAAACCCACAAAACACAAGGCAACTACAACAATGAGCTAGGAATGCCTTACACTATCCTTTCCATGCCTGATGATACCCAAAAAATCGTGCTGGAAATGGGGCAAGACCGCATGGGTGATTTAATATTACTCTCAAGCATTGCCAAACCTGATGTGGCAGCCATTACCATTATAGGCGAAAGTCATTTGGAATATTTCGGTACGCGTAGAAATATCGCTATTGGCAAAATGCAGATTACGGATGGTTTGCAGGAAAATGGACTATTTATCTATCCGGGAGATGAACCATTGCTGACTGATTTAGTAGAAAAAGTCCATGCAAAGAAGATTGCTTTTGGCGAAGACGACACGCAGGATATCAGTTTGAGTATTCTTGAAGAAGGGAAAAACTTTATCAGGTTTAAAGCAAGTTTTTTAGAAAGCACTATCCGTCTGGCTGTTCCCGGTGTTTACAATGCTAAAAATGCCTTGATTGCAGCCTATATCGGCATGACAGAAGGTGTTCCAGAAGAAAAAATCGTGCAAGCTCTGGAAACAATTGAGCTGACCCGCAATCGTACCGAATGGAAAAAAGCAGGAAACGGTGCAGAAATTCTCTCAGATGTTTACAATGCCAGCCCAACCGCTATGGCTTTAGCTCTTGATGGCTTTAGCAAAATGCCAGTAAACGAGGGCGGTCGTAGAATTGCAGTTCTAGGAGATATGCTAGAACTAGGCGAAACGAGCCAAAGTCTGCACGAGGGAATTGCCCTTAATTTAGCACCTGATACTATTGAACGCGTCTATCTATATGGCGAGCAAATGTGGCATTTGGCGGAAATTATCAAGGATATGTATCCAGTCGGCACACTTTTCTACTATAAAAAGGATGAAAAGGATGATTTGATAAAAGACTTAAGGGAAACTTTAACTTCTCAGGACATGATTATCCTCAAAGCCTCCAATACTATGGGATTATCTGAGGTTGTCGAGGCTCTTGAAAAATAAACTTGACCACGTCTAAAATCAAACAACTTTCTGGTGGATTTTCCCGCTATCCTTCGTCAGAAATGCTCAGCTTAGCACCACTAAGCCTGCGCTTTCTTCCTTGTCTAGCGAAAAAATCCACGCAGCAAGTTACTCGATTTTAGGCGTGGTCAAGTTTAATTACTGAAAACTTTCATAAAAGAATGTAAATAACTAGCATATTTCACAAATCTGTTGTATGATAGTCAAGTTACCGAGAAGTCCAAGTTAAAATGAAGAGAATTATTGTTGAAATAAAGATTTTTCGGATGATGAAACACGGATTGCCGCAAGCAAATACCGAAAAATAGCGTGAAGACGCACGAAATGGAGAATACTATTGAAATTTACAGAATTAGGTTTATCAGATGAACTCTTAGCCGCTATCGAAAAAGCAGGTTTTGAAGAGTCCACACCTATCCAAGCAGCGACTATTCCTTTGGCACTTGAAGGAAAAGACGTTATCGGACAAGCACAAACAGGTACTGGTAAAACAGCAGCTTTTGGTTTGCCAATGTTGCAAAAAATCGACACTAACAACCGTAGCCTACAAGGTTTGGTTATCGCACCAACGCGTGAATTAGCTATCCAAACACAAGAAGAACTCTTCCGTCTAGGACGTGACAAGAAAATCCGCGTGCAAGCAGTATACGGTGGAGCGGACATTGGTCGTCAAATCCGCGGTCTAAAAGACCAGCCACATATCGTAGTTGGTACACCGGGTCGTATGCTTGACCACATCAACCGCAGAACCTTGAAATTAGAAACTGTTCAAACACTTGTATTGGACGAAGCAGATGAAATGCTAAACATGGGCTTTTTAGAAGACATCGAGTCTATCATCTCTAAAGTTCCTGAAACTCGCCAAACTTTGCTTTTCTCAGCAACCATGCCAAAAGAAATCAAAGCAATCGGCGTGAAATTCATGAAAGACCCAGAACACGTTCAAATCAAAGCAAAAGAAATGACTGCAGACTTGATTGACCAATATTATATCCGCTCAAAAGAATTTGAGAAGTTTGATATTATGACTCGTTTGCTGGATGTGCAAAAACCTGAATTGACGATTGTCTTCGGTCGTACAAAACGCCGGGTTGACGAATTGTCTCGTGGTTTGGAAGCTCGTGGTTTCCGTGCAGAAGGTATTCATGGCGACTTAACTCAACAAAAACGTATGTCCGTTCTTCGCTCATTTAAGAATGGCGATTTAGATATCTTAGTAGCAACAGACGTTGCCGCTCGTGGTTTGGATATTTCAGGTGTAACCCACGTTTATAACTATGATATCCCACAAGACCCGGAGTCTTATGTTCACCGTATCGGTCGTACAGGTCGTGCCGGTAAAGAAGGTATGTCTGTAACTTTCGTTACTCCTAACGAAATGAGCTACCTACAAACGATTGAACAATTAACCAAAAAACGCATGAACCCAATGCGCCCACCAACTGAAAAAGAAGCCTTCCGTGGCTCTTTAGGTGCAGCCTTTGAGGACATCGAAAAGAAATTAGAAGAACAACAAGAAAGCCTTTCTAAGTACAACAAGGCAGCTGAAAAGTTACTTGAAACATACGAAGCAGACGAGCTTGTTTCTCTCCTTCTTCGTACACTTGCAAATGACCCAGCGGACCAAGTCAAAGTCGATATCACACCTGAACGTCCATTGCCAAGTGGCAAGAAACGTTTCAACAAAGGTGGCGGTGGCGGACGCGACCGTCGTGACAACAAAGGTGGCTATCGCGGAGACGGAAAACGTCGTGAAGGCGGCAACCGTAACTCACGCGATGGCTACAAAGGGCGTGGCGGTAAGTCAGAAAATAAAGGCTCTGACAGCAAGGGTAAATACTCAAGCCGTTCAGCCAGCGAAAAGAAAAGTGGCTTTGTAATTCGCAACAAGGGAAATAAATAAGTATAAAATTTGAAAACACCTGTCATACATAGTATTCTATATATGATAGGTGTTTTTGATATACATAGAATAGAAGAAGTTAGGTAGTAAAATGATTACAGGAACAGGTGTCGATATTGTTGACATTACACGCATATTAGAAATTATAGATAATAAAGCGAGATTTGCTCAAAGGGTCTTAACACCACTAGAGTATAAGCGGTATAATGAGCTTTCAGGTCGCAGACAAGCAGAATTCCTAGCAGGAAGATATGCCGCCAAAGAGGCATTTTCTAAAGCCTACAAGACCGGTATTGGAAAGCTTTCTTTTCAGGATATGGAAGTAGCCAACGATGAAAAAGGTGCACCTTATTTTTCCAATTATCCCAAGGATAAAGGAAAAAGTCATTTAAGCATCTCACACACAGATGACACAGCCATTGCCTTTGTCATTTTGGAAGACGAGTAAAAGAGGAAAATTCATGGAAAGTATTCACAGACCAACCAGAGCGATTATTTCCGCTGGTGCGATTAAGTCCAACATTCAAAAAGAAATGGTCCACATACCAGAAGGAACGGAAGTCTTTGCTGTGATTAAGGCAAATGCTTACGGACATGGAGCAGTACCTGTGGCAAATATTGCTGCCAATGCTGGTGTATCTGGCTTTGGTGTTGCAACAATGGATGAAGCCATCGAGCTTAGAGAAGCAGGAATTACCCTGCCTATCTTGATTTTATCCAGCGTGTCACCACAATATCTGCATCTTTTGCAGGAGTACAACCTATCCAGCACCTTGATTAGCCTTGAGTGGTGGCAAAAAGCCCAATCTTATGTGCAAAACCTGCATAGTAATCAACCGATTAAGTTACATATAAAGATTGATACAGGCATGAATCGTGTCGGATTTTCAGATGAAGAGGAAGCCTTAAAAGTCATTCGTGAGCTAGAAAATAGTCCCGCATTTGAATGGGAAGGGATTTTCACTCATTTTGCGACAGCGGATGAAGTGGATGATAGTCACTACAAAGACCAGTTGGCCAAGTTTGAAAATTTCTACGAGAAACTTCCGAGAATTCCTCGCTATGTGCATTTGAGTAATACCGCAACAAGTCTTTGGCGTGAGGAAAAGATTGGTAATATGGTTCGCTTTGGCATTGGCATCTACGGGCTTAATCCTTCAGGAAAAGCTATTCAAGAAGAGCTTGGCTTGACCCCTGCCTTGCAGTTGGAAAGCCGGATTATTCAGTGTAAAAAGGTCGCTAAAGACAGCAAGATTGGTTATGGTGCTACTTATACCTCTGAGCAAGCTGAATGGATTGGTACCGTGCCGATTGGTTATGCGGACGGTTGGCTGCGTGCCTTGCAGGGCTTTAGTGTCTTGGTTAAGGGGCAGCGTTGCGAGATTGTTGGGCGTGTCTGTATGGACCAGATGATGATACGTTTGCCGTTTGCCGTTGCAGAAGGGACGAAAGTTACTCTGATTGGACCAGATGGTGATGATGAGATTTTTATTCAGGATTTAGCGGAGTATTTAGGTACGGTCAATTATGAGGTGGCTTGCTTGATTAGTGAGCGAGTACCGAGGTTTTATGCGTAAAAATATAGAGAAAACAAGTATAGGGTGGAAATATTATGAAGATTAAACGTGGGGATATTTTCTTTGCTGACCTGTCCCCTGTGGTCGGCAGCGAGCAAGGTGGCATTCGTCCAGTCTTGATTATACAAAATGATTTGGGGAACCACTTTTCGCCGACGGTGATTGTCGCGGCGATTACAGCCAAAATGGCAAAACCTAAGCTGCCAACGCACATTCCGATAAAAGCGGATGAATTTGGTGTGGGAAAGGACAGCATTATTTTGCTGGAGCAAATCCGCACAGCTGACAAGTCACGATTGAAAGAAAAAGTCGGCCGAGTGGATCAGGCAACCATTGAAAAGGTCAATCATGCACTGGGGATTTCGATTGGGTTGGAAGAGTTGAATAGTAAGAGGAATACATAGGAGGATTGCTTGTGCAGTTCTCTTTTTTATTCTATTTAAAAGACGTTTTATAGTCGATTAAAAGACTTTTAAAAGTTTTTATTGTATAATAGCTATACAAATTAAGTGGAGGAATTGCTATGAAACTCTTAGATGTACCAATTCGGACGATTTCAGAATTAAAGGCAAAACCTATGGAAATATTGCAGGAAACGAGCAAGCACAAAATGGCTACCTATATTTTCAATCGGAATAAGAGTGTGGGGGTTGTTCTGTCTGCTGCTTTGTTTCAAGAGCTGGTGGAAAATGACGAAGCTCAAAAAAGAAGAATTCAAGAATTGGAGGAGAAACTTTTGGATTTGGAAATTGAAAAAATCGCTCAAGAAAGGCTGAATGAAGAAAACAGACAACTAATTTCAGCTGAGGAAGTGATGGGCGAAAACTGGCGTGAAGGGTTGGAAAATATACCAGACGAATGGGAATAGGGGAGAAGATATTTGTATAAGATTAGGTATAACAAGTATTCTCAAAAAGAGTACGATGATTTGGATGGCTCGCAAAAAGTTTTTATTAATAAAGCACTTGAACGTATTGAAACGTTAGGTATGAAAGCAGGCGAAGGCTTAAAAGGGAATTTAGCAGGATGTAACAAATTGAAGAATAAAAGAATGGGTCTGCGAATAATCTTTCGTGAAATTTCGGGGGAAATTGAAATCATTGAGATAGTTGCCATTGGCAAACGTGATAAAAGCGAAGTGTATAAACTTTCAGCACAACGAATTTAGTTGTGCTTTTCTTTTATCACTCACGAAAAGCTATAATTAGTTTCCATCAAAATTCGTCAAAAAACGGAAAAATTTTGACAAAATATGCAAAAAATCTCACGTTTTTTGAAATAACACTCGTTTCCTCGTAAAATCAGCAGTATCAAAGGGAGTAAGTGAAGGAGGAAACGCAATGTTGATTATTTACACTGCACCTAGCTGCACCAGCTGTCGCAAGGCAAAAGAATGGTTGGAGCAATACGATATTCCATATATGGAAAAAAGTCTGGTCAAAGATGGACTGAGTATGAATGAGTTGCGCCAGATTTTGATGATGACTGATGATGGTACAGCGGATATTATTTCGCAAAGAAGCAATGCTTTTCATCAGCTCAAGGTCAATCTTGAGGAAATTTCCTTGTCTGAGCTGCATAGTTTAATTCAAAAGAATATTGGGCTTTTGCGCCGTCCGATTTTGATGGATAATCATCGTATTCAGATTGGTTACAATGAAGACGAAATCCGTCGTTTTATTCCTAGAAAACTGCGGAAATTGGAGCTTAGCCAAATGCGGATGCGTGCTGGTTTTTAGCAATCATATTATTGAGGGAACTGCCATTGTGGCTTTCCCTCTTTTTCATCTGCCGTCTTTTCATTCATTAATTTTAAGTGTATAATAACAAGATAGGAAACAAGGAAATGTGAGAAGGTGAGAAATTTATGGAAATGGAACGTGTTAATGACGATACCATTCGCTTGTTGATTGATCAGGAAGACTTGAGCGATAGAGGGATAAATTTCCTTGAGATGATGATGAATCAAGGGGAAGCAGAAGATTTTTTCTACATGATAATGAACGAAATTGAGGAAATGGATAATTTCTTTGATACAGATGCCGTTTCTTTTCAAGTGATTCCACATGCAAGTGGATTAGAAGTCTTTATCACAAAAGGCACAGGTGCCATGATGCCCTTGCAGCTTATTCAAGAGCGTTTGCAGTTTATGCCAGAGGACTTGCAGGGATTTTTCGATATTTCCTTTGAGAAAAATCAGCCAGCAGCGCCAATTATTGAAGATATTTATCCGCAAAATTACGCTGCCGCCGCAAGATTTGATGATTTTGAGCAGCTGCTTGTTTTGGCAGAAAATATCAAACACATCAACGCACGAGCTAGTTTGTACTCGGTTGAGGAGTTCTTCTATCTGCTCTTAGAAGATGATGGCGATGAAGATGTGGAGATGGATTTCCATGAAGAATGTGCCAGAATCTACGAATTTTCAGCTAAAGCCTTTGTCAAAGCAGATGTCTTAAAAGAACACGGCAAGCTCTTGATTGCAGGAAATGCTTTAGAAGTCTTACAAGAAAACTTTAAAAAATAAGAAATACTCGGAAGAATTTTGCTATTTGCGAAAGTTTTCCGAGTATTTTTGCGTATCTATTAATATGGAGGGATTTTTATGTTAATAGCCAAAAAAGCTGATGGAACAAGAATAAATTGCTTGCAAGTATCAAGAAAGGAGTTAAACAGCATGAAAGATGAAGACTTTTTCTGTTTTTCATGCAAGGAAACACTCAAACTTAAGCTAGGAAAAGTTCGCTTGCCGCATTTTTCACATTTACCCAATAGCTTGTGTCAAAGTTTTTCAGAACCAGAAAGCCCGGAGCATTTAGCTTTGAAAAGTGTTATTCAAAAGTGGGAGAAGAAAGTGGAATTAGAGGTTTATTTGCCCAATTTGTCGCAAAGACCTGATGGATTGTTGATGAACATTTGTCTGGAAATCCAATGTTCATCACTTTCGACAGATAGATTGTCTGAGCGAACGCGTAATTACCGCGCCAATAATTATCAGGTTTTGTGGTTGTTGGGGTGCAAGTTTCATCTGAAAAATCGTCTATCGCCTTTACAAAGAGGCTTTTTGAACTATTCGGCAAACTGCGGATTTTATTTGTGGACGCTTGATTTGGATACGCAAGAGCTGGTTTTGAATTATCATATTTTGGAGGATTATTTGGGTAAAATCTATTATAAGCGCAAAATTTTTCCGTTTTACAAAGGAGATTTACAGGAAATTCTTGCTTATCCTCAGACAAATTCAATGGAAGAAACTTGCGAGTTTTCCTTGCAGCAGACTTTGAAAAGATTTCATCAGAAGAATTATTTAGCTTTACAAACTAGAGATAAAAACATGAGGAACTTGCAAGAAAAACTTTACCAGAAGAATTTGCACATCCTGAAAATGCCCAAATATTATTATTATCCGGGATTTAAGCCTCTTTTTGCTAAGAGCGATTTTTTACTATGGAAAGAAAGGCTATTTGCTTTAATGGAAAAGGGCATGAGTATGAAAGAGGGGATTTATCATTTATCCCAGCTTGATTTTTCAACACATCAGCTACCGAATGTTAGGATTAAAGATTGTTTCTTTGATTTTTTGTTGAGTGAATTTCTTGCCTTAAAAATGCTCAACTGTTTAATAGAAAAAAATGGCAAGTTTTACTTGAAAAAGTCTCTAACAAAGAATTTAATCCCCTTTGATTATTCTTGGCAGAAAATTCCAAAAGTTTCTTCTCGTTTGCCCCGCAAGTTATGTTAGAATAATTATAGTTATAAAAAATTTAACGAGGTGAAAGCATGAGTGAAGTAAAACAATTACCAACACGCGACCAAGTGAAGCTAGAAGATACTTGGGATGTAACAACAATCTACGCAAGCGATGCTGCTTGGGAAGAAGATTTTAAGGAGCTTGAAAGATTAATCGCGGCAAGTGCCGCTTTTCAAGGAACGTTAAAAAATGGAGCGAAAGATTTATTTGCTGCCATCCAACAATTAGAAAAAGTCTATCGCAAGGGCGAAAAATTGTATGTTTATTCGCACTTGAAAAACGATGAAGACAAGGCAAATGCTACCTATCAAGCCTTGAATGCAAGAGCTCAAAATGTCTGGGTAAAAGCTAGTGAAGCGTTGGCATGGTTTGAGCCGGAGTTATTGACGTTAAGTGATGAAGAAATTCAATCCTATATTGAGGAGCTAGATGAGCTGAAACTTTATGCACATTTCCTCAATCAAAGCATTCAAAAACGTGCCCATGTTTTGCCTAAAGAGCAAGAAGAACTCTTGGCAAGTGCTGGCGAAATCTTTGGTGGAGCAGGAACTATCTTTTCGATTTTAGACAATGCGGATTTGAAATTCCCAGCAGTTGAAAATACAGAAGGTGAAAAAGTCCAGCTTTCACATGGTGTCTATCAGCAGTTGCTAGAAAGTAACAACCGCGAGGTTCGCAAAACGGCATTTGAAAAATACTATGAAGTCTATGAGCAGTTCCAAAATACAATGGCGCAAATCCTTAGCTTGAATGTCAAAAGCCACAATGTAAATGCACGTTTGCACAACTTTAGCTCAGCTAGACAAAGTGCCTTGTCAGCCAACTTCATTCCAGAGGCGGTTTATGATACTTTGGTAAAGGTTGTTAATGAGAAATTGCCTTTACTACACCGTTATGTTGCCTTGCGCAAGAAACTGATGGGCGTAGATGAACTGCATACCTATGACCTTTATACGCCGATTGTGAAAGAAGTAGATGTCAAGGTGACTTACGAAGAGGCAAAGGAAAAAGCTCTGAAAGGTTTGGCACCGCTTGGTTCGGACTACCTAGAAAAAGTGAAAGCTATCTTTGATAATCGGATTATTGATGTTTATGAAAATCAAGGCAAACGCTCGGGCGCTTATTCTAGTGGTGCGTACGATACTGCTCCATATATTTTGATGAACTGGCATGACAGCTTGGACCAGCTTTATACTTTGGTTCATGAGATGGGTCATTCCATGCATAGCAAGCTAACTCGTGAAAATCAGCCGTTTATTTATGGGGATTATTCGATTTTCCTAGCTGAGATTGCCTCAACGACTAATGAAAATATCCTGACTGAATACTTGCTAGAAACAGAAACTGACCCGAAAGTCCGTGCCTATATCCTCAACCATTACCTAGATGGTTTCAAGGGAACAGTCTTCCGTCAGACGCAATTTGCGGAGTTTGAGCATTTCTTGCACACACAAGACGCAGCTGGTGTGCCTTTGACTAGTGAGATGTTAAATGAATATTATGCTGATTTGAACGCACGCTACTACGGCGAAGGTCTCACTCGCGACCCACAGATTGCACTAGAGTGGAGCCGTATTCCGCATTTTTACTACAACTATTATGTCTTCCAATACTCAACAGGTTTTGCTGCAGCTTCGGCGATGAGCAAGAAGATTATTGAAGGCACTCAAGAAGATTTGAATGAGTATTTGGCTTATCTAAGTGCTGGTTCAAGCGATTATCCGATTGAGGTAATGAAAAAAGCTGGTGTTGATATGACAAAAGATGACTACTTGTTGGCAGCTTTTGATGTCTTTGAAGCTCGTTTGAATGAGTTGGAAGAATTGATTGAGTAAAATATCTTTATCACTGTACTGCGGTGTAATCAATGAAAGATTATACTGTGGTACAGTGTTTGTATTTTGTCATGTTTTGTTTCGAGTACGCTCACGAGTTTCGCTTCTGATTTTTGTCTAATCTCCGCCAGATGTGCCACTGCTGTAGCTGGACCGGCTCCAACTTCGGCAAAGTGCGCCGAATTTTCCGCCTCGCAAGCCTCAAACTGAGAGTAGGGCGACAAGTCGCCAACTCTCAGTAATTCGCATTGTCGTCCTTGTCGCTACGGCGGTGGCACATCTGGCTACGATTAGCCAAAAACCAGAAGCGAAACTCTGGAACTATGTTTTGATTTAAGAACGTAGCCTAAGAGTTTTCAGTTTGCACCAAAATTTTCCAGCGCAGCCCAAGTCAGCTCGCCGCCGTAGCGAAACAAGGACGACAATGCGAATTACTTGTTCTTGGTGCTTTAGCGCCTAGAACAAGTTTGAGGCTTGCGAGGCGGAAAACGCGTAGCGGTTGGAGCCGGTCCCGCTACAGCAGCGAGCTGACTTGGGCGGAGATGGAAAATTTTGGTGCGGACTGAAAACTCGTGGATGAACTCACCCAAAAAGCACAAACACTGAACCACAATATTAAATGTAGTTTATAGAATTGATTTAGTAAAGCTTCCATCGCATACTATGGATACCACATTCTCACAGCACTTCCTCCAAAAATGCTTTATTAGAAAACTTTCCTACAGACATAAAAGCAAAATATCTTGATATTCGAGCCGTTCAAGGTTAAAATGATAAGGTATGAAAATTATTAGGAGGCATTACTAAAAATGGCAATTACAGCACAACAAGTAAAACAACTACGTGACGCTACTGGCGTTGGTATGATGGATGCAAAAAAAGCTTTAGTAGAAGTTGACGGCGACATGGACAAAGCAGTTGCTTTGTTACGCGAAAAAGGTATGGCAAAAGCAGCGAAAAAAGCTGACCGTATCGCAGCAGAAGGTTTGACTGGAATCTTTGTTGAAGGCAACATTGCAGCAATGGTTGAAGTAAACTCAGAAACAGACTTCGTAGCGAAAAACGCTCAATTCGTTGAATTGGTAAACGAAACAGCTGAATTGGTTGCTAAAAACAAACCAGCTAACAACGAAGAAGTATTGGCTTTAGTAAACGCTAAAGGCGAAACTTTGGAAGCAGCTTACATCGAAGCTACGAACGTTATCGGCGAAAAAATCTCTTTCCGTCGTTTCGTAGTAATCGAAAAGAACGACGACCAAGTGTTTGGTACTTACAAACACGGTGGTGGCCGTATTGGTGTTGTTGATGTAGTTGAAGGTGCAGACGAAGCTGTTGCAAAACAAATCGCTATGCACATCTCAGCTATGAAACCACAAGTTCTTTCTTACAAAGATCTTGACCCTAAATTTATCGAAGACGAAGTTACTGCTTTAAAAGCACGTATCGACATCGAAAACGAAGACCGCAAACGTACTGGCAAACCTTTCTTGCGCCAAGTAGATTTCGGCTCAGAATTGCAACTTACTGAAGAAGTAATTGCAGCTGAAAAAGCGAAATTAGAAGCTGAACTAAAAGAACAAGGCAAACCAGAAAAAATCTGGGACAAAATCGTACCGGGTCAAATTGACAAATTTATCCGCGACAATACACAAATCGACCAAGAATACACTCTTCTTGCTCAAGGTTATGTATTGGATGACAGCAAAACTGTTGGTCAATTCTTGAAATCTATCAACGCTAACGTTGCGAAATTCACTCGCTTTGAAGTGGGCGAAGGTATCGAGAAAAAAGCAGACGACTTTGCTGAAGAAGTAGCCGCTCAAATGAAAGCAGCTCAAGAAGGTAAATAAGAATGATTTTAGAACATCTAGGCTTATCTAGGTGTTCTATTTTTGTTATAATTTTGTATGGATAGTTTTTTTGTGGCTTACGCCACAAGGAGATTGGGAGAAACCGTTTGGGCAAAAGGTAGGCATTGGGGCAGCAGGACGCAAGCGACTTCGGGGGAAACCGCCCCGAATTCCATTGCTCGTGAGCCTCAAACTTACTCTAAACGCTAAAGCGTTAAGAGTAAGTAATTCATTCACGCCTAATCGGCTGCTTTAATGTAGGTATTTGGTACAGGTGGCACTCTTGCAGACCAATCTCAAAAGTCCTTCGGACTTTTACTTAAGAATAATTGGATAAGAGGAGAGATTTTATGCATCATATTGAGATTTATGTAAGTGATATTGCAAAGACCCGAGCTTTTTACGACAAACTTTTGGTTGAGGAATTGGGGTTTAAGGTTTATCAGGAGTGGGATAAGGGCGTTTCCTATAAGCAAGGTGCTGGGGCTTATCTTGTTTTTGTGCAGGTTGGCGAGGGCAAGGATGATGGAAGTTACAATCGCACGCACGTTGGACTTAATCATTTGGCTTTCCGAGTGAATTCTCGTTCTAAATTGGATAAAATGCGTTTGGGCTTTTTGAATGACGGCACGACACTTTTGTATGACAATCGCTATCCCTTTGCCTCAGGTTTGGGGCATTATGCACTTTACCTAGAAGACCCTGACCGTATCAAAGTGGAGATTGTGGCAGAGGAATTTTGTATCTAATGGAAAGAAATTCGATATTGGAGCAAAATCAAGTCATGGAAACCAAGCGTTTGCTTTTGAGAAAGATTACAATGGAAGACGCAGTAGCGGTTTTTGCGTGGACTTCTCAAGCAGAAACTGTTCGTTATGACAACTGTAATCAGCACCAATCCATCGATGAAACGCAAAAGCTGATTGCAGAAGAAATTCTTCCACGCAATCATAATAATTGGGGCATTGTTGAAAAACATACAGGCACCTTAATTGGCAGAGCAACACTTTTTGTTGACGAGAAATCAAAAATTGCCGTCTTATCTTGGGTGCTTAATAAAGACTACTGGGGCAAGGGCTATGCACCTGAAGCAGCAAAACGTTTGGTAGATTTATGTTTTCAAGAATTGAACGTTTTAGGCATACAGGCATTGCACCATCCTGAGAATATAAACAGTGGGCGTGTGATGAAGAAAATTGGTATGAAGCATACAGGAAAAGTTCTGCAATCCTTTAAAGAAGAACTGCTTTTCTTTGATTATTGGTGCTTGACCTTAGAAGAATGGAGAAAAAATGGATAGAAATTTGATATTGGCAGAAAATCAAGTCTTGGAAACACAAGGTTTAATTTTACGCAAGATTAGCCTAGAGGATGTTCCAGCTATTTATGAGATTGAGAGCAATCATGAAGTGACCAAATATCACGAGTTTTCAGCCCATCAATCTCTTGAAGCTGCCAGTGCCTCAATTGCTAAAACCTTTCTAGCAACTCCTTTAACGAATTGGGGCATTGTCGAGAAAAGCTCAGGTAAATTGATTGGTACCATTGACTTTTTCATCATAGCAAGCAAGTATGCCGAGTTTAGCTGGGCACTCAATCAAGACTATTGGGGCAAGGGCTATATGACAGAAGCAGTGAAACGGTTGATACAACTCTGTTTTGACGATTTGCAGCTTTTGGTTGTTCAAGCCAAACACCATCCTGCAAACAAGCAAAGCGGACGAGTAATGGAAAAATCCGGCATGATATACAGAGGAAATATTTTTGGCTGCCTCAAAGGCGACGAGCTACTCTTGCTCGATTACTACGCATTATCTCAAGAAGAATATAAGGAGCAAAATCATGCTTAATATTAGACCAGTAAAGCTCGCCGACGCAAGCTTTATCCAAGTGATTAACGACAAAACTTTGGGCTATGACTACCCATTGGATAAGACGACAGAGCGATTGAATGAAATTATCGCGGACGACCAGCAGATTTTCTTAGTAGCAGAACTTGACGGAAAAGTAGCCGGCTATGTGCAAGCTGAGCATTATCTATGCAGCTACTTTGACCCTATGTATAATGTGCTGGCATTGGCTGTTAGCGAGGAGTTTCAACATCAAGGCATAGGTAAACAGCTCATGGCGGAATTAGAAGTTGAAGCGGTCAAGCGTGGAGTTTATACCATTCGTCTCAACTCTGGTGAGCCGAGAAAAGAGGCTCATCAGTTCTATCAGGGTGTTGGCTTTGAGCAGTCGGGGTATTTGCAGAAACGGTTTATAAAAGAATTAGAAAAATAGAATAAATAACAGAGTATGAAACCAACTATCGTATTGAATATGAGGTTTTATACTTCTTTTTTTGTATTAGTTTCAGCACAATCAAGGAAGAAAGCCATATTTAAAGCTTGTTTTCTTTACTATAAGTTTACATTGAATTTACAAAAAAAAAAAATAACATAGTATAATGAGGTTTGTTGTCTATATACATAATAAAGACAAGAAACTCAACCTCTAAGGTGGAATACATATAATGAAAATAACTTTAAAAGGAATTTCAAAATCTTTCGGGGAAAATACTGTCCTAAAGCCGATTGATGAGCTTGTTTTTGAAAGTGGTAAGTTTACAACACTTTTGGGGCCATCAGGTTGCGGGAAAACGACCTTGCTCCGCATGATTGCTGGACTTGAAACAGCAGATACTGGCGAAACTTGGTTTGATGACAAGCTGATTTTTTCTGCTAAAAATAACACCAAAATGCCGACAGAACTAAGAAATCTAGGCTTTGTTTTCCAAGACTTCGCCTTGTGGCCGCATTTAACTGTTTTTGAAAATGTAGCCTTTGGACTAAGAACGAGAAAGCAAACGGAAGATTTAGACAAAAAAGTAAAAGATGCGTTGGCAGCTGTTCGTTTAAGCGATTTTGCTGACCGTTACCCTCATCAGCTTTCAGGAGGACAACAGCAGCGTGTGGCATTTGCCCGTGCGATTGCACCACGACCTTCTTGCATTTTGTTTGATGAACCATTGTCAGCTTTAGATGCTATCTTGCGTGATGAAATGCGCGTGGAGTTGAAAAACTTGGTTGCTGACTTAGGGATTACGGCGATTTTTGTAACACATGACCAAGTCGAAGCAATGAGCATGAGTGATACGGTTATTGTCATGAATGCTGGCTATATCTTGCAAAAAGATAGTCCAGAAGAGATTTATAATCATCCTAAACATCCCTTTATCGCACGTTTTGTCGGCAAGTCCAACTGGATTGGCGAAGACAAGGTCTTCCGTCCAGAAGCTATCTCTTTTGAAGAAAGACCTGATAGTCAAGCCTATACTATGAAGGTAAAAGGCAGCCAATTTGTTGGAAACGGCTATGAATTGGAGTTAAAAAACGACGAGTACGAATGGACAGCCTTTTCTACCAAAAAACCACAAGTAGAAGAACTGACTGTATATATTCGAGAAAAAGACATTCTCACATTTGAAAACACTTCGGAGGAAAACTAAAAATGAAATTCAAGAAAGTATTATTAGCAAGCGCTGCTCTTTTAGCAACAGTTACTTTGGCAGCTTGCGGAAGCAACAACGACACAGCAAATAACAACACAGACAGCGGTCTTTCAGGAAACTTGACTGTTTACCTACCATCTCCTGCTGGACTTGCGGACGATCTAATCGCTCGTTTCCAAGAAAAAACTGGCGTAACAGTTAGTCAATTTCAAGGAACAACTGGCGAAATTACCGCTCGCCTAGAAGCAGAGGCTGCCAATCCAATCGCTGATGTAGTTATTCTTGCATCTTGGTCAGACGGTATGGAATTGGCGCGTCAAGGCAAACTACTCGCTGTTGATATTGAGAATTCAGACAAACTACATGAAGGCTTCACTAATGCAGAAAACACAATGTTTGGCACAAGTGCTTCAGCAGTAGGGATTGCTTATAACACTCAATTATTCGACAGTATTAATGTAGATTGGAACGAGCTATCTGAAAGCAAATTCCATGACCAACTTGCTTTTCCTGACCCAGAATTATCAGGCTCAGCAAAAGACTTCTTGGCAGGATTTATCCATGATAAAGGCGAAGAGGACGGCTGGAAGACTTGGCAAGCTCTTGCAGATAACGGCATGATTATTCCCGGTGCTAATGCGGCAACTTTGGAATCTGTTGTTACAGGCGAGCGTGGTGTATTAGTCGGCGGTGTGGACTGGAATGTGTTTGCAGCAATTGACCGTGGCGAGCCTTTGAACTTCTACTATCCAGCTGGTGGTACAGTTGTCAATCCTCGTCCTGCGATGATTTTACAATCTAGTCAAAACCAAGAAAATGCGAAGGCATTTATTGAGTTCTTGTTGAGTGACGAAGCACAACAAATGGTCGTGGATGCTTTCTTAATTCCGGGACGCTCAGATGTGAAAAGCGACAAACGTCCAAACATGGACGAAATTCATCAATTAAATACGGATTGGGATTGGATGGTAGATAATGCGACAAACATCAACTCAAAATTCAACAGCTTATTCAGATAATTTAAGAAGACAGAAGAATATTAAGACAGGCTTGCTGATTGCGGCAACCTGTCTTCTTCTTACTGTTTTGATACTCATGCCTTTGGTTATGCTTTTTGAGCGTACCATTTTTGATAATGGGCAATGGGTTATCAACAAAACTATTGAAACAATTATGCAGCCGCAAAATATTCAAACCATCTTTAACACACTCAAACTCAGCTTTGCAGTTGTGATTGGTTCGACCTTGATTGCTTTGCCGCTTGCCTTTTTATTGGCTAGAACGCATTTTGCTAAATATAAATGGCTAGATATTATCTTAATGATACCATTCATGACACCGCCATATATTTCTGCAATGGGTTGGATTTTGTTCACGCAAAGACGTGGATTATTCCAACAGATGTTTCCAGCAACGGGTTCTTTTTCAGAAGGCTTTATGTCTTTCTTTGGTCTGGCGATGGTTATGAGTTTCCACTTGTTTCCTTTCATGCTGACTATTCTCAAAAACTCATTGATGAATGTGCCGCCAAATCTTGAAGAAAGCGCGAAAATCTTTGGCGGAAACTTCTGGTACAGATTGCGTAAGGTAACTTTCCCATTGGTAACAGGCCCTTATGCAGTTGGTGCTTTGCTAGTGTTCATTAAAACAGCCTCTGAATATGGAACGCCTGCAACGATTGGACGACGCATTGGGTTCAATGTATTTGTTACGGAAATCCATAGAAACGCAACAGTTTCGCCGATTGATTTTGGCTCGGCTGCCGCTTTATCTAGCGTGTTAATACTCATTTGTATCCTGTTTTGGTTCTTGCAAAACTATATTTCGGTTAATCGTACCTATCGTTTAGTTAGCGGAAAAGGGATGAAGCAGAGTTTCCCTCGTATTAAAGGGAAAAGACGTTTCTTCTTTACTGCATACTTAATTTTGATTTTGACTATTTCTATTGGTGTACCTTATTTTTCAGTGATTGTGACTTCCTTGATTAATCTTCGAGGATTGGGTATGGCAGCGGGTAATTTTACGCAGATGAACTATATCAATCTCTTTACTGCAAACCCGCGTGGTATTCAAGCCTTGCAAAATTCTATTTTCTTAGGCTTAGTATCGGCTACTTTGACAACAGTATTGGGTGTTTTGTGTGCAACGATTATCCACAGTGTGAAGTCCAAAGCGAAAAATGTCATTAATATTATCGGGCTTATTCCTGATATGTTGCCATCTATCGTTTTTGTTATTGGGATTATGATTTTCTGGAATAGAATATTTACCATTATCCCAGCTTATAATACTATTTGGATTTTGGTTATTGCTTATACAGCTTTATTCCTACCATTTACGGTGCAATCTGTTAGCACTTCTTATGCACAAATAAGTGATAGTCTGGTTTCTGCTGGGAAAGTCTTTGGTGGACGACCACTTTATATTTTCCGTAGAATTACTTTGCCGCTCTTACTTCGTGGGATTTTAGCTGGTTGGATGATGACCTTTATCATTGCCTTTCGTGAACTGGTAACAGCAAGCATCATTGCACCTCCGAATACATTGGTAGTTTCAACTTTTATCATGCGTGAGTTTGAAGCAGGCTCTGTTTCTATCGGTATGGCGATGGCAGTTATCTGTGTGGTATTTTCTACGACTTTTTTGATTATTGTCAATCGCTTCTTGTTGAAATCAAAGGAGGATTAGCCGATGGTTAAGCATAGAATTGCTGTTTTATCTGACATTCATGGAAACTTGACTGCCTTAAAAGCTGTTTTAGAAGATGCAAAAGCACGCGAGGTCAATGATTACTGGTTATTAGGCGACACTTATCTTTCAGGACCGGGAACTTTGGAGATTGCTGAACTTTTGGGTAGCTTACCTATAAGTGCAAGTATTCGTGGGAACTGGGAAGATATGATTTTGAATGTCATCAAGGGTCGGAAAGAGATGACAGATAAGCCAAAAGATGTTTATATGGATAAGTTAGTGGATTATTTCCTGCTGATGTCTGATGAAAAACTCTTGAAAGATATGGAAAACCTACCTGCTTATCAAGAAAGACAGGTAGAAGGTTTGAAGTTTTTGATTAGTCACAATCTTCCCGATAAAAGTGCAGGCGACGAATTGCGCACAGCAAGCCCACAGGAAAACTACGACCGTTTGTTTGAAAACTTTGATGCTGATATCGCTCTTTACGGACACGTTCATCATCAGATGATGCGTTATTCGAGTAAAAATCAGATGATAATTAATCCCGGTTCGGTTGGTTCGCCCTACTTTTACCATACAAGTTTTGAAAAAGACTTGCGAGCACAATACGCGATTTTGGAAGTAGATGAATACGGCTTGGCAGATATCAACTTTAGAAAAGTAGTCTACGATAAATCAAAAGAACTGGATTTGGCAAAAGCAAAAGAACTTCCTTTCTATGAAGTATTTAAAGCGAAACTAGAAATCGGAAAGAACCTTAGTTCTAATGCAGATGTGCTTAAAGAGATTATTGATAAGCAGTATTAATATAGAGGAAAAGCGTACCTAAGAAAATTTATAGGTAGGCTTTTCTTTTCGTACAAGAAACATCTATTCCGACCAAGAATAAGATATAATAAAAGGGTGCATTATTAAAAGCAGAAAAACTCAGGAGAAGATTATGAATAAAGAATATGATTACATCGTCATCGGTGGCGGCAGTGGCGGCATTGCTTCGGCAAATCGAGCAGCCATGCACGGAGCCAAAGTCCTCTTGATAGAGGGCAAGGACTTGGGCGGAACTTGTGTCAACGTGGGCTGTGTGCCAAAAAAAGTCATGTGGTATGGTGCCCATATCAAAGAAGGTATGGAAAAGCTAGGTAAAAGCTACGGACTAAGCGGACAAGTAGAGTTCGACTTTGCGACATTGGTAGCCAACAGACAGCATTACATCAAGCGACTAAACGGCATTTACGAAAGCAATCTTGGCAATAACAAAGTAGATATCGTTAAAGGGTATGCCAAATTTGTTAGCAAAAATCAGGTGCAAGTGGCGGACACTAGCTATACAGGTAAGCATATCCTGATTGCAACCGGTGGCAGACCAAGCATTCCAACAATTCCCGGTGCAGAATTTGGCACGAATTCTGACGGTTTTTTCGAGTGGGAGCAACTGCCTAAACGTGTCGCTGTTGTCGGTGCTGGCTATATCGCAGTAGAGCTTGCAGGAATTCTGCACGCTTTTGGTGTGGAAACCCATCTATTCGTCCGAAAACACACGCCACTTCGCTCCTTTGATAGTATGATTTCTGAGACTTTGGTAGAAATCATGCAGACAGATGGGCTCAATTTGCATACCCATAGCGTACCCAAAGAAGTGAAGAAAAATACGGATGGTACTTTGACTTTAGTTTTGGAAAACGGCAAGGAAGAAACTGTCGATAAGCTCATCTGGGCGATTGGTCGCACACCAGTGACCGATAGTTTAAACCTCGAAAGCGCTGGTGTTGAGCTAGATGATAAAGGTTTTATCAAGGTGGATAAATATCAAAATACCAGTGCGGAAAACATTTATGCAGTAGGAGACGCCACAGGTAATCTTGAGCTAACTCCAGTTGCTATTGCGGCTGGCAGAAAGCTATCTGAGCGATTGTTCAACGGACAAACGGACGCACATCTGGATTATAACTTGGTGCCGACAGTCGTTTTCTCACATCCAACCATTGGCACCATCGGTTTGACAGAAGAAGAAGCACGAGCGAAATATGCGGAGGAAGACATCAAGGTTTACACCTCTTCATTTACCTCCATGTACACAGTCATGACCGAGCATAGACAGCCTTGCCGCATGAAGCTGGTCTGTCTTGGCAAAGAGGAGAAAATCATTGGCCTGCACGGTATCGGTCTAGGCATGGACGAAATGCTGCAAGGTTTTGCCGTTGCCATCAAGATGGGTGCAAGCAAGGCGGACTTCGACAACACAGTCGCCATTCATCCAACCAGTGCCGAAGAATTTGTTACCATGCGATAAAAAAGGAGTGAGTATAATGAAAGAGATAAGTACAAAGGAATTGGAAAGTTTGCTGACAGGTTCGATTGACCTACTAGATGTCCGTGACCCAGAAGACTTTCAAGCAGGACATATCGCTCAAGCCATTAACCTGCCACCAATGCAAGTGCAAAGTGCTGAGTTTGCTAAGGATAAAACCTACTACATCATCTGCTATTCAGGTAACCGCTCAAGGATGATGGGGGAATATCTGGAAAGTCAGGGGATTAATACGGTTAGTGTAAAAGGTGGAATGCACGCTTATAAGGGTGCGGTTGTGCGATAGTTAGGTTAAAATCGGGTCTGACACCAAAGTCTGTAGCCCGCTTTGCCATACGAACATTAAGGCAGCAGGACGCAAGCGACCTCGGGAAAACCGCCCGAGTTCCATTGCTCGTGAGCCTCAAAGAGCCGCTAAACGCTAAAGCGTTAAGCGGCTCTAATTCATTCACGCCTAATCGGCTGCGGGAATGTTCGTATGGCAAAGCGGGCTACAGACTTTGGTGTCAGACCCGATTTTTTCTATTGTGAATTTCGTACCTTAAGCAAGGTCGGTGCAATCAGCATAGTCAAGATTGCTGCGGTTATCATTTCTGCTATGGAGTTGGTTGCGACAATCGATGCTAGAACGGTTGCTAGCGTCCAGTTAAGCACACTTCCGAATAGGACGAAAATCGCTCCTAGAACAAAGATTGTGTTAATCACTGAGCCAATCCCGCCACAGATTATCATACTTGTCCTCTTGGCTTTTCCGTCAAACAGTTTATAGATATAGTAAGGCAGGATACCAACCAATATTCTTGGCACAATAGCGATTAATAAAGCACGAGCGTCTCCATGTTGCGTGTTAAGAACAGGGATTAATGGAGAAAAGACAAAAGAAATCGGTCCGGGCCAGATGGTATTAGCTATAACCGAAGTAATACCCCACCAGCCACCGATTAAAGCACCCAGTTTTGGACCAAGCACTAAAGAAGCGATAATAACTGGTACTTGTAAAATGGTCGGTCGAATAGGAAACGGCCAAAAGGTGACGAAGAGCTGGTTGACAAACATCAGCACTAAAATAATTGCAATAAACATTGCCGCAATCGTTAAATCACTTGTTTTTTTTCTTCTCATGATGAACCTCTCTTAATTTTTCAGTTTTTCTTCCACAGCCAGCAAGATATCAGGCAGCTCAGCTAAGGCACCGCGACCGTAATCTCCGCAAGCAAGCAAGGCTTCGCGTGGCAGGATTTCTTCCCAGCCATCTGTTTTCATCTGCTCCATGTTGCGTTTGACAACCTTGTTTTCATACATGACTGTGTTCATGGCTGGAGCAAAAAGCTTAGGAACCTCGTCTGGTAAGGCAAGATGAAGGGTCGAAAGCATATCGTCGGCTATCCCATTAGCTAGCTTGCCGATGATATTAGCTGATGCAGGAGCGACCAAGAATAAATCCGCTTCTTTTGCCAGTTGGATATGATTGACCTTACTGACATCAGGCTCGTCCATGACATCGATATGCACCGTGTTTTGCGACAGGACTTGCAAGGTCAAAGGAGTGATAAATTCTTGGGCAGACTTGGTCATAAGGACTTGCACCTTGTAGCCGAGTTTCTTCAAGCTTGAGGTAATGTCCGCTGCCTTGTAGGCAGAAATTGAACCACTTACGCCTAAAAGAATGGTTTTTGTCATATTATTTGCCTACCTTTTCTTCGATAGTTTCGACAATCAAGCGGGCGATGGCTTGCTTGGTTGCACCAAGTTTATAAGTCCCATCGGGGAAAATCAACATACCAACGTGCTTGTCGCCGTTGATATTGTTCAAATCATTAGCAAGGGTAAAGTCCGCCTTGTTCTTCTTGAGATTAGCCAAACCAACTTCGTGCAATTCATCAAAATCTACATCTACTAAAAGTTTGAAACCGACCAAAATTGTTTCCGGCTGCAAGACCTTGATTTTCTGGATAACTTTCGGTGTTTTTTCTAGCGTAATCAGCATAGAATCCACATCTGACGAAATTTTCGCTTCAGATGAAATACCCTTTGCCTCATGGATAGTTTCAGAAAGGATATGACGAAGTGGCTTGTCCCCGCGACTTTCAATCGCACGAGCCAACTGATCCACCAAATTATCGTGAGTAAAGACCTGACGCGTACGATAATCACTGACCGCCATTGTGTGAATGACCGCATCATAAGTGTTTTCTTTCATCAACTGCGTCAAAGTTTCCTCTAAATCCCTAGTTGTCTGGATAAGATGTGTATTCATTCGATGCTTGTGCGGCAACTGAATAGCCCCTTTGGTCGTTATGTAATCCACAATATGCCCATCATTAAAAAAATTAAGCGCAATCAAAGAACCCAAACGCCCTGACGAATGATTGGTAATTCCACGCACTTGATCAATCGGCTCCGTCGTTCCCCCAGCAGTAATCAAAACTCGCAAAGTCGTCTCCTCCTATGTATCCCAACATTATTAACTCTAAAAATTATACCATTTAAAAAGCAAATTCACACGAAAAAAGTTTAGAATGCAATCAAATTAATAGAATAAAAACCGCTAAATTTCCCCAAATGAAATTTCAGAAAGAATTCAGGATTTCATTTTCAAAAGGTCGCTATTTATGTTACTATTACCCTGAAAATTTATAGCCACAAGGATAGATTTTACATAGCAAAAATAGAGAGAAGTGATTACATGAGCACAAACGAAATTATCCGTCTTGAAAACATCGTCAAATACTACGACGATGCGGATGAACCAGTGTTGAAAAATATCAACATGGAAATGGAAAAAGGGAAATTCTACACGCTACTGGGAGCGTCTGGCTCAGGAAAATCAACGATATTAAGGATGATTGCAGGCTTTATCGACGCAAGCTCAGGAGACATCCTCCTAAACGGTCAAAGAATTAACGACCTTCCTGCCAATAAACGACCAGTCAACACCGTCTTTCAAGACTATGCACTCTTTCCGCACATGAATGTCTTTGAAAATGTCGCTTTCGGCCTAAAAATCCGCAAAGTAGCCAAAGACCAAATCGAAAAACGTGTCATGGATACGCTCAAGATGGTTCACCTTGAGCAATTTGCACAACGCTCTATTAAAGCACTATCAGGCGGACAAAGACAACGTGTGGCAATCGCGCGTGCCATCGTCAACGAGCCAGAAGTGCTTCTATTGGACGAGCCGCTTTCTGCACTAGACTTGAAACTACGCATGGAAATGCAGTACGAGCTGCGTGAACTTCAACAACGCTTAGGCATTACTTTCGTCTTTGTAACCCACGACCAAGAAGAAGCACTCGCCATGAGTGACTGGATTTACGTTATGAACAATGGAGAAATCGTCCAAAGTGGCACGCCTGTTGATATTTATGACGAGCCAATCAATCACTTCGTCGCAGACTTTATCGGCGAAAGTAACATCGTCAATGGCCTTATGATTGCTGACTATCTAGTCGAGATTAACGGCAAACGCTTTGAGGCAGTGGATGGCGGGATGCGTAAAAACGAACCTGTTGAGGTCGTTATCCGTCCAGAAGACCTGATGATTACTACTGCTGAAAAAGGAAAAATCCAAGTAACCGTTGATACTCAGCTCTTTAGAGGAGTGCATTATGAGATTTCTGCTTATGATACCCAAGGGCAAGAATGGATTATCCACTCCACCCGCAAGGCAGCAGAAGGCGAATTAATCGGATTAACCTTTGAGCCTGAAGACTTACACATCATGCGTTTCAACGAAACGGAAGAAGAATTCGATGCCCGTATTGAAGAATATGTGGAGGAAGAAGAAATTCCAGAAGAAGAAATCTCTGCTATTCCTCCAGAAGAACTAGAGGAGGAGTAAGATGAAAAATTACCGTTATATCTATTCGATACCTTACTTTTTCTGGATTGTGCTTTTTGTTGTTTTGCCTGTTGCTATGATTGTTTATCAGAGTTTCTTTGATTTAAACGGCAATTTTGGGCTGACGAACTATATGAGCTACTTCATGCAATCCACTTATCTGAGAATGACTTTAAACTCCATTTGGTATGCCTTTTTGATTACACTTTTCACGCTGGTTATCAGCTATCCGACGGCTTACTTTTTGACAAGGCTTAAGAGAAAGCAGCTTTGGCTCATGTTGATTATCTTGCCGACTTGGGTCAATCTTTTGCTCAAGGCTTATGCCTTTATTGGAATTTTTTCGACCAATGGCTCTATCAATCAGTTTTTAGAGTTTATCGGCATTGGTCGCCAGCAGATACTTTTTACCGACTTTGCCTTTATGTTTGTAGCGACTTATATTGAGCTGCCTTTTATGATTTTGCCGATTTTTAATGCTCTTGAGGAAATGAACCCATCTTTGATTGATGCTTCTCGGGATTTGGGAGCAACATCAGTTGATACTTTCCACCGTGTGATTTTTCCTTTGTCCATGAACGGCGTACGCTCAGGTGTGCAGGCAGTTTTTATTCCTTCACTTAGCTTGTTCATGTTGACGCGCTTAATTGGCGGCAATCGGGTGATTACACTAGGTACAGCCATTGAGCAGCATTTTCTGGTTACGCAAAACTGGGGCATGGGCTCAACTATTGGCGTGATTTTGATTGTGGCTATGTTTATTACCATGTGGCTGACAGGTCAGAAGAAAGGCGGGGAAATCTAATGAAAAAGAAGAAATTTCAGTTTTCAACGCTTTATCTAGGCTTAGTTTTCCTTCTATTGTATGCGCCTATCTTTTATTTGATGTTTTATGCCTTTAATAGCGGCGAAACTATGAATGGCTTTGAGGGCTTTTCGCTCCAGCATTTTGAGGAGCTGTTTAGTGATATTCGCTTGCTGACAATTGTGACAGATACCTTTATGTTGGCATTTTTAAGCTCGCTTTTAGCAACAATCATCGGCACCTTTGGCTCGATGGGGATTTATTACATGAAGAAACGTCGCACCAAAAATACCTTGCTGGGTTTTAACAATATCTTGCTGGTGTCGCCTGATGTTATCATCGGGGCATCTTTCCTGATATTCTTTACCTTTATCGGCTGGCAACTAGGTTTTAGCTCAGTTTTGGTGTCGCACATTGCCTTTTCTATTCCCATTGTGGTCTTGATGGTTCTGCCAAAACTTGAGGAAATGAATGATTCCATGGTGGATGCAGCTCGCGATTTGGGGGCAAATAGTTTTCAAGTGTTGACGAATATTATTCTCCCTTTCTTGACACCGGGTATTATTGCTGGGTATTTTATGGCGTTTACTTACTCCCTTGATGACTTTGCTGTTACTTTCTTTGTTACTGGGAATGGCTTTACGACCTTGTCCGTTGAGATTTATTCAAGGGCTAGACAAGGGGTTAGCTTGGAGATTAATGCCTTATCAACACTTGTCTTCTTGTTTAGTCTGATTTTGGTGGTTGGTTATTACTTTATCGTCAAAGAAACCAGCGAAGACCCAAGCAAACACAAGAATAAAGCGATTGGGGGTGTGGTTTAGATGAAAAAACTACAAGCACTCTTTGTCGGTATTGTTGCCATTATCGCAATTTTGACCTTTACCGCCCACCATTTAGCGCGCACCAGCGGACAAGCTGGTCGAGATACGCTGACTATTTACAACTGGGGCGACTACATTGACCCCGACCTTATCAAAAAGTTCGAAGAAGAATACCATGTCAAAGTGATTTATGAGACATTTGACTCCAACGAAGCCATGTTAACCAAAATTCAACAGGGCGGCACAAATTATGATATAGCCATTCCTAGTGATTATATGATACAAAAGATGATTAGCGAGAATTTGCTGATTAAACTTGACCATAGCAAGATTACTGGCTTGGATAATATCGGCTCCTACTTTTTGGACCAGCCATTTGATCCTAAAAATGCTTATTCTATCCCTTATTTCTGGGGCACTTTGGGGATTGTTTACAATGAAGATATGGTAGAAGCACCGCTTGTTCACTGGGATGATTTGTGGAAGGAAGAGTATGAGAACAATATTCTTTTGATAGATGGAGCAAGGGAAGTTATGGGCTTTGCTCTTAATTCATTAGGCTATTCGCTTAATTCGACCAATATGGATGAGCTGCACGAGGCGGTGGATAAATTGAAACTTTTGACGCCGAATGTGAAAGCCATTATTGGTGACGAGATTAAGATGTATATGGCTCAGGAAGAAGCGGCGATTGCGGTGACATTTTCTGGGGAAGCGGCTGAAATGATGGATGAAAACGACAGTTTGCATTATGTGATTCCACCAGAAGGCAGCAATCTCTGGTTTGACAATATGGTGATTCCAAGCACAGCTCGCAATGTTGATGCGGCTTATGACTTTATCAACTTCATGCTAATTCCTGAAAATGCGGCACAAAATGCAGAGTATGTGGGTTATGCAACGCCGAATGACAAGGCTAAGGCTTTGCTTCCTGAGGAGATTTCTAGTGATGAGGCTTTTTATCCTAGTCCTGAAGTTATCTCACATTTAGAGGTTTATGAGGATTTGGGTAAGGAGATGCTAGGTATCTATAATGACCTTTTCCTACAGTTTAAAATGTTCAGGAATTAGGTTCAGGCATAGGTTAGAAAGGCTCTATAACAATAAAAATAATGGGGCTGAATGGTACTTTTTAACCTACTGTTTACCAATTTTCTACCAAAAACGGCTTTTTAGCCGTTTTTTTGATGTTATTTTATCTTTTCTACCAATTTGGTAAACTAAATAGTTATGAATAATATACATTGTTTTCAAGTAAATGTTGAATATAACAAGAGGAGGGTTTGATTGTATTATTACGCAATAGGTTCAATCACAAATACAGTTTATGCAAAAGCGAGAACCAAATCTCTTTTGTTTCAGGAACTACAAAAAAAGTTTCCTTCCACACACAAGAGGGGAACGAGGACTACGAATACTAATTATATTTATAATGAGGGTGCTTATCTTTATATCGCTCGTGAAAAGACCAAAGCTAGATTTACTTAGCTTTTGTCTTTTTTTATTTCTGGAGGTAATTCAGTTTTTGCTTACAAGCGTCCTAGTTGGTAGGGTTTGAGGTTCAATTCCTTGCGTTTGTATTGATTGAATATATCGCCATGTATATTAATCAAAAAATTGCATAGCACACCCAGTAAGTCTATGTGGCACAGGTATTCAGATGTGAAAGCATTGGAGAGTACAGGTTCGACTCCTGTTACCTGTATAAAAAAATTTATAGATTTAGATTTGCTCAGGGTAGAGTGTGTCTAAATTGGAAATGGAGAAATCTACATGGCGGATATTACTATCAATCAACTTGCCACTCAGAAGTTTTATCAAATTCCTCAAATTTTTGTATCAAGGACGGAACGTAGAAAGGATAGCGAGGGGAATGTGCTTATGAAAATTAAGCATACCAGTGATTATGTAAAAATGACTTTGGATGCGAAGTTCGCTTATGGACTTTTATATAATCGCTGTCAGTTGTCTATTCGTTCTTGTGAGCAAGGCAGACTTGATTTTGTTGATGAGAATGGTGCGGTGTTTTTGATTTTTACTGTTGAGGAACTCATGGAGCTTTTGGATAAATCTAAAGGGACTGTGATTAAAATCAAAAAGGAATTGGCTGAATTTGGTTTATTGCGTGAGGTTCGAATGGGGGTAAATAAACCTAATCGTTTGTACTTGCAGTTGGTTGAGGCTGACCACCAAATTGTTGAGCATTACGACAACGACAATCGTCTTTTGGCAAAATTTGACTATCTTGGACAGGAGATTTGGTCGTTGGATGATGAAGTGGAAATAATGGCTGAAACCCTTGGTACTAGCGGAAGTTCAAATTTTGGACGTCCAAAAAATGAACTTCTTGAAGTTCAAAATTTGGACTCTAGTAATACTGAGTTAAGTAAGACAGATGATGATGATTTAAATATTTATAATGACACCGCAGAAATTTCAGAATACACATCTAACGAAATCGAGGTCATCGAGCGACACAAAGAAGCTTGCCAAAAATTCCCGCAACATTATGTTATGAAACCTGATGACGAAATACTAGAAAATGAAAAGCATGAACTGGCTGAATTGCTGGAAGGGAAGTTTAGAGCGGAAAACAAACGCTCGAATAGTGCCTTAGTCAAGGAAATCGCAAACTTTACAGCTAAACATAGCAATCGAACTCTTTTCTTCCTAGCACTTGCTAGAACATTCAAGAAGTCGGTGGAACGAAAAGAAAATTACATGTTGCATCTTTTGCAAAATTGGGCGAGCTACGGCTGTCAAAGGGTAGAGGATGTTGAGAAATTGGATGTCGATTATCAACGAGCCAAATATGCATAAGACTGGCGGAAATAGAGTGTTTGTTGTGATGGATTAGCCAACCAAACTTTATGCTTTTCCTGTATATCAAATAAAATAGCTAAATTAGTTGACGTATATTTTTAGCTAGTGTATCATGCTAAATATAAGACGTGACGAAGATAGTTAATTCTTACGCACGTCAAAAAAAGAAAACCTTGCTTATGCAAGATGAAGGAGCGACTATGAATATTTTTGCAATCGACTTGGGAAATAAACAAGCAAAGCTGAAAAGCGAACGTGGGGAGTATGTTTATCCGTCTAGCTACCTGAGCTTTGAGGATATTCCCAAAGGTGGTATTATTGACCGAAAGTTGCATGGGAATCATCTTTTCCAGCTTTCCTCAGAAGACGAAGCATACGTCTGGGGTGACAATTTACAGGCTTATCGAATGTCTGACAATATGATTCAGACTTTGGGCTATGGCAATCGATTTGATGGCAAGATTGGCAAAAGACTGTTTGAGTTTGCTTTAGGTCGCCTAGCAGCTGATTTTCCCGAGGCGAAAGAAAAACCAATGGATATTCGTTTAGTAATGGGAGTGCCAGCAGATGAATTTTACGAAGATAGTGAGCAAGTAAATACTTTGAGAAAAATGGCTGTCGGTAAGCACATTGTGAGGGTTGATGGGGCGGATTATATGATAAATGTCCCTGATGTTTCTTGTACTTTGATTATGCCTCAGTACATGGGCAGTGTTTTACACACAGCCTTTGATGAAAAGGGAAACGAGGATACAGAAATCTCTAAAAGGACCATAGGCGTGGTGGATATCGGGGGTGGTACTATCTTAGCCAATATTGTGACGAATTTAGAGCAATCATCAGCTCCGCAGTGCGTGAATGAAGGTGTTCGCACGTTACTCAAGCAACTCGTTGCAAAAAGCCATGTTACGAAAGAGTACGCTCTGGAGATGATGTTAAAGACAGGTAATTCAACGGACGGCTATATCTATAATCCCAATGGCGGTCAACGAGATATCCAAGATTTAACAGATGTGGTTGAAGGAGTCAAAGAAGCCTATGTTCGTCGTCATGTAGCCAAGTTCATCAAAGACTCTTTTCCAAGTCCCAACGAGGTTGATGTGATTTTGTTGACTGGTGGCGGAGCAAACCTCGTTTCTTTTGAGACAATTGCAGATGAGATAGGCATGAATTATGCGGAGAAATTGGAGCTTGTCGAACAATCGGAAAGAGCCAATGTACGAGGGTACAAGAAAGCAGCAAACCTAGTTTGGAGTGAGTAAAATGGCATTTAGAGATTTTGAACTGGTGCTAAATGGCGAATATGAACAAGAAGCTCTAGCGATTGCGCACATTCTTCAAAAAGAGCAGCAACCTTCAAAGGTTGTGAAAGCAGCTTTACGTGAAGCATTATGTAAGCAAGAGAAATTTGGGTTTGCCAAAGTTTCATTGAACCGAAAATTCAGAGAAGATAGTCAATCTACGAAACTGCGTGTACGTTTTCGGGTACACGCAGCAAAGGAACCAGAATTGTTTGATTTTTTGTCCTCATTTGCCAGCACGGCAAACGTTCTAAAATTGCTTGTTTGTGCTTATCTGACAAATGAAGAAACACAAACAAAAGAAATTTCTGAAGTGGCTGATGAGGAAAAAAATATTGCTAGCCTGTCTGAAAAGAGAAAAGTAGTAGCGATTAAACGCTCGACTAGCTGGGGGATTTGAGGAGTAAGTTGGTATTATCAAGATGGGAACAAGTGCTCGTTCTGCAATTGGTTGAGGAACATCTCAAGAAAGTAGAGGCACTCTCAGAAACGATAAAAGATAGTAAATCAAGGGAACTCCATGAATTTGAGCGTGAGAAATACCTACCAATTCTTGAAAAGTTTACGAAAAGGAGAAATTGAATGAATAAATTTAGCAAAACAAACTACAAAGGTTGTCCGCTAGAAGTATCGGATTTCCGAAGGATAGGCAATATGTATGGCAAAATTGAGTTTTTTTCAGGAGCTATTGCCACTATTGCTTATCCGTTTGCGGTTCTTCCAAATACCATTTGTTTACCGGATGGTAGAGAACGAATGAAGCATGAATACTTGCCTATATCAGAAGTTTTTGAAGAAATTCACCATGTGCGCAAAGGCAAACTTCTCCTAGCTTCACGAAACGCTTTTGGAGAGAAATTATTGTCAACTGGCATGGGTTTTGTCCCATGGCGAGCGACTGCAAAATTTCTTAACTCAGATTATGAGTAGAAAAACAAATAAGAAAAATAGTTACAATAGTTGGAAGTGGTTCTTCGATAAGCTATACTAGATTTAGGAAATATACACTAGCGAAAAGGAGAACGCCATGGAAATGTACGAGTATTTAGACCAACTGCTAAAAGAGCGTGGCATGACTCATTATCGTTTAGCAGAAATGACAGGAATTAAAACAAATGCTTTTAGCTCGTTGAAAAAAAGACCAAATAGTTTTTTGTCATTTGTCAACATGACGAAAGTAGCAGATGTCCTTGACATCAGCTTAGACGAGTTTCGCAAGTTTGTTCCTAATAGTCGCTACTCTCAAGAGTAGCACTAATTTTTACCAAATAAAAAACGAAAGTTATAAAAACTAATCATATTTGAATCAGAAGGAGAACCTATGTACGAACTATACGAATTCCCTCACACTAGGTGGCGGAAATTGAACCGAACTTTTGGGGATATGGATTTTTACAATGATATTGGTCGTATTCCGTGGGAGCTTTACGAGAAATTTCAAGAAGCGAATATCCAGAATATCGAGCAGGTAAGATTGTTGGTTGAGGGCTTGGAAAAAGAACACAAGGACGATATTTTTGCTTTAGCGGAGCTTTGGTACTCCATTCGTGAGTATATGTACTTCAAGGTGGACGAAGCAGATGCACCGAGTGAAGAACTCTTACCAAAGATAGTGGATGAGTTGTATGACTTGTTGCAGGCGTTCGACAAACGCATGAAAGTGCGATTTGCGGCAAATAAAGAGCAACTGGATGAGTATCTTTATTGCACCGCTCGACTTTCGGCAATCATGCCGTTTTAGAAAGTAGGGAAGGGATTGATGAAAGAAGAAAAGGCTTTGTATATCACTCATGAAGAAAAGCTATTGCTGGAGTTTTTTCTAGGGCAAAAAAAAGAGTTACTTAAATCACTTACAAAGCAATTTGCTGATGATAATGAATACTGCCAGAAATTACAAGAAGATTTGGATAGAGTAGATAATTTAGCGATGAAATTAAACAATGTTTGACGACTGGCTAAGGAAAGTCAAGATGTGGTTAGAAAGAAACAAAGGAGAAGTGTTATGAAAGAAAAAATCAAAAACTTTTACAAGAAAAACTTTGTCATTCTTATTATGAGTTTCTCGGTTCTTCTTGTTATCGCTTTGGTTGCACTAGTTGTTCAGGTAAATAAAGCGAAAGCAGAAGTAGAAAATGCAAAAATTGTTCTTCAAGGGATGAAGGAACAAAACATTGAGTTAGAAAAGCAAGTACTGGCTTTGTTTGATGACAAGCAGGAATTTCTTGCGAAAGATGTGACGAAAGAGCAAGTGAATATGGAAAATTCTACTCCTCTATTTACAAATGTTCCAGAAGGAAAATTGTATGAGGAAGTAGAGGCTGCACTTGCGGATAGATACAAAATCAATGAGTTAATAGTCAAAGCTCAATATTATTTCGACTATCAGGATAAAACGAACGCTTTATTTACTCAAAGAGTGTTGAATGGTTCTGATGTTGCGAAAGACCTTGTAATTAGAAAAGACTTGTTGAGTGAAGATTTGGCTTTTGTTGATGATTTGTTTGAGCAAACTCCCTTTAATGAAAAAGTGAAAGGGTTAGTCAATATAGCCAAAACTCAGCTGGAAGATTTGGCTAGTGCTAGAAAAGCAGTTCAAGAAAGCGAAAAAGACAAGGAAAATCGCGAGAAAAATGATAGTGCTTTTGTTGCGGTTGAGAAAATAAAAAATTCTGAGTTGAAAAACGAGCTAACTGATAAACTAAATGCTATCAAATCAGAGTTGGATGCGAAAGAGGCGGATAATGCGGAGCAGGAAAGATTGGCTCAGGAGCAGGTTTTAAAACAAGCTCTAAATCCCAATCAACAAGTAAACTGGACGACTCCTAATACAAATCCGAGCAACCCAGACGCACCTCAAGGAGTTACCAGTGATGAAGTGGAAACTACTCCACCTAGTCAACCAACAAATGAAGGACAAGCTGCTCCTCCTGTTGTTGTTACACCGCCGCCTGCACCTACACTTACTCCGCCACCAGTACAAGAGTTTAGATGCATGGGGTGGGTGAAAAATCCAGCAGGTGTGATTATTGCATCCAAAATCTTCAATTCATACGATGAAGCTGAAGCATGGGCGAGTAATGAATTGTGGAACTACATTTGGGAGGAAGATGGGGATAAGTATTCTTTTGGCATAAGTCCAGCGTAAAAACTACCCTTCTCTTTTCTTGACTAAGTTAGTCAAAAAAAGTATAGTTTAGTAAAGAAACGAGGTGTGATGAAGAATGGTTGAAAAATATATGCAAATTGGCGAAGCAAAAGCGAAGTTTTCAGAAGTATTGACTGAAGCACGTAATGGAAGCACGGTTATCATTGTTAAAGGTCGTGAAAGAAAACCGATTGTAGAAATAAAGGCATATAAAAAGAGACAACCCCAAACGCTCGAACTAGGCGGTCTTGCTCACTTAGGCAAACCTGTTTTTTCTGATGATTGGGAAATGACAGAGGAGGACTTCTTAGGGGATGAAGATTTTAGTTGATACGCATTATTTATTGTGGATTACAAATAATCCCGAAAAATTGACGGACAAAGAAAAAGAGCTATTAACCTCTCCTAAAAATGAGATTTGTTGTAGTTCGATTTCACTTTGGGAAATTTCACTTAAATATGCTCTTGGTAAGCTTACCATTGGGAAAGCGACACCTGAAGATATTTACAATTATTTAAGTAAACAACCGATAACAATTATCGAACCGGATAAAAGAGAGTACGCTACCTTCAATAATCTTAGTTTAAAAGAAAACCATCGAGACCCTTTTGATAGAATGCTCATTTGGCAAGCAATTAATAACCAGTTAGTAATGATGTCAAGGGATAGAAAGTTTGAGCAGTACAGAGAAGAAGGACTGCTACTAAAATAATAGGATAATAATTTAGCCAAACGATTTCAGAAATGAAGTCGTTTTTTTACTTGGTATCCACATTGAAAGGAGAGAAGAAGCTTTGAAAAAAAATCACTCCCCGCCTGAACACTATAAGAATGAAAAAGAAAGGAGAAAAAATGAGGGATAATAGAAAGAAAATACTCGAATATCTAAAGCGGCAGAAACTAAGCAGCTGGACTAGTGTCTTGATGATTGTCTTTTCCATGATTGTCACCAATGTTCTTCCAACTATTAGCTATGCA